>Ga0114129_10007382_pt1 | contig 15645 bp, 11 predicted proteins | sample RhiMetdeltSRZDD1_FD_80071 | JGI IMG/M metagenome (GOLD analysis project Ga0114129, IMG submission 80071) | Populus rhizosphere microbial communities from Tennessee, USA - Rhizosphere MetaG P. deltoides SRZDD1 (version 2) (version 2) | ecosystem: Host-associated > Plants > Roots > Rhizosphere >... | reverse complement strand
TTTCTGCCAGACCAGAAGATCACGAAACGAGTTGATCTGCGCCATTCGATGCGCAGGAGCACACGGAATACCGCACCAGATCGCGCGGCAATCTGCAGGGAGGGCCCCTGAACGTACCCGTTTTCTGCGCTCTAGAAAAGCGACGCCTTATGAATTTTCTGCAATACCTTCAACCTAATATCTGATACCTGGACCTCGCCTGATACCTGATACCTGATACCTGATACCTGATACCTAGTTGGTGCCACTCACGGCCGTCATATTGACCTTCCGCCCACTGATGTAGACCGAATCGATCTGCCGCGTGTTCTTGATATCCATCAGCGGATTCGCGTTCAGGACGACGAGGTCCGCCCATTTCCCCGTCTGCAGCGAACCTGCGCCGTCGATCTTCATCACCCGTGCTGCCGTGCTCGTGGCAGAAACGAGAGCCTGCATCGGCGTCATCCCGGCCTGCACCATCATCTCGAGCTCGGCGTGCTCGTTGTAACCGATCCATCTTCCGAGATTGCGATCGGGGATCGATCCGCTGTCGGATCCCATCGCGATCGGAATACCGGCATCGATCAGCGGCTTGAGATTCTTGATGCCCTGGGCGAGCTGAGGTTTGCTCGCCTGAATGCCCGCATTGGTGCGCATGCGCTGTTGGTTCGCAGGATCACTCAGGATGTCGACTTCGCGCTTGTAGGTCGGCAGGCCTCGGAGGAAGAACGGATCCTTGAAGAAGTCGGGCAGGTTCTCGTAGATGAAGACCGACCGGTCGCGCACGAGCGTCGGAACGAGCGCGACATTGCGCCGCTTCATCTCCGCAATCGTGCCGGCGTCGAGGTCCAGGTCGCGCACGCTGTGAGCGACGACGTCCACGCCACGCTCGATGGCCAGCTTCGCGTCCTTCAGGTAGACGATGTGCACCGCCGTCGACATGTTGTGCTTGTGCGATTCGTCGATCGCGGCGGCAATCACGTCGGGCTTCAGGTCTGCGGGGACACCGTCCAGATGAAGCTTGATGAAATCGGCCCGCAGTGGAACGTGCCGCTGCACGTCAATCCGCGCATCGTCCGGGGTTTCGGTGCCCGTCGGTCCCGGCCGAAACAGAATCGGCCGGCCAGAGGCATACAACCGCGGCGCGTCGGTCGCGACCGGCCCGATGCCGAGCCGCTGCGTATCGCGCAGGTAGAACCCCTCGGGCTCGTCATACGTCTCGAAACCGAGCGTCATGATGGAGGTGACGCCATAGAGCGCGTACGTTTTCAGGCGCCGCACCATCTCATCGCGGTACGGTCCGGAGTTGGCGCTGATATCGGGATCGATGTGGGCGTGCGAGTTGATGAGACCAGGGATGATCGTCTTGCCGGCGACATTCACGACCGTCGCGCCGGCCGGCGCCATCACGGTCGCGGACGGACCAATCGCCGTGATTCGACCGTTGGTGACGACGATGGTCGCCTGCTCGATTGGCGCGGCGCCCGTACCGTCGATGACCCGCGCACCGGTGAACGCAGTCACACCAGGCGCGGGTATTTGCGCGCCCGCGCGGGAAGCGGTCACAACCAGTACCACGGTCGCCACCGCCACAGCGCACTTCGAGCCCAGGTACTTCAAACTTACTTTTCCACTTTTCAACTTTTCCACTTTTTCACTCTCTGCGTTAGCCCCAACGCGGCTGCTCGTCCGGGTTGATCCCCAGCGAAATCTTGCCGACGATTTCGTGCGTGAGCAGCGGGTTGGCCGGATGGAACTTACCTGCGCGCGCGTCGCGGAACAGGCGTTCGAGCTCGCTCTTCTTGAACATGCCGAAGCCGCCCGACAGGTCGAGCGCGCGGTCGGCGACGCGGAACGCCGTCTCGACGACCTTGTGCTTCATGGCGACGAGCCGCAGGAACCAGTCGGGACCGATCCGGCCTTCCGCCCAGTCCATGGCGATCGCTTCGACGTGCGGGCCCATCGCTTCGATGTCCATCGTGATCTCCGCGATGCCGTGCTGCACTTCGGGGTGATAGATCATCGGCCGCGATAGAGCAATGGACGTCTTCGTCTTCAACTGTTCCACGAGCACTTCACGAACACGTAATGAAAGGCCGTAGTAGATGTTGCCGAACCCGACGAGCGCCCACGAGAAGAAGCCGAGGATGAACATGTCAACGCCCGCGGCGCCGGCGGGCACGATCCGCGCGATGTACTTGTCGGGGACGAACGCGCCGTCGAGCACCGTGTCGTCGCTGCGCGTCGCCCGCATGCCGAGCACGTCCCAGGTTTCCTTGATCGAATAGCCCTTCGAGTCGCGCGGCATGAAGGCATGAACGATTCGCGGTCCCGCGGGATCGCTCGTGTCCATCCCGTGCATTCCGAGACGCGTCCACACGGGCGTCAAGCTGCCGAATGCCTTGCGACCCGTGAACGTGTAGCCACCGGCGACCTTTTCGGCTTTCGTCGTCGAGAGCAATCCAGGAATGTCGTTACCATGCTCGGCATGTCCAGCGGCAAACACCTCGCCCGCGGCGGCCTCTTCGAGAATCCACTGACATGACTTGTCGCCGCTCCGCCACAAATCCGCGGCATCGCCAACCCAGTAGTTGTGCATGTTGAGCGCGAGCGCGGTGGCAGGCGCGAACATCGCCAGTTTTCGCGTCTCGCGTCCGACTTCCGCGACGTTCATGCCGAACCCACCAAACTCCCGGGGCAACGCCATCCGCAGATAACCGGCGGCTTTCAGTTCGTCGAAGTCTTCTTGGAAAAAGCGATTCTCGCGATCGTATTCTGGTGCCCGTTCGCGACATTTGGCTAGAAGGGCGTCAGACAGTGCGGACTCGGTGACGACGGCCATGAACCCACCTCCGAACGGCGGGAGTATATATCGCTACGGCCGCGTCAGGACGATCAGCGAGCGCGCTTCGACGCGAGCCGTGGAACCAGCGGCGAACGTCGCGTTTCGTTCGCCGACCTCCGTGGCAGTATCCACGACGATCGTCCACGTCTCGCCAAAGGACGCGGACGGCAGCGTGAAATCGAGCGGCTCGTCATGAGCGTTGAACAGCAGCAGGAATGAGCCGTCGCGCACGCGTTTGCCGTCCTCATCGAGCTCGTGCAGCGCGTCTCCGTTAAGAAAGACCATCAACGACTTGACGAAACCCTGCTGCCAGTCCTCTTCGGACATCGGTTCGCCGTCGACGCGCATCCATGCGATGTCGCTGATTCCCTTGCCGCGAAGCGGCCGTCCCTTGAACCACCCGCGACGACGAAACGCCGGATGCGCACTACGCAGGCGGATCACGCGCCGCGTGAACTCGAACAGGCCGTGGTCCGCTGCCTGCCAGTCGAACCAGGACATCTCGTTGTCCTGGCAGTACGCATTATTGTTCCCCTGCTGCGTCCGGCCTAGCTCGTCGCCGCCGACGAGCATCGGAATCCCCTGCGACAGCAAGAGCGTGGTGATGAAGTTGCGCTGCTGGCGCGCACGCAGCGCCTTGATCGCCGGATCATCGGTCGGTCCTTCGGCGCCGCAGTTCCACGACCGGTTGTGGCTTTCGCCATCCTGATTGTTCTCACCGTTGGCCTCGTTGTGCTTCTCGTTGTAGGACACGAGGTCGCGCAGCGTAAATCCGTCGTGCGCGGTCACGAAGTTGACGCTGGCATACGGCCGCCGCCCGTCGTCCTGGTACAGGTCGGCGCTGCCCGTGAAACGGTTCGCGAATTCCCCGAGCGTCTGGTCCTCACCGCGCCAGTAGTCGCGGACGGTATCGCGGTACTTGCCGTTCCATTCGCACCACCGCACGGGGAAATTCCCGACCTGATAGCCGCCGCTGCCGAGGTCCCACGGCTCGGCGATCAGCTTCACGCCCTGCAGCGTCGGATCCTGATGCACGACGTCGAAAAAAGCTGACAGACGATCGACGTCATACAGCTCGCGGGCGAGCGTCGAGGCAAGGTCGAAGCGAAACCCATCGACGTGTATCTCCCGGACCCAGTAACGAAGCGAGTCCATGATGAGCTGGAGCACGTGCGGATGGCGCATGTTGAGCGTGTTTCCGGTGCCCGTGTAATCGACGTAATACCGCGGATCCTGCTCCGACGTGCGGTAGTACGCAGCGTTGTCCAGCCCTTTGAACGACAGCACAGGGCCGAGGTGATTGCCCTCGCCGGTATGGTTGTACACGACGTCGAGGATCACCTCGAGACCGGCGTCATGAAGCAGTTTCACCATCCCTTTGAATTCGCGAACGACCTCGATGGGATTGTCAACGGCGGCGTATTCGTTGTGCGGCGCGAAGAAGCCGTACGAGTGATAGCCCCAGTAGTTGCGCAGGCCCTTCTCGATCAAGTGCTTTTCGTGGACGAACTGATGCACCGGCAGCAGCTCAACCGCAGTCACGCCGAGCGACGTGAGGTAGTCGATTGACGCCGGATGCGCAAGGCCCGCGTAGGTGCCGCGGAGATCTTGCGGAATTTCGTTCCGAAGTTTGCTGAATCCCTTTACGTGAACTTCGTAGATGACGGTCTCATGGAGCTTCCGTCCGGGCGCGCGGTCGCCGCCCCAGTCGAAACTGTCGTCAATGACCACGGATTTCGGAACATACGGCGCGCTGTCGCGGTCATCGCGCTGCAGGTCGTCGCCACCGAGGGGATATGGAAATACGGCGTCGTTCCACTCGATGTCGCCGCTAATCGCCTTCGCATAAGGATCGACGAGCATCTTTGCAGGATTACAGCGCTGCCCCTGTGACGGATTCCATGGACCGTGCACGCGAAAACCGTAGCGCTGCCCTGGACCAACGCCAGGCAGGTAGCCATGCCAGCAGAACGCGGTGTGTTCCGGCAGACGAACACGCTTTTCATGACCGGCGTCATCGAAGAGGCATACATCGACCGCCTCCGCTACCTCCGAAAACACGGCGAAGTTGGTTCCGCGTCTGTCCCATGTGGCGCCGAGGGGAAATGGTTCGCCAGGCCGGATGGCAACCGGAGTCGTTGGTGCGCTCAAGGCGGCCGAAGGGGCGGGAGAGCGGCTCATGCGCTCTCTGGTAGCAAATCCCAAACCCCAAATCCCAAATCCCAATCGAAATCCCAATTGGAAATTGGAACCTCAACTTGGGTCTTGGGATTTGGGACTTGGGATTTCCTGCTTACTGCTGTTCGATTCGATATCCCCGCTGTCGGAGCATTGCCAGCAATCCCTGGGGCCCCACGACGTGTGCCGCACCGACAATCACGAAGCAGGGCGAGGGCCGCTTCAGACATGCATCGAGCTGCGGCATCCAGTTGCGGTTCCGTTCGGTGATCAACGAGTTGTACGCCGCCGGGTTGTCGGCAAACGACGTGAGCAGCATTTTCTCGATCGCCGCGGCATCGCCGGTCTGCCACGCGGTCAGCAACGCGCGCAGACTCGTTTTCTCTGTTTCCATTTCGGCGAGCTCGCTGCGCAACAGTTGCTCCTGCATGGCGTCGGGCATCTTGTCGAAGCGATCGATCTGGTATTCGACCGTCTCGAGGCCGATGACCTGCTTTCCGGCGCCTGTGGCGAGGTTATAGAAGTGCTTGTCGAGTCCCAGTTCCGGGTCCAGTCCAGCGGACTGCGCGCCGAGCGCTTCGAGCATCAGCATCACCATCCACGGCTTCATCGGCTGAATCAGCTCGACCGCGAGCGGGGTGCCTTTCAACTTCTCGGCAACGAGCGCGGCGGTGTCCTTCGAGACGACGCTGCTGAACGTCCGGCCGTCCTGATACATCCCTCTCGCCAGCAGGCCAAGGCCTCCTGACAATGGATCGGCCTCGGCGAGATCGATCTCTTCGACGAGGGCGCCCGAGGCATCGAAGGCTCGCTGGTAGGCCGGATTGAGTGGATAGGCATCGGCCGTCAGCGCGTGGACCGATCCGGCCAGATACATAACGTTGGAACCCGATTGGACTTTCCAGAGAAAGCTTTGACCGCGTGTCTGCGCCGCCGCGCCAACGGCGATAAGGCACGCAACCGGAAGGACAGCGCAAAGTCGCGCGAGGACACCGGAACGCTTGGGCATGTGTTAGTTATCGGGTGAATTTGCCGGGTCCAACAAGGACCGATCTGCCGGGTCCAAAAGGACCGATCTGCCGGGTCCAAAAGGACCGATCTGCCGGGTCCAAAAGGACCGATCTGCCGGGTCCAAAAGGACCCGGCCTACACTATCACTCTCGCTTCACTTCCGGCCCCGGTCGCCTTACCCGCCCTATTTCGGACGGTCAGTCGTTGCGGGAGCCGCAGCTCCCGACGTTGCGCGAACGTTGGTGCCGAGCGTCCTGAGGAAGTCGCCGGCCTCCGGCGGTGGAGGCGCGGCGCGGTTGAACACGACGGCCTTGATATCCGCGGCGCCGTACGCGTCCTTGTTCGAGTCCTGGTCGGGCTTCAACGCGCCGCCCGAGATGTTGATGCCCGCGAACAGACCGTGCGCGCGGGAGTAGGCCAGGATTTCCGCCTTCAGCGCGGCATCCGTGCCAGCCGTCGCGGCGCGGCCGACCGGACCGGCGGCGACCGACGCATCGACGCCAAGGGTCACGTTATTGTTGAGCAGTTTCTCGGCACCCTGCCGATTCATGACCAGCAGCACGAGATCGATTTCCTCGGCACCCGCCTGGAACCCCCAGCTGCCTTTCGCCAACTGCATGAAGACCGGCGCGCTCCACATGTCGCCGCTCCGGCAGCTCATCGCTCCGCGGCCATATTCGCCGCCGAAGATGAACGCCGCCTTCTTCATGTCGGGAATGACGACGACACAGGCCGTTTTGGCCCAGATGTCCTCGGGAATCCCTTTTTCAGCGTTGGAACGAAGGTCGGCAACGATTTCCGCGGCCTTCTGTAATCGGTTCTTTTCCGCCGTCGATATCGACGCCACCGCGGACGCGGCGGCTATCGTGGAAACAATGAGCGCGAGCACAGCCGCGCGGGTTAACGGTAGCTGCATGGAACACCCCCGCGCGGGCGATCTTCCAAATTCGATGCCGCTCAGGCGCGAGCGGTACCCTCCTCCGGCGGTCCGGCAATCGTCTCTTCGACCGTCGCAGGAACGAACGCATGGCGTGGAAAGACGAGACGCATCAGTGGCGGCGTCACCATGGTGGTCACGAGCACCATTAGCACCGATGCGGAGAACACATCCGATCCGATGAGGCCGTTCGCCAGACCGTAGCCCGCCACAATCAGCCCGACCTCACCCCTGGAAATCATTCCGATGCCGACGCGCACCGATTCCTTTGTCGAAAAGCCGAACAGGCGTGCAAAGACGCCGCAACCGATCGCTTTGGCCACGATCGCGACAAGTACAAGGGCAACCGTGAACATCGCGCGCGGCCCCAACTGCCTACCGTTCGCCTCGAGCCCGATACTGATGAAGAAGAGCGGAACGAAAATCGAGTAGGTCAACGGATGAATTCCGGCGTCAATCTCCTTTTTGAACGCGGTCTGTGCGATGAGCACGCCAGCGAGATATGAACCAGTAATCGCCGCGACCATGCCGACATACTCGGCTGCCCACGCGTAGATGAACATGATGACGAGGCCGGCAGAGAGAACGGCCTGGCTGACGCCGAGCGTTGATGCCCATCGCAGTACGGGCGGCAAGAGACGACGAGCAGCGACGGCAGCGGTGAAGTACAGCGTGACGCGTACGATGACGATCCCGAGCGCCGCCCAGTCGAACGCCGTGCCCGACGTCTTCGCCAGGGCGACCACGAGCGACAGCACGATGATGCCCATCACATCGTCGATGACGGCGGCGCCGAGGATCGTCGAGCCTTCGCGCGTCCGCAGCGCGCCAATCTCGAGCAGTGTCTGCGCTGAAATGCTGACGCTCGTCGCCGTCAGGATCGCACCGATAAAAATGCCTTCCCAGTAGAGCGGCAACCCGAACGCAACGGCGGTCATCGCGCCGAAGATCATCGGCAGCATCACGCCGCCGAACGCCGACCAGAACGCGACCTTGCCGACGTGGCGCATCATCACCAGATCGGTCTCGAGGCCTGCGACAAACATCAGCAGCAGGACGCCCACCTGCGCGAGATCGCGGACGAGATCGAGCAGCGGCTCACCCGCGCTTCCGGGCTGTGCTACGAAAACCGGCCAGGCGAGAACATTGAGCAGCGTCGGACCGAGCAGCAGGCCGACGAGGATTTCGCCGAACACCGACGGCTGGTGAAGCCGACCTGCGAGCGCACCAGCGGTCTTCGCCGCAGCGACGACGAGTGTCAGAAGGAGGACGACCTGAAGGGAATGGGTCACGATTTGCGATTTGTGACTTGTGATTGTCGATTCGTGATTCACGAATCACAAATCACGAAGCACAAATCATAATTGAGCGTTGCGGGCACGGGGGCAGGGACTGGAGACCTGCCCCCGTGCTGCTCACCGCCTCCCGGACCGCGAGCCGGCTCCGGCGGATTGCCGATGCGCAGGCACGATGCTCACCAGCAATGTCAGTGTTCCGCTCGAATCGGTGCGAGGGCGGGCGCTCCTTCCGGCTTTCTGGCCGGAACCGCCGCGATACCGACCGGCGTTCCCGGTCCAAGAACGAAGTCGGGATATGCAAGCGCGCCCATCTCGGGAATGTCCAGTCCTTCGATCTCGGTCTCCGCCGAGACGCGGTTGCCCATCAGCGCGTCAACAACCTTGAAGAAGATGAAGAAGGACGTGAACACGAACACGCCGCACGTCAACGTGCCGACGCACTGTGCCGCGAACTGACTCGCGTCGCCGTAGAAGAGTCCCTTCACCGTGCCGGCGACGCCATTCCAGCCATCGCCATACACGCCGTCGGCAAACAGACCGAGGGAGAGCACGCCCCACGCACCGTTCACACCATGCACGGAAATCGCGCCGACTGGATCGTCAATCTTCGCGACGCGGTCGAAGAACAGCACCGATTCGACGACGAGGAATCCGGCAACGGCGCCGATGATCATGGCTGACACGCTGTTGACGAACGCGCATGGCGCGGTAATGGCGACCAGCCCGGCAAGCATCCCGTTGGCGAGCATGCTGGGATCGGGTTTGCCGAGGCGCCACATCACGTAGAACATTGCGAAGATCGCACCGCCGGTGCCGGCCAGCATGGTGTTGGTCGCCACCACTGCGATGCGAAGGTCGCCGCCAGCAAGCGTGGAACCCGGATTGAATCCGAACCATCCGAACGCAAGGATGAACGTGCCTGCGAGCGCCATCGGAATGTCGTGGCCAGGCATCGGCAGCGATTCACCGCTTTTCGTGTATTTCCCAAGGCGCGGACCGAGCACGATCGCGCCCGCAAGCGCGGCCATCCCGCCGACCATGTGAACAACAGAGGATCCGGCGAAGTCGACGTGCCCGTGACCGAGGCCGAACTCCTTGCCAAGCGTTGCGAGCCAGCCACCTCCCCATACCCAGTTGGCAAACAGCGGATACACCACCATCGACATGAAGAAGCCGAAGACGATGAACGCCGACCACTTCCAGCGTTCGGCCATCGCGCCTGTTGGGATGGTCCCGGCCGTGTCCATGAAGACCATCTGGAACAGGAACAGGGCGAACACGCCGACGTCATACGTGTTGCCGCTCAAGAAAAAGCCGTTCTGACCAAAGAGGCCGAAGGTATGCCCGAACAGGCTCACGGTGAACTCGCTGTTGAGCGGCGGTGTCCCGCCGAGCACGCTGACGGCACCGACGCCTCCCATCTGCAGCGCATAACCGCAGATCCAGTAGCCCAGCATGCCGATCGGGTAAATCATGAAGTTCATCGACATCGTGTGGGCGGCGTTCTTGGCCCGCGTAAAGCCGGTTTCCACCATCGCGAAACCGGCCTGCATGAACATGACAAGGAAGCCGGCGAGCAACGTCCAGACGAAGTTGATGGCGATCCTGTTGTGACCGACGGTGTCCATCACTTCCGTCAGGGTCGGATTCTTCGGGTCTTTGACGGGCACGTCAGCGGCAGTACCGGTCGTTGCACCGGTGGGGTCGCCCTTCGGCTGACCGATAGCGCCCTGGGCATACGCCGACGACGGCGACACGAAGCTGCCGGCGATGCAACCGAGTAGCGCTATGAGGACGACTTTGCAGAGAAGGTTCGCGCGTCTCTTCATCTCCAGTCCTTTCTGATTCACATGTAAGAAGGGCACCCGCAACGAACACGGGCTTGCGAGACGCTGAGCAAACGAGGATCCATCCCGCTCGGCGTGCGGTTGCGCGGCTTCTCTAACAAATCATCGGATCTCTACGAGGATGGGAAGTCACGCGTAACGACAAACCTGTGTGACCCACATCGCAGGAAACATCGTTGTAGGAATCAGGCGTCTGCGGTGAGTGACGGCCTCACGTTGAACCCGACCCAGGAGGCCGGACGGGGACTCAGTGCGCTTTTTTTGACTGGGCCATCGCCTGCACGAGGGCCCACGACGCGACACTCGACGACGATGGCGATGACGAACGCGCCGCGTGCGCGCCATTCCTTCTGAAATGTCGGTAACAACTTGGAGCAGGACAAAAACGTCCGTCAGACCTGTGCCCAGACGTTTACCCGGAATCAACGGATTTGCGCCTGCAAACCACCGTTTCCGACGAAATTGATGCACGCCCGCGAGCTGGCGGGATTTTTGTTACACCGCCGACATCGTGGTTCGCGTCGCCCATCGGACCTGTCTCGCCAGGGCGCTGGCGCTGTGTCTCGTCCTGCTCGCAGTGTCTCCCATCACAGCGCCCTTCACGACGTGCGACCTGTCGGACTTCACGCGATCGCAGCCAACGGACACTGGCCATCACCCGGGACGGCAATTGGCCGAGGCGCACGTGAAGGCGGCGCCGCACCTCATCACGATCGCGTTCGAGCTAACTCCGGGCCTTCCACTCCATGTAGACCAACCCGGGCAGTCGAGCGTCCGTCTCGGCGCGCCACCGGATCCGCGTCGACATCTCCACGCCGTCCTGCGGTTGTAACAGCTCTCCTGCGCTTTCTTCCGTTCAACAGTTGACCACGTAGCCTGCCGCGCTCGGGGTGCGCGGCGACGTTGTTCTTCACCATGACTGGATGGTCGTGTCCAGCGTTTCCGACCGAGGTGACATATGAACCAAGCCGATACTGCCTGGATGCTCGTCTCCACAGCGCTCGTTCTCCTGATGACGCCCGCGCTCGCCTTTTTCTATGGCGGGCTGGTACGTTCGAAAAACGCGCTCAATACGATGATGATGAGTTTCATCTCGCTCGCATTCGTCGGGATAGCGTGGGCACTGCTTGGCTACTCGCTCGCATTCACCTCCGGCAACGCGCTGATCGGCGACCTGTCGAATGCGTTTCTCAACGGCGTCGGTCTCGAGGCCAAAGGCACCATTCCGCACGTGCTGTTCATGGGATTCCAGGGAACCTTCGCGATCATCACCGCCGCGCTGATTTCCGGATCCATCGTCGAACGGATGCGGTTTTCCGCCTACACCGCGTTCATCACGCTGTGGGTGCTCGCCGTCTACGCTCCGATTGCCCACTGGGTGTGGGGTGGCGGCTGGCTCGCGCAGTGGGGCGCGCTCGATTTTGCGGGTGGGACCGTCGTCCACGTCAACGCAGCGGCAGCGGCCGTTGTCGCGGCAGTAGTCCTGGGTAAGCGCTCGGACTACGGATCATCGGCGCTGCTTCCGCACAACGTGCCGTTCGTCCTGCTTGGCGCGGGCCTGCTCTGGTTCGGTTGGTTTGGCTTCAACGCGGGCAGCGCGCTCGCGGCGAGCCCCATTGCAGGCTTGGCGTTCATCACGACAATGCTCGCACCGGCGGCAACGCTGGTCGTCTGGACGTTCCTCGATGTGATGCGGTCAGGGAAAGCGACGGCTGTCGGCGCAGCGACGGCGATTGTGGTCGGCCTGGTCGCGATCACGCCTGCAGCGGGTTTCATCAGCCCGATGAACGCGATTCTCCTTGGAGGCATCGCCGCGATTCCCAGCTACCTGGTGCTGCAGCTTCGCGCCAAGACGTCGCTCGATGATTCGCTCGATGTCCTAGCCGCACATGGTGTCGGCGGGACGGTGGGCGCGCTGCTGACGGGCGTGTTCGCACAGAAAGTGCTGAACGGGGTCGCGGATGGTGCGCTTTACGGGAATCCGCGCCAACTGCTGATCCAAGGCGCGGCGGTGCTTGCGGCGCTCGTCTACAGCGGCGCCATGAGCTTCGTCCTGCTCAAGCTCGTGAACCTGGTTCTGCCGATCCGCGCCACTGCCGAGGATGAAGTGGAAGGGCTCGATGTCGCGCAACACGGCGAAGAGGCCTATATCCACGATGGCGGCGTGATGGCCCCGACGCTTGTCGACGCGCCGTCCCTCGCGCCGACGCTGGTCGGCAACCCAGCGCCGTCTACCTACTGAGGCGCCGCGATCGATCCCAGTCGTCGATCGCTACGCTGGGGGCAGGTCAGCTCGTGCCGCTGATCTGCCCCCGCCTGATGGCGGAATGACGTCTGGTGTCGCGCATCCCAGCGTAGACCAGCAGCGACACGGCAATCACGGCGGTCAGGTAGTAGTAGAACCACCGCTCGTGTCCGATTGACTTGAACCACAACGCAATCGATTCCGCCGGCCCGCCGAAGATCGACACGGCAACCGCGTACGGGAGGCCCACGCCGAGCGCGCGAATGTGGGTCGGGAACAGTTCGGCTTTGACGACCGCGTTGATCGACGTGTAGCCGGCGACAATCAACCACGCGCCGCAGATTAACAAGAACGCGGTCATGCCGCTCTTGGTCGCCTGCAGGGTGTCGAGCAGCGGAATCGTCAGGAGCGTTCCCATGACGCCGAACCAGATCAGCAGCGGCTTCCGTCCGATCTTGTCGGAAAGCGCGCCATACGTGGGCTGAAGGATCAGCGCGAAGACAAGTGACGCGCCGGTCACCACCGTCGTCTGCATGTCCGTCAGCCCGACCGACAGCTTCAAAAATTTCTGCATGTAGGTCGTGTACGTGTAGAACGCGGTTGTGCCGCCCATCGTGAGACCGATAACGATCAGGACCTCGCGCGGATACTGCATCAACGCGCGCAGCGACGGCGTCTTCTTCTCCACCGATGCCTGTGTGGCGGTGAAGTCGTCAGTCTCGTGCAAATTGCGCCGCATCGCCAGCGCGGTCAGCGCCAGTGCCGCGCCAATGAGAAATGGAATGCGCCATCCCCACGCTCGCAACTGCGCGGGCGTAAGAAACAACTGCTGGAGGAGAAGCAGGACGATGATCGCGCAGAGCTGCCCGCCGATCAGCGTCACGTACTGGAAGCTCGAATAGAAGCCACGGTGCTTCTCGTCCGCCACTTCGCTCAGATACGTCGCACTGGCGCCGTACTCACCCCCGAGGCTCAGTCCCTGCACGATGCGCGCAACGCCGAGGATGACCGGCGCCATGATGCCGATCGATGCGTACGTCGGTGTCACCGCGATCAGCAGCGAGCCGAAACACATGAGCAACACGGACGCCATCAGCGCTCGCCGTCGTCCGTAGTGATCGGCCATGTACCCGAACAGCCATCCGCCGATCGGCCGAACGATGAAGCCACCGGCGAACAACACGGCGGCGTTCAATTGCTGGACGACGGGATCGGTGCCGGGGAAAAATGACGCGGCGAAGTACAGAGCAAACGCCGTGTACGCGTAGAAGTCGTACCACTCGACGAGGTTGCCGATCGAGCCGATGAAAATCGCCTTGACGCGGCGGCGCATGTCGGCCGCGGTGTCGGTGGCAACCGCTGTAGGTCCGTGGACGCTTATCGCTGTTGAGGCCATGGGACCGTCATTCTATTCCGCCTTGCCCCGCTCCTCGGCGACCCCTGTTTCCCGCTCGAACCGCTTGGCGACAATCCAGCACAGCGACGCCCAGAAAAAGCCGAACATCCAGCCGGCGACCACATCCGTTGGATAGTGGACGCCGAGATAGACGCGGCTGATGCCAACGAGGAGTGTCAGGAACACGGCCAGTCCAATGCAATAAACCTTCGTCAGCCGCCGCTCGGCGAGCTGCATCAGCATGGCGCCGAGCGTGAGATAGATGATCGCGGACTCCATCGCATGCCCGCTTGGAAAGCTGGTGGTCCCGCTCACGTCGCGGAGATGCGGGACAACGTCCGGCCTCGGTCGGAGGAACAGGTTCTTGAGGACGAAATTGAGAACGTCGCCGCTCGCACCGGTGGCTATCACGACGACAGCCGTACGGTAGCGCTCCTGCAGGAGCAGAAATCCGACAACCGACAGCACGATCAGCCAGAGGACCGTCGGCCCACCGAGCGCCGTCAGATCGAGCATGACACCCTGCAACCCTGCAGGGCCGATCGGCCGCGTGGGATCATCCGCCTTGCGTAGCGCTTTGAGGATCGTGGTATCGAGCGTTGTCGTGTCGCCTTCCATCACTTCCGACGCGAGCGCGAGAAACCCCCACAACAGCAGACAGACGCCGACGCCAACAAGCAGCCACGTGATCTCGTGACGTTCGAGCTTGCGCAGTTGAAACCATCGGCGCGTTATCGGCCGCGTGGCCATCATCGCGAATATACAATCAAGGTTTCAGCTGCATGGAACTGAACTTGGTGATGCTCGGCCCTCCGGGCGCCGGCAAGGGCACGCAGGCACGCCAGCTCCGCAGGAAATGGAACATTCCGCATATTTCCACCGGCGCAATGCTTCGCGACGCGGTCCAGGCGGGAACGCCGCTCGCCCGCCAGGTTGCTGTCATCATGGAAAGTGGCGGTCTCATCAGTGACGAGGTGATCACCCGCGTCGTCATCGAGCGCCTCTCGCATCCGGACACGAAAAGCGGGTTTCTCCTTGATGGGTATCCACGCACGATTCCGCAGGCGGAGTCGCTGGATCGAATGGTGGTCGGGCGTGCGCCGCTCGTCATCATCGACATCGTGCTGAGCGAAGCCGAAGTGGTTCGTCGTCTTGCATCCCGGATGGTGTGCGCGGAGTGCGGCGCGAATGCCATCGGCGAAGGCCCTGCTTGCCACGATTGTGGTGGTCCACTCGTTCCTCGTGCTGACGATCGCGAACTGATCGTGTTGAACCGCCTGAAGGTGTACCGAGAGCAAACGGAGCCGCTGATCTCGTACTACGGTAGCCGTCCGACCTATTGCCGTATCGATGGCGCGCGATTGCCCGACGACGTCACAGCGGACATCATCAAAGCCGTGGAGCGTCACAGATGATTCAGGTCGTACGGCTCGGAACGCCGCGAACATGCGGTGAAGGCGTTCGCGTCGGCACCGTGCGGCTGCTGCCGCGCGGCGTCAGGAAGGAGGATTACGCCAAGCGGAACTTCTTCGACGTGTGGCTGCCGGAGGTTGCGCCAAGCCGCGAGCTGGTTGCGTATGCGCAGGCGCAGCCGTGGACGGACGCACGCTGGGCCGCGTTCGCGAAACGGTATTTACGGGAGATGGCTCGTCCGGAGCCGCAGCGTGTCATCGCACTGCTGGGGGCACTCGGCAAGCACACGAATTTTTCGATTGGCTGTTATTGCGAGAATCCCTGGCGCTGCCACCGATCGCTGCTCGGCGAACTGGTGCGCGCGCACGGCGCGAAGGTGACTATCCCGCGTTCCGCATCCCCGCCGCAATCCCGTTCACGGTCACGACAAACGCGTCGCGCAACCGGTCGTCGGCCTCGCCGCACCGCATCCGGCGCAGCACCTCGATCTGGA
>Ga0114129_10007381_pt1 | contig 15651 bp, 13 predicted proteins | sample RhiMetdeltSRZDD1_FD_80071 | JGI IMG/M metagenome (GOLD analysis project Ga0114129, IMG submission 80071) | Populus rhizosphere microbial communities from Tennessee, USA - Rhizosphere MetaG P. deltoides SRZDD1 (version 2) (version 2) | ecosystem: Host-associated > Plants > Roots > Rhizosphere >... | reverse complement strand
GTGCGCCAGATAAAAAATATTGTGGCGCGGACGACCGTCTTGTGTGTAAAGCATGGAGCCGATGTTCAGCGATTGGCCCTCGCGCCAGGTTTCGAAGGTAGGCGCAGCGAGGATATTGTTCACGACCATCGCCAGCTCCATGCGGTCTTTCGCAGGGAAAAAGGTCTCTACCGGGAACGCGCCGAGCTTCTCGAAGGGCGGCGTCTGGATTTGCAGGACCAGTTCCCCTAACTCGACATTTTTGCCCTGGCTCCATTCATTCTCGAAGATGTTGGAGAGCAAAATATGCTCACGCGAGCGCAGCGGATCGAGATCGGTGTACCCGACGAGACCAAGCAATGCCGTGACCGTGCTGGTGATTTTCTCGCGCAGGACTTCGCGATTCTCATTCCAGGATATTTCGGGCACGGCAAGAGAAGACAAAACACTTACCGGAACGCCCGCATCGGAACCCGGCGTAAAGATGGCAAAGTGCGCCGCGTTCTTCAGCGCCTGGATGCGTTCCTGCGGTATACCCCATTCCTTCAGACCCTCGCGCCAGGATTGAGAGGCATCCGCTGCGACCTGCTCCACCGTCTTGCCGGCGCGGCGCGCCAGGTCAGCATCGATCCACGGCTGGAAATCCTGCGGCGCCAGCTCGGGGAAGTGCAGCAGCAAATTGGTGAGATCGCCCTTCGGGTCGATGATAATGGCGGGGATGCCCTGCAGTGCCGCCTCTTCCAGCAGCACAACACATAAGCCCGTCTTGCCGGAACCGGTCATGCCGGTGACCACCGCGTGCGTGGTCAGGTCGGCGGGATCATAACGAATCTCTTTTTCTGTAACTTTTTGCTGGATGGGATCGTACGCGCGTCCAAGATAAAAATTCGAGTCAGTCATATAAGAGCTCTCTCCAAATCAGCCTTGTGAAGGCTGCGTAGTTAGAACGAACGTGCTAGCTTAATGTACTCCATTTTCAAACATCTTACAAGTAAGCAGGCGAATCTCCTCCCTGGATCTGCCCTGCGGGTGAAGGTGCGATGCACCCTTGTATAACATCCGTTTAAAAAACTTGCGGAGCGTATCACACCGCTCCGCAAGTTTTTCATCCATCATCTCCTCCGCCCCCACTCTCGCTGCCGGAGCCGCTGTTATCGCCACCTCCAGAGTGATCTCCATTCCCACCACTATCGTTACTGCCGCTGTTATCGCTACTATGGTCACTATCGCCGCTATTGTCGTTGCTGCTACTACCATCATTGCCGCTGCTGGTGGTATCGTTCGTACCCGAGTTAGTACCGCTGCCAGAGTGGTCATTCTGAGGCGCAACAGTTTCGGTCGCTTCATTTCCCGGTCCATCGTTCCCGGATCCCGGACCAGAGTTATTCTCGTTATCACCCTCGGACTCATGACTATCATCGACATCCGGCAGTTTTTCATCGGAGGACAGAAGGCTGATGCGTTCTGCCAATACGATGTTGTTACCCTGTGTTATGCCGCGCACGCGTACAGGGCTTCCAACCCCAATTCCCCGATCGCGGAGTTCCGTCTGATCGGAGATCAGAACCCGCACATTTGCAACCACCCACTCGTTCCCGTTTTGACTCGTAACCAACCCGTTGAAGTCCACTTCCGTGGAACGTCCTTCTGCAAGAACCTCTTGCACTTCATGCAGCCGCTCGTTCTCATGTTCGACCTCGAGCGCCTCGCGCTCCATCGGGTTGAATGTGAAGAATAGCCGCACGCCTTCCCAGGTGCGCTTGACGGGATAAAGATTGTCGCCCGGCAGCGTATTCGACGATGCGCCGACGAGTCCCGTCCCGCTCACGAAAAGCAAAGCCACAACCGCGAGGGTCACGGCGAGACGCCGCATAGAAGCAAACCAGACGCGCCGCGATGACTTTACGTTTGCCTCACGCATCTGGGCGGCGTGTTGGAGCAGTTTGGTACGGTTGCGTCGCACCACATCCGGTGAGGGTGCAGGTACCGCCATATTTTTTGCACCGGCAGAAGCTTCCAGGATGGGGCGCAGCTCATCGGCAAGGTCCGGGTAACGGAACAGGACAGATTCGAGGTCCGCCCCCTTTTCGATATCCTGCAAACAAATTTCTAAAGCTTCATACAAATTATTCATAATTTACCTCCCCGATCTGCCGCTGGAGGGAAGCCAGCGCCCGGAATTGGAGAGCTTTCACAGCATTGATATTTTTATTAAGATGTGCGGCCGTTTCCTCGAGCGAATATCCCTGTCCAAAACGCAGCGCCAGCACATGCTGCTGTTCCGGTGTCAACCGGGCATACGCGCTTTGTATCAACCGGTTCTGTTCGCGTGAATCCACTTCGGAATGGACGCTGGCGCCGCGGTCCGGCAGTGAATCGGATAAGGCTTCCACCGGTCTGCGATAGTGGCGACGCAGGTGGTCATTCACCGCATGCGAGGCAGTGGCGATTAGCCAGCCCTTGAGGCTGGACTGCGGTCCCTGCCGCTTTTGCACAGCCTCCAGCAGGCGCACGAAGACGTCGCTGGCGATATCTTCGGCAGCGCCATCGTCATTGATCCGGTAACGGACATATCGATAGACTTCAGAAAAATACTGGTCGTATATGGCGCCGATGGCTTGTGAGTCCAGTCTCTGCAAACCATCCAGCGCCTGGCGTTCGTTGTAAACAGACATACGTTTTCCGGCCCCAGGCTTCAGATCTTTGAGCTGTTCTCCATATCCTATCATGTCAAGTATATCTCAGCCGCGTAGACCCGCAAATTTGTCCTCGCATTCAAATAGTCGCTGAAACGAGGAAAAAGTTACGGGGTATATAGACAAAAGAAAAACCTCTCGCAAAGATGCGAGAGGCTGTGGATTCGATGGAAATACATCATATGGGCGGGTTATCGAGCCGGATGCCGTGCCCGCGCACGGTATCGATATACTGGTGGGTCGGGTCCAGGGCAGCGATACGGTCGCGCAAACGGCGGATCAGCGCATCCAGCGCCTGGTCTGAGACACCGGCGGCCTGATCATCGCCCCAGACCGTGGAGACCAGATCCGGGCGGCTGACGACCTGTCCATGGCTCTCGTACAACAGCCACAATAGCTTGAACTGCTGTGCAGAAAGGGGCGGGACAAGCTGCTGCTGGTTCACCCAAACCCGCCGCGACTTCTGATCCATCAACAGACGGCCAACCTGGGTCGAGCCTTCCAGCAAAGGCATGGTGGCGTCGGAGGTGAGGAACAGAAATTGCTGCGCCATGGCCACCGAGACCAGATCCCCGTCCTGCAGGACAACGGGAGCCGTCAATGGGATCCCGTTCCGGTGCGTACCATTTTTACTTCCTAGGTCCTCGAGGATTACGCCCTCGGTGGTCGGCGTGATGCGGGCATGAAAACGCGAGATTTGCCGATCTGCCACCACCACATCACAGGAGGCTTCCCGCCCCAGTACAATCGTCTGACTGAGCGGCCAGCGCTGCCCTTTTAATGGTCCTTCCTGGGCAACCAACAAAGGATATTCTTCCGGCGATTTTTTCATGAACGTCTCATGGAGTTGATGGTTAGATGCTTACCAAACGATGATTACGATCGGAGACTCTCTTGGTATCCCAATGGAGGGTATAGACCGGTAAGCGGTATAATAATAATATAGCATAAAGACGCGTTTCTGTGCAGAACTCACGCCGAAACAGATCTGCCAGAAACATAGCCAAAGATCAGGAAACCCAGAAGGAGAAGCATTGCTCCCACCCCTCAAGAACGGGGAGGTGTTGCGCAGTCGCTATAAGATCCGTGAGCGGATCGGGCAGGGAGGGATGGGCTCGATTTACCTCGCAGATGATACCCGACTCAAGGGCCGTCTGTGCGCCTTGAAGGAAGTCGAGTATGACCGCGCTCTCCCGGAAAATATTCGAGATGAGGCTCGCGACCAGTTCCTGCGCGAGGCCACAGTGCTCGCGCGTCTCGATCATCCCAACCTCCCAAAAGTTTCAGACTTCTTCTCCAGTGGCCCCCGCGACTATCTGGTCATGGACTATATCCCGGGCGATGACCTGCGCACCCTGCTGCTGGAGGCACGCCGTAAAAAATCTTTTCTCAAGGAAGTCGACGTGCTTTCCTGGGCAGAGCAGGTTGCCAATGCCCTCGCGTTTCTGCACAGTCAGGAACCGCCTATCGTGCACCGCGATATCAAACCCAGCAACCTCAAGTTGATGCCGCAGGGACTGATCAAACTGGTGGACTTTGGCCTGGTGAAGATCCTTGCACCGGAAGAAGTGACGATCACGATCATCCAGGGACAGGGCACCGCGCTCTATACCCCGCTCGAGCAATATGGCGGCAGCGATGTCCACACGGACATTCGTTCCGATATCTATTCGTTCGGCGCGACTCTCTATCATTTGCTGACCAATGAACCACCTGCCGATGCGCGCAAGCGTTTCCTGGACCCGCAGAGTTTAGTGCCGCTACGACAGATCAATTCCGAGATCTCGCCACGGGCCGAACGAGCCATCTTGTGGGCCATGGCCCTGCACCCGGATGAGCGACCCGCGACGATCAATGACTTCCGCCAGGCACTGCTGGGCTATACGGAAGCGCCAACTCTACCCATTTCGGTACGGCGTGCCCGTCCCCAGCCTGTCTGGGATTATCTCGCGCACACGCCTGAGGCAACTCTGGCATGGAGTTCAGCAGTTCTATTTTTGGTTAGTCTTCTTTTGACCCTGGTCCGCTGAGGATCTGCATCCAGATCCACGCCCCCAGCGCCCCGATCAGCTGCCCCGCAAACGTCAACAACAGCACACCAAACGCGCCCGCCGAAGTCGCAATCCAATTTGCTGCGCCGGGAAAATCAAGCGCGAGGTAGTTATATCCTGCCATTCCCCCAAGGAACACACACAACGCCCAGCGCAAGCCCCAGCGCGGAGAAACAATCCGGCTGATTGCCCAGAACATCAGGAGGGAACCGCCAATCGCCGCCATCATGACGATCAGCCAGATCCCAAGCCGCGGCCGACCCTCCGGCGTGACAAGTTCGTTTTCGGGTACAGGTGTCGGTGTCACCGTGGATGTAGCAGTTATCGTGGGGCTGGCCTGCGGAACGACAACCGTCGCGGCCACACCTTCGTTGGACGGGTCGAGCTGGATTTGGATGGCGCCAGAGGCAAGCGCTGGCTCGCTTACCACCCGGATCTCCACGCTGCCGAGTCTGGCAATATCAAAGGAAGCACGCGCGACTCCATCCACTGTTTCTGAATTTTCCTGCTGCAGGATTTCCCCATTGACATCCATGGTGGACATGATAAAGCGTACCGGCGTTCCATCGGGGACAATATGTTGATTATGATCAAAGATCGGTCCAGCGCGTACAGCAATGGTGTCCCCAACGCGAAATAGGGGAATAGCGGTCGGTGTAGGTTCCACTTCCGGCGTGACCGTTCCGCTTTCCGCGGTGGGAGTGACCTCTTCCACAGGCTGATCGAGCGCGAGAGGAATGATCTGGTCCGGATCGGGAGAGGTGGCAACCCTGAGATCATAGTCCACAGCCGGGATCGACACCGGTGAGGCGCCCTGCCATGTGATCTGTTGCCGCTCGAAGAGCAGGCGTGCGGCTACTTCGACAAATGCCGGCTGCTTGCTGTAGAGGGCATAGTAGGCGGTCAGGATAGAAATATCCGTGGGATCCAGGTAGTAGGGCGCTGTGAACGAAAACAGGATCACTTTGCGATTGCGGATCAGGCCCGGGCGTTCCGAAAAGAATCGCTGCAGCAGATCAACCTGTCCGTCGCTTACGCTGGTCAAAGAGATCACGATCCAATCTGCGCCCTCCAGAACAGCTTCGATATCCGTCTGGCTTTCACCATTCAACATCAATTCCAGCTCATCAAACGAAAAGGGATTCAGCCGGCTGTTGAGCACCTGTCCACTTCCCGTCGGTCCATATAATCGCAAGACCGCTTTTTGAAGGGCATCTGCACTGAGGCCCTGCTCCCAGAGGCAGGTGGTACATTGTTTGAAATCGGATGTATCCGTCAGGAAGACAATGCGGTCCGTCTGGTTGGGAGGTGCGGGAAGGCGTATTCCCAACTCCTCGAGGTCGGGGTTAATCAGAGTCGCGGCATTGCGCGCCACTTCAGAGATGAGTTCTTGTGAAGAATTAAGATTTGCCAGACCGCTCTCGGGCGCCAATACGCTAGCAAGGGTGAAATCATCATACATGCGGAATTTCTGAGTCAGGATTCTCAAAACGGCTGCATCAACCAGCTGGGCGAAACTACGATCGGCCTGATATTGCTGGGCAAAAAATTCAAGGATTTCCAGCGTGGAGGTATAGGTATCTGCTTCCGGTTCCTCCGAGGTGATGTTGCCGAGATACAGCAGATCATTTCCCGCCTGGAAAGCATCGCGTGCCACCGAGCGTGGCAGGAAATTCTCTCCGCTCTGCGAATAAAAATCACGGACCGCCTGGCTCCCGAGCGCATCGCTCACCACCAGGCCGCCATTCCGCCGCCATGTCTTAAATTGATCCAACCCGATGATCGCCGAGAGCGCTGCCGCGTCGAGGCTGACCGGACGTGTCGTTGCCCGGATATTTCCCTGAAACCCCTGGTAGCGAATGTGAGAGACCAACAGACCATCTGTTAGCTCTGCCAACTGTGTCGAATCCGTGACCGCAAAAAATGGTGGGAGTTCAACTTGCTGCAATTGTTCCAGAGGCTTGCGTACGGTTGCCACTTCCTTTTCGGGAGAGCGGTCCGAGGCGCCGCGCCCGGGGAAGTGTTTGGCAATTACGACCATGCGGTCGTCACTTCCGTCATGGAGTCCGGCAATATAAGCGCGCCCCATCTCACCCACCCAGAAGGGATCACCGCCGAATACACGCGGACCCAGGTCAATCGGCGCCGAGGGGTTAGGCGATTCCACCACGTCGAGCGAGGGTCCGAGATAGAAGTTGAGTCCCAGCGCGCTGAGTTCGCTCCCCTGCACAGCACCCACCTGTCGTGCCAGCTCGGTGCTCCAGGTCGCGCCAATGGCCATCAGACTCGGCATAGGCGTGAGTCCGCTTAGGATTTGATCGTGAGGCGCCCCATCCCCTTCTTGCGAAATCCCAATAAACAATGGTACATAGACCTTCTCTTCTGGCTGCGTACTTGGATCGGATGCAGGCGCGGTAGTGGCGTCGGACTCAATCTTTTGCAAGTCGCGGACTAATTGATAGGTCCGGGGAATCGTATCGGGCTCGGGAAGAAAATTATTATTGGCGCTTTGCAGGACCACACCACCTACATGGTGGTTGGCAATCAGATCATAGATCTGAGTCTGGTCGTGGGTATCCGTTCCCTGGAAAGTAACCAGGAACAACTGTCCTACGCGCTCCTCAGGCGTCATCGAAGCCAGGAACGCCTGCGCCTCGGAGGTCTGAAATTGTGTTTCAGCTTGTACGGCAGGCGTCGGGCGAAGGAGCGAGGCGAGGATGATGAGCAGCGTCAGACCATGGAAGAGACGTCTCAACTGCGTACCTCCCCCATAGGATGAGTTTCGCTTCTCACTTGCACAGCAAGTTGTGGATCATCGGTGAAGATCGCATCCACACCCCAGTGGAACAGGCGGCGCATATCCTCCGCGGCATTGACCGTCCAAACATGGATGCGTCGATTCAGGCGGTGCACGCGCTGAACTTGTTGCGCGCTGACATCCTTTAAATAGGGATGCAGGGCCTGGTATCCGCCAAAGTTGAAGCCGAAGGAGCGCGCCCATGCCCCCAAAAATCCATTGAACGCCAGCAATCCCCTGGGTACATCAGGCAAATAGGCATGGGCTTTCGAAAGATTTGAAGCAAAGAACGAGGAAAATAACACATACTTTTGCAACCCAAACCTCTTGACCAGCATGCAAACCGTCTCGACCAGTGCGTCGCGTGGCGTGCTGTAGTTGGTCAGCTCGACGTTGATGAACGTGCGCTTCCCCACGGCTTCGAAAACGTCCTCAAGCGAAGGGATCTTTTCCCCACGATATTTCTCAGAATAAAAACTGCCCGCATCCAGCGCCCTCAATTGCTGAAAGGACAGATCCTTCACCCGCCCTTGGCTGCCGGTCGTGCGGTCCACGGTTGGGTCATGGATCACCACGGTGTGCCCATCCGCAGACAGCTTAACGTCGAGCTCAATCGCATCGGCATTCTGTGCCAGTGCCAGCTCGAAGGCCGCCAGGGTATTCTCCGGCGCGTGCGCAGAGGCGCCGCGATGAGCGAAGATAACAGGTTGAGATAGTGATGTAAGCATGATAACAAAACACCAGAGCACGCGTAAAAATCGGCGATGCGTAATCCGGAATGTCTGGCAGAGAACAAACTAAATATCAACGAAATAGGCCCTCGCTGCACGGTCGAGCATATCACGTGACATGGTCGGGGGCTCGGAAAGATAACTGGAGATATCCAGGATCTGGTCGCACAGGTCGCGCGGATGAGAGGCGCGCAACTTGCGATTGCGCTTGATATACCACTCCTGCAATAAATATGCCAGTCCCTGGTCGCTATATTCCACTTTCTTATCGTGGGCAACGCGTTTGAAGATCTCGCGATACTCCTCATAAGAGGGGTCACCGATCTCGATCTTATGACGCAGGCGACGCAGGAACGCCTCATCCACGAGGTCTTTTGGAGGCAGGTTCGTGGAGAACACGATCAGCACGTCGAATGGCACCTCCACTTTGCGCCCATTGTGGAGCGTGAGAAAATCTACCCGGTTTTCCAGCGGAACGATCCAGCGATTGAGTAGATCGCGCGGACGCACCTGCTGGCGCCCAAAGTCGTCGATCAACAGGATGCCGCCGTTGGCTTTTACCTGGAATGGCGCTTCATAAAACTTATGCACTTCGTCGTACACCAGGTCGAGCCCCTCCAGGGTCAACTCGCCGCCGACCACGATGAAGGGGCGGCGGATCTTCACCCAGCGCGGATCGCGTCGCTGGCTGGTGCGCAGGTTGCCTGTGCTCCCTGCGGTGGTTGGAGCTTCTGAATCCGGCGCCAGCCGGTGGCTCACCTGGTCGTAGACCTTGATCACCTGACCATCCAGATACAGAGCATAGGGAATGTACATCGCCTGGGTCAATACAAGATTGCCAAATGCACGCGCCACACTGGTCTTGCCGTTGCCAGGGGGTCCATACATAAAGATGGACGTGCCCGAATTGAGCGCCGGTCCCAACCGCTGGAAAGTGGATTCAGACATGACCATTTGTGACAGTAGCTGGCGCATCATACGCGAGGTCACGGTCATACGTCCGGTCTTCTGGCGGCGGATAGCCTCGTTGTAGACTTCGAACGGCACCGGCGCGGGTCCGGCGTATTGACTGCGCTCCAACGCTTCACGCGCCCGGACGACGCCTGCCCCCGTAATCCCGTAGGTATACGCGCCTTCGCCCAGCCCGCCCTGTGACGATTTCACTTCCAGCATCTTCTCGCGTTTCAGCGCTTCCAGGATTCCATCGGTGACGCCGGCAAATGGCAGAGCCATCAGCTCGGCGATCTTAAAGCCGCTCATATATCCCTGGGAATAGAGTATTTTTAAGGCAAGGTCCTGCAGCCAGAGATGAGATAGTCCCGTATCTTCCACCGAGTTGATGGGTGGCGGGGAAAATAGCGCCGGGCCGGCAGATGGTCTTCCAAGAGGATTGTTCATAACACCTCCCGTTTGGGATGCTCCACAATGATAAAAGATTTGATTGCGGTCAAATTATACTGCCTCTTCGGTTCCGCCCTGCCGCACTTGCGATCTCATCCCACACAATCTTGTTAATTCCATTATCGAATATAATTTGGGTCCTATGAACCTTTCCATCGTCATCCCTGTTTACAATGAAGTCAAAAACATTGAGCAAATCATCCAACGAGTACAGTCCACAAACCTAGCGCAGGAAATTATCATCATCGATGACGGCTCCGGAGATGGCACGCGCAATGCCCTGCAAAAACTGTCTGAACAAAACACGGTTCGTGTGATCCTGCATGAACGCAACCAGGGAAAAGGGGCGGCAGTGGTCACCGGGTTGAGAGCAGCGAAGGGTGACATTTTGCTGATCCAGGATGCCGACCTGGAATATGACCCTCGCGATTATCCGACTCTGCTTCGGCCGATCGAGGAAGGGCTGGCTGATGTCGTCTATGGCTCCCGGTTCCTCGGGGCACCTCACCGTGTGACCATGTTCTGGCACATGGTCGCCAACCGTCTACTAACTTTGATGACCAATATTCTGTATAACACGATCCTGACCGATATGGAAACCGGCTACAAAGTCTTCCGCCGGGAAGTGATCGATGGGATGCGTATCCGCGCCAAACGCTTCGATTTCGAACCGGAGTTCACCGCCAAGGTACTCAAACGCAACTATCGTATTTTTGAGGTGCCAATCTCTTTCAATCCACGCGATTATTCGCAGGGGAAAAAGATCAAGCTCAGGGACGCGTTCGAAGCCGTATGGACGTTGCTGAAGTATAGATTTATGGATTGAAACATGATTAACCCCAAACCTGCGGAATCAGCCACCGACACCTGTCTGATTTGCTAAGCAAATCACGTACGGTGCCAGGGGGGTGCAAGTGTTACACAGATTGTCAGGGAGCTTGACCAAATGGCTCTGAAATGAGCAAACGAAAAGCCGATCCTCTGGAAGGGGTCGGCTCATTTCGTGTAAATTCGTGATATTCGCGGCTAGAAGCTCGCAAGCTTAATTTCGGGGTAGGTCATGTCTACTTGTCTACAGTCACGTTGTACTCAAAAATGTACTCCCCTGCCTCGAAATCCGCTGCCCCGTCATTGATCTTTTCCTCGAAGGTCGCAACCGCCGCCAGTTCGTACTCTCCAGGCTTCCAGTCCGACATCAACACGCCGAATTCCAGGCACACGAAGTTATCCGAGCGGGTGAACGTAATCGGGTGCACCACATCCCGCCCGAGCGGCTTGCCATTGAAATACAGACCCACTCGAATATGCTCAAAGTTCTGCTGAAGGATTTCCTCAGTCGTAGTGCACCAGCCGTAGTTAAGATAGGTCGGTTTGTCATCGGTAATATTGACCGTGTACTTCAGGGTGCCGGGCTTGGCATAGTCTTCTTCGGTATATCGTTCTTTCGCTAACTGCGTCAGATAGACAAAATCTCCGGCTTTTAGTGTTTCGAGAAGCGCATCTGCATTTTTTTCCATCGTTGGCATCGAACTCGATGATTCGGTGGTCGCTCCCGGTTCGGGAGATGCGGCGGGTTCCCTCGTTTCGGTCACCTCCGGGTTCAAGGGAATCATGCCGGGAAGCAGACACGAACTTAAGAGAAGACCGCTGATCATCGTTAGCAGTATCAGAATATGCTCTCTGGTTTTCATAAATCATCTCCTTGCCAAGAATAGCTCTACAATGATCTACAGGTCCCGGGTAAGGCAGGCTGCGCCTATGGAGAACTGTGCAAGCCTGCCCGGCCTTCGTCTTATTGCTGACCCAGCGCCTCTTCCGCAGCTTCCAGAACGACATCTTCTCCACTGGCCTGCTTTTGCAGCGTCTCCACGGTCACAGGCACCTTCACTGTGGGTACAACGCCTGTTCCTTCCAGGTGAATATCCCCGTTTGCATCCACTGCACGACCAACAGTGATTTGAGTGAACAGTCCCTCTGGCATCAAAAACTGCTCTACACTACCTCCTGCGCCCTCCGTCGGATACTGGCCCACAATGATGGCGCGGTCATTCATCGTCATATTGTAGGAAAAAAATTCACAGGCGCTTGCGCAGGCGGGTCCGACCAGGACCGCGATGGGTCCGCTGTATTGAAGCGCTGGCCGGGGTGGAATCATCCGGTTTTCATCGCCCGGATCCATATAGAATTCGCCAGTGTCTTTGCTATAGCGAGCCGTATTGCCCACAACGATCTCCTGCTCGAAGAAGTAGGCTGCCATTTGATCCGCAAGCCAGCCATTCCCGCCGCCATTGACGCGTAAATCCAGGATCACACCAGGAATCTGGTTCTCGTTGAAATACTGGAGAGCGCGTTCCCAAACCTGAATACTGAGAACATCGTTGTCTAAGAAGCTATTGACTTTGATGTATCCGTACCCACTGGGCAGGACAGCATACTCCACCGGCAAAACCGTCTCCGGCTGGCCAAAATAAAAGGAACCAACGCTGAAACTATTGCGTTCACTGACCACATCCAGGGTCACTGTCTGCGGGGAAGCATCTGGATTTTTGAATTCGACCTCTACCTGACCCTTATCCAGCGGAAAGCGTGTGGCATAACGTAATTGTTGTAACCGCTTAATGATCGGATTGCTGAACGGCGATGACCAGGGAATCGTAGCATCCACAACCTCGCCGGCTGGCTTTCCATCCAAGGAGATGATCTCCGCGCCCCATTTCATCCCTGCCTTTTCCGCCGGACCACCTGTCAAAATAAAGTTGGCAATGATCTTGCCATCGTCGGTCTCGCGTATGGCAAACCCTAACCCACCTTCGGTTTCGCGCCCGAAATCCTCATTGAGCAGTGACGAATCAAATCCGACATGTGTATCCGGAATGGACCACAGGAAGTCACGTAACGCCAGGGCATACGCATGCGGGTCGCTGTTCTGTTCGGCGTCCTCAAAACGGGGTCGGAATTCCTTCCCTTTCTCCGCCCAATCGATCTTTTTTAATTCCGTGAATGCATATTCATTTGTAAATTTTTCGAGCATTTTATCGAATGCTTCTGTATAAGAGAGCTGTGAAAAATCATCCAGCGCGGTGCTCTCCGGTTCAATGAGATCCACGGTCGGTGTATCGGAGCGGTCTATGCCAAAGGGCGATTGATCCAGATCGATCACTGACCAGCCGGCAGGCAGTTCCATGACCGGATCGTCTTCGGTAAAGAGTCGCTGATCGTCTCCAAACTCCGAAGGGAATTGCTGCTGGTCGTCTGGGGCGTACACAAGATATTTACCGCCGACCACTTCCAGGTACATCTCTGGGTTATCGGTGATTCTCGTGGAGGCATACGCAGAAGACCATCCACCGCCCCCCTGATCGCGGCGCTCCAAATAGGGATCGCCCCAGGTGTTGGTCCAGTAAGCAACCGCGAAGACCATCACGCCGGTCTCTTCCTTACCATCATGATCGACGTCGTGCAGCGTCCCATTCGGCTCCTCGGGCAGAGTCAGACTGTATGTGAACGGTGAGGTATAAAAATCGGATGTGATCTGCCCAATGACCTGCGATTCAATGGGAATGACGAATTTGCGATCCCGTTGAATAAATCCACCCTGGTCTTCAAGAATAATCTCCGGCTCGGCAACCCCGGCCGTAAAGAATGCATTGGTGTAGGTGACACTACCGCTGACGATCTTGGTTCCTTCTCTTGTCTGTTCCACGGGCTGATCCGTTGCTGTTAACGTGGAAGTCGGAACGGCAGTTGCTGTTCCACTGCGTGAAAAAGAGGAACAGGCAATCGCGGCCAAAGCTAATACAGTCACTACCGCCAGAATGCGGTGGGGCAAACATCTCATTTCTCTCTCCTGACTTTCATGAGGCAAGGTCTTCGCAATCCTATTTACAACGAAATGGTTGAGGAATTATAACCCGAAGGTATAATCCAATTTCATGGACTGGCAGGCACAGATCGGAGCGGAATTGGAACGGGCGGAGCAGGCTCGGGCACGCGGGAAAGAGGGGCAAGCCCGTGTCTGCGCGCGGCGCGCGGCGGGCATCGCAATCCGGGAATATCTCACCCGTCAGGGCATCCGGCCTCCCAGCGTAAGCGCCTACGACCTATTGAACTTCCTCAAGGGAGACCCCAATCTCCCCACCGACCTGAAGTTGATCGCCGATCATCTTTCCCTGCGCGTGACCGAAGAATTTAAGCTGCCCGTCCAGGCAGACCTGGTCGCGGAGGCACGAACCTTCTGCGAAGACCTCTTAAAGCAAAATAGACCCTAACGACCAGGGTCTATTCGGTTTGAACGCTCTGGAATTATTTTCTTCCGACCAGATAATAAAGCGCGCGTGCGACGGTGATGACCACCAGCATCCCGGACATTACACTGCCCAGTACCACGAACATCCTCTTCCAGTCACGAAAACGTGAAACGATTTCCTCAGGCTGAGGGAAACGGATCCGCTCGCGCAGGCGCTGGACAACATCCAGCGGAGGCGTAACCGGTTTAAGCGTCCCGGCAAGATGAGCTTCGAGCGCCATCAACTGATCTTCAGAAAGCATGGTTCTACTTCTAGACATCATATTCACTCACTGATTGTCATACACGACGACCATCCGGCATTTTGGTTACTCATTCTCCAGGTTGATGTTCTGGTCTCCCAATTGATCGCGCAGAGCCAGAAGCGTGCGGTGATACAGACTCTTGACTGCGCCTTCACTGCGTCCCATGATCGAGCCGATCTCGGCATTCGACATATTCTCGACGAACTTCAGGATGAGAAGGTTCTGTCGTTCTGCGGGCAGGCGCCGGATGAACCTGAGAAGCGCATCCTGTTCCTGTGAGCGGACCAGATTGCGTTCCGGGTGATCCCCTTTCGATGGCAGCACCGGCACGTCATTGATCGGAATTTCCTGCCGCCGGCTGCGGTCACGGTGCCAGTTGGCAACCAGGTTGTGCGCGATACGGTACAACCAGGCGGAAAATGGAACGCCGCGGTCCGTGTAGTTTTGGATGTGGTTCATTGCCCGTTGAAAAACGCGGGCGGTCAAATCCTCCGCGTCATGGAGGTTCCCCGTTCGGTAGTAAACGTAGTTGAAGATGCGGTCGATGTATCGTTCGTAGAGCAGACCAAAAGCATCCCGGTCACCCTGTGACGCACGCGTCAACACATCTTCTTCATTGAATTCGATATCCGGCACGTTTGATCCCTACCGGCAGGGTCTATAAAACATAACCCCGACGGGTTTTGGAAGTTTCAGGGAGTATAACATGTCACATTTTAATTTCATAATTGTAAACATTGGTAGGCGCGGTCTGGGGCAGATACAGTTTTATATGAATTGAATCAGAGTTTTTCACCTCTCAAAGCGGATTGGTATAATAAAGGTTTGCCGTTTTGACACAGGTCGGGTTGGCTGCGTAGCATCCTGAGGGACAACCGACCGGAAAGTTGCGCCAGCAGATGACCGGCTGACATGGCGGAAGTGCAACTGCCGCGATAATAGTTAATTATTTAATTATTAATGAAACAAATGTGCTATAATCGATTCGCTTTTCCCACACTCAGAGAAGGTTAAATATGTCCTCCAATTCCATTCGCGTGGTCGGCGCACGTGTGCATAATCTTAAGAACATCACCGTCGAGATCCCCCGCGATAAGTTCGTGGTCATCACGGGCTTGTCGGGGTCCGGGAAATCCTCGCTTGCCTTCGACACGATCTTTGCCGAGGGCCAGCGTCGGTATGTCGAGTCGTTATCCGCCTACGCCCGTCAATTTATCGGGCAAATGGACAAACCCGATGTGGACCACATCGAAGGGCTCTCCCCTGCTGTGTCCATCGATCAGAAGTCCACATCTCACAATCCGCGGTCCACAGTGGGCACGGTGACCGAGATCTACGACTACCTGCGGCTTTTGTTCGCGCGCGCCGGCATCCCGCACTGTCCGATCTGCGGTCGCGAGGTCGTGAAGCAGTCGGCCCAGGAGATCGTGGACCAGGTCGAGAAG
>Ga0114129_10007379_pt1 | contig 15653 bp, 11 predicted proteins | sample RhiMetdeltSRZDD1_FD_80071 | JGI IMG/M metagenome (GOLD analysis project Ga0114129, IMG submission 80071) | Populus rhizosphere microbial communities from Tennessee, USA - Rhizosphere MetaG P. deltoides SRZDD1 (version 2) (version 2) | ecosystem: Host-associated > Plants > Roots > Rhizosphere >... | reverse complement strand
TGCCATCCTGCCATCCTGCAATTCCGTCTCAATCCCTATGCTAAAGTCACGCGTCATGCGCACGCTTGTCCTTGCTTTCTGTCTGATGGCGCTCACAACCGTCTCACCGTCCGCGCAGGCTCCGCGCTCGACCGCGACCAGCGCGTTCTCGGTCCCCGTCGTCTACCGGAAACTGGCCAACGGCCTGCGCGTGGTCATCAGTGAAAACCATGCAGCCCCGGTCGTCGTCGTCGAACTGATGTACCGCATCGGTTTCCGCATCGAGCCGCGCGATCGTACGGGTTTCGCGCACCTCTTCGAGCACCTCATGTTCCAGGGGTCGGAGCATGTCGGCAAATTCGAGCACGTGCGCATCGTCAACGAGAATGGCGGGACGCTGAACGGCTCGACACGGTTCGATCACACGAACTATTTCGAGACGATGCCGTCCAATGCGCTCGAGCTCGCGCTGTGGCTCGAGGCAGATCGCATGCGCTCGCTCAAGCTCACGCCGGAGAACCTCAAGAACCAGCAGGACGTCGTGAGCGAGGAGGTTCGCGTCAATGTCCTCAACCAGCCGTATGGCGCGTTCGAGTGGCTCGGTCTGCCGCAGAAGGCGAACACGAACTGGTACAACGCGCACAACTTCTACGGCGATCTGCACGACATCCAGGCGGCGACGGCCGATGATGTGAAGAAGTTCTTCGACACGTACTATGCGCCGAACAACGCGGTGCTCGTCGTCGTCGGGGACACGACGCCCGACGAAGTGATGAAACTGGCCGAGAAGCATTTCGGCAGCATCCCGTCGCGCCCGCTGCCCGCCCGCCCGGACATCAAAGAGCCGCCGCAGACATCGGAGAAAACATTCACCGAGAGCGACAAGCTGGCGCGGACGCCGGCCCTGGCGTTCGGCTATCACCTGCCGGATCGGATGACGCGCGACTTCTTCGCGCTCACGCTGCTGGATCCGCTGCTCGTCAGCGACGAGAGCGCGAAGCTCTATCAGGCGCTCATCAAAGAGAACCAGGTCGCGTCCGCTGTCTCAGGCGGCTTCAACTACGGGCTTGGCAACAACTTCGATTACAACGGGCCGATGCTCTATACGTTCCGCGTCGATTACCGTCCGGACCTCAAGGGCGCCGACATATTGAAGGTGGTCGACAAGGTGATCAACGCGATTCAGGAGCACGGCATCACGGAAGACGAGCTGAAACAGGCGAAAGTGAACTTGAAGTCGTCGTTCCTCGAAGGCCTCGAGACGCAGGCCGGATTTGGCCGCGCAGATCTGCTCGCGGCGCTGGCGCTCTACGACGACGATCCCAATCGCATCAACACGATCCTCACCGACCTGGAGAAGGTGACGGCGGCTGAAGTTCAGGCCGCTGCGAAGAAGTACCTCATCCCGGCCAACCGCACCTCGATAGACCGGCGGCCAGAAGGAGGTGGCAGATGAAGGTGCTGGGTGCGTGGGTGCCGTTGATGCTCGTTGTGGCGGCTGCGGCCAGCGCTCAGTCGGAGCGACCGGCGGTCGGACCCGAGCGGCCGTTTCAGCTGGCGCCGCGTCTCGAGCGCACGCTGCCGAACGGACTCCGAATCATCGTCACGCGGCAGACGGCCATTCCCAAGGTGTCCGTCCTGCTCACGGTGCTCTCGGGCTATTCGAGCGATCCCGCGGATCAAACCGGCCTCGCCGCGTTGACCGCCGACCTGATTCAGGAAGGCACGAAGACGAAGAACAGCCGCCAGATCCGCCGCGACGCCTTCGGCATGGGCGGCACGATCACGGCCGCTGCCTCGCAGGATTTCACGACCGTGTCGGCGCGAGGTCTTGCCGAGTTCGCGCCGCGCCTCATCGATCTCGTCGCCGACGTCGTGGTGAACCCGACGTTTCCGAACGACGAGCTCGCCATTCTCAAACAGCAGCATCTGCAGGGTGTGCAGCAGCAAAAGGCATCGCCACAGTCGCTGGCGAACCGCATGTTTCGGCGGGCGCTGTTCGGCGATCATCCGTACGCGCGCACGAGCGAGACCGAGGCGTCGCTCAAGCTGCTCGATCGCGAGAAAATCGTCGCGTTTCACGCCGGCCACTATCGCCCGAACAATGCGTTCCTGTTGATTGTGGGCGCCGTGGACCCTGACGCCACGATAGCGGCGGTGGAAAAAACGTTCAGCGGCTGGCCGCGAGGCGACGTGCCGAGACCGTCGTTCACACCTCCGCCGGCATTGACCGGGCGACAGCTGTACTTCGTGCAGCGGCCGAACAGCGTTCAGTCGTCGATCTCGCTCGGGAACATCGCCGTCAAGCGCAGCGATCCGCGGTGGTTCGAGCTGACGCTTGCCAACACCGTTTACGGTGGCGCGTTCAATTCGCGGATCGTCCGGAACATCCGCGAGGAGAAGGGCTATACGTACTCGCCGCAGTCGGCGCTCACCGGGTTCGCCGACGCCGGCTTCTACCGGTTCGCGGCGGATGTGCGCAACGAGGTCACCGGCGCGACGCTCACGGAGGTGTTCAAGGAGATCGACAAACTGCGTGCCGAAGGCAGCATGGGCGCGGAGCTGCAGGGCACGAAGGCTTATTTGCGCGGGGTGTTTCCGATCCAGACGGCAACGCAAGGGGGGCTGGCGCAGGTCCTGAACACGGTCTACGTGTACGGACTGCCAAAGGACTACCCTGAAACGTTCGTCAGCAAGATCGCCGCGCTGACTCCGGAGCAGGTCAAGAGCGGCGCTGCGGCGCTGCTCGGCTCCGAACACTCCGTCATCGTGGTCGTCGGCGACTACGCGAAGGTGAAGGACCAGCTCGGCGCGTTCAAGAGCATCACGTTCTTCGACACGGACGGGAAGAGCATTCCTGCGCCGCAGTGAGGGCGGGTCCGTGTGCCCGTCCGGCTAGGGGCCGACACAAATGGTCGGCTCCTACATGTCTTCGATTCGCAGCGTCACGTCTGCGTGTTTCCACGCATCCTGAAACTGCTTCTCGGCAGCCGCCACCGCCTGCTTCTCGGAATCCTTTCTCGTCAGAAGCAGCGTCTGCCACAGGCCGTACAGGGAGCGGCCGTTCTTCGGGTTTCGCGTCAGATCGTCTCGAAACGCCTGTTCCGCTTCCGCGAACTTCCTGGCGCGCAGCAGCGCGGCTCCCAGCGATTCACGCGTCGGATAGAACCAGTCGGGCGGCTCGTCGTAGTTGAGCATATCCTCCTTGAGAACCGCGATCCGCCAGGCGTCGATCGCGGCGGCGTCGTCCTTCCGCGCGCGCGCGATCCAGGCGTCGAGCACGGCGTCCGTTATCTCGAGGACGTTCCTCGCCTTGTTGAAACCCCAGTCGCTGTCCGGCTGAACAGCCTTGCGGGCCTCGACATAGGCGCTGCGCTCGCTTTCGGCGTCCGTGACGCTGCCGCGAGCTGCGTGCGCGATACCCCGTCCGAAGTGCGAGAGCGTCGTCAGAAGCGGAAACTTCGCGTCCGGCGGCGGCAGTTTCAGCACATCGTCCCACCGCGCGAAGCGAAGCAGGACATACAGCGTCTTCGCCGCGAACGGCTCGAGCATCGGCATCTGCGCGAGCGCCGGCGTCGCGTTCGCGACCAGCCGATCGGCTGCTTGCTTCGCCTCCGCGAATCGTCCCGCCATCATCGCGGCCGACGCCAGGAAGTCCACGTTGTGGTTGTAGTACATCAACGGGTAAACGCCTTCAGGCTTGGCGGCCTCGATGTAGGCGCGATCGACGTCCGCGGCCTTCGCGTTGCTCGTGACGGCCGCCACGTAGTCGCCCGTACGCATGTAGATGTGCGCCGGCATGTGAACCAGATGACCGGCGGCTGGCACGAGCGTGTCGAGCCGCCTCGCGCTTGGGAGCGCGCGATGGGGAGTCTTCGACGCTTCCACGGCATGAATGTAGTAGTGATTGGCGCCGATGTGGAGCCGGTCGCGGCGCAGCACGCCTTCGAGGACCGCCACGATCTCTTCGGTGCCCGCGGCAGGCTTGCCGTCTTGCGACCACAGCCGCCACGGGTTCAGGTCCATCAGGCTTTCGGCATACAACGTCGCGGCGTCCAGGTCATTCGGATACCGGCGCATCAACGCGCGCATGGCGTCCTTGTACTCAACGGCGAGCGCCTTCAGATCGGCCTTCGGATCGTTCGAATACCTGGTGATCAGCGCGTCCACGTACGCACGTTCGTGGGCCGGCGCGCGGGACGCCAGCTTTTTCGCCCGCTGCGCCTCATCGTACGCCGCCTTTTCGCGCTCGGGATCGACGTCGAGGTTGATGTTGGGCCCGAGCGCGAGTGCGATGCCCCAGTGCGGCATCGGCGATGTCGGATCGAGCTCGGCTGCGCGCCGAAACGATCGGATCGCCTCGTCGTGATTGAACCCATAGATGTAGGTGAGACCCTGGTTGAAGAACCGCTGCGCACCGGGGCTTTTCGTGGCGATCGCATGGTGCAGGCGGCCCAGGCCCGGCGTGAGCGTCGCCGGCTGGGCCGACGTCGCGGCGTGCTCGTGCTGCTGCGCCTGTAATGCCGGCACCGCCGAAAGAAAAAGAATGACCAAGATTGCTCGGATCGTGTTCACGGTGTCTCCTTCCGCTCCCAGATCTTCAGCTCGTGGATCGACCACCACCCGATGCCGCGCCCCGTCTGCGCGATCCGAAGCGTGGTCGTTCGATTCCCGGGGAGATCGATGGCGATCGCTGGACGCCGGTCGTCGATCGCCACCGCCTCGACGTATCGATCGACGATCGAATCATCGAAGAGGACCCGTGATGCGCCTTCCGGACCGGCCGCGTCGATTCTCAGGTGCCGAGGATAATCGAGGAGCGTGCGCGCTGCACCAACGAGACCCAGCCGCCCCACATCGGCCGGACGGGAAAGACGAATCTCAATCCATTCCGTCCCGGCCTGACGCGTGGAGGTCATCCAGCGCGTATCCAGGTCGCCGTCGAACAGCATCGGGAGCCGGCGTTCTTCGTGCGAGCCGCGCATTTCGAAGGCGCGTGGATCCATGATCGTCAAATCGGCGGCCGCGGGGATCACAGGGTCGATGTCCCTCAAGCGCCAGGTCCAAACGTCCGGCCACTGATGCTCCTCCGCAATTTGATCGGCTGACGCGCGAAGGTCCGCCACCAACCGACGAGCCGCGTCTGGATCGGTGAATGTCCGCTCGTGAAGCAGCACGTAACGCACGCCGATCCTGCGAAGTCCCCGAACGACGTCGGCGACGTGTCCCGGCTCGCGCAGCGGAGACGCAGTCCCGCCCAACAGCTCCTGCAGGTTCGACTTCCAGCCGGCGTATCCGTTGACGATGGGATGACCGTGGTCCAGGGTGTTGAGCTGGTAGATCGAAGTGAACGGGTGGAAATCGTCCATCTGGGTGATGTTCAGCTCGAGCACACCACCGGGTGGGCTTTTGCTCAGCCAGTTGTAAGCCACCGTGTCCCAACTTCTGTCGCGCCACCCCGCAATGGCCGACAGCCCGACGCCGTGTTGACCCTCGAGGAGAATCAGCCCAGCGAACGCGACGCTGGCTGCAGCCGCGGCTCGATTTGACAGCCGCGCAAGGAACCAGGCGAATCCCGCGCCCGCCAGCACCGCCAGCGCGACGATCGCAACCGCGCTCAAGCGCGCCGGGACGCGCAATCCGTTGAGACCCGGGATGATCCGAAAGAGCAGGCCATAAGGCCGGCCTGTTCCCGGTCCCATCGACAGCCAGACCGCCAGGAGCGCTATCACGAGATACGAACCGACGGATTTCACCCACGTCGCCTGCGAGTCCTCACTCGTATCGCAACGGGCGACCGTGAAGACGCCGATCGCGGCGAACAGGAGCACGACGAAGCCCTGGAACAGCTGGCGCTCGCCGCCGCCTGACGGAAGAAGGCCGCCCCACGTCCACGCGCCGGGCGCCACTCGCAGGTAATCGGCGAGACGCGCGCTCAAACCGGGCAGCTCCTCGAATGGTCGGACGAACCCGTGCTCCCGCTGCAGCCTGAAGTAGACGACCGCAACCGGCGTCATCGCCGCGGCAATCGCGGCGCCGGCGGTCGCGAAATCGGTCGCCAGGCGTGCGCGAGTCAGGCGCCGAGGCCGCGCGAGCTCCACGGATCCGAGCACAGCGACCGGCAGGAGAAAGAAATAGAGGTAGTAGCCATTCGACAACCCGGCGAGCAGGTAGGCCGCGACGAAACCAGCCAGCCAGCGCCGCGCCCCGCTTTCGAAATAATGGTGCAGTGCCCACAGGCCAATCGGCATCCAGCCGTTCATCAACACCTGCAGGTGGGAGGATTGCGCCAGCCGATACGGCGTCAGCGCGAAGACGAGGCCCGCGAGCACGGCAGCGTCCGTGCGTTTCCACAGATGGCGTGTGAGGAGGAACATCCCGAACCCAGCCAGGACGTACGAGCCGATGTACGCGACGTTGTACGACAGCACGGGATTGTGGAACAGCCACTGGACAGGCGCCGTGAAGATCGCGACGCCGGTCAGGTGTTCCGTGAATGCCAGCGTGTGACGGTAGGGAAAGAAGAACGGCGCCTCCCAGAAGCCGCTGAATCCGTGGGCGATGCGGTCGGCGTCCCACGCGAGGACCGTCGTGACGATGATCGGGTCGCCGAGGCCGCCGGCGATGCTGTGTGTCGGTTGCCGAATCAGGGGAAACGTGGCGAGGACGGCAGCCCCGACAAAGATCAGGAAAACCGACGTCGTTCGGCAGTGCGTCATCTCATTCGCTTCAAGGCTCGAGCAGCGATTTGAGCGACTGGAGGGCGCGCTCCCAGCCGACCCCGACCACTTCGTAGTAGCGCCGCCACCGCGGCGACTCCTCGAAACCGGTCTGCACGACGTGCACGCGGGTCGTACCGCCGGGATCGGCCTTCAGCGAGACTTCGAGCGCCATTGGACCGATCGGATCGCCGTCAGGCGGCAGCCAGTACGCGTCCGCGACGAAGAAGCCCTTGCCGGCGTGAAACTGCACGACGGTTCCGCGGAAGACGCCGCCGAGACGCCCAAGGACGTCGTCGCGGAAGTCGGTGGGAGGCCATTCGATCGCGTAGGCGCCGAACGCCCGTGGGGTCGTGACGGAACGCGAGGCCTGCCACCACGCCTGCAGCGCCTCGGCATCGAAGAACGCTTTCATCACGCGCCCCGGCGGCGCCGCGATCACCGCGGTTACGTCGAGATTCGCTGGAGCCAACCTCCGTCCCTCCCGGTCACCTCCGTCCCTGCCGGGAGGGACGGAGGTTTATCTCAGCCCTGCGGCGGTCGAGCGAGGCCGCTCGGCGCGCGCGCGCGCGACCATCTCCTTCACCTCGCGCATCAGCGTCGGCACGTGATAGGGGATGCCATCCTTGATCGTCCATTCGATGCCGCCGCCGCGGGCGTTTTGAGCTTTGTCTCCGCGGGCGATGGGCGAGTAGTTCGACGCCGGCCTGCCGTTCAGGAGCATGACGTCTGCGCCGTACGGGTTCAGCAGCTTGAGATTCTCGAGCGGATTGCCGTTGACGACCAGCAGGTCCGCGATGAATCCCTCGCGTACCTTGCCGAGCCGGTCCTCCATCCCGAGCAGTCTCGCGCCGTTCCACGTCGCGTGCTCGACGACCTCCAACGGCTGGAAGCCGGCTTCTTCGTGCAGCTCCAGCTCACGCGAGATGCCGAAGCCATACATCGAATAGATATAGCCGGCATCGTCTCCGGTGGTGACGAGGCCGCCTTTGGTTGCGAACTCGCGCACCGCATCCATCCAGATGCGGTACTGCTGTTTCCAGCGCGCTTCCTGCGTGCTGGTCCAGCCGAAGAAGTACGACCCGTGGTTCTCGGTGGAACCTTTGAAGTACTCCTCCATCGACGGGTGGAGATAGTCGCGGAACCACGGCTGGTTCTGTGCGCGGACGAGATCGCGGCTCGCTTCGTAGATTGAGAAGGTCGGATCCCAGGCCACATGGTGTTCCACCATCCGATCGATCACCTTGTGGAGCTTGGCAGGATCCGCCTGGGCGTAGAGCTCACCCGCCCGGCCGAACCGGTGGATTTCGTTCGAGTAGTTCATGTCTGACGGGAACGCCTGGATGCCGGCCAGCGCGGCATCGGCGACGCCGTAGAAATGCTCGATCGAATTGACGCCGAGCTCAATGTAGTCCTTCGCGGTCGTTTCCTCCACGGCGATGTGCGTGGCCGTGCGCAGGCCGAGCTTGTGCGATTCGTCCATGATCGCCTCGAGCTGGTCGCGATCCATGCCGATGATCTTCAGGCCGTCCGCGCCCTTCTGATGTATCTCGCGGATCCACGCGCGGATTTCAGCCGGCGCTCCCGTGCGGCCCTTGCTGACGAACGGGTACACGAGGATCCGCGGCGCCACGATCGTGTGCGCGTTGCTCTCGGCCTGCCACCGCTTGGACTTCTCGAAATCGCCGCCGACCTCACGGACCGTCGTCACGCCAGCGGCGAGATACAGATTTCGCTCGTACTGAACCGGCTGCGGCATGCCGGCCTGGCGCTCTTCATGCCAGTGCATGTGCGCGTTGACGATGCCGGGCATCACGTATTTGCCGGTGGCATCGATCACCGTGTCTGACGTCGCGGCTGCGGAATTTCCGTCGGCCGATCCGCTGATCGATGCGATCAGCCCGTCCTGCACGACGATGTCGACCGGGCCGTACGGCGGCTTGCCGCTGCCGTAGATGACGATGGCGTTTCTGATGACGAGACGCCGCGCCGCCTTCGCGTGAATGGGAGGTGCTTGCGGTTGTTGAGCGGCCGTGGATCCGAACGTGCACAGCATTGCAAACGCGAACGCGGCGGCGAAGATCTTCATGCAGCGACAGCTCCTCGGAAGCGGCGAAATGATAACACCACACTCGGACGCCGTTCGTCAGACCGTCGAGCTGCGTGATCGGTCGTCGACGACGACGCTGCGCCGGGCGCGGTGCAACAAAGTGCATATCCGCGTGTGATGGTAAAGTGCGTGTATGGCGCAGCAGCCGCTAGCGTACTTGAACCAAGCGTTTCTCGAAAGTGGAGATGCGCGTCCCATTCGCATTCTCTCGGAGTACCTCGAGCCGCTTCGGCGCTTCAAGCAACAGAAGATCCAGGACACCGTCGTCTTCTTCGGATCGGCGCGCGTGGACAGCCGCGAACGCGCCGAGCGCGCGCTGCAGACGTTACGCGCGCGCGGTGATCGCGACGCCGATGAGGCGTACCAGCGGGAGCTGACAAAAAGTCGTAAGGCGGTCGAGTGGGCGCGATTCTACGAGGACGCACGCGAGCTTGCGAGGATGCTGACGACCTGGAGCATGACGCTGAAGTTCGAGAATCACCGGTTCGTCGTGGCGTCGGGCGGCGGGCCGGGAATCATGGAGGCGGCCAACCGCGGCGCGCGGGAAGCTGGCGGAAAGACAATCGGCCTCAACATCAGGCTCCCATTCGAGCAGGGCGCGAACTCGTTCATCACCGACGGCCTTCAGTTCGAGTTTCATTACTTCTTCATGCGCAAGTTCTGGTTCGCGTACCTGTCGAAGGCGCTCGTGATCTTTCCCGGCGGCTTCGGTACGTGCGACGAGCTGTTCGAGATCCTGACGCTCGTCCAGACCGACAAGCTGTCCAGGAAGATCGGCGTGATCCTCTACGGCCGCGAGTACTGGGATCAGGTGCTCAACCTCCAGCCGATGGCAGAGTGGGGCGCGATCGCCGACAAGGACATCGAGTTGATGCGCTACGCCGACACGCCGGCGGATGCCTTCGAGCAGTTGCGCAGCCATCTCGAAGAGCACCATCTCGAGCCGGCAACCGGCGTCGCGAAGGCGCCGGGGCTCGCCATCACGCGCGGATAACGACAGCTGATCACGAAGGCTTCGTCTGTATGGACACGGACACGCGCAAGCAACTCATCGATCAGTACAAGGACGGCTACCGCGTTGTCGCCGAGGCGCTGGTTGGCGCGACCGACGAGGAGCTCGACCGGCGTCCGGCGCCGGCCAAATGGTCGGCGCGCGAAGTCGTGCACCACCTCGCAGACAGCGAGATGACCGCCGCGGTTCGATTACGGCTGCTGCTGGCGACCGATGATCCGCAGATCGTCGGCTTCGACCAGGATGAGTTCGCCCGGCGTCTGCACTACGACCGGCCGATCGAGGCGTCGCTCGAGGCGTTCAAGGCGGCGCGCCGCACGACGGCGGAGCTGATGGACCGGATGACGGAGGCGGAGTGGGCACGCGAGGGTACCCACAGCGAGCACGGGCGCTACACGATGACGCGCTGGCTCGAAATCTACGCCCTCCACGCCCACCGGCACGCCGAGCAGATTCTGATCGCACGCCACGCACGAGAGCAATGAACCTGAGATTGGGTAATTGAGTAACCTGGTAATTGGTAAACTGATTGGTCGATTACCAGATTACCCAATCACCCGATTCCTCAATGTAAGGGTGCCGCTTGGGCGAGCGCCATCGTCGCCCAGCCAGTCGCCCAGGCGCTGATCCACTGATCGCCGGCGTACGGGAATCCGCTGTTGAAATACGCCTGGAACTTCGGCGAGCGGCTCGCCACGCGCCAGGATCCGTTCGCGGCCTGCGTCGTGAGCAGGAAGTTCACCCCCTTCGCATAGATGGGATCGCTGGTCGCCATGCCGGCCTTCGCGAGCGCGTAGAGCGACTGGCCGGTTGCGTACGCGTCGCTCCCCAAGCCATCGATCTGCCGCCAACCGCCGTCACTCTGTTGCGCGGCCGCGATCGCGGCGGCGAACGGCTTCAGCGCGGCCGCATCGGCGCCGGCCCAATAGAGGCCAAGCAGCCGCATGTTCCGGTCTTCTGAAGTGACAGGCGTCGCGGCGATCAGCCAGCGGCGCGCCTTCTCGATGCGCGCTTTCATCTCATCGGCGCGTCCGGGCGGTCCAAACGCTTTCAGCGACCGCACGCAGAGCGCGGTCCGAGTGATGAACCCCTCCTCGGCGGGAGGCCGGCTTCCAGCGCCTCCGAGGAGGCGCCACGAGCCATCGGCCATCTGAGATGCCGCGATGTCGGCCACGAGTCCGTCTGTTGCCCGATTGGCGGGGTAACCCATCGCCGCCAGCGCCGCCAGAGACGACGCGAAAATCTCCGGTACGCCGATGTCCATTCGCTCGTACAGGAGCGCGGCCGGCGGGTTCGAAGCCAGCATCTTGACGCGCTCGATCGCTGCCTGCTGATCGATCTTCAATCCCTTCGCCCGCACTTCGGCGGCCGCGAAGTCGGTGATGTTCTGGTGATGACACGAGACGCATCCGCTGCCCTCGAAGAACTTCTGGCTCGACGTCTCGAGCAGGGCCATGGCACGTTCGGTCGCCGTCTTGACGTCGGCCGCCGCGGTCGCCCGCGGTGCCGCCGTTTCGGGAGTTCGCGTCGCTTTCAAGAGCTGGATGCCCGACGGATTGCCGACCTTACGCGCCCAGTCCGCTGCCGTTTCGCCGACATTGCTCTGCAGGGTGACGTCGGCGCCGCGCGCGAGCAGCATCTTTATGACGGCCGGATTCTGATGGTTTGTGGCCACGGCAAACATCAGCGGCGTCATGCTGCGCGAATCCTTGGCGTTCACGTCGGCGCCGGCGTCGAGCAGTGTCTGCACCACGGACTCCGGCGCATGGGGCATCGCGATCATGAGCACCGTAAACTTCTCGAGCGCGATCGGTCCGCTCTTCGGCGCCTCGAGAGGGAACAGTAACGGGGCAGGACACACGGCATTCACCTTTGCCCCCTTGGTGAGGAGCAGCTTGGTCGCCGCGAGGTTCCCGTGATAGCCGGCCGAGTACATCAGCGGCGTCATGCCCGTCGAACCGGCTGCATTCACGTCCACACCGGCATCGAGAACGGTGCGGATGGTGTTCAGGTCGTTGCCCATCGCCGCCGCCGTGAGGATCGTGTTGCCGAACGCATCCCGCGCCTTGAAGTCCGCGCCCTTGCCGGCCAGGTACTTCACGATCTCGGCCGACTCGTCGCTCATCGCCGCGATGAACAGCGGCGTGCGTCCCTGCTTGCTTGCCAGGTTGACGTTCGCGCCGCGTTCGGCGAGCACGCGGACCTTCGCGAGATCGATGGCCGAGAGCATCAGCGCCGTCGAACCGAACGCGTTCTGCGCGTTGGGGTCCGCGCCCTTGTCGAGGAGGAATTTCATCGCCTCGATCGAGCCGGCCCCTGCCGCGTACATGAGGGGCGTGTCGCCCTGCTCGTCTTTGGCGTTGGCGTCCGCGGGTGACGTGACCAGCGTCCTGAGACGGGCCAGATCGTTGGCGCGCACGGCCGCATACACGTCGTCGCTCTGGGGCGGTGCCGAGCGCGCGGCGCCTTGCGGCGCAAGACACAATCCGACCACGGCCACCGTCAGCACGGCGTACTTCGACATCGAGTTTCCCCCTTTGTGTGAGGAAGGATTATCGCCGATTTTTGTCGCTACGGGTAAAGAAGAAAGCGCCGACGGATTTTCAGAAAGGCCGCCACACCAGCCGCCCACGAACGAGAGATATCGTGCGCGGGCACCCCGGCGTCGATCTGCTCGCGCAGCGTTGACGATCCGGCGAGGCAGTCGATCGGCATCTTGTCGAACTCGTACTCGTAGGGCGGGTTCTTCCAGGCGAATTGCTGCGGATCGGCCGCCCGGAACGCCTCGATCAACACGACGCCGGCCTCGACCGGTTGAAACCGGCGGCGATCGAGCACGTGCACCTGACACCCTGCGCAGCCTTTGCCGGCGTGCTTGTGGAAGGTCGGCTCGAACAGCGCAGGCCGGAAGAACACGCCGGGCATCTCCCGACGGTTCATTGCGTCCGCGAATCGCTCGGCAATCACCCACGGCGCGCCGAGCAGCTCGAACGGCCTCGTCGTGCCACGGCCTTCCGACACGTTCGTCCCCTCGAACAGGACGCCGCCGGGGTACACCGTCGTCGTATCGAATGTCGGGATGTTGGGCGACGAGATGATCCACGTGAGGCCGGTGTCGTCGAAGTACATGTCGCGGTGCCAGCCTTCCATCGGCACCACCTCGAGGTCCGCGCCGATGCCGAAGTGATCGTTGAACAGCTTGGCCAGCTCGCCGATCGTCATCCCGTGGCGCATCGGGATCGGGAACATGCCGACGAACGACTCGAAGCCGGGCACGAGCACCATGCCTTCCACCTGCGCGCCGCCAATCGGGTTCGGCCGATCGCAGACGATCACTTTCAGACCGTGGGCCCGCGCCGCCTTCAGGCAGTTCGCCATCGTGTAGATGTAGGTGTAGATGCGTACGCCGACGTCCTGAAGGTCGATGACGAGCACGTCCAGGCCGTCGAGCATCGCCGCCGTCGGCTCGCGCGTCTCGCTGTAGAGGGAATAGACCGGGACCCGGCGCACCTCGTCGTGCGCGTGACGCGTTTCGATCATGTTGTCCTGCAGGTCCGATCGGAATCCGTGCTGAGGACCGAAAATCGCGGCCAACGTTCCCCGGGATACGGCCAGACAGTCTGCGACGTGCCTCAACTGCCGGTCGACCGATGCCGGATTGCAGACGATGCCCACGCGGCGACCGTCGAGGCGACCCGAGGCGAGAAGGCGCTCGGAGCCCAGAATTACAGGCATTTCGCGATTATATGTGGTGGCGTCTTGCGTCTACCGCGCACGCGTTGATAGACTACCCGGCGTTTGGTGGTCAGCCCCGCCTGCTTCGCCCGCGCCGAGAGCCGATCGAGCCTCTGTTCCGACTCGCTCCCTCCCCGTGATAGTGCAGCCGACGTGCAGCAGCCACCGAGGATTGGCATCGACGCACGTTAGCGGCTGGTGCAAGAGGAGAGTGTGATGGGTCGAAGGCTTTACGTCGGGAATCTTCCGTACACCACCGGGGAAGCGGAGCTGCAGGAGCTATTCAGCAAAGCGGGCACGGTCGAATCGGTCCGCGTCATGCGCGACGCAGCCACCGGTCGGGCGCGCGGCTTCGCGTTCGTCGAGATGGCGACGGACGAAGAGGCGCAGAAGGCAGCCAGCGAGCTGAATCAGTACCAGATGGGCGGCCGCGCCCTCACGGTCAACGAAGCGCGTCCGAAGCCGGAAGGTGGATTTGGCGGCGGCGGCGGGTACGGCGGGAACCGCGGTGGCGGCGGGGGCGGCGGACGCCGCGAGCCGCGCTGGTAGGCGCGCCTTCGATCAGCGTTTCGCACGGCGTTTCATAGGACAACGATGAAAAACTGGTCCAAAGGCGATCGCGTCGCGCAGCCCACCTACGGGGCCGGTACGCTCGTCGAAGTCAACGAGCACCATACGGTGATCGACTTCGACGAGCACGGTCGCAAGGTCTTTGCGACCCGCTTGGTCGTGCTCCAGGCGAGTAACGAACCAGCCCCACACAAAGCCGCAGTACGTAAGCGAGCAGTCAAGAAGAAGAAAGTTGAAAGTTAAAAGTTAGGGTTACCTTAAGTTTTAAGTTTTGACTTTCTCAGTCGGCCAGGAAGTAATGCACCGCCGGCGTGATGACGAGCGAGAGCACCATCGACGCCAGAATTCCCCCAATCACTGCGATCGCCAGCGGCTGCAGCATCTGCGAGCCGGCGCCCCAGCCGAGCGCGAGCGGCACCATGCCGGCCATGGTCGCCAGAGCCGTCATCAGAATCGGCCGCAGCCGGCGCTCGCCAGCCTGGATCATGCTCTCTTCCGGCGACAGCCCTTCCGCGCGAAATCGCTGATCGGCGTCGAGCAGCAGGATCCCATTCTTCGCGACGATCCCGATCACCATGATCAGGCCCATGAACGACGACAGGTTGAAGGTCGTCCGCGTGACGAGCAGCGCGAGAAACACGCCGATCGTTGAGAGCAGCGCGGACGCGATGACGGCAATGGGAGCCGCAAAGCCACCGAACTCGAACAGCAGCACGGTGAAGACCAGCAGGACGGCGAGCACGAGCACGATCAGCAGGTCGCGAAACGATTTCTGCTGCTCCTGATACGCGCCGCCGTACTCGACGCGAATCACCGACGGCAGATTCAAGCCGGCGATGGTGCGCTGCACTGCGGCGATACCGGATCCCAAGTCGACCCCCTCGAGCCGCGCGGTCACGGTCACGTTGCGCTGCAGGTTCTCACGCCGCACCTCGGTCTGACCGGGAATCTCCTCGACCGTCGCCAGCGCGCCGAGCGTGCCGGTCTTGCCCGTTCCGCTGACGAGCAGCGTGTTCTTGATGGCTTCCACCGACGATCGCGTCGATTCGGGAAAGCGCACGCGAATCGTGTACGGGCGGTCGTTCAACACGACCGGTGTCGGCGCCGGCTCGCCTTGGAGCATCGCGCTGACGTCGACCTCGATTTCCTGCGGCGTGAAGCCGGCGCGCGCCGCCATCGCCTGGTTGATTTTGAACATCGTCGCGGGGCCGCTGATGGTGTTCTCGATGCCGTTGAGCACGTCGACGATGCCGTGCACCTGCTTGATGGCGTCGCCGACCTTCGGCGCCCAGCTCTTGAGCAGCGCGGGGTCCTGCGAGAACAGCTTGATCACGACCGGCTCGGGCGCGCTCGTCAGGTCGCCGATCATGTCCGTGGTCAGCTGGATGATCTCGATGTCGAGCGCCGGGAACTGATTGTGCACTTTATCGCGGACCTCGGCGATCACCTCGTCGCTGCCTCGGCTGCGATCGCGCTTCAGCTTGACGGCGATGTCGCCGGTGTTCGCTTCGGTGACCGTCGCGAGTCC
>Ga0114129_10007378_pt1 | contig 15654 bp, 5 predicted proteins | sample RhiMetdeltSRZDD1_FD_80071 | JGI IMG/M metagenome (GOLD analysis project Ga0114129, IMG submission 80071) | Populus rhizosphere microbial communities from Tennessee, USA - Rhizosphere MetaG P. deltoides SRZDD1 (version 2) (version 2) | ecosystem: Host-associated > Plants > Roots > Rhizosphere >... | reverse complement strand
TTCGGGTAAATGACCTTGTCGCCGACTTCGAATGTCACGAGTCCCCCTGTTAGGAAGCGCAGTATGGAAGGCCGAAATCGTACCGGCAGCCCATTCAGTATAGCTCACTTCCAACGGGGATACAACGAAAAACACCCCGAAATCGGGCAGTTTCCGTCACTTTCGCGCCTCGACCGAAAGTGGGCGCCAAGTGAGTGTAGGCCGCGGATTTAGCCGACGCTAATTGGATGAGGTCGCATTTGCTCGGAGCGAAATCCACCAGCTTTCACAGTCTTCGCGCGAGCCGCCGGCCAGACTGGCTTCGAAGATGAGTCCCGCCGTTTCCCATTTCTGCTTGGCGAGGCTGCGGTCGACCTCGACGACGTACGGCTTCAGCAGATTGTCGGCGGACGAATGGTCGCGGTGATCGTCTTGTACGCCGCGGAACAATGCGAACTCGTGATAGGGGCCCATGTGGAGCTCAAAGGGACCGATGCCCGGCAGCCTGCCGTCGTAGACGCGCTCGGCATATTTGCCGTCCGGCTCGCGGCACGACTGCCAGTTGCCCTCGAGCACGGCGCGGCGTCGATCGTTGAATGACGTGAACTGCGGGAATGCCGTGGCCGCGAACACAACGCTCACCGTCGCCACAAACCCCGTAACCACTAGCCATTTCGAGCCGCCCGACGCCATCTTTCCTCCGCTGCCGCAGGCGACTGCAAGGCGGTGGCCGCAGTCTTTCGCCTTTTTCGGCGAAACGTCGCCCGTCTTGGATGACTTCTGATGACTCGAACGAATTGTGTTGTATCAAAGGCTGCCCTTGCAGAATAATTCGCACTCCCTCGTCTAAGGCCAATACGTGTGTACGACTCGGCCTGATCCAACGTTTATGGATCAAAGGCTGCCACCAACTGAAGGAGACGTGCGATGAAGACCCCAGCCGCGTTCACCCCCAGCGCGCGGGCCGTGCGGTTCAGGATGTCTGCTGCGTCTCTTCTCGCAATAGGGCTCGGCGTGCTCCTCGCGCAGGCCGGCGGGCAGGCTCAGGGATCGGCGGGTCTGCCCTACTCGACGGGCTATCTCGTCACCGGCGACTACGTCGTCGGCAGCGTCGACATCACCGACGCGACCAATTTTTCGGCGACCGGCACGATTCACATCGGGAATACGCCGGCGAACACCGTTCCACAGGATGCCGACATCATCGCGGCGTTCCTGTATTGGGAAACGATTGCGCCGTCGGGGGCCACTCCGCAGCAGATTGCGGACTTCGTCAAGTTCCGAGGCAAGCCGATCAAATCGGTGCGCGTGAAGTCGGTCAGCAGGCCGCTCACGGGGTCCACGGCCTCATGCTTCTCGAGCGCTTCGGGCTTCGGTCCCTTGACGATGACGATGTTTCGCGCGGACGTGCTGCGCCTGCTCCCGCGGAAGGTGGACAAGTTCGGCAAGCCAACCGGCAAGCTGCTCGTCAACGATGCCGACCTCACGAACGTCGGCCTCCACACTGTGACGGTGCCGGAATCCGGTTCGGGCAACGTGATTCCGCAGAGCGCAGGCGCGAGCCTCGTCCTCGTCTACCGCGATCCGTCGCTGCCGCTGAAGAAGATCTCCGTCTACGACGGCATTTACATCCAGCCGCAGGGCGAGACGACGATCCAGACGCTTCGCGGCTGGTACCAGTCGGATCCGATCCATCAGTCCAGGTACACGCCGATCGTCGCAAGCGGCGCGAAGAACTCCACCGACCAGTTGTTCTTCAACAATTCGTTGGTCGCAAACGATCCGTTTCCGGGTGCCATGAAGTCGTCCGACCGAGCCTGGTCCGGCGTGACGTACGACGTCACCTCGAAGATGCCGGGCACTGATATCGCGGGGCAATACGGAGAAACGGCGACGGCGAAGGTGACGCACACGAAGAGCACGCCGTATGAATGCCTGACGTTCGCGGCAGAGTGGTTCAGCACGACGGTGCTCGACGCCGACGATCCCAACGGCGGGCATGGCGACGGCATCCCGGATCGCCTGGAGAACGGCGCGGGCGTGCATCCCGTGCTCGATCCGAACGGCGTCGCGCTGCCGGATCTCTACGCGATGGGCGCGCGGCCGGATCACAAGGACATCTTCATCCACCTCAACGCGCTGCGCACCACGGCGGCGTTGACGACTTACGGTTCGGCGTCGGCCCCGTACGACTCGGGCGCCGGACCCGACGGGATCCACGGGACTCCCGACGACACGCCGGTCATCAACTCGGTCGACGCGCCGCCGCACAACCACATGGCGCCGTCGGACGTCCTGACGAACATCGGCGACGTCTATCGGAACGCGCCCGTCCACAACAAGGACGGCGTCGACGGGATCAAAGCGCATATCGACGTCGGCGATCCTGCGGCGTACCACGCCCTTGGCGCCGATTATGCGGGCACTGTCGGCGCAGGCGACCAGTACCTCGTGCCGGCGGCGCTGGCGAAAGCCGGGCAGATCTTCGAGGAGACAGCCTGCGCGAACGATCCGAGCTGTTTCTTTCCGGGATACCCCGGCACGATCGGGTGGGGATTCTCGCTGCAGAAATTCCTGCTCGCGCACGTCGACAAGAATCGATTCGGGCTGTTCCACACCGTCGTGTACGCGCACTCGCGCGGCAAGCCCAAGTCGCTCCCGTGTCTCGATCCGTACGGGACGCCGACGTTGTACGACAGCCCGACGTCGCCGACGTGCTCCGAACCCAACACGAACAATCCAAACTGGTATCCGCTCGACTACCACGTCCCGACGAGCTCCTCGGGCGCCGGCGACCTGCCCGGAAACAAGGTGCTGGTCTCGCTCGGCCGGTGGGAGAGCTTCGTTGGGACGGCGTTCATCCGCGCGTCGACGACGATTCACGAGATCGGCCACAACCTCGGACTCTGGCACGGCGGTAACAAGGCCAAATTGATCAACGACGGCACGGGGCTCATCAAGTTCGTCGAACCGAATTGCAAGTCGAACTACCCGAGCGTGATGAGTTACCTGTTCCAAATCCGCGGCCTGCCGGATTTCGCCAACATCGCGCGCATCAACTTGTCCGACCGGGCGAATCCGACGATCCACGAGCCGGGCCTCACGGATTTGAAGCTTGGACTGCAGCTCTATCACACCGCCTGGTACGCGCCACTGGGGTTGGGGACGGCTGTCGACGTCCTCGGCCTGCCTGCGGCGGCGAAGTTCTGCAACGGCCAGCCCTTCCCGGCGGGCAGCTCCATCAACATGGCGCGCTACGACGCGCCGACGCTCTCCGGCGACATCGACTGGGCGACGAACGGCTTCGTCTTGGATCAGTCCGCGGCCGGCCAGGACACGAACCTCGACAACATCGCGAACACCGATCTGACCGGCTTCAACGACTGGGCGAACATCCAGCTCGATCAGGTCGGCGGCGGATACGTCATGGGCGGCGCCATCTCGAACGGCGGATCCGACTTCGGCGGGTCGGATTTCGGCGGATCTGATTTCGGTGGCTCCGACTTCGGCGGGTCCGACTTCGGCGGGTCCGATTTCGGCGGGTCCGACTTCGGCGGGTCCGATTTCGGCGGCCTCGATCTCGACGGCTCGGACTTCGGGGGCTCCGACTTCGGCGGCTCCGACTTCGGCGGCCTCGGCTTCAGCGGTGACGCGGAGCTGAGCCACGAGGACGCGCTCGCGCTGGCCGCCAACCCGCCGAACGAGCTGAACGCGTGCGTGCTCGGCGGCAACAGCCCGACGTCGCGTCCCGGCTTCGGACAGCCGGCGTGCGCGGACGCCTATTCGCCGTCGCAGCTGCACAGGGTCAAGACGACGTGGAAGTGGCCCCACATCGGCGAGGTCTCGCTGTTCCATCTGTTCCGCGTGACGGGCGATAGCGTCACGCCCAGCAGCGTGCCGGTGGAGGTTGGCGCGCCGGGCATTTCGCCGGCCACCGCCGGCTGCCCGTTGTCCACCGACCTGTGTTCGTTCATCGACACCGAGGAGCTGCCGGAGGGTCTGCAGGCGGAGGGCCAGCAGTTCACCTATTACGTCAAGGCCGATTTGTCGACCGGCAAGAAGACGCCGGCGTCCAACTTCGCGACGATCAAGGCGCGCAACGACGCGCCGATCGCCATCGAGGATGCGAAGAGCACCAACGAAGATACGGCGCTCGTGGGGAACGTGCTCATCCCGAACCCGACGGCGAGCGACTCGGACGCGGACAGCGCAGCGCTCCATCCCGTGCTCGTGAGCGGACCCAGCAACGGCACGTTGTTGGGGCCGACCGGACTCAACGCGGACGGCTCGTTCACCTACGCGCCCAATCCGAACTTCTTCGGGATCGACAACTTCACGTACAAGCTCGTGGCCGGAACGTGGCCGCCCAATCCGAGCATCCCGTTCAGCGGTGACTCGAAGATCAAGAGCGTCACGATTATCGTCAACCCGGTGAATGACGCGCCGTCATTTGCGAGGGGCGGCAACGACACGGTCCTCGAAGACTCCGGCCCGCGGTCGGTGGCGACCTGGGCGACGAGCATCAGCGTCGGTCCGGCCAACGAGGCGAACGGCACGTGCGATTCCTTCATCGCGGGGGCGGCGGCCGCGGCTGCCGCGTGTCATCAGACGGTCTCGTTCCTCGTCACGAACAGCAACAACGCGCTCTTCTCGGCGCAGCCGGCGGTGTCCGCCGACGGCACGCTCACCTACACGCCGGCACCCGACGCGTACGGGACGGCCACGGTGAGCGTGGCGGCGAAGGACAGCGGCGGCACGGCCAACGGCGGCACCGATACCAGCGCGTCGCAGACGTTCGAGATCACCGTGACGCCGGTCAACGATCGGCCGTCGTTCACGAAGGGCGCGAACCAGGCAGTGCTGGAGGACGCGGGCGCGCAAAGCGTCTCGAGCTGGGCGACGAACATCAGCGCCGGTCCGGCCAACGAGGCCGACGGCTCGTGCGTGCCGCTCGTCGCGGCCACATGCCAGCAGACGGTGTCGTTCCTCGTCACCAACGACAACAATGCGCTGTTCTCGTCGCAGCCTGCGGTCGCCCCCAACGGCACGCTCACGTTCACGCCGGCGGCCGATGCCAACGGCAGCGCGACGGTCACCGTCACGGCGAAGGACACGGGCGGCACGGCCAACGGCGGCGCCGATACGAGCGACCCGCCGCAGACGTTCACGATCACGGTGACGCCGGTCAACGATCGGCCGTCGTTCACGAACGCCGGGAACCAGACCGTCGGTGAGGACGCGGGGCCGCAGAGCGTGGCGGCCTGGGTCACGAGCTTCTCGGCCGGACCCGCGAACGAGGCGGATCAGACGGTGCTCGCCTATCACATCGTCGACGTCAGCAACCCGGCGCTGTTCTCGTTCTCGGCAGGGCCGGCGGTCGACAACGCGGGCACGCTGACGTACACGCCCGCGCCGAACGCGAACGGCAGCGCGACGATCACCATCACGGTGCAGGACACGGGCGGCGTCCTGAACGGCGGGGTCGATACGAGCCTGCCGCAGACCTTCACGATCACCGTCAAGCCGGTCAACGATCAACCGACGGCGCACGACCAGAGCGTCACGACGACCGCGAACACGAGCAAGGTGGTGACGCTGACCGGCAGCGACGTGGAGACGCCGCCGGCGAATCTGACCTTCGCCATCGTCACGCCGCCGGCGCACGGCGTGCTGGCAGGCCCCGCGCCGAACCTCACGTACAAGCCGGAGACGAACTACAACGGACCGGATTCGTTCACGTTCACGGTGACCGACCGCGGGGATCCCGACAACTGCGGCGCGCCGAGCACGGCGTGCGCGGCGCCGCTCGCGAGCGCTCCCGGGACCGTCTCGATCACGGTCTTCAAGAACCAGGCGATCGTCGTGGCGAGACCGGATGAAGCAAACACGTCAGTCTCGGCGCTTCACATCATCAATCTCGATACGGGCGCGATCGACGCGTCGCCGGCCCTCGCCAGCAACCTTCTCGACGTGGCGGTGACGCCGGACCACACCACGGCTCTGGTCACCGGCTTCTTCGACCAGAAGGTCACATTCGTCGATCTCACGACGAACCCGCCGACGGTCACGGGATCGGTCGCATTGGGCTTCCTCGCCGAAGACATCGACATCGATGCCGCCGGTACGTTCGCGGTGGTCGCCGATGGCGACCCCGCCGGCGGGTCGAAGAAGGTGTCGTCGATAAACATTGCCACGAAGACCGTCGTCAGCACGTTGACGCTCGGCGCCGACGCGCACGGCGCGACGTTCGTACCGAATCACAACCTCGTGCTGGTGAACTCGGCGTTCAGCAACACCGTCCGCGTCCTGACGATCGATGGAACCGGCACGCTGACCGACAACGGCACCTTCGTCTCCATCGCCGGCGATGCGGGGCCGCTCAACGTGCAACCGTCGCCGGACGGCAGCATGGCGCTCGTGACCAACTTCCTCGCGGGCACGATCACGGTGCTGCACATTTCCCCCACCGACGTCGTGACCGTCGGCGCCACCGTGACGCCGGCGGCGGGTCATACGCTCGCTAACCCGCAATCGATCGCGTTCGACCCGACGGGGTCGTACGCGTACGTCGCGCTCACCGGCGGGGACGTTGCCGTGCTGCAAATCGTGGGCGGCGTCGTCACCGATTCGGGCGTCCGCATCGGCGGAACCGGAACCAGGCAATCGTTCTTCGGCGTCGATCAGATCACCGCGACCGCCAACGGACACTACGTGGTCGTCCACGGTGAAGGCGTGGTCAGCGTCATCGATCCGGTGACGAATACGATCGTCAGAACGATCGCGATCACGAACGACGCGCGGGCGGGAGGCATCGCGTCGATCAGGTAGGCTGACGGAAGGGGCGGTTCGCGAACCGCCCCTTCTGGATCAGTGTCCGGCGCGCCGGCGGACGTCCGGCAGGAGTGGATCGTCGGTCGACTTGCCGCGAATGTTCAGGTACTCGCGGTACGAGTCGGTGAATCCCGCGCTGTTGAGCCCCTCACGCACGCGGCCCTGATAGAAATACACCAGCGGCAGATAGCCGTACGTCGGCTCCTCTTCCAGGAACAGCGACAGCGCCTCGCCGCGGCGCTTGATGCAGCGGTCGAGCTCGGAATCGGCCTGAATGTACTGGCCGGCGTCGAGGTAGGCGCGCCCGAGATCGAACCTCCCGATCCACGTATCCAGCAGCGCGTTCGCCTCGGTGAGCACCTTGATGGCCTGGCGAGGATCCTTGCGCTTCAGGAAAATCACGCCTTCGATGATCTTCGCATGCGCCTGGGGCTCCGGCTGCGGCTCGGCGGCGAGGCCCGCGGCGACCGTGCCCGCCCTGGCGATCTCGCCGGCCTCCGCCAGAGTTCGTGCCGCGAGGAAGCGAATCTTCACGGTGCGACTGTTCTTCAGCGCGTTGTCGGCGGCCGCGATCGCGGCGGCGTTCTGCTTGCGCAGCAGCTGCGCGTAGGCGACCGCGGCGAACTTTGCGGCGGCCCTGTTCGGCTCGTTCGCCGCGAGGTCGGCGGCCGCGCCCTGCCCGAGCATCCGCGCCGCCTCCGCGAAGCGGCCTTCGTAGATCGCCACGTCGCCGGAGCCCGACTCCGCGCGCGACACGCCCTGGGCATCGATCGCGCGGAGCTTCGCGTAGCTCTCGAGCGCGTCCGCCACCTTCCCCTGCCCGAGATGGCCGAACGCCAGCGCGATGATCGAGTTCACGCCCGGGTTCTCGATCGCCTGGGCGCCTTCTTCGGCGCCGGCGAAATCGCCCGAGTATGCGAGGTACAGCGCCAGATTGTTGCGAAAGATCGTGCTGTTCGGCACGATCTTGACGACCTGGCGCATCTCGTCGACGGCGCGCTGCCAGTTGCGGAGGTACGTCGAGCACAGCGCGATCTGGTTGTGCGCCGCGACATCGGCGGCGTACCGGCCGATGAGATCGCCGTACTCCTTCACGCACGCCTGGTAATCGCCCGTCAGCCGGTAGAAGAACCCGCGCGCGCGAAACCGCTCGCGCTCGGTCATGCGATCGAGGTGACGCAGCGCTTCCTTGATGTACTTCTCGGCGTCCTCCTGCCGATCGAGATTGCGCGACGCGAGCGCCATGCCCTGGTAGCCCATCCCGAAGTCGGGATCGATCTCCACGGATTTGCCGAACGCCTGAAGCGCGTCCGCGAATCTCGCCCTCGCCATCGATTCGGTCGCCATCGCGTACTGGCGCACGACGTCGAGGTTCGTCGCCGACAGCGTATCCATCGCAAAGATCTGCGCAGACGATCGCGACGTTTCGTCGCCGAGCGCCGTGCGCACGGTCGTGGCCAGCTTGGTCGTGGCGGCCAGCACCTTGTCCTTGTCCGACGCGCGGCTCGCGGCCGTCGCGATCACCTTTCCTGTCACGGGCTGCAGCGCCTTGACCGACAGTCCGTAGCCGTCGCCGTCGCGGTTGACCGCCCCGGACACGACCACGCCGACGCCCTGCTTGACGGCGATGCTCAGCGCGGCAGGCTCGTCGAGCCGCGCCGGGGCGACGCCACCGAGGGCGCGGACCCCGCTGCGATCGTAGGCGGTAATGAACCCCGCGCCTTCGAGCGCCAGCTTCAGCACCGATTCGAGCGACCGGTCGAACGCCGGATCGCCGGTCTGGTTCTGGAAGTCGGCAATCAGCACCGACAGCGGATCGTGGTGGATCTGCGGCTTGGGCTTCGCCAGGAAGTACGTGCCCCAGACGATGGCCACGGCGATGACCAGGGCGGCCGCGACATGGCGCCGCGTCAGCCGCCGCGGCTCCGGGATGATCTCGCCGCGATCGTCGATCCGCGCCAGCGCCGCGTACAACTCCGCCGCGTTCGCGTACCGCGCGTCGGGATTCGGATCGATACATCGCGTCACGATCTCGTCGACCGCACCCGGCACTGTCCCGTCGATCGATCGCGGCGGCGGAAGCCCTTCGCTCACGCGCTTGAGCATCGTCTCGACGCGCTGCTCACGCGAGGGCTGCGGCCGCGGTCCGAGCAGCATCTCGTAGAGCATCACGCCGAACGCGTAGACGTCGGCGCGCGCGTCGACCGGCTTGCCCGCCGCCTGCTCGGGGGCCATGTACTCGAGCGTGCCGATGACGCCGCCGGACGCCGCGTCGGAGGACGAGGCCGAGATCCCGAAGTCCATGATCTGCGCCTGTTCCTCGTCGGCGGTCCGCGCGATCATGACGTTCGCCGGCTTCAGGTCGCGGTGCACGACGCCGGCCTCGTGGGCGGCCGCGAGGCCCGCCGCGATCTGGCGCGCCAGCTTCAGCGCGCGGTCGATCGGCAGCTTGCCGCGCCGCAGCAGCGTCGCGAGATCGTCGCCCTCGACGTAGGGCATCGTGATGTACTTGATGCCCTCGAGGGTGCCCAGGTCGTGGATGCGGACGACGTTCTTGTGGGTCACCTGACGCGCCAGCAGCAGCTCGTTCTTGAAGCGCGCCTCGAGCTCCGCGGCGTGACCCGCGGCGCGAATCACCTTGAGCGCGACCGCGACGCCGAGCTCGGCGTCCCACGCCTGATAGACGGCGCCCATCCCGCCGAGACCGAGCAGACGGATGATGTGATACCGCGGACCAAACGCCTGGCCGGTCTTCAGCGGACCGCCTCGCTGTCGAACGCCGCCCGCCGACGGCGGCAGGCCGGTCGTGTCGATGAACCCGCCGGACGGCAGGGGGTCGGCCACGTGTGTGGCCGTCTCGAGCCCGGACAACGTCGGTGCGTCGGGCGGCGGCGTCCACGCCCTGGCCGCCACGTACGCTGCGGGCGTAAACGGCGCATTGCACGCCGCGCACCGGCCGGACGACACCGGCGTCTCCTTGCCGCAGCTTGGACAGCGCATGTGGGGCGTTTGGTCGATTATGACGCTTCGAGTCGCATCCGCAAAGCTAAAACCGTGCATAGTTAGGAAGGGGTTGCAGGGGTCGCGAAAGCCGGCGGCCGACCGTGCCCGGCCGTAAAAGGGATGGTGCCGGAGGAGGGAATCGAACCCTCACGGAGGGGTTGCCTCCACGGGATTTTGAGTCCCGCGCGTCTGCCAGTTTCACCACTCCGGCTGAATCTTCAGTATAACGTTCGCCCGGCCAGCCGATCGACGCGCTCCTGGATCGCCGCCGATGACGCCGGCGAGGCCGCGGCCGCGGCGAGCGCGACCGCCATCACTCGAAACTGGAGCGGAAGCATCGCGAGGATCTTGCCATACCCCGTAACGACTGATATAACAGCCGCGTCTTCATCCTTCCGTACGCGTCATTCTTCGGATGTGTTCCCTGCTACGGAGGTTTCGATGATCCGAGCACGTCTGGTGGCGGCGTTCCTCGTCACGCTGGTCTGTGCCAGCACGGCATCCGCTCAATCCGGTCAGGGCAGCCTCCGCGGCTATGTCAAGGACGAGCAGGGCGGCGCCCTGCCGGGCGTCACCGTGACGGCGACGAGCCCGCAGCTCATTCAACCGAGCACGGCGATCACCGACGCCGAAGGCGCGTACCGCTTGATCAACCTGCCGCCGGGAACCTACACGGTCGCCGTCGAACTGACTGGCTTCGCCACCTACAAGCGGACCGACATCCTGCTTCGCGCCGGCGCGACGTTCGAGGTCGACGTGACGATGAAGATCGGCACGCTGCAGGAGACGGTCACCGTCTCCGGCGAGTCGCCGATGATCGAGGTGTCGAAGCCGGGCAACGTGCTGAACATCGACGGCGAGTTCCAGAAGAACCTGCCGATCGCGGCGCGCCGCAACTGGACGGACTTCCTCGAGATGACGCCGGGCGTGCACTCGCGCCCCTTCGACGACGGCAGCGGACGGATGGTGTACTTCGGACACGCCACCGAGCACTTCGCGCACGTCGTGCAGCTCGAGGGCATGCAGGCGGGCAACTACAACGACTTCCAGCCCACGTACGTGCAGATGGGCTCCGACATGATCGCTGACACCCAGGTGAAGACGGGCGGACCCGATGCCTCGACGCCGATGGGCACCGGGCTTGCGATCAACGTCGTCACCAAGAGCGGCGGCAACACGTTCAAGGGATCGGCCGGCTTCGCCTACCAGCCCTTCGGCTGGAACGCCGACAACACCGGCGCGAGGACCGCGTTCCCGCTGGTGTCGGAGCTGCGTGCGACATCGGGATGTCCCAACGCCGAGTGCGTGTCGACCGGCGGCAGCCCGGTGCAGTCATACATCAGACAGTTCGACGCCGGTCTGGGCGGACCCGTCGTCCGCGATCACATGTGGTTCTTCGGATCGCTGCGCGTGTCGCGCGTCGAGACGGCCATCGGACGGATCGACAAGCAGGTGAACGACATCCTCGGGTACTTTCCGAGCACGAAGCTGTTCACCAATCAGGCGAAGGGATATCAGCCGTACCTGAAGGTCACGACGCGGCATGGCAACCACGAGCTCGTCGGCCTGTTTCAGCGCGATCGCCTCGACGGCCAGCCGAACTGGGAGTGGTACTTCGATCCGTTCGACGCGTACTCGAACGGCGGCAACCTGTTCGACGTGAAGCTGTCATCGGTGTGGGGCAAATCGCTGACGACGAGCGTCTCGGTCGGCTACAACAACAAGAGCGGCGCGAACGCTAACACCTACAAGGCGTTCGGCTTCACCGGCAGCGGACCGCGCGTCGAAGTGTACGAGGGGACGCGGATCGCGAGCGGCTTCATCACCGGCACCGGCCTGATCCTCGAAGGCGGCAGCCTCGATTACGAGACCTACGCGCCGGCATCGCTGTGGCTCATTCGCGGCGACCTCACCTGGTACAGGCAGGGCTGGCTCGGCTCGCACGAGTTCGGGACCGGGGTCTTTCTGGAGCCGCGCAACACGTACGATCAGATCCGCCATTACCTGAACAACGGCTTCGATCTCGAACGCCGCGTGCCGGTCGATCCGAAGGACCCGTCGAAGGGACTCCGCCCCTTCTATCGCGAGTACGCGGACCCGCTCGACATCACCACGAGGCGGGCGCGCGACAGCGACTACGCCGGCTACATTCAGGACTCGTGGAAGCCGAGCGAACGGCTGACGGCGAACATCGGGCTGCGCGCCGATTACGTGAAGCGCGTCGACAACGTGTTCAACATCACGCGCGAATCGTCGTGGACGATCCAGCCGCGCGTCGGCGCCACGTTCCTCCTGACCGGCGACGCCAAGAACGTGCTGCGCGCCAGCTGGGTGCGTCTCGGCGAACAGGTCATGGGCCGCGACGCCGTGACCACGTTCGGCGCCGACAACACGGTGTCGTTCCGCCGTGAGTACGACAACAATCTGAACGGCATCTGGGGCGAGCCGGGCGAAGTCCAGCTCGTTCCGGCGTCGACGACGACGATCGCCGGCGAGCAGATCGACAAGAATCTGCATCAGCCGTACCTCATCGAGTTCATCGCCGGCTACCGCAAGCAGTTCCCGGCGCAGTTCGGCCTCGACGCCGCGTTCATCAACCGCACCTACAACGACATGTGGGCCACCGTCGACATCAACGGCTTCTGGCCGAGCGCGCCCGGGCTCCCCTTCGGCGGCTACGGCCGGATCGATCCGAACCGCGGGCAGATCCAGCGTCAGACCAACAACAGCTGGAGCAGACTGAACTATCGCGCGGTGGAGATCACCGTGACGAAGAACATGTCGCACGGATTCCAGCTGATGGCGGGGTTCAACCGGCAGTGGCACAAGATGACCGGAACCTGGAACCCCACGGATCGCGCCGGGTTCATCCAGCCCGACGCGTTCGCCAACGACAAGAACCTCTACATGCCGCGCGGCAACAACGAGCAGAATTCGCTGCCCGATACCGGCAACGCGCTCAGCTACGGGCCGACGTGGATGAAGTACCGGATGAACTTCGGCGGCGTCTGGCGGGCACCGCTCGGCGTGAACGTCGCCAGCAACCTGACCGTGCAGGCCGGCCCCTGGTCCGGCGCGCTGCTGCGGCAGCTGCCGAGCGGCGACCCCGACATCCTGAAGTACGGTCCGGCGAGCTTCCGGCTGCCAAACGGCAGCAGCCAGGCCAACCCGCTTGCGACGGCGAACCGGTATGTCTACTCGACGCGCGGCGAAGGCCAGATTCAGGCGCCGGCGATTATCAATCTCGGTTTGAAGGTCGGGAAGGTCGTGAAGCTGCCGGGCGGGCACGAGGCGGAGCTGGCCGCCAACGTGTTCAACGTGTTCAACTCGGGATCGTTCACGCAGTACAGCTACAACAGCGCGTATCAGACGTGGAGCCCGAACTTCCTGCAGATGCGGAACCGCCAGCCCGCCCGCGCGCTGCAGGCGACATTGGTGTATCGCTTCTGAGGATCGGCGCCGGTCGGGCGGGCTACCGCGTCGGCTTGAGGACGATCTGCACGATCTTGCGGTACTTGACCGCCACGCCGTCCACCGTCGCCGGCTTGTACCGCCAGGTCTTGGCTGACGACACAGCCAGGTTGTCGTACAGCGGGTGCACGGGCGCGCGCATGGCGGCCAGAATGACCGAACCGTTCTCGTCGATGATCACCTCGAGGCTGCCGGTCCCTTCGGGCACTACCGGACCGGGAAACGCAGGCAGCACCTGGCGGATCGCGATCGGCGGCAGCACGTCCGGGTCGGCGACGCCGTAGACGCGGTTCGCGGGTTTCGGCTGCGGGAGCGACGCCGGCGCGGGTGCCGGCGTGGGCGCCGGCGTGGGCAGCGGCGGCAGCACCGCCGCCTTGACGGCGAGCTCGTAGAACCCGTTCGCCAGCGTTTTCACGTCCGACAACGGCGGCTGGTTGGCAACCGGTGCGAGATCCGGATCGGCGGCGAGGTCCAGCACCTTCTTGAACCCATCCGCGGCCGACGCGAACTGCTTCTGATCGTACTCGGCCTTGGCCTGCGCGTACTTCTCGGCCGCGATGCCCGGCAATGTCTTGCGACGGGCGTCGGCGAACGCGGCGCGGACGCGCGGGGACATGTCGGCGTCCGACGGCCGGTATGACGGCTGGGACGTGATGACGGCGGCGAGCGCCTGCTCCGCGTCGGCGGTGCGTCCGAGCGCCAGCAGACAGAACGCCCGATAGAGCTCGATCGACCGGCTTTCTTCCACCGATCGGTCCGTGACCTTCAGCCGATTGAGCACCATGAGCGCGTCGTCGTACGCGGCGGCGGCATAGAGGTCGCGCGCGCCGGCGAGCGAGTCCTGAGCGATCACCGGCGTCGTGGACACCATGAGGCCGCCGATCAAGCAGACGGCAAATCGCTTCATTTCTTCCTCATGTCGACGCTCAAGCGCGCGGTGGCGTTGAGGGTGACCGTCGTCGCGTGCCGCTGCTCGCCGAGGTCGGGATGCTTGAAGACGATCTCGTGCGGACCGATCGTGACCGCGAGGTTGCCGATCGGCGTCTCGCCCACCTTCTCGCCGTCGATCCAGACTTCAGCCCACGGGGTTGCGTTCAACGCAACCGTGCCTTTGGGGAACTCCAGCTTCACGTTCGAGACCTTGCCCGCGGGAACCTGCACGGTGCGCGTGGCGCGGTAGCCGAGCGTGTCGTTGACGAACTCGATTTCGTGGCGGCCCGCCGTCACCATCAACCGGTCGCTCTGGCTGCTGCCGACGAGCTTCCTGTTCTCGAACAGCTGCACGTCGACGGGCGCGGTCACGGAAATCCATCCGGACGCCGGCGCGCCGTCCGCGCTCGTGCCGAGCGGCACGACGAGCGACGCGGTGATGCCGGCTTCGACGTTGACCGTCTGCCTCGCCGACCCGAGATCGCTTTCCAGCACGACGCGATGCTCGCCGGGCGCCAGATCCGTGACGAGGACCGGCGAGGTGCCGCGGGGCGTGCCGTCGACGCTGACGCGCGCGCCGGACGGCTCGGTGCGGACCTGCAGCTGACCCACCACGGGCGTGCCCTTCGGCAGCTCGAGATACTGCGTCGCCTGCGCGCCGGCGACGATCGTCAGCGGGAACGCGCGCGGCTCGCCGGTGCTGCCGCGGACCTCGAGCGCGTGCGGGCCGGCGTTGAGCGTCAGCGTGAGCGGCGTCGCGCCTTTCGGCTGGCCGTCGACGAACACCTGCGCGCCCGCCGGATCCGTGTTCACCACGAGCGTCCCGGTGTTGGACGGCGCAGCCGACGGAAACAGGACTCGCCGCGCCGCGTACGCGCCGCCGCCGGCGAGCGCCACGATGCCGATGATGACCGCCGCGATCCGCGTCCAGGGCTTCGAGAGGGGCGCCGACTGCGTCTGGAAGATTTCGGGGTCGTCCTCCTCGTCGATGTCGGGCTGGGCGGTAAACGACAGCGGGTCGCGCTCATTGCGCGAATCCGTCTCGATCAGCGACACCGCGTGCGGCTCGGCGATCGTGGCGGCCGCCGGCGGCGGCGACAGCGGTTTCTCCGTCTTCGGCTTCTCGATCGGCGCCGGCTTCACGACGGGCGGCTTGTCGAGCTTTTCCTTGTCCAGCGGCGGCGCCGGCTTCTGGAACGGCGTCGCCTTGTCGATCACCGGCGTCTTCTCGGCTCCGAACGGTTTCTCGGCTGCCAGCGGCCTCTCGATGGGCTTCTCGAACGCCGACGCTTTCTCGAAATGCGGTTTGTCGGCGCCGATCGGTTTGTCGGCGACGAACGGCTTCTCGGCCGCGAGAGGCGCCGGAGGCGTCGGCCGCTCGATGGGCGCCGGCCGCTCGATGGGCGCCGGCCGCTCGATGGGCGCCGGCCGCTCGACGGG
>Ga0114129_10007376_pt1 | contig 15656 bp, 17 predicted proteins | sample RhiMetdeltSRZDD1_FD_80071 | JGI IMG/M metagenome (GOLD analysis project Ga0114129, IMG submission 80071) | Populus rhizosphere microbial communities from Tennessee, USA - Rhizosphere MetaG P. deltoides SRZDD1 (version 2) (version 2) | ecosystem: Host-associated > Plants > Roots > Rhizosphere >... | reverse complement strand
TAATACAAATCACCACGCCCAACGATGGGGAACTGCGGTCTCACTTCGGCTAGCCTAGCATAATTCAAGCCTTCAAACGATTTGACAGAGCTGGCCAAAGCATCGAATACAACCGAGGCAGAAGTTCCCTCCAGAGTAATGCCCATATGAGCTGCAATTTGCGATGTGATCGCAAAGTCGGGTTGTGAAGCCGCAGTTGCCGGAACGGCCGGATAAAAACGTTGTACACGGCGTTCACCGGAGGTTAAGGTCCCATCCCGTTCGGTAAATACCTGGGCGGGTAAAACAACATCTGCAATTTCCGTTGTCGCGGTTTCCATCACATCCTGCACTACGACGAACGCGGCACTCTCCAAGGCTTGTGCCAGTTTGGGATCATCGGCCACCGGGTCTGCGCCGACGATGTACACTGATTTGCCCTTGAGCAATTCCGCCAGGTTTTCTTCCACTTTGAAACCCAGCTCCCAGGCGCCCTGATCGTTGGCCCGCCCCCATACGCCGATGAGTCCGTTATTGGGCTTGCCAACATGTCCCGTTTCCTGCAACAAATTCGCGCAGGCCGATGCAAGGCTCGTAGAACCAGAAATACCCAACCCATCGCTGCCAAATAGAATGACCGCATTCTCTGCCTTCGTGAAGGCCTCACCGACCTCACTTGTCTTTCGCAAGTCTTCTACTGTCTTCACTTCATCACCGTACACGTAGCGGACAACGTGCGAAGCATAGCGGTCCAGCTTGGTCTCCCTCGGATTCACCACGATCAGCGTCGCGCCGCGTTTCGCGGCCTGCTTCACGCGCAGGTACCAGATCGGCGCTTCCTGATATAAATCAGATGCAACGACGACAATGGTTGTGCCTGATCCCAGTGTTCCAAAGTTTGTGCCCTCCCCTACTCCTACCAGCGATGTCAACTCGCCGCCCGCCATGTGAGAATATAAATAAGCTTGGCCTTCTGATCTTTCAGCCAGTGACTTCAAGTTAAAGAGATCTTCATTAGAGAGTCTGCCCGAAGCCAGGATGACGAAATCCTGTTTGGCTTGGAGGAAGTTGTCCGCAGCGATTTTGGTCGCTTGCTCCCAGGAAGAACGCGCTACGTTCTTATCTTTACGAATCAAAGGCTGTGTGAGTCGTTTCTTGCTGTCGGTGTAATGATGGGCAAAGCGACCTTTATCACAAATCCAGATCTCGTTCACTTCTTCATTCTGTCGCGGCATCACTCGCTTCACCACGATGTCACCCGCTGCTTTGGCTTCGCGGCGAGTATTCAAGGTGATATTGCAGCCTACAGGACACTGCGTACAAATCGAAGCCTGTGATCCCAATTCCCATGGACGTGCTTCAAAGCGAAAGTCTGCCGTCGTCAACGCACCGACAGGACAAATATCCGTGGTATTGCCCGAGAAGACCGAATCAAACCCGGGGTCCGAGAAAGAGACGATTTTGGTCGCACGGGCGCGCTCATCGAAACCAATCACGGAGTCGCCCACGATCTCATCCTGAAAACGAATGCAGCGCGCGCATTGGATACAGCGTTCCTGATCAAGAAAAATCAGGTCACCCAGCGGCACATGTTTGCCGAGACGAAGTTTTTCATCAAAAAGGAAACGGCTTTTGCCCGGTCCATGGGCCATGGTGAGATTCTGCAACGGACACTCGCCACCCTTATCGCAAATCGGACAATCCAGCGGGTGCGAGGTAAGCAAAAATTCAACGGTGCCCTTCTGTCCATCCCTGGCCTTCGCCGATTGAGTTTGGGTAAGCACCACCATGCCCTCTTCGACTTTATTGGTGCAGGCGGTTTCGAGTTTCGGCATGAACTGGATCTTGGGTGCGCCATTTTCCAGCACGAATTGACCCGTAGCGCGGTCACGCATCGGGCGACCAATTTCTACAAGACACATGCGGCACATACCAACCGGTTCCAGCTTGGGATGATGACAAAAAACAGGGATATCTATACCAACCAGCTTAGCGGCATCTGCCAGACCCATTCCTTCTGGAACGGTTATTTGTTTTCCATCAATGGTAAGCGTGACCTGTTTACTCATTGTGCCTTTACCACTCTATCGAAGTCTTGTCGTGATCGTTCAATACTGGTGACCACCGCCATCGTTGAGAATTCACCTAACGCACACAAACATTTGCCCTGGATTTGTTTTGCCACATTGAGGAGCAAATCCACATCGGCTGTTGTGCCGTGACCAGCGTGAATACGTTCCGTGAGATGAGACATCCAATACGTGCCTTCACGGCAGGGTGTACATTTGCCACACGATTCGTGTTTGAAGAAGTGTACAGTCTTGTTGATCAGCCAATCCAAAGGGACAGTCTCATCAATGACAATGACAGACGCAGACCCCAGGTCCGCTTTAAGCGTGCGGACGGTGGCATAGTCCATAGGTGTATCAAGAACTTTCTCGTCATCCACCATAATCAAGGAGGACGAGGCACCTGCGGGCATGATGGCTTTGACCTTGCGATCATCGATCACACCGCCGCCGTGTGTATAGATTAATTCACGGAAGGTTGTGCCTAATGGCAATTCATAATTACCAGGCTTATTCACGCGTCCCGAGAGTGAAAAGATTTTCACACCGGGGCTATCGGCGGTGCCGATCGTCTTGTACCAATCCGCGCCCTTGGCAAGGATCAGCGGCACATTGGTAAAGGTCTCCACATTATTGATGATAGTCGGCTTGCCATAGAGGCCCACCGCCGGTGGAAAGGGCGGACGATTGCGCGGCTGTCCACGTTTGCCTTCGAGTGACTCAAGCAACGCCGTCTCTTCACCACAAATATAAGCACCTGCGCCGAGATGCGTGTATAGCCTGAGCGAGTATTCGGTACCAAACAATTTCTCGCCGAGATATCCCTCTGCTTCCAATTCAGCGATCTGCTTATCGAGTGACGCACCAATGTCCCAGAATTCGCCGCGCAGGTAGACGTAGGCGGCATTGGCGCCGACGGCATACGAAGCGAGCATAAGACCTTCCAAAAATTGGAAGGGGTTGCCTTCCATGATCTCACGATCCTTGAATGTGCCTGGCTCGGACTCATCCGCGTTTGCCACTACATAATGCGGCCAATTTTTATTATCGATGAAGGACCACTTCATGCCCGTCGGGAAGCCCGCGCCACCGCGTCCACGCAGCCCGGAGTTCTTGACCACATCCGTCACTTCATTGGGCTTCAGCTTGGTCACGGCGTTCTTGAACGCCTCGAGCCCACCGTTCTTCTTGTAAACGTCGATTGTGTTGAGGTCTGGTATTTCTCGATGGCGTAAAAGGATGTGCGCCATTACTTAACCTCCCCCACAGCCGTCTTCAACCGGGCGATCAATTCCATCGTTTTCTCGACTGTCATATCCTCATGATACTTGATGCCGTCTGGCCCCTGGGTTTGGAACATCGGAGCTTTGTCGCACGCAGCCAGGCAGGTCACAGCTTCAAGCGTGACCAGACCATCCGAGGTGGTCTCTCCGACTTTGATACCCAGACTCCCACACAAGTCCGCCATGAATTTTTCCGCGCCGCGCAAGGCACAGGGTAGATCCGTGCAGACTTGAATGCGATACCGGCCTTCTTTTTTATCATGATAAAGCGTATAGAAACCGATAATGGAACCAATATCGGTCTCGGTAATATCAAGAATCTGAGCAATATCCTGCACGGCCGCCTTGGTAACATAACCTTCTTCGCGCTGTGCCAGGAACAATAAAGGCATCACGGCCGAGCGTTTGCCCTCCGGCGGATATTTGGATAGGATTTGTTTTACTTCATCAGGATACTTATGCACGAGGCTCATCGGTCAATATCTCCGAGCACAATGTCAATAGAAGCCAGGATCGCGACCAGGTCAGCCACGAGATGACCTTTGGTGATCTTGTCGAGCACAGACAAGTTATCAAAGGACGGTGTGCGCATGTGCACGCGGTGCGGTTTCGGCCCACCATCCCCTTCGAGATAGACACCCAGTTCTCCGCGCGGTGATTCCACCGCGCTATACACCGAGGCCTTTGGCGCGGGGAAACCTTCCGTCCATAACTTGAAGTGATGGATCAACGCTTCCATGCTCACGCCAATCTCTGAACGCGGCGGCGGGACGAACTTGCGGTTGTCGCTGTGCACAGGACCCATGGGCAGTTTGTTCAATGCCTGCTCGATGATCTTCATCGATTCCCGAAACTCTTCAATATGAACGATATAGCGCGCAAAGGTATCGCCCTCGGTGCGAGTCGGCACGTTGAAATCATATTGTTCGTACCCCATATAGGGGCGGGCTTTACGCAGATCCCAGTTCACACCGGAGGCACGCAGCGTCGGTCCGGTCACTCCATGGGAAAGGGCGGTCGCCGCATCCAGTTTGCCGATGCCAACCAGACGGTCCATCAAAATTGGGTTCTTCGTCATCAACGCTTCGTATTCATCCACACGTTTGGGGAAAATTTTGAGAAAATTGCGAACAGCCGTCTCAAATTCCACGGGTACATCGCGCCATAACCCGCCTGGGCGTACAAAGGTCGTCATCATGCGCTGGCCGGAACACAGTTCGAAAATATCGAGAATGATCTCGCGTTCACGGAAGCAATACAGGAAGACCGACATCGCAGCCAGATCCAGGCCGAAGGCGCCGAGCCAGACCAAATGAGAGGCGATGCGCTGTAATTCGGTCAGAATCACACGCAGCGCCTGAGCACGCGGCGGCACGTCCAAATCCACCAGTTTTTCCACTGCCATGGAGAAGGCCAGATTATTTCCGATAGGGTTCATATAATCGAGGCGGTCGGTCATCACTTCAGCTTTGAGGTAAGTCTTCGCCTCCATGTTCTTCTCAATGCCGGTGTGCAAATAACCGATATCCGGAATGGCATTGATGACGGTCTCACCATCGAGTTCGAGCAATACGCGTAACACGCCGTGTGTAGACGGATGCTGCGGACCCATATTCAACAACATGGTCTCGCCTGTCAACGCCCGTTCCGAAACCAGATGCCTGAACTGATCTACATTGACTTCTTCAATCTGAGGCATGTTTATTCCTTTGCATACGGCTTCTGCAAATCGATCTCTTCCAGATTAAAGGTGAACTGCGGTTCTTCATAACCCAGCGGATAATCCTTGCGAAGCGGATGTCCGTTCCAATCCTGCGGCATCAATATCCTTCTCGGATCCGGATGACCTTCGAACTCGATGCCAAACATGTCCGCGACTTCACGCTCACGCCAATTTGCCAAGTCATACACACGCGTCACAGTCGGGACTTTGGGCTGGTCCCCGTTGACCGGGACTCTAATCTGCGTGGTGACATTTTCCGCCAGCGACGATAATTGGTAGATGACATGAAAGCGTGGTGATCCCTGGGGCCAATAATCGGTGGCAGTCAATGCCGAGAGCAGTTCAAATTTATAGGTATCGCGCAAGAGAGTTAGCGTCTCAACGATCTGTTCGGGTTTGACAAAAACATGCGCCTCACCGCGAAATTCTTCCAATGTCGCGCCAAACTTTTCCTGCAACGCTTGAACAATCGGTTCGAGTTTTTTATCCATAATCCACCTCGCCCTGAGCGGAGACTGCGAATGCAATTCGAGGAGCCGTAGACGAAGCGCGCTTCGTCTACGCTCGCCTATCAGCTCACTCCGCTCTGCACGGATTAAGCCTTTGCCAGATCCTTAAACTTCTCGCCCTTCACTTTTTCATACAGCGTCACCACACCATGGATCAACGCTTCCGGGCGCGGCGGGCAGCCCGCCACATACACATCCACAGGCACGACCTCGTCCACACCCTGCACCACGGCATAGTTATTGAACACACCTCCGCAGGAGGCGCAGTCGCCCATCGCAATCACCCATTTCGGCTCGGGCATCTGATCATAGAGCAGGCGCAGCACGGGCGCCATCTTGCGCGTGACACGTCCGGCCACGATCATCAGATCCGATTGGCGCGGGCTGGCGCGCATTAATTCCATCCCAAAACGGCTCATATCGTAGTGCGAGGCCTGCGCCGCCATCATCTCAATCGCGCAGCAAGCCAGGCCAAACAACATGGGCCACATCGCGTTCGTACGCGACCAGTTAACCAAATCTTCCAATCTGGCTGTAACGATGCCCATGTCGCCAAGTTTCTGTTCTACTCCCATTCAAGGGCTCCTTTCTTCCACGCATACACGTACCCAACCAGCAGGATAACAATAAAAACGACCATTTCGACCAAACCGAAAATACCCAATTGGCGGAACACAATTGCCCACGGCAGGAAAAAGATCACTTCGATATCGAACAGGATAAATAACACCGCAATCAAATAGAAGCGGACCGGCATGCGCCGTGTCCCTTCACCGTATGGCACAATCCCTGATTCATACGGGATGTTTTTTGCTTTTGTTACTTTCTTTGGTCCGAATAATGTCCCCATGCCGATTGCGATCAAGGCAATCAGCGTCGCCAGTACTATGATTACAGCAATTGCAACGTACTCGAGCATTCTGACCTCACTCAAAACACCGAGAAATGTTAAACTTCATTTGTGCATACTTGCACAACGTTCGGTAGTATAACATAAGAGACTTTTCAGGGCTAGTGAAAGTGCCACTTTTCACAAAAATGATGAGCATTGTCGTATTGGAGCAAAACCTTCGCGGGTCACGTCTAATCTGTGATTACGCATGCTATGCTTTGAACCGCAGAAAGGGATGCCATCATGAAACGGATAAATGTACTCCTGTTCCTTACCCTACTCATTGGAAGTTGCGCGTCTCCATCTGCCTCCCCGGCCCAGCTGCCAACAGCCGCTGCGACCCAAACTGTCATCCCTGCTGAAACTCCACATCCTACGCAAACCACGGTCCCCACCGCCACACCCTATCTTCCACTCCAAACGAATGGGCCTTATTTGCTCTTCACCTACGACAACAAGAATTTCACCATCCTGGACGCGGACGGAAGTGGACGAAAACAGTTCCAACTTCCGGACGATGGATACATCCTCCAGCTAAGCAAATCCATTTCGCCTGATGGCCAATGGCTGGCCTACTTTACCGGTTCGATAATTGAGCCATATGACATTGCACTCAATCTGCTGAATCTATCGACTGAAGCAACACAGAAAATTTCGAATCTGATTGCTCCAGGCTTTCCTAAGAATTTAGAATTCGTTATGGAATCCATGCTGTTTACCGAAGGCGACGAATGCGCCCAAAGTATGGAATGCCGCATGACCTTATTGCAACGTTCATTTCTAAATGGAATTTACTCATTTGATTGGGCCCCAAATGGACAGGCTCTTGCTTTTGCGGCGCAAATTGACGGACCATCTTCTGATCTTAATATTTATGATTTAGAAACCAAAGCGGTTCGCAGAATTACAAATGACTTGCCAAATATTGAAAAGATAGACTGGGCACCGAACAGTAAGAAGATCATGTATGCAAATTCCGTTCCAGGATCTCTTTATGCAGGCAGAACCATACACCTTGCCGATCCAAAAAACCAGAGCATTCAAACTTCTCCCCAATTAACAGAGGAGGATGCATTGTGGGGAGAACATGATTGGTTGTCAGAAAACCTTTATCTCTTTTATGAACCAAATGATACAGATCCTCCAGTTAGCCATATTAATATCCTAAATACAGATACCGGGCAACTCACAGAGGTATGGCCTCACACTGCTGATTTCTTTGTCATCAACAGGGAAAGCAAGACTATCCTATTAATGCACAAAAACCACAGCTATCTGAAACCTACTATCGCGGAAGGGATTTACATGGTTTATCCCAACGGCAAATATTTGAAGATCAGCGATGCAGGGATATTCTTCGTCCTGACGGAAGGTCAAAAACCGTATCTAATCTTCGCGCAGGATTCCAACGGACTAATCTACAGTATTAGCAATAATGGTTCCATTGACCAGTTACCATGGATGAATGATACGCTACCCCGGATTTCTCCCGATGGAAAATTACTCCTCTTCAAGGAAAACCACAATCTTGCACTTTTCACCGAATCCTATCAACCACTAAAATCCTGGCAGATGGAGGATGGCATAAATCAAATTACGTGGCGTCCGGACTCCCTTGGAATATTTTTTTCAACTGAGAGCAATATTTACTACCTTGGCCTGCCAAACGGAGAGATTCGTTCACTGTTAATTGATTGTTCTGCGGCGAGGTGTGCAGATACTCGTTTCGTCTGGCTCCCCTAAAAAAGCAGGTCGGGTTGCCAACCCGACCTACTCAATTTCAATCACCCAAATAATCCCTCAACTGTCTACTCCTCGACGGATGCCGCAACTTCCTCAACGCCTTCGCTTCGATCTGGCGGATGCGTTCCCGTGTCACATCGAAGAAGGCGCTTACCTCTTCAAGGGTGTGGTCGCGTCCGTCCTTCAAACCAAAGCGCAATTCAAGGACCTCGCGTTCGCGGTCGGTGAGCAGCGTGAGGGCATCCTGGATCTGTTCGCGCAGCATCTGGCGCGAGGCCGAATCCAATGGTGAGAGGGCATCTTCGTCCTCGATGAAATCACCCAGGGAACTGGAATCCTCGTCGCCGACCGGGCCGTCAATAGAAACCGGCTCCTCCGCGGAACGAAGTACGCGGTCGATCTTTTGGGTAGCAGTATCGAGCCGGCGCTGGAGGTCGGGGGCCAGCGGTTGCTCCTCGGCATGTGCGCGCAGGATGGCTTGTACGTCGGAAGCGGGAAGATAGCCCAATTCCAGCACCAGTTCTTCGTTGTTGGGTTCGCGTCCAAGTTCCTGGGTAAGGCTGCGTTGAATGCGCAGAATACGAGAGATGGATTCAAATAAATGCACCGGGATGCGGATCGTGCGTGCCTGTTCGGCAATCGAACGATTTATGGACTGGCGAATCCACCAGGTGGCGTACGTGCTGAACTTGAAGCCGCGACGCGGGTCAAATTTGTTGACGGCGCGCAGGAGGCCCATGTTGCCTTCCTGGATCAGGTCCAGGAACGAAATGCCGCGACCCAGGTATCGTTTGGCAACGCTCACTACCAAACGCAGGTTGGCACGGATCAGGGCCTGGCTGGCATCCTCGGCGCGCTCCTTCACCATTTCAACCTCCGTGTGCAGTTCTTCGTCGGGCGGCAGGTTATTGTAGAGGGTCGGCTGGGTAGGGATCGGATGCTTATTGTGAAAATGCTTGAGCAGCCAGTCCGCATATCGGGCTGGGAGCAGGTACAGGCTGAGAAAGACGCGGTAGGCCTGATTGGCGATCCCGTTCCAGAGATCGTCGGTTCCCCATTTGCCATTATCCAGATAGGCCCGCAAATAGGATGGGGTGTTCGACTCCCAGCCAGAGTGCAGGCCCTGTGCTTCCGCAAGTAATTCGCCGAGGCCCAGCGGCTGGACCTGTAAATGCTTGACATCTTCGAGCAGCCGTTCGCTGGAGGTGGTCATGTCAGCGATCAGGGTGTGATACACCGAACAGATCTCCGTAAACCCTTTGCGAGCGGGACGGTGACGAAGCGATTTCACCAGGCGATGCGCCTCGATCATGGTAGCCAGCCTGAACTCGCTATCGGAATCAAGCAGCTTGACTTCGCCAATCTCGCGCAGATACAGCCGCACCGGGTCTTCGGATAACTCCGCCAGAATGTGCGGATTTTCCAGATTGAGCGTCTCCTCCTCCAGGTTTTCCTCCTCCTGTTGAGCAAGAACGCCAATATCCGGATCGCCTACTTCATCGTTATTCAAAACTGTGTCAGGAACTTCGCTAATTGCTTCCAGCATTTCGCTCACCTCCTCGATGTTGGAATCGAAACCGGGCGCCGCTTGTTGCGCATTCCCTTTGCTCCTGCCTTTTTCCAATTCCGATACTGGTTGTTTCTTCTTTTCGGCCATGTTCCCTTTGTTACCAGACGTTATCGAGTTATGAATAGTTACGGATCTACTCCAGGCGTTTTTGTAACATCCTGCGGCGAGCCTGATCCAAATCCCTCAACAGCCTTGTATGCTGTAACACTACATCCTGATAAAACGATGCGCGCGAATCGCCGTCTTCCTGGGCCTCCTCCTGTAGAAAACGTAACTGATTCAAATTCTCACCAGCCACCGTTCGGCGCAGTTTGATGATGGCGCGCAATAACTCCTCCAGTTGTTTTTCATCCAGCGTCTCCATGTTTACCGTTTGTGCCAGCAGATCACGCGAAAGACCCTGTAAGGCCTCGGGCAATGCTTCCACTACAAAGGTATGATGTTCGGCTTTATCCTGTTCCACCGATTCACGGATGTATCCAAACAATAGTTTGTGATCGGTGTATTCAAAGTCCTGCGTGTCGAGCGGAGCCAGACTCAACTCCTGCAGGGAACGATCGAGGCGGTATAACAGCTCGGGCTTGCGGAACAACACACCGACGACATACCCCTCAACCAGTTTGCCCGGTGAGACCGTCATCGGAGCCACGGCAGCCTCTCGGGTCTGACTCTTGGTAACCGCTCTCGAGCGCCTCATCGGTGGACCCTGAGGCGGCGTGCCCATCAACGAGCGTTCATCTACCCGCAATAGTCTCGAGAGCGCCTGGCGATAGGTGTCGCGTTCCAAAGGATTTGGCAGGTCTTCGATCAACGGCAACACCTGCGCCGCGATCTGATTCTTGACCTTGGGCTCATTCAGGTTCTGCCCGGCTGCCAGCGTCTCCATCACATGAGTCACGATCGGTTTGGCGTTCTCGATCAGTCGTGCCCATTCCTCTTTATCCCGGGCAACGATTTCATCCGGGTCGAGATCATCGGGCATGGACGCTACACGCAAATCGGCCTGTAGACGGGCCTCATTCCGGAGCAAGCCCCGCGCATCGAAGCCGAGCTCGCCTTCCTTGTCCATGGCGGACCGTGCGGCTTCCAGCCCGCGTAAGACCGCTTTTTGTCCGGCAGTATCCGGGTCCAGGGCCAGGACGATGCGCCGCGTAAATTTCTTGAGCAGGCGCATCTGGTCCTCGGTGAGGGCTGTACCCATCGGGGAGACAACGTTTTCAAAGCCGGCCTGATGCAGGGCAATGACATCGAGATAGCCTTCCACAATGACCGCCTGGTCGGCGGTGCGAATCGGCTTGCGCGCCCGGTCCAGCCCGTAGAGCAGCCGTCCCTTGGAAAAGATCGGGGTTTCGGGTGAGTTCAAAAATTTGGGAATATCGTTCGGGTCCACGATACGTGCGCCGAAGCCGGCCATGCGTCCCTGCTCATCGCGGATGGGAATCATAATGCGGTTCCGGAAGCGGTCATACGTGCGCAGGTCATAATCACGCATGGAAACCAACCCGGCCTCCATGAGTTCCTGGTCCTTGTAGCCGCGTTGCAGGAAGTGCTTGAGCGCATTATCGTACCCCGCCGGAGCATAGCCCAGGCCAAAGGTCTCGATGGTCGCATCGGTCAGGCCGCGTTTTTCACGCAGGTAATTCAAAATTTCCTTGTTGCTGAACAGGTGGCTGCGATAAAAGACCACGGCGTCCTCCAGCAATTTGCGGAGATTTTCGTAGGCTTCCTTTTGTTGGGGCGTTTCCTTATGGTATTCCTTTATTTCCACGCCCGCGCGCGCAGCCAGTTTCTGCATGGCCTCTTTGAAGTCCAACCCCTCTTTCTTCATCACGAACTTGAAAATATCACCGCCCTCGTTGCAGGAGCCAAAGCAGCGCCAGGTGCCCGTCTCCGGCCAGACGACAAAAGCCGGTGTATGCTTATTATCGTGGAATGGGCAGAAGCCTGTATAGTTCTTGCCCGTATGACGCAGTCTAACACCGGCCTCGGAGACAAGGTCGACGAGGTCAATTTTCGCTTTGATCTCATCAATGGTAGACATGTTCAGGATTATAGACTTGGTTGAGCCGAATAGCAAATCATAGGAATGGTATTAACCATTACATTGTTATTAGGGATTTCCACACCAACACGCCCGCGCAGCGGGTATCCGCGTCGCCTCTTTGAAATCTGGCCCTTTTTTCTTCCGGACGAACTTGAAAATGTCACCGCCTTCATTACACGAACCTGATCAGCGCCAGGTGCCAGCCATGTCAATTAGCGTTTTGATTTTACCAACCAGCATAGGTGCGAGAATTATAGACTCGATTGGGGCGATACGCAAATTGATGGTATTTGAGAATGTTGAGGAACGATTTGAGATGCATCTCATTAAACTCAAACAAAAACGGGACAGTCTTGTGACTGTCCCGCATGCCGGAAAGTGAGCCAGGGGATTATTTCCCCAAGTCAAGGCCGAGATCCACAGCGGACTCGAGCTCGCTCTCCAGCTCCAGGGCCGCGCTTTCCATACCAGCTTCCAATTCTGTTTCCGCCTCAGCCTCAAGCTCGGCCTGCGCTTCCACGTCCGCGTCCACGGAAAGATCAGCCTCGATATCGCTTTCGAGGGCAGTATCTGCGGAAGCACCCGTATTGATTTCGACACTTGAGACCGTTTGAAAGGCATTCTGAGTGGCCTCCTGCACAAAGGCTTTTGCCTCGTGCCAGGTTTGGTTCAATTTTTCCCTGGCACCCGGGTTGAAACCTACGGAGGCACTGACGCTAACGATCACGGAAAGCAACAGTTGAACAAAAAACCTGGTCATCGTACACCTCCAAATTTGAATTGAGTCTTCAACTTGAATAACGAATTGGAGGCGGCGTTGTTATGCCCAAAAACAAGGACAGCCTTCCGGCTGCCCCAGTCCGTCATTGCGAGGTCGGTGTTCTCTCGCCCGAAGCCGCGAAGCATCCACCTCAGTGTAGGAAGGCAAATAATATTGGAGATTGCTTCGCCTTAGCAGGCTCGCAATGACAGAATGTTTTTATGGGAGAAGCGGTGGAATCTCAATAGTAGGAATGATCTCTGGCCGTGTGGTTGGGACGATTTCGGGTCGACTCGGCAACGGTATCTGCGTATTATCCAGTCGGGGTGTTGCCGTTATCTCTAAAGGTAAGGCAGGGATGATGGAAGTCCCGGTTGGATTTAGCGGTACAGTGGGAATCAATTGTTCCGGGGACTCCGTGGGTGCCTGTTCCGTTTCGAGCTGCGGCAGGAGTCCTTCCAACGTCTCCTCATCCACCTCAGCCTGGAGCCTGATCAACACTTCCTGATAGCCTTCCAGCGCCAATGCACTGCGGACCGGGTCACTCGCGACGGCATTCATTTCGTCAATGCGTCGGTTGGCAATGGTTAGATCTGTATGGACGGGGTCAGGAGAGAACGCGCGCCAGGCATTCTCACTGGTTAATTTCCATGCGTAAAAGAGATCTCCGGGCAGCGCGCCTTGAGCATATACCGTGCCCGTGGCAAGCAAGGCCAGTAGTAGCAGGGCAAGACTAGTGGCCAAACGCCAGAACGCGAACCCGGAACGCGAGGACTTCCGGCGTGGATACGCCTGCATGTGTAACGTCAACCTGGCGCGGGCGCGGGCTTTGAACGCAGGGGAAGGCTCGATGGCGAGTCCCTGTTCAAAGCGGTCGGCGATCAGCAGGACCGGCTTCAGTTGCGCGGCATGTCCGGGATGACGCGCCAGGCACTCGTCCACGTTTGAGGCGCCCTGCTCCAGGTCATATAAACACTCATCCAGCACCTGTTCAAATTCCGTCATAACAATTCCTTCTTTTCCATAAATTTAGCCATCGTTTGCAGGGCGCGCATTTGCAAGGCACGCACGGCTCCTTCGCGTTTATTCATGATTTTCGCGATGTTTTCGTTTGGCAGACCAGCAATGAATTTCAGAATCAGAACCTGTTGCTGGTCGTCCGTCAAAAATTGGAGCGCATCTCGCATGGCTTGCAGGTCAAAACGGGATTCAACCTCGTCAACGGGCGTCTCGTGGCTCGTCACGGTATGGACGTCTTCGAGAGGGACGGATTCCTTTTTGGTTCGGTAGTAATCGATCACCAGATTTTTCGCAATCGTATACAACCAGGCCACAAACGGGGAACTACTCATTTGATAGCGATCCAGACTTTCCCAGGCTTTGAGAAAAACCTGTGAAGTGAGATCCTCGGCCGCATGGTCGTCCGTGACCCGAAAATAGATGTAGCGATAGACGCGTGCAATATAGGCGTCGTACAGTTGCGCAAACGCTTCGGAATCGCCGGATATCGCCTGACGGACCAGATGGGCCTCACCCGGCAAAGGGAGGTCCAGGCGGGCTGTTGATTGAGCTCTCACAGTTCATAACTATAAACGAAGTAGAGGGGAATTTGTTACGAAAAATCCCTCCCATTTCTGGGAGGGATTTTGACAGTAGGTTTCGAACTTGCAGATGGGAACCGCGCACCCTATAAGTACGCGACTCTATACCTGATTTAGACTCACCCCACTGAATTCACTGCAGATATTATTCGTCGAAAGACGAGTACGACTCGTGATCGCAACCGCCGCCGTGGCCCTGGTTGGACATGTTTTGTTCCAGGCCAGTGTAATAGCCGCTGGTCGCGGCGGTGGAGGCCTGCATGCGAGAATGGCTCAAGTCTGGCATCAAGCCAGCGGTCACCTGGGCCCGGCCGCCGCTCGCCCCGACGCTGAACGCCGCCCCATACACAGTCATATAAACCCCTGCCAGAATGGCAACGGTGATCAACACTGAAAGTACAATTCGGGCAGTTGATTTGGACATGATTTTTCTCCTTGCTAATCTGTTTTACACTGATGAAAGCGGGCTTTTCAGTCGTTTGACCATAAAAGCCCTGGATGTGATGTATGAGTATCAGTTGGAGATTACCTACCCCGCTTTTTGATTATAGAGATTATACCCAAAACGTATCTGATCTGTCAAAACACTCATTTGCTCTTAATCATAAAGGCGAAATAGAGCTGCAGGCAGAAATACAACGGCACCCGGATGCGTAGCGAAGGGTGACATGGTAGTATGGGTAAATGTGGGAATGGGCGGCGTAGGGCTTGGGCCAGCGGTGGCAGTCGGATCTACAAAAGGAGTAGCGGATGTGACAGAGGTCGGTGTAGACGCGACAGGCCTGAGCCCTTCAAAAGACACTTTTGGCGAACAGGCCGAAAGGACAAATAACAAAACGAAGATAATTGATTTTCGCAATGTAGCATATTATTTCTCGTCTATTGATGATGCCCTTTTAAACGGTATCCCTCTTTGCATTGTTCCAATAAAAAACCCAACCGTTTGAGGTTGGGCCTGTTGACAGCCTAAAACCCTTCGAGTTTACTTAAGTCTGCTATTCCATCAGATAGACTGGCGATTTGTCCCACCAATGCCAGACGGTTCTGTTTGATCTTTTCATCCTCCGCCATCACCAGCACCTTATCGAAGAACGCGTTGATGGAGGGTATGAGCTTGACGACGATATTCAAAAACTCATCCACTGTGACAACTTGAGCCCGGACGTTGTGCTGCACCGCATCATACAATTTTCGCTCTTCCTCTTCAACGAACTTCTTCGTATCCACCCTGAACTGCGTTGCATCCACCTGTGCGGAACGGATAATGCGGACGCAGCGCGCGTACCCCGGCAGGACCTTCGGCCAATCCTCGCGGCCGACCCACGCCTGAAGCTGCTTCACCGCCCGAGCCGCCGCGGCCGGGTTGGCCGATTGCTCTGCCAGAATGGCATCCACAACGTCGTATCTGTAGCCTGTCTCATTGAGCACGACCTTCAATCGACCGGTCAGAAAATCGAGAATCTGCTTCTGCGTCTCATCACTG
>Ga0114129_10007375_pt1 | contig 15657 bp, 13 predicted proteins | sample RhiMetdeltSRZDD1_FD_80071 | JGI IMG/M metagenome (GOLD analysis project Ga0114129, IMG submission 80071) | Populus rhizosphere microbial communities from Tennessee, USA - Rhizosphere MetaG P. deltoides SRZDD1 (version 2) (version 2) | ecosystem: Host-associated > Plants > Roots > Rhizosphere >... | reverse complement strand
GATCGTTGCGACAAGGACGACAAGCACAAGTACGGCGGTTACGGCTCGGACAGGTACGACCGGGACGACGACTGCCGCGACCACGATCGGGACGACTACGACCGCGACCGGTGCAAGGACGATTACTGGAACAGCGGTTACGGCCGGGACGATCGCGACTACGACGGGCACGACCGGGACAAGGGGGGCTGGCACTAACTCAGTGCCGGTACCCGGACCGAGCGCGAAAGGGCGGGCCGCTAGGGCCCGCCCTTCGCTTTCCTACACTCCATAGCTGTGGCGAGCCGGGTTCCCGCGTTCCTTCGTCGCCGGCGCGTGCTCGTCGGGCTGCAGGTCGCCTTCCTGGTCGCGGGGCTCGCGTTCCTCGCCTACGCCGTGCGCGACACGTGGGCCGAGGCGCTGCCGCTCCTCGAGGACGTCGACCCGCTCTTTCTCCTCGCGGGGCTGGCGGTCCTCGCCGCGTACTACCTCCTCTTCGTTGTCGGCTGGCAGGGGATCCTGGCCGCCCTCGGGATCCGGGTCGCGTACCGGATCGCGCTCCAGTCCGAGATGGCCTCGATGCTCGCGAAGTACATCCCGGGCGGCGTCTGGACGCCGCTGGCACGCATCGTCTGGCTCCGCCGCGCGGGCGGCGTCCGCGACACGTCGTTCGTTCTCAGCTCGATCCTTCTCGAGGCCGGGCTCTCGGCGGTCGCCGGGATCCTCGTCTTCGTCGCCGGCCTCACCGCGGTCGAGGAGATCGACACACCGCTCTGGCCGCTGATCGCCTTCGGCGTCCTCCTCGCGGTGCTCCTCCACCCGCGCGTCTTCACGGCGCTCGCGCGCGCGCTCTTCCGCCGCTTCCACGCGCCGGAGCCGCCGCGGCTGCCGTACCGGGTGCTCGTGAGCCTCCTCGTCTACTACAGCTTCACGTGGCTCGTGGGCGGTGCGGCGCTCTACCTGCTCCTGCGCTCGCTCGACGCCGACCCGGGCATCGCCACGATCCCGTACCTCGGCGGCGCCGCCGCGGTCGGGGCGATCGTGGCCGTGCTCGTCGTCTTCGCGCCCTCCGGCCTGGGAGTCCGCGAGGCCTCGATGTACGCGCTCCTGGAGGTGATCGTCTCGTCCGGCGCGGCGCTCGGCGTGACCGTGCTCAACCGCCTCGCGATCACGATCGTCGAAGCTCTGCTTCTCGGCGCCGGGCTGCTGGCGACGCGGATCAGCCGCCGGAAGAGCTCACCAGTCCCGGCGGACGGTGAAGTACACGATCGCGCCGAAGATCGGGAAGACGATGGCCGCGCCGACCCAGACGGCCTTCTCGCCCCCGGAGAGGCGGGGGTTGCGGAGCGCGCTGAAGATGGTCGCGACCGCGAGAACGAGCGCGACGACGCCCACCGCGGTCCAGATCCCGTAGATCACTCCTGATCTCCTTTCGAGAGGTGCTGCCGCCAGCCGAGGAGGATCTCGTGCACGGCGGCGGCGCCGAGGATCGGCCCTTCGGGAACGGTCAGCTCGACGGGGTGGAGGATGAACGCCCGCGTCTGCGGCCCCCCGAGCCCGCCGTGGAAGGAGATGAGCTCCTCGAAGGCGCAGCCCTCGTCGAGGTCCGGGTCGTAGAAGCTCCCGACCATGATGTCCGCCACGTGCGGGAACCCGTCCGTCCGCAGCAGGTGGCTCGCGGCGTGCGGCGAGAAGTGCGCGAGCGGGTCCTCGCCTTCGACGCGGCCGTCGGCCAGGTAGCGCACGCCGCCGGCGCCGAGCGCGACCGGGCCGTCCTGCTCCGAGCGCACGAGCAGCCAGCCAACGTGCGGGTGTGAGCGCAGGGCGGGCACGAGCTCGGGATGGCGCGCGTCGAGCTCCTCGAGCGTGAGCCGGCGCTGCTCCTCCATCAGGTAGACGAGGCCGAGGTTTCCGGAGCCGAGGACGACCGCGGACTCGCCGCTCACGTCGTTCTTGGCGCGCTTCTTCTTCGGGGCGCGGCCGGTCGCCTCGCCGAGCGCGTGGCCGACCATCGCGTCCTGCTCGTCGCCGCCGGCCACCTCCGCGACCTTGCCGTCGGCCAGCGACCGCTCGACGAGCTCGTCGAGCCCGAAGCCGTTGCGCTGCTTGAACGTCGCGCCCTGCGTCTGGCCGTGATCCGAGAGGACGACGATGACGTACGGCCGCGGCGCGTAAGGGCGTGCGCGGTCGATGCGCCCGAACTGCTCGTCGAGCTTGCGCAGCGCTTCGAGCGTGTCGGCCCGCTCGAGCCCCGAGTGGTGCGCCACCTCGTCGTAGCTCGAGAACGTCGCGTACACGGCAGGGCGCCCCTTCATCATGTCGCTGAGGACGCCGTAGACGATCAGGTCGCGCACGACCACGCACATGGCTGCGCGCAGGAACGGGTAGATCCCGCCGCGATGCCCGCGCGGGCGCACGTCGCGCCGCCGTTGGCGCGCGGACGCCGTGATCTCGAGGACGACTTCCCAGAAGAAGAGGACGAGGGAGCGGGTGACGTTGAAGCCGTTGGAGAGGAACGCGCGGTAGCCGGGGTTCGCTTTCTTCTCGGCCTCGAGCCTGCTGACCGTCAGGATCAGATGGTCGGCCTCTCCGGAGAGAAGGTTCCCGCGGCTCGCGCCGCCGTCGCGGAGCAGGCCGATGCCGGTCGCCCGCCGGCTCTCGATCTCCGCGCAGTCCGCCGGGGCCGAGCAGGTCATCAGCCTCCCGGTCTCCTTCTCGACCCACCGGAAAGCCGAGATGTCCTCGTTGGAGCCGAGGAGGATGCCCGCCTGGCTCGCGCCGGTCTGCGAGGAGAGGTCGGTCTCCCACTCGGTGAGCGCGTGTGTGTTCTCGGCGAGCCAGCGTGCCATCGTCGGGGCGTTCCCGTCGCGCATCGCGTTGCGAAGCACCGGCAGAGCCAGGCCGTCGATCTCCAGGAAGAGGATCCCCGGCTCGTCGGTGGCAACCAGCTCGCCCGACCGGCGCGCGAGGCGCTGGATCGAGCGCAGCGTGTACGTGTCGTCGTCGTTCGCCCCGATCACGACCTGGAGGGCGATGCTGACGGCGGCGGCGACGAGCGAGACGAACAGAGCGACCCAGAACGAGTCGAGCTCGATCGTGCCCTCGGTGAGGGCGTCGGCGATCAGGAGCATCGCCGCGTTGGCCAGCAGCACAAGCACGAACCCGAGCGCGAGCGTGAAGGGCAGCCGCACTGCGGCGATGAGCGGCGGGAGGATCGCGTTCAGGATTGCGACGACCAGGGCGACGAGAAGTGCGCCCCAGAAGCCCTCGACCTCGGCGCCGGGGACGATGTAGGTGGCTGCCAGGAGCGCCAGAGCGGAGACGAGCCAGGCGACCACGAGCCGCGCGGGCCGGATACGCGGTCGTTCGCCGTGCCAGGTCAGCGGCTTGGCATAGGAAGCCGAGGTCTGCTTCTCCACGCCTCTACTGGCCTTCCGGCTCGTCGTCCTGTTGCGCGGAGCGTCGGCGGAGGCGCCCGAGCAGTTCGCCACCCTCGGCCTCGCGCTCCGCCCGCTTGGCTTGCTTCTTTTCGGCCCGTTGTTCCTTCTGCTCGGCGACCTTGACCTTCGCGTCGGCGTAGGACTGGCTGACCAGCAGCTTCCCGCCAGTCCAGCCGAACACCCACACGACGAGGACGAGCGCGAGCGTGACGTTCCAGGCGGTCGTGATCAGCTGCTGCGCGGTCGAGTAGTTGACGGCGGTGCTCTTGGCGACGTCACAGCACGCGTCGAGTGCGAGCGCGTTCGTGGCCTGGGTGATCCCGACCGAGCCCGGCGTGACGGAGACGACGTTCGCGAGCGAGCCCGATCCGACCACCCACATGACGGAGGCGAAGGTGACCGGGATCGCGAAGGCGGCCAGGAAGATCGCGATCACCGCCAGCTTGCAGAGCCACGAGAGGAGCGAGGGCAGGAAGACGCGCGTCGCGTAGCGCTTTGGTTGGGCGAGGATCGCGCCGCCGGCCTTCGCCTTCGCCCACAGGTTCTTGACCTGGCGCCAGAAGATCCGCGCCACGACGACGACCAGGAAGCCGCCGCCCGCGAGCACGAGGATCGTCCTCACCGCGTGGTCGTCGAGGCCGTTCAAGGCTTCGTCGAAGGACCCCGGGACGGAGAGGAAGAGATAGAGGTAGACGAACGTGCCGGCGAGCGTGAAGAAGATCTTCTGGACGAGGTAGGCGGCGATCGCGCCCGCGAAGGTGCAGGCCGGGATGATGGCCACGAACATGAGGAGCGTCACGAACGTGCCGATGTTCGCCGGGAGGAAGTTGTTCATCGCGACCCCGACCGCGTAGGCGGCCACGATGGGGCGGAGCTCGACGTGCCCGGGATACGCCGCGCTCAGGATGCCGTAGTAGGAGAGGCCGGCCAGGACCGTCTGCGCCGTCTGGACGGCGAGCGCGAGGACGATGTAGCGCGCCGGGACCTCCCTGATCTGGTCCCAGAGGTTCTCGAACCACCCGATGACGTCGATCCCGAGGAGGTCGAGGACCACGATGACGAGTGCGGTCCCGAGGAGCCAGGAGGCCACCTTGACCAGGCGTCTGCGACGGGACGGGTCCTTGAACGGAAGAACCTTGTCGGCCGCGGCGGGCGCGCTCATCCCGGGGCCCCTTCAGGCTCGGCGGCCACCCCCGGAGCGGTCGCGGCAGCCGCGGCCTTCGCGCGCGCGAGGTCGGCGCTGATGTGCACCGCCGCGGACGTGAGCGGCGCGGCGAGGACGAGCCCGACCATACCGAAGAGGGCTCCCGCGCCCAGCGTCACGATGAGGACGACGAGAGGGTTGAGCCCGAGCGTCGCTCCGAACGCGATCGGCTGGAGGATGTTCTGGAGCAGGCCGTTCCCCAGGAGGACGATCAGGAGCATGATCGCCGCCGTCGCCGGGCCTTCCGCCCCGAGCGCGAGCACGGTGGCGAACGCGCCGGCGACGAAGGCGCCGATGTACGGGACGTAGGCGGTCACGAACGAGACGACCGCGATCGTTCCCGCCAGCGGCACGCCGAGCACGAGCGCGCCGAGGCCGACGACGACGCCGTTGAACGCGGCGACGATCGTCACGCCGAGGAAGTAGCCCCTGAGCGAGCGGATGACGTTCCCGGTGATCGTCCGCGCGACGGGCTTGGGCACGCCCATGCGGTCTTCGACGCCCGAGCGGAGCGCCGGCCCGTCCTTGAGCATGAAGAAGAGGCTCAGGACCGCGAACGAGAGCCCGAGCGCGAGTGACGTGATCTCGGTGATGCCGGTGGCCAGGCCCCCGACGAGCGTCGAGATCAACTGCGGCACGTCCTGCTTGACGCTCTCCGAGGCGTTCGACGCGCCCGACGAGTCGACGCCTGCGTCCTCGAGCCAGCCCTGAATCTTGTCCACGGCCTCGCTCGCGTGGCCTCCCGCCTCGTCCGCCTGGGAGACGATGCCCCCGATCACCAGCAGCAGGACGAGCGCACCCAGCGCCACCAGGAGAAGGAGGACGATGGCCGCGCCTCCGGCACGGGGGACGCGGTGCCGGCCCAGCCAGCTCACGAGCGGCGAGGCGACGGAGGCGACGACGAAGGCTGCGATCACCGGCTGGGTGATGACCGATGTGGCTCCCAGGAGCCAGACCAGACCGAAGAGCAGCGCAGCGACGCCGACGAGGAGCCAGGACGCGATCCCGAGGTCACGAAGCCAGCGTGGGGCCGAGAAGACCGCCGAGAGCTCGTCCATCTCGATCCGGATGACGTGGTGCTCCGCCGGTTCCTCGCGTCGGTCCGGGGCGGGGTTCTCCTGCCGGTGGAATCTGGGGATCTTCATGAGCGAACTGACGCAGCGCGGCTGACTGGCGACGCTGAGGCACGGACGGCGCGAAGTCAAGTCCCACCTAGCGCAGGCCGGGGCGCGGCAGGAGTGAGATGCTTCCGCCGCAGTGGAGGACCAGGCGATCGGAGCCCAGCCGGCGACGGCGCCCAGGCGGGCGGGACTCGTCCTCGTCTCCCTGATCCTCGTCGCGGCGGTCGCCAACCTCAACCTCTCGGTCGCCAACGTCGCCCTGCCGTCGATCGGCACGGCGTTCGACTCGTCCCAGACGACCCTCAACCTCATCGCGGTCGGCTATTCGCTGGGGCTCGCCGCGTCCGTTCTCTGGCTGGGGGCGATCGGCGACCGCTACGGGCGGAAGCTCCTGCTCGTGCTCGGCATGCTCCTCTCGATTCCCGCGAGCTTGCTGGCGGCCTACGCGCCCTCAGACGAGGTGCTCTTCGTCGCGCGGATCGTCGGCGGGTTCTCGGCCGGCATGGCGTACCCGACCACCCTCGCGCTGATCACGGCGCTCTGGGCCGGGCCGGGGAGGACGCGCTCCATCGCGCTGTGGTCGGCCATCGGCGGCGGCATCGCGGCCCTCGGGCCGCTGGTCGCCGGGATCCTCCTGGAGCACTTCTGGTGGGGATCGGTCTTTCTCGTGACCCTGCCTCTCGTCGGCCTTGCCCTGGTGATGGCCGTCCTCTTCGTCCCCAGCCATGTCAACGAGACGGAGGAGCCCGTCGACAACCTCGGCGGAATCCTCTCGTTGGTCATGGTGGGGACGCTGATCCTCGGGATCAACTTCGCGCCGGTCCCCAACCAGGGCGCCCTGGCGGTCGGGCTGATCGCGATCGCGCTCGCGACCGGGATCGGATGCGTGCTCCGGCAGCGCCGCGCGCCGAATCCGCTCTACGACCTCCACGTTGCGTCGCGCCGGGTCTTCTGGGTCGCCGCGTGCGCCGGGATCATCGTCTTCGGCTCGCTGATGGCGGGGGCATTCGTGAGCCAGCAGTACCTGCAGAACGTGCTCGGCTACTCGACGGTCGAGGCCGGCGCCGCGATCCTGCCGGCGATCGTCTTCATGATCCTCGTCGCCCCGAGGTCCGCGAAGCTGGTCGAGGCGAAGGGCGCCCGTTTCACGCTGCTGGCCGGCTACGTCTTTCTGCTGCTGGCCTTTCTGTGGATGCTGCTCCTCTGGCGGGAGGGCAGCTCGTACTGGGAGATCGGGCTGGCCTACGTCTTCATCGGAATCGGCGTCGGCCTCGCCGGGACGCCGGCGTCCCATTCGCTCACCGGTTCGGTGCCGGTGCAGCGTGCCGGAATGGCCTCGGGCACGGCCGACTTGCAGCGCGACCTCGGGGGAGCGCTCCTCACCTCGGTCTTCGGGGCACTGCTCGCAGCCGGCTACTCCGGTGCGATGGGCGCGGCGATTGCGGATTCCCCGGAGGGACAGCAGGTCGTCGACAGCACGCAGAGCCAGCTCCAGCTCTCCTACGCGAGCGCGGTCGACCTGGCCGCGCAGAACCCGAAGTACGCGAGCCAGATCACCGCCGCTGCGCAGTCGTCCTTCCTCCACGGAGACCAGTGGGCCTACACCGCCGGGATCGTCGCCGTCGTTGCAGGAGCGGTCCTCGTCTTCTTCGCTTTCCCGCGGAGGGCGGGCGAGCGGCAGCTCCTCGCCGCCTACCACGCGGCGGACACCGCGTCGGCCCCGATCGGCCCGCAGGGCACGGGCGGAGAGCCGGCACCCGCGTGATGGATTCGTTCTGCCGCTCACCGCGCCGTAAGCTGCGCGGGTCGCCCCACGGAGGAGGATGTCCATGACACGTGCCCGGTCCGGTCCGATCGTGGTCGGCTACGACGACGAGGACGCTGCGAAGCGCGCCCTGGACCGCGCGCTCGACGAGGCGAAGGAGAGGGGGACGGATCTCGTCGTCGTCTCGGTCGTCGAGCTTCCGCTCGACCCCGAAGGGCCACAGAATTTCGGGACGCTGGACGACAGCCCGGCGCGGATGATCCCGCTCGTGGTGCCGGATGAGCTCGAGCCTGTGCTCGCGCACGCACGGGAGCGGGTTGCGGCCGAGGGCGTCTCCGCCGACTTCCTCTGGGCGGCGGGTGACCCCGCCAACGTGCTCGTCGACGTCGCCCGCGACCGTGGAGCGTCGCTCCTCGTCGTCGGCTCACATCATCACGGCTTCCTGTCGAAGCTCGTCGGGACCGACGTCGCCACCGAGGTCAAGCGCCACGCGGGCGCAGAGGTGGTCGTCGTGGACGGGCCCGAATAGGTGACCACCAACCCCCAGTCGCTGTCCAGGTGCGGCCAGGAAAGGAGCTAGACATGGCGCTGCGCCATCCGAAGGGACCGCCCCGCTCGAACGACGACGACCTCGGCGTCGCACCCCTGTTCACTCTGGAGGGCACGAAGATTCCGCGCCACCGGCTCCCCGAGGGCGAGATTCCTCCGGACGTGGCCTACCAGATCATCCACGACGAGCTGATGATCGACGGCAACGCGCGCCTCAACCTGGCGACGTTCGTCACCACCTGGATGGAGCCGCAGGCGCAGGCGCTCATGTCCGAGTGCTTCGACAAGAACATGATCGACAAGGACGAGTACCCGCAGACCGCCGAGCTCGAGATGCGCTGTGTCTCGATGCTCGCCCGGTTGTGGAACACGCCGGAGGCCGACCGGGCCACGGGGTGCTCGACGACCGGCTCGAGCGAGGCGGCCATGCTCGGAGGGCTCGCGCTCAAGCGGCGCTGGCAGCACCGTCGCAAGGCCGAGGGCAAGCCGATCGACTCGCCCAACATCGTCATGGGTATCAACGTCCAGGTCTGCTGGGAGAAGTTCGCCAACTACTGGGACGTCGAGATGCGCTTGGTCCCGATGGAGGGCGATCGCCTGCACATGACCGCGGATGAGGCTGTGAAGCTCTGCGACGAGAACACGATCGCGGTCGTCCCGGTGCTCGGGTCGACGTTCGACGGGTCGTACGAGCCCGTCAAGGAGATCTGCGACGCCCTCGATGCCTTGCAGGCCGATACGGGCCTCGACGTCCCCGTGCACGTCGACGGCGCCTCGGGGGCCTTCGTGGCGCCCTTCGTCGACCCGGATCTCCTGTGGGACTTCCGCCTGCCCCGGGTCGCCTCGATCAACGTCTCCGGCCACAAGTACGGGCTCGTCTACCCCGGCGTCGGCTGGGTCGTCTGGCGGGATGCCGACGCACTTCCCGACGACCTCGTGTTCTGGGTCAACTACCTCGGCGACAACATGCCGACGTTCGCCCTCAACTTCTCCCGCCCAGGGGCGCAGGTCATCGGCCAGTACTACAACTTCCTGCGCCTCGGATTCGAGGGGTACCGCCGGGTGCAGCAGTACGCGCGCGACGTGGCCACCGGCCTCTCTGCGCGGATCGGCGAGCTGGGGCCGTTCGAGCTCCTGACGAAGGGCGACGAGCTGCCGGTGTTCGCGTTCACCCTGAAAGACGGGGTCGACAACTTCACGGTCTTCGACGTCTCCAACGCCATGCGCGAGCGCGGCTGGCTCCTGCCGGCGTACACGTTCCCGAAGAACCGCGAAGACCTTGCGGCGCTCCGGGTGGTCGTCAAGCGCGGCTTCAGCGAGGACCTGGCCGACCTGCTGATCCACGATCTCGAGCGTCAGCTCCCGCGGCTGCAGAAGCAAACCGCTCCCGTCCACGACCGCGATACGGCGACCAGCTTCCACCACTAGTAGCGGCGAGGCGATCCCGGTGGCCGAGACGACTTCGCGGACTCCTGTGACCGACTGTCCTATCGTCTCCCCCTGTGGATGAGCTAGCGGCACTGCTCGCGATCCTCGCAGCGATCTTCTTCGCTCTGGCCGCGACGCTCTGGCAGCGGGCGTCGCTGGCGCTCGGCGTGGAAGCGGGCGGTCCGCAGGCCCTCCTCCGGCTCCTCGGCAGCGGCGTCTGGCTCCTCGGCCTCGTCGCACAGGGCGCCGGCGTCGTCCTCCAGGCGGCAGCGCTGGACCGCGGCCGCGTCGCCATCATCCAGCCCCTCCTGGTGACGACGATCATCTGGGCCTTGCCCTTGGGGTATTTCCTGACGAACCAGGTGATCGCCATCCGTCACATCGTCGGTGCGGCGGTCGTGGTCGCCGGCCTCGCAATGTTCGCGAGCTTCGGCGATCCGGCTGCCGGGATCGACGACGCGGCCACCTCGACCTGGGTGTCGGCCTTCCTCGTCCTCGGCGCAGTTTGCGCCGGCCTGCTCCTGTTTGCGCGGCGGGGTGGGCTCGGCGTCAAGGCCGCCGTGCTGGGAGCGACGGCAGGCGTCCTCTACGGCGTCTCGGCGACGCTGATGAAGCCGGTCGTGGAGAGCCTCCACGACGTCGGGGTCGGCGGCGTCCTGGAATCGTGGGAGTTCTGGGTGATGGCGGGCGCCGGCCTGATCGGCTTCTACATCCAGCAGCTCTCGCTGGCGACGGGCCGCCTCGTCGCCTCGGTCGCCACGGTCTCGGCCGTCAACCCCGTGGTCAGCGTGCTCCTCGGGGCGCTCGTCCTGCAGGAGCGCCTGGACAAGACGCCCGAGTGGCATGCGGTCGTCGCGGTCGGCGCGCTGTCCGCTGCGCTCTTCGGCGCGATCCTGATCGCGTCTGCCACGGAGAAGGACGCCGAGGTCGCGACCGCGCCGGCCCCGGTGCCGGCCTAGTGAGCGGACGGAGCCTGTCGTGAACCTCGTCTGGGGTGTGCTGGTCACCGCCGCCGTGACCGCCGTCGCCGTCGCGGCGATGCTGTTCGTGCGGCGGTCGGCGCCCGAGGGGAGCTACTTCGCGGACGGCGACCGCGCGTCAGGCGTGTTCGGCGTCCTCGCAACGGGGTTCTCGGTGCTGCTCGGCTTCATCGTGTTCCTCGCGTTCACGAGCTACGACGAGTCCAGGAGCGGCGCCGAGATCGAGGCGCTCATGATCGCCCAGCAGGTCGAGAACGCACAGTTCTTCCCGGACGAGGCCGGGGCCGAGCTCACCGGGGAACTCGTGTGCTACGGCCGCTACGTGGTGAACGCGGAGTGGGACCGGATGCGGTCGGACACGCTCGGCGACGAGCTCAACCCGTGGGGAGTCGAGCTGTTCCAGACGCTCCAGGGCGTGGAGCCTTCGACCGCGTCGGAGCAGTCCGCCTACGACAAGTGGCTGGAGCAGACGTCGTCGCGTGAGCAGGCCCGGCTCGACCGGGTGCACGGCGCCGTCGGGGTGATTCCAACCCAGCTCTGGATCGTGCTCTTCTTCATCGCGGCCGTCATCTTCGTCTACATGCTCTTCTTCGCCGATTCGGGCGAGCGGGCGGTCACGCAAGCCGTCCTCATGGGCGCTGTCGTGTCGGTGATCGTGATGCTGTTCCTGCTCCTCTACGCGCTCGACAATCCCTTCGCCGAGGGCGTCGGCGGGCTCGACCCGCTCGCAATGGAGCGAGCCCTGCGCATCGTCGACGAGGAAATCCGAGCTCTCGGCACCAGCGTCACCATCCCGTGCGGCCCCGACGGCACGCCGGTGAGCCCGTGAGCGCCGAGGAGGACCGCGCGAGCGGGCGGCTCGACCTCATCGCCACCGTGCTGCTTGCGCTCGCGACGGTCGCGACCGCGTGGAGCGGCTACCAGGCGAGCCGCTGGAACGGCGAGCAGGCGAAGGCGTTCAGCCGCGCGTCGGCGCTTCGCATCGAGTCGGCGAAGGCGGACGACCTAGCCAACTCGCAGACGCAGATCGACGTGGCGACGTTCATGCAGTGGGTCGACGCCTACGCCCAGGACGACACGGAGCTGGCCGCGTTCTATCGGGCCCGGTTCCGCTCCGAGTTCAAGCCGGTTGCGGACGCCTGGATCGCGTCGAGGCCGCTGCAAAATCCGGACGCGCCGCTGACACCGTTCGCCATGCCCGAGTACCGGGTCGAAGCACGGGAGGAGGCCGCGCGGCTCGAGGCGGAGGCCGAGGCCTCGGCGGCACAGGCGCGGACGAACGTCCAGCGCGCAACGAACTACGTCCTCGGCGTCGTCCTCTTCGCGGCCGCGCTCTTCTTCGCCGGGATGAGCGCACGGCTGACGTCGCCCCGCCTGCGGCGCACCCTGCTCGTCTTCGGCGTCGTCATCTTCGTCGGCACCGTCATCTGGATCGCGACCTTCCCGGTCAGCCTCTCGGTCTGAGCTCGACCGCGGGAGCCGGCACCCGCATGAGCCAAGCGCCGGCGAAGAAGCAGACGGCGCCGAGGAACGTGAAGGCGTTCGTCGCCGCCGTGTTCAGGAGCTCGCCGGTGTCGGGCACCACCCACGAGGCCACGGCGGCGATCCCGAAGAAGACCGAGCCGAGCATGTTGAGCCAGGCGATCCGCCACGGCGTGCCCCGTTGGCTCCAGACGGCGGCAAGCGCGAGACCGCTCGCGAGGAGGAAGCAAGCGGACCCGAACGCGTCCGGCGCCCAGACCCGGATGTCCTTCTGCTCCGTCGAGAGCGCATCGTTCATCGCGGTGAACGTCGTCACGTTGAAGAAGAGCGTCCCGGCGAACTGCACGACGCATGCCCACCAGTCGAGCCGATCGAAGCGCGGCGTCTGCCTCAGCTGGAGGAGCGAGGCCGTCGTGAAGAAGATCGACCCGACGAAGAACGTGATCCCAACGAGAGCGGGGTCGACGAGCTTTGCGTAGAACGGGGCCGACCCGAGGGCGAAGGCCGTCGAGCCGACCATGAACAACACGCCGATCCACCAGAGCCGTGGTCGCATGACGCTCCGTGCGGGCCGTCGGCCGGGGCTAGCTCTCGCTCGAGCTGGCCCAGATATTGATGCCGCTGTCGGTCGCGAAGCGGTCGATCTCGGCAAGCTCGTCCTCCGAGAAGTCGAGGCGGTCGACTGCGGCGACGTTGTCCTCGAGCTGGGCCACACTGCTCGCGCCGACGAGCGTCGAGGTGACCCGCGCGTCGCGAAGTGTCCAGGCCAGCGCCATCTGGGCGAGGGTCTGCCCACGTCCCGAGGCGAGGTCGTTCAGCGCCCGGATCTTGTCCAGCGCCTCGTCGGTGAGGAGCTCCTTCGCGAGCGAGTAGCCCTCGCGCGAGGCGCGCGAGCCCTCGGGAACGCCGTTCAGGTACTTGTCCGTCAGCATCCCCTGGGCGAGCGGCGAGAAGGTGATGCAGCCGATGCCGAGCTCGCCGACGACGTCGAGGAGCCCCTCCTCGATCCAGCGGTTGAGCATCGAGTACGAGGGCTGGTGGATGAGCAGTCGTACGCCCATGTCGTCGAGGATCGCCGCGGCCTCCGCGGTCTTCTCGGCCGAGTACGAGGAGATGCCGACGTAGAGGGCCTTGCCCTGCTGCACCGCCGACGCGAGCGCGCCCATCGTCTCCTCGAGCGGTGTGTCGGGGTCGAAGCGGTGCGAGTAGAAGATGTCGACGTAGTCGAGGCCCATGCGGCCGAGGCTCTGGTCGAGGCTCGCGAGCAGGTACTTGCGCGACCCGAGTTCGCCGTACGGGCCCGGCCACATGTCCCAGCCGGCCTTCGTCGAGATGAGGAGCTCGTCGCGGTACGGGCGCAGGTCCTTGGCGAGCATCCGGCCGAAGTTCTCCTCCGCGGAGCCGTAGGGCGGCCCGTAGTTGTTCGCGAGGTCGAAGTGGGTGATGCCGAGGTCGAACGCCCGCCGCACGACCGCGCGCCCGCTCTCGAACGGGCGGTCCCCGCCGAAGTTCCACCAGAGCCCGAGCGACACCGCGGGCAGGTCGAGGCCGCTGCGCCCGCAGCGCCTGTAGGTCATGCGCGCGTAGCGGCTCTCGTGGGGGACGTAGGTCATCGACGCGTCAACCTCCGGGTGCGGTATACCTGATCTACACAATGAGCAAGCCCGTCGAGCAGCGCGATCGGGTCGTCATCCGGTTCGCCGGGGACTCCGGTGACGGCATGCAACTCACAGGCGGCCGCTTCGCCAGCGAGACCGCGCTCCTCGGCAACGACCTGTCGACGCTGCCCGACTTCCCGGCGGAGATCCGCGCCCCGGCGGGCTCGCTGCCCGGGGTCTCGGGCTTCCAGATCCATTTCTCGGACCACGACATCCTCACGCCCGGCGACGCGCCGGACGTGCTCGTGGCCATGAACCCGGCGGCGCTCAAGACGAACCTCGGCGAGCTGCCCAAGGGGGCGACGATCATCCTCAACACGGACGCGTTCAACGATCGCAACCTCCAGAAGGCGGGCTACGCCGGCAACCCGCTCGAGGACGGGTCGCTCGACGAGTACCGCGTCCAGCCCGTGCCGCTCACGTCGCTGACGATCGAGGCGCTGAAGGAGTTCGACGTCTCCAAGCGCGAGGCCGAGCGCTCGAAGAACATGTTCGCGCTCGGGCTCATGTCCTGGCTCTACAGCCGCCCGACCGAGGGCACGATCGACTTCCTCGAGAAGAAGTTCGCCAAGGCGCCCGAGATCGCGCACGCGAACGTCAAGGCCTTCAAGGCCGGCTACGCCTTCGGCGAGACGACCGAGGAGTTCGCGGTCCAGTACGAGGTCAGGCCCGCGCAGCTCGCGCCCGGCACGTACCGAAACGTGACCGGGAACCAGGCGCTCGCCATGGGCCTGATCGCGGCGAGCGTGCAGAGCAAGCTCCCGCTCTTCCTCGGCGCGTACCCGATCACGCCCGCGTCCGGGATCCTCGAGGAGCTCGCCCGGCACAAGGCCTTCGGGGTGCGCACCTTCCAGGCCGAGGACGAGATCGCCGCCGTCGGCGCGGCGCTCGGCGCCTCCTTCGGCGGCGCGCTCGGAGTTTCGACCTCGAGCGGCCCCGGGGTCGTCCTCAAGGCGGAGACGATCGGTCTGGCCGTCACGCTCGAGCTCCCGCTCGTCATCCTCGACATCCAGCGCGCCGGCCCCTCGACCGGGATGCCGACGAAGCCCGAGCAGGCCGACCTGCTCATGGTCCTCTTCGGGCGCAACGCCGAGTCGCCGGTGCCGGTGATCGCCGCCTCGACGCCGGGCGACTGCTTCGCCACGGCGATCGAGGCCGCGCGGATCGCGCTCAAGTACCGGACGCCCGTCTATCTACTTTCGGACGCGTACCTCGCCAACGGCTCCGAGCCGTGGCTCGTCCCGGATGTGGCATCGCTGCCCGACATCTCGACAACCTTCGCCGCGGCGCCGAATGACGGCGACCGCTTCCTCCCGTACGTGCGCGACGACGACACGCTCGCCCGCCAGTGGGCGCTGCCCGGGACGCCCGGTCTCGAGCACCGCATCGGCGGGCTGGAGAAGGAGGAGCGCACCGGCAACATCTCCTACGACCCCGACAACCACGACCTGATGGTGCGTCTGCGCGCGCGCAAGGTCGCCGGGATCGCCGGCGATATCCCGAAGCTCGAGATCGACGCGCATCCGGGCGCGCGGCTCCTCGTGCTCGGATGGGGCGGGACCTATGGGTCGATCGCCGCAGCCGTGCGCCGCGTCCGCGCGCGCGGCGGCGCGGTGGACCACGCGCACCTCACGTACCTGAACCCGTTCCCGCGCAACCTCGGCGAGGTACTCCGCTCGTACGACCGGGTGCTCGTCCCCGAGATGAACCTCGGCCAGCTCCTGAAGCTCATCCGTGCCGAGTTCCTCGTCGACGCGGTCGGCTACAACCGCGTGCGCGGCGTCCCGTTCACCTCGGCCGAGCTGGCCGATGCGATCCTCCCGCTGACGTGACCGAGCTGAAGCTGACCGCGAAGGACTTCAAGTCGGACCAGGAGGTCCGCTGGTGTCCCGGTTGCGGGGACTACGCCATCCTCGCGGCCGTCCAGGGCTTCCTGCCGGAGCTCGGGATCGAGCGCGAGCGGCTCGTCTTCGTCTCGGGGATCGGCTGCGCCGCGCGCTTCCCGTACTACGTGAACGCGTACGGCCTGCACTCCATCCACGGCCGCGCGG
>Ga0114129_10007374_pt1 | contig 15658 bp, 14 predicted proteins | sample RhiMetdeltSRZDD1_FD_80071 | JGI IMG/M metagenome (GOLD analysis project Ga0114129, IMG submission 80071) | Populus rhizosphere microbial communities from Tennessee, USA - Rhizosphere MetaG P. deltoides SRZDD1 (version 2) (version 2) | ecosystem: Host-associated > Plants > Roots > Rhizosphere >... | reverse complement strand
TTGGCGGCTCGGCGCGCAGGTCCCATTGGAACGCGTTGAGGCCAGCCTTCGGCTCGAGCCGGGCACGGGGCGGCGGACCGAAGCCGCCGCCACCTCCCGCAGGCGGACCTGCGGCGCCCGCCGGGCCTGACGAGCGCTCGTAGGTCTGAAGCACCTTTCCGGCGCCATCGAGGAACTCGAGCTTGATGGCCGTCGCCGAGTCGGGCGCGGTCGCGAGCCAGTAGTAGACGTTCGCCCCGGCCGGTGGATTGCGGCCCGCCGACGTCGTCGCGGGCGACGGACCGCCTGCGAGCGTCGCAGCGCGGGGCGTGAACAGGTGGACCGCGTCCGTCATGCCCTGGCCGGTCATCTGGCGAAGCGCGCTCAGGTCGTCGAGCACCCAGAACGCCCGACCTTCCGTGGCGGCGTAGAGATCGTCGTGCCGGATCTCGAGGTCCGTCACCGGCACGGCGGGCAGGTTCCGGGAGAGCGTCTGCCAGCTCGCACCCGCGTCGAACGAGGCGTACACGCCAGTCTCCGTGCCGGCGTAGAGCAGCTCGCGCCTAACGGGGTCTTCCCTCACCACACGAATCGGCTCACCGGCGCGCAACCCCTTCACGATCGGCGTCCAGGACTTTCCATAGTTGGTGGACTTGTACGCGTACGGCGCATAATCACCGTGACGGTCCAGTCGGAACGCAAGGTACACCGTGGCGGCATCGTGTGGTGATATCTCGAGCTCGTTCGCGAGACCGACCGGCACGCCAGCCGGCGTGACGTTCGTCCAGCTCTTGCCGCCGTCACGCGTGAGCTGCACCAAGCCGTCGTCTGTGCCCACATATATGGTATTGGCGTCGTGCGGGGACTCCGCGATCGCGACGATGGCTCCGTACACCTCGCCGCCCGCGCCTTCGTTCGTGAAAGGTGTGCCGCCCCAGCCTTGCGTGGCCTTGTCGTTGCGCGTCAGGTCGGGCGAGATCGGCCCCCAAGTCTTGCCGCGATCAGCCGTGCGGAAGAGAACGTTGCCGCCGTGGTAGATCACGTTCGGGTCGTGCTGCGAAACGACAGCCGGCGCCGTCCAGTTGAAGCGAAACTTGATCTCGTTCGTCGGCTCGGTGAGGGCGAGCGCCGGCCACGCCATGATCTGTCGCGTCAGGCCGCTCTCCATGTCCAGCTCCTCGAAGATGCCCTGGTAGCAACCGCCGTACACATAACGCGGATTCTTGCGGTCCACGCCGATGTTCGCGCTCTCGCAGCCCGGCCCATCCTGCCAATCACGCGCGCCGATGTTCGGTCCGTCGCTGCGCGTCTTGATGATCACGGAGCTGTTGTCCTGCTGGCCGCTGTACAGGCGATACGGATAGGCGTCATCGACGATGACGTGGTAGAACTGCGCCGTCGGCTGATTGTCCTCCGTGCTCCAGCTCTTGCCGCCATCGACGGAGACGGAGACGCCGCCGTCGTTCGCGTTCGCCATGTAGCGCGAGTCCTTCGGGTTGATCCAGAACTGATGGTTGTCGCCGTGCGTTGCCTGGAGCGTGGTGAACGTGCGCCCGCCATCGATCGACTTCCTGATCGGCGCGTTCATCACGTAGAGGATGTCCGCGTTCGCGGGATCGGCCGTGATGTTCATATAGTACCATGAACGCGACTGGATCTCACGATCCTCGCTCAGGAGGCGCCAGGTCTTCCCCGCGTCGTCCGAGCGATACAGCCCGCCCTTCTCGGCCTCGATGATCGCGAACACGCGGTCGGGGTTCGCGGGCGACACCGCGACACCGATCTTGCCCATGACCTTGGGCAGCCCTTCGGTGAGACGCGTCCACGTATCGCCGCCATCGCTGCTCTTCCAGATGCCGCCGCCCGGCCCGCCGCTCCGCACCTGCCACGGCAGCCGCTGATGGTCCCAGAACGCCGCGTACAGGATGCGCGGGTTTGTTGGGTCCATCGACAGGTCACTCGGGCCGCTCGTTAGGTTCTGGCCCCTGAGCACCTGCGTCCATGTTTTGCCACCGTCGCTCGAGCGGTAGATGCCACGATCCGGCGTGCCCTTCCATCGGTCGCCTTGGCCGGCGACGTAGACGAGGTCGGGGTTCGACGGATGCACGCGGATGGCCGAGATCTGCTTCGTTGCCTCGAGACCGATGCGGGTCCAGTTCTTTCCGGCGTCGGTGGACTTGTAGACGCCGTCGCCGTACGAGGAGGACTGTCCGCGCACCGCGTGCTCGCCGGTACCGACGTACACCACGTTAGGGTCCGACTCGGCCACAGCAATCGCGCCGATCGAACCTGTGCGGAAGAACGTGTCGGAGATGTTGCGCCAGGAGGCGCCGGCGTTCTCGGTCTTCCAGACACCGCCGCCCGTATACCCGGCGTAGTAGACGAACGGGTTGCTCGTGACGCCGGTAACCGCGTTCGCGCGCCCGCCGCGGAATGGCCCGACGAGTCGCCACTGGAGCGCGCGGAATGTGACGGAGTCGGAGGCAAGCTGGGCATTGGTGCTGGCGACGGCGGCTCGTGAGGGAGTTTGTGGCTGCGAGAACAGCGTCTCGGGCACGAGGACGAGAGCAGTGACGAAAGGGCGCAGGGCCACGGAGGCTCCGGTGACTGGGGTGAGGTAAGGCGCGTCCCATCTTAGTTTTCCTCGCGGGCACCGGAAAGAGGACCCGTTCCCGGAGCAACAAGGAGCAGCATGTCCGCTGACAATCCGCAGGTCGGTGGCGACGAGCCGCAGGACCTTCAATTCGATCGCGTCGAGACGACGTCACTCGCAGACACGACCGCTTCGCCAGCAGTCACGTGCGCGGTGTGCGGCAAGTCCGTCGACCGCGAGTACTACCACGCGAATGACAAGGCGATCTGCGATTCGTGCCGGCAGGTCGTGACGGCCGCGGCGGCGACGCCCCGTTCGATTGGACGGTTTGTCGCGGCGGGGATATTCGGCCTCGGTGCAGCGATCGCTGGCGCGGCGATCTACTACGGCGTCATCGCCATCGCGAAGCTCGAGATTGGCATCGTCGCGATCCTCATCGGCTACATGGTGGGTTGGGCGGTGCGCAAGGGCGCCGGGGGCGGTGGCGGCCGTCGCTTTCAGATTCTCGCCGTGGTGCTCACCTACTGGGCGGTCGGCCTCGCGTACGCGCCGCTCGCGTTCCAGGAGATGCCGAACTACGGTGGGCTCCTCCTGTTCTCGTTCGCGCTACCGGTCTTGTCCGTGTTCGGCTCGATGCCGATGGGTTTGATCAGCGCGCTCATCATCTTCATTGGGCTCAGTCAGGCGTGGCGGATGACGGGCCGACCGGAGCTCGTGATCTCGGGGCCGTACAAGGTTGGGACGGGTCCGGCGCCGGCAGCTGGCTGACATGTCATCGAGCGCCGCAACGTTCGTTGGTGACAAGCGCCGGTGCGCTCGGTGCGGGACCGAGCTCGCCCCGCATGCCCTCGCGTGTCCGGCCTGCGGGGCGCTCGTTCACGCGGAAAAGCTGAAGCAGCTCGCGGCAAGCGCGGACGAGGCGCTGAGCGCTGGCGACCTCGTGAAGGCACGCGACCTCTGGGAAAGCACCTTGCGGTTTCTGCCTGTCGAGTCCCGGCAGCACGAGCGGATTCGGGCCTCGATCACTCGGCTGACGCAGCGGATCGAAGTCACGCCGTCGGCTGACACGCCGAAGGCTCCGGCAGAGGGCGGATGGTGGCGGCGCGGCGGCGCGGCGATCGTGAGCATCGCCGTCCTGCTCATCGGGAAGCTCAAGTTCCTGCTGATCGGGCTCACGAAGGCGAGCACGTTCCTCTCCATGTTCGCCTTCTTCGGCGTCTACTGGTCGGTCTACGGCTGGCCGCTGGCGTTAGGCATCGTGGTGTCGATCTACATCCACGAGATGGGCCACGTGGCGATGCTGCGCCGGCTCGGGATCGCGGCGGGGGCGCCGCTGTTCATTCCCGGTGTCGGCGCGGTCGTGATGCTCAAGCAGCACGTGGACGATCCTGTCACCGACGCGAAGATCGGTCTGGCGGGGCCGGTCTGGGGGCTCGGTGCGGCGCTCGCGGCGTTAGGCGCCTACGCGGTGACGGACGCCAAGATCTGGTTCGCGATCGCACACCTCACCGGATTCCTCAACCTGTTCAATCTCATCCCGGTCTGGCAGCTGGACGGGTCGCGCGGGTTTCACGCGCTGTCGCGGACGGAGCGCTGGATCGTGGTGGCGACCATCGGTGTGATGCTCTGGCTCACCGGGCAGCGACTACTGTTCATTGTCGGCGGTGTCGCGGTGTGGCGAGCGACCCAGCGAGACGTCGGCCCTGGTGACCGCCGCATCCTGGCGACCTTCGTGCTGCTGGTCGTATTGCTGTCGTGGATCGCGAAAGGCGTAGGTTGAGAGACGGAGGGTAGGCGCATGTATGAGCTCGTGGCAGTGGCCTTTGCCGGCAAGCATCGCGCGTCCGAAGTGCTCGAGCAGCTGCAGGCGTTGAACGCGGACTGGACGATCAACCTGCACGATGCCGTGGCCGCGTACCGAACCGACGACGGGCGGCTGCGTGTCGATCAGAGCGTCCAGCCGACCTCGGGGAAGGGCGCAGCGTTGGGCGGTTTACTCGGCGGTCTGCTCGGCGCGATCGTCGCCGCACCATTCACCGCTGGCGCGTCTACGGTGGCGGCGGTTTCGCTCATTGGCGCGGGCATTGTCGGCTTCGGGGCCCCGGGGGCGATCGCGGGGGCCGCGGATGCCCACGACTGGAAAGAGCTGTACGGCGTTCCCGACGAATTCGTGCAGCAGATCGGCGGCATGCTGCGACCCGGCGAGTCGGCAATCTTCGCGGTGTTCGACACCGGGAGGGCGACCGTCGTGGCCGAGAAGTTCAGGAGCTACGGAGGAAGAGTGCTGCAGACGAGCCTCGCGCCGAGGCGGCCGGCGGAAGAAGGCGAGGCAGTCGAGGTTGAACGCATCCTCAAGTCCGATCAGCCGTCTGCGCCGTGAGGGGACGGCATCCGGCGCCGCCGAAAAGCAGGAACGCAGACGGACACAGACGCTGCGCACGCAGACGGACGCAGAAAACAGCCGCTCGGGACGCTCCTCACCGAAACGGTATTAAAAGGGAACGGCGTCGGTCGGCTCTTAGCGTCCCGAGGACGTTCTTCATTTTCAAAAGGCTCTGGTGAGAGGAGTTCTGGATGTTCTCGGGGCCACTGCGTCAGTCTGCGTGCGAAGCGTCTGTGTCTGTCTGCGTCCTGCTTTTAGTCCGCGCTAGAATGTGTAGCCGCATCGTCGGGACATCGACCTCCATCGCCACCGATGCCGAGCGTGCACCAGCGCCGCCCGTGCCGTTAGGCGCGTTCACCGTGAACCGCACGCGCATCGTCTCGAGCGTGCATGTGATGTTTCCCGTTACGGTGAAGTTGGGACAGGAAGCACCCGCCTGACCAGACGAGAAGCTGGCCGAGCCCGTCGTCGACCGCCATTCGGTCACCGAGCCGCCGTTGCCTACCGCGAGGAGCAGTCCGTTCACGAATCCCGTACCGTCGCCGATCGTCCCGGCGAGCGATGCTGGCGGTGTCGCCGTCGCATTCTGCGCGAACCCGCTCACCTCCACGAGGCTCGTCAGCTTCTCCGGGTCATCCATTCCAACCAGCGTCCAGGTGGAGAAGGATCCGCTCGTGCTGGTGACGGCACGGTGCACGCCAACGAAGTAGAGCGGCTTCGTCGTGAGGTTCGTCGTGACATCGAGGCGCTTCGCCTGCACACCAGCGGTCAAGACGAGCAGCGTCGAGTCGACCAGCGACTTGAGATTCGGGTTCCCAGGATTCGCCTGCGTGATGACCTGTCCCGTACTGTCGAGCGCGCCTAACTGCTTGGTCGTGAGCTCCAGCACGTCGGGCGCGGTTCGGGGCCGGCGGGATCCGAGCCGGAACATGAGACGAGCGCGAACGAGACTGTCCAGGCAACGGCGAGTCGCGTGATCCGATGGGACGAGTCACTGGCGTGCATTGGGACCTCAGTGGGGACGAAAGGTCGGAATGGTCTGTCGATTCGGCCGTTGCTGAACCTCGATAGCCGAACGCGCGTCACAGGGAGGAACCGATTAGATTGTGCAGCCTAACGACGGCACGGTGCTCTCATGTGGCGATTCGTCGCTGTCTTCGGGATGACACAGGTCGGCATCGCCTGGTTCGTCGCGTCGGGGCGCGTCCAACAGGTCGCGATCCTGAGCGCCTTCGGTGTGGCGGCCCTCCTCCCTGCAGTCATGAACCCGACGCGGAGCTGGCGGCCGGCCTTCTGGCGTTGCGTCGACCTCGTCTACGCTGCATCCGCTTTCGGGGCGTCTATTGCCGCGCACGCGACGCACGCGCCGCGGCTCGAGGCGTTCACCGTAAGCATCGCGCCCGCCCTGGTGTTCGGCACGCTGGCGTCACTCGGGGTGGGCCGTTCAGGCCTTGGTGATTTCCCTGACTAACCCTCCTCTAACCTCCCTCGTGTGACGAGCCAGCGTCGCCCACACCCGCGAGGAAGGAAGGCCACCCCTCAGCCGAACGAACGCCCGCTGATGATCGCATCCTCGATGCACAGGATCCTCCCGCCGCCACCGCGACGCGGTGGCCCGCTCGTCGTTCCGGTCGACGCCCGCACACGCCGGTTGTGCGCGATGAGGACCTCCATCGCCCGCTGACGTTCCGTTTCGGTCGTGAGCGTGCGCGCGCGACCCGCGATGGCGACCGAACGCCACGCGTCGCCCGGTCCAACCTCGGTCACGAGGACGTAGACACGCGAGTTGGCGTCGAGCGCGCGCGTCTTTCTGCCCTCGGACGTTCCCAGGTAGAGCGTCTCGCCATCGAAGCCATAGAAGACCGGCACCGCATATGGCTCCGCTCCGTCGACGACCGACACGACGCAGAGCCGCTGCCGCTCGAGCACCGCGCGACACTCGGCCTCGCCCAGCGGCACGATGACCCGTACCTGTTGTGCCGCGACTGCCGGACCGGAGGTTTGCTCGTCAGGCACCGGTAACGGTCCGCGCCGATTCGAATGCACGCGCGAAGGCCTCGACCGTAAGCTCGATCGCGTCCTTGTCGTGCGCCGTCGACGTAAAGCACGCCTCGAACTGCGACGGCGCGATGTAGACGCCCTCCTCGAGCAGCGCGTGGAAGAGCCGCGCGAACATTGCGGTATCGGCGGTCTTCGCCGTCGCGTAGTCGGTGACGGGCGTCGGCGTGAGGAAGAATCCCCACATACCGCCAATCGCCGCGACCTGCACGGGCGCGCCCACCGAGTCGGCCGCGCCTTCGACACCACGGGCCAGTGCACCGCTCAATTCAGCGAGATGCTCGTACACGCCGGGCTTTTCCAGCTCCTGGAACGTTGCGAGACCTGCCGCCATTGCCAGAGGATTCCCTGACAACGTGCCCGCCTGATAAACCGCACCGGATGGCGCGAGCAGCCGCATGAGCTCTTCGCGTCCGCCATACGCCGCGACGGGCAGCCCCCCGCCAATGACCTTGCCGAGGCACGTCAGGTCGGGCGTGATGCCGTAGAGCGACTGGGCTCCGCCGAGCGCGACACGGAAGCCCGTCATCACCTCATCGAGGATGAGCAGCGCGCCATGCTGCATCGTTAGGCGCCGCAGCTCGGCCAGATATCCCGGGGCAGGGAGCACGAGGCCCATGTTCCCGGCCACCGGCTCGAGCAGCACCGCCGCGACACTCCCGCGGTGCTCGACGAGCAGACGCTCCACCGCGGCCGCGTCGTTGAACGGCGCGACGAGCGTATCAGCAACCGCGCCGGGCGTAACGCCTGGACTGTCGGGCAGGGCAAGCGTTGCCACTCCGGATCCAGCCTGCACCAGCAGCGCGTCAGCGTGACCGTGGTAGCAGCCGGCGAGCTTGATGAGCTTGTGGCGACCCGTTGCTGCACGCGCAAGTCGCACGGCACTCATGACTGCCTCGGTGCCGGATGAGACGAAACGGACCATTTCGACCGCCGGCATGGCACGGGTGATCCGTTCGGCGAGCTCGGTCTCCGCCTCGGTCGGTGCTCCGAACGATGTGCCTAACGCCGCCCGGCGCGCGATGGCGTCCGCGACCGCCGGGTGCGCATGCCCGAGCGCGAGCGCGCCCCACGACAGCACGAAATCGATGTATTCGTTGTGGTCGGCATCGGTGACGCGTGCACCGGCGCCGCGCACGATGAACCGTGGCGTTCCGCCAACGCTCCGAAACGCGCGCACTGGACTGTTCACGCCTCCCGGGATCAGGCGGCGCGCGCTCTCGAACAGCGCCGCCGATCTGGCGGTCGGCCGTGTGACGTCGGCAACGATGGGCCGAGTCATACGGCGACGCCCTCCTTCAACCAGCGAGCAGCCGCCTTGGCGTAGTACGTGATCACCAGGTCTGCACCGGCGCGACGGACACCGAGCAGGCTCTCCATCGCCGCACGAGGCTCGTCGATCCAACCGCGCTCCGCGGCGGCCTTGAGCATCGCATACTCGCCGCTCACCTGATACGCGGCGAGCGGCAGGTCCGTGGACTGGCGCACGCGATGAATGATGTCGAGGTAGGGCCCAGCCGGCTTCACCATCAGCATGTCGGCACCTTCCTCTTCATCCAGCCTGGTCTCGCGCAAGGCCTCGCGGGCGTTAGGCGCCGGCATTTGATATGCGCGTCGGTCCCCGAACGACGGTGCCGACTGGGCGGCGTCACGAAACGGGCCGTAGAACGCCGACGCGTACTTCACCGCGTACGCGAGAATCGCAACGTCCGTGTGGCCCGCGTCGTCGAGCGCAGCACGGATGGCCGCCACCTGCCCATCCATCATCGCGCTCGGCGCCACGACATCGGCGCCAGCGTCGGCGTACGCCACGGCGGCGCGCGCGAGGAGCGGCAACGTGGCATCGTTGGCGACCGCGTGCATTTCATCGAGCACGCCACAGTGCCCGTGGGACGTGTACTCGCAGAGACAGACGTCCGCGATGACCGTCAGCGACGCATCGCGTCGCTTGATCTCGGCGATGGCGCGCGGCACCGAGCCGCCGGCGTCCCACGCGCCACTTCCTGTCTCGTCCTTCTCGGCCGGGATGCCGAACAGCAGCACGGACCGAACTCCGAGACTGCCGAGATCTCCCACTTCGCTCTCGAGGCGGTCGACGGTCCGCTGGGCATGGCCCGGCATGCTGTCGATCGGCCGCTCGATGCCAAAACCGTCACGCACGAACAGCGGGTGCACGAGCTGCGCCGGGCGCAGCGAGGTCTCGCCTAACGCGTCACGCAGCGCGGCGGTTCGGCGCAGCCGCCGAGGCCGAGCTCGAGGCGCCGGAGCGGCACCAACGGTGAATGATTCCATCAGGTCAACCCTCCGCCTCCGTCTCCTTCCCAGCCTGGGCAAACCAAACTACAACCCTGTAGATCAACTCCTGCTGCGTAGTCCCATCGGCCACCACGACGGATTGGAAACCCGATTCGCGGGCAGCGTCCGCCGTCACGGGGCCCAGGCAGACGGCGACGGGCCACCGCGGCCGCAGGCGTGCGATGGCCGCGTCGGCACAGAGCGCATCCGCGACGAACCGCACGGCCGACGCGCTCGCAAACAGCAGCGCGTCGACGACCGATTCACGAACACCCGCCACGATATCGGGAACACCCGGACCAGGTACTGTCCGGTAGACTACGATCTCGTCGACGAACGCGCCGCGCGCCCGCAGCGTGTCGGGCAGTGCGTCGCTGGCCAGATCGCCGCGGGGCAGCAGCACGCGGGCGTTCTCCACATCTGCGAGCTCCTGAGCGAGGACCTCCGACGTATTCACCGTCGGCGCGAAGTCGGGCAACCTGAGCGCCGCTTCTGCCACACCGGCCGTGGCGGGTCCGACAACCGCGAGCCGTCGCGATCTCAGCTCTTCGCGTGGCACGCCGATCGCGTCGGCTCGCTCGACCACCGCACGCACCGCGTTGGCGCTCGTGAACACGACCCAATCGTACGTCCCGATGCGACGAAGGGCCGCATCGGCGATCGTCCACGAGTCGAGCGGCGCGATCTCGATGGCCGGGGCGACGACCGGCTCGCCGCCTAACGCCCGAACCCGCGCCTCGAAGTCGCCAGTCTGCCCGAGCGGTCGCGTGAGGACGATCCGGCGCCCGAGCAGTGGACGGGCGTGAATCCTGTCGGAAGCGCGAACGATTGGGCGAGTCATACGACGCTGCCGCGTTCACACTCCTCCACGAGCGCGCGGCCTCCATTCTCGAGCAGCCGCTCGGCGAGCGACTCGCCGAGCGCCGTGGCTCGCGCGGCTCGATCCGTTGCTACACCGCGGACGGAGCGGCCGTCCAGTGCCCCGATCATCGCGCGGAGCGTCACCTGGTCGCCACGACCAACGCCGGCATACGCGCCAACCGCAGCGGCACATCCGACGCCAAGCTGCGCAAGAAACGCCCGCTCCGCGGCGAGTGCCGTCTCGGTAGGCGCATGCGCGAGCGGACGAATGAGGTGCGGGAGCTCTGCGTCATCCGCCCGCACTTCGATCGCGAGCGCGCCCTGCCCGGGCGACGGGAGAAACGAATCCACCGAAAGCCACTCGGTCACGCGACTCGCCAGGCCGAGCCGCGTGAGCCCCGCGCCGGCGAGAACGATGGCGTCGTAATCACCGGCGTCGAGTTTTCGAAGCCGGGTGTCGACGTTGCCGCGAAGGTCGCTCGTTTGGACGTCGGATCGCAGCGCCTTGATGAGCGACACGCGGCGCAGACTGCTCGTGCCGACACGTGCACCCGGCGGCAGCTCCAACAGGCTTCCGCCACGCGACACGAGCACGTCACGCGGATCCGCGCGCTCGAGAAAGGCCGCGATCGCGAGGTCGTCCGGCACACGCGACGGCAGGTCCTTCGCACTATGCACCGCGAAGTCGATCTCACGCTGGCGCAGCGCATCTTCGATTGCGTCGACGAACACGCCACGACCGCCGATCCTGGCGAGCGGGACGTCGCGCATCACATCGCCCTTGGTGGTGATCCGCTGCACGCGGATCTCGAGCCCGGGATGGAGCGCGCGAAGCGACGCCACGACCGACTCGGTCTGGGTCATCGCGAGCGCGCTCCCGCGCGTTCCGACGATCAGCGTGCGCGGCGTCATGCGCGCGTCACCTGCCCGCGGCGGCAGCGTGTGCCGGTGACGGCTGCTCGGCACGTGCCACGACCGCCGCGAGGACCGCGATGAGCTCCGGCGTCGCGTTCGGCATGCGCGTCCGCCGCAGTGTCATGCCTAACGCCGCCGCCGTTGCAGCCGCCTCGTGGTCGATGTCGAACAGCACTTCCAGATGGTCGCACACGAAGCCGATCGGCACCGACAGCACGGTGCGAACGCCCTCGGCGTGCGACGTCTCGAGGTAGTCCACGATATCGGGCCCGAGCCACGGCTCACCGGTGTGCCCCGCGCTCTGCCATGCGAATCGCCAGTTGCGGAGTCCCACGTCCCGCGCCACCGCCTCGCAGCTTGCGAGCAGCTGCGACTCGTACGGGTCATTCCAGGTTCGGATGCGTTCCGGGAGGCTGTGCGCGCTGAAGACGACGTACGCGCCCGCGCGCTCGCCTTCCGGAAGCGCGGCCAACCCTTCGCGCACTCGGCCGGCGATGAGCGCGATGAACTCGGGCTCGAGATGCCAGCTCTCGACGAACATCAGGTCCAGCGGTGCGTCGAGTTTCGCGATCGCTTCATCGACATACTTCCGGTAGCCACCGATGCTCATCCGCGAGTAGTGCGGCGCCAGTACGATCACGATCAGACGACGCACACCGTCCGCCGCAATTTGCGGGATGACGTCGCCAATGAACGGATGCCAGTGCTTCATCGCGATGTACGTTCGGTACTCGCCCGGAGCGTCGGCATTGAGCGCAGCGTGCAGCGCGCTGGCGGTCTCTTTCGTGATAGAGAGCAATGGCGTGCGGCCGCCGATCGACGCGTAGCGCTGGCGGAGATTCTCGACAGCCTCTGGTGACGGCGCGCGCCCGCCCCGGATGTGGACAAAGTAAGGCCCGACGTCGTCGGGCGTTTCGGGCGAACCGTAGGCGAGCAGCAGGACGCCCGTGGGTGCGTTGGCCATTGGCTCGTTAGGCGGAGATGGCGAGCGGCGCGTCCTCGGCACGCAGCCGCGCGCTCTCGTCGCGCACGAACTCGGCGAGCCGAACGGCGTTCTCGAGCGGGGTGCCCGGATGGAATCCGTGCCCGAGGTTGAAGATGTGGCCGGGTCGATCACCGGCACGCTGGAGAATGTCGGCCGCCTTCGCCTGGAGGACGTCGGGCGGGGCGAAGAGCGCGACCGGGTCGAGATTCCCCTGGACCGCGAGGTTGTGGCCCACGAGGGCCCATCCTTCGTCGAGCGGTATGCGCCAGTCGAGGCCAATGACGGTCGCCCCGTCTGTACGCATGGCGCCGAGCAGTGTGGACGTCGCGACGCCGAAATGGACCATCGGCACGCCGGCGGAGCCTAACGACGTGAAGATCCGGCGCATGTACGGCTGGACGTACTGGGCATAGTCGTCGGGACTCAGCGCGCCCACCCAGCTGTCGAAGATTTGTATGGCGTCCACGCCGGCGGCGATCTGCGCACGCAGGTACGCGACCGTCAGCTCGGCCAGTCGGCCCATGAGCAGGCGCCACGTGCCTGGCGCGCCGTACATGAGGGACTTCGTGCGCACGAAGTCGCGTGACGGGCGTCCCTCCACGAGGTACGCGGCGAGCGTGAACGGTGCACCCGCGAAGCCGATGAGCGCCTGCGCCGGGTCGAGCTCCCGCCGCACGAGACGCAGTGTCTCGAGAACGTACGGAACGTCGCGCTCCGGCTCCAGCGCACGAAGGGCTCGCACTCCCGCTTCATCCCGCACGGGACTCTCGATGACCGGGCCGACGCCCTCCACGATGTCCAGCGCGACGCCTGCGCCGAGGAGCGGCGTCATGATGTCGGCGAACAGGATGGCCGCGTCGAGCGGCATGCGGCGAAGCGGCTGCAGCGTCACCTCGACGGCGACGTCGGGCCGCCGCGAGATCTCGAGAAGCGTCAGGCGCTCGCGGATCGCCCGGTATTCGGGAAGAATGCGCCCCGCCTGACGCATGAACCACACTGGCGTCCGTTCGACGGGCTCCCGCCAGGCGGCGCGGACAAGCAGGGGCGCGCGTACCATTGTGTCGGCGTTACCCGAGCAGGGCGAGTGCGTCGCGAAGCGGGCGATGCACCGCGGTGAAGATGGGAGTGTCGCGCAGCGTATAGCGGCGCGCCTCGGTGGACCGCAACGCGATCACGAGATCCTGGTGGCGTTCCAGCGTCTCGGTCTCATAGGCGACAATGAACTCCTGATCGTCGAGCCCCGTCGTATACAGCAGCACCTGGCGCACATCGCCGAACTCGTGCCCGATGCGCATGTGCTCGTTCATCATACCCTGCCGAGCGTCACGGCTCATGAGGTACCACTCGATGGTCTTCGAGAACGGATAGACCACGAGGTATTTGAGCCGCGTCGTCTCGTCGACGGCCTGCTCCTGCGTCGTACGCCGCTTCGTGTAGATCGACGGCCGTGTGAGCCCCCACAGCGAGTGCGCGATCTCGCAGTATCGTCCGAGTCCGGTCGCGAGCAGAGCGCCGAGCGTGTCCTGGACCGTGACCGCGTTGCTGCTCTTCCACCACAGCATGAGCTGCGCGTCGGCCTTGAGACCGAGCGTGCTGTAGGCATGTGTCGTGACTTGAGGCGCAGCCGAGGCAAGGACCTCCTCGAACTCGGCTCTCCCTGCCGCCCGCATCGTCGCGTCGAGACGCCGCCACGCGGAGTCGACCTTGAGAAACAGGTATTGAACGAACTGGGAAGCGACGGGTGTCGCTTCCTCAGCGCGAGCGTCGGCGGCGGGGGCAGGTGCTGATGCGACGGCGGTCATGCGACGTTCGACTCGGGAGATATGCTGGATTCGGCGGCGCGGTCTTCTGGTCCGCAGCGCGCCGCGGTGAAATCCGTGGCGCCGCCCAGGGCGAACAGGCGCTCGACGACGACGGCCATGTTGACGCCTTCGGCGTCGCGCTTGAGCGCGAGTGTGGGCTCGTGAAGCAACTTGGCTGCCATGCGCGTCGCGAGGTCACGAACGACTCCGCGCGCTTGGGCGTCGAGGCCCGGAAGGCGTGCCAGTGCACGCTCGAGCTCGGCCTCGCGAATGGCGTTGGCATGCGCGTGCAACCGCGCGATGGTCGCCGCGACGCCGCGCCCGTGCCACCACTCCATGTAACGCTCGGTCTCGTGCTCCACGATCGACTCGGCCTGACCGAGATCGCGCGATCGATCGGCGCGCCGGGCCGAGGTCTCGATGCCGACTCGCTCGAGGTCGATGAGCCTAACGCCCGGGATCGATGACACAGCCAGGTCGATGTCGCGCGGCAGACCGAGGTCGATGCACACGAGCGGCTCGGGCTCGAGCCCGCGAACGCTCATCAGCTTGGTCGCGTCGACCACCGGCGTGTGCGCGCCGGTGCATCCGACGACGACGTCTGCCATGGCGAGCGCGTCGGGAAGCTCGGTCCACGGGCGGGCGTCGACTTCATAGAGAGACGCCAGCTCGACCGCCCGCTCCCAAGTCCGGTTCAGGATCGTGACGCGAACGCTCTTGATCGTACCGAGATGCGAGATGGCTGACTTCGCGGTTTCACCGGCACCGAGCACGACGACGTTGGCCCCCTCGAGCCCGCCGCGGTCGCGTGCCGCGAGTCGAAGCGCAACCGACGCGACGGATTCGCCGTCGCCTAACGAAGTCGACGTTCGCGCACGCTTCCCACACGCGATGGCAGCGTCGCCGAGCCGGTCGAGCACGGGCCCGAGTGTTTCGGCCCGGCGGGCGGTGACGAGCGCGCGGCGAACCTGCCCGAGGACCTCGTTTTCACCAACGACCATCGAGTCGAGGCCGGCTGCGACGCGAAGCAGATGTCGAACAGCTGCCTGGTGGCCGTAGGCGTACGTCGCGTCGCGCACTGTGCGGAGCGGGAGCCCTGCCCGCGTGGCGAGGAACTGCCGGAGCAGCTCGGCGCCGGACGCTTCGTGGCCGCACACGGCGTACAGCTCGACGCGATTGCACGTCGAGAGCACGAGCACTTCGGCCACACTTTGGCGCAGCTCGGCGAGCACTCCGGGGAGCGCGTCGGCGGGGATGGTCAGCTCTTCGCGAAGGCCGACCGGCGCGGTGTTGTGGCTGATTCCAACGACGACGAGCTGCACGGTTTTCTCGTGCTCCGCGGGCAGTTGATTGACGCCATCGAGCGACGTATCTGCTCGCGTAGGATACACATAGCGACGAAATCGATACACCCGGAGTGACACGGAGCCGGGCCTCCGTAGAATTGCGGACCTGCAGCCGACGACGGCGGTCCCGAACGGCAACGGGGTCAGATCGACTTGATCTGACCCCGTGCAATCGATTCTCGAAGTCCTTATTCCCGATTCCCGACCTGCCGCCCAGGTCCGTACAGCACCTTGCCCGCCTTGGCACCCGTGTGCTGGTCGTGATCGATCGTCACCACGCCGTTCACGAGCACGTACTCGATCCCCGTCGGGAAGACCATCGGCTCGTCGTACGTCGCGCGGTCCTGCAGCTTGTCGAGATCGAAGATCGTCACGTCAGCCCATAACCCTTCCTTGATCATCCCGCGATCCGCGAGCCGCATCCGCGTCGCCGGCCACGAC
>Ga0114129_10007373_pt1 | contig 15659 bp, 15 predicted proteins | sample RhiMetdeltSRZDD1_FD_80071 | JGI IMG/M metagenome (GOLD analysis project Ga0114129, IMG submission 80071) | Populus rhizosphere microbial communities from Tennessee, USA - Rhizosphere MetaG P. deltoides SRZDD1 (version 2) (version 2) | ecosystem: Host-associated > Plants > Roots > Rhizosphere >... | reverse complement strand
CAGGAAATCCTCAAGCTGATTGCTGATGGGCTGACGAACCGGGAAATCTCCGACCAGCTCAGCATCAGTCCCCGAACCGTTGAAGTTCATCGCTTCAATTTGATGCGGCGGTTGCGGGTCCGAAATGTCGCTCAACTGATTCGCCAGGCGCTGCAAATGGGATTTCTCTCGGCCATGGCCCAACCTGTCGCGACGCGTCACTGAAACGGGATGCAGCCATGCGTCGTTGGAACTCCAACGGACAGGGGCCCATGTGACGAGAAAGCACATCGAGGCTCTAAGACAGGCATGGAAGGCGCACGGGACTCCGTGCTCCCACGTTCATGTGGATTTGGAAAGCAGCGACCGAGGGTATTTTACCGGACGGTACGCGTGCAAGGCCTGCGGGGCGGAAGTTCCCCTGGATGTGTCATCTGAATCTCGGTTCAGACGCCGAGGGCTAACACGCCCTATTTTCTATACGTCACTCGGGGTCTTTGCGGCGGCGCTGCCTTTGATCACGGTATGGTATCAGCGCCGCCGGCAACGAGGCCGTCGTGAGTGAGTCATCATGTTTCCCATAGCGGCAATCGACGTAGTGCGCCAGACGCGGCGAGGTTTTGGCTTCCGTCGTGTCGGAAAAGCGGCAAGCTATACGTGATGTCCCTTCTCTTGAAGCCACAGCCCACGGTCACGTCCCCAGAGATGCTGCAGGGGCGTGGACCTCACTGCCTCATCTCCAATCCCGCTAAGCCGAAGATTATGCCTGGGCCGACACTCGCTAGCTTGAATTCGCAACGGCGGGTGGCATGGGGGCGGGGATTGCGAACGCGAATTACCAATCGCTACGCAACGCCACGCGCAAATGATAGGCGAGTCTGAGTTGGTCTTCCGGCCGCACGCGGATGAATTGCAGTCCGACGCTTCCATTTGCGATCCATCGGACTTTCGCCACATCGATCGCCAAGGGTATGTGGCGATCCGGCATCAAGACCCGCAGTTCTAAGTAATCGCCCTCTTTGAGGCTTTTGGACGTCTTAATGGCGCAGCCCGGAACGGACAGATTGGTGATCGTGCCTTCGCCGACGACCTTGTCCCCCGAAAAAACGGTCGGATAATCCACGTCCAAGCGCGGCGAACTCCGAAGTTCGATGCCGTTCTCGTGAAGCATTCGGCGCCTCTATCCGTCTCCGTAAGGCCTGCTCTTGACTAAAGATATCAGCGTTGTCGCGGGCGTCAAGGGTCCGGCGATATTCAATAAACCATTACATTTCGAAGGCTTTGATCGTCCTGAGGAGTGGTGACCGTCCACAATTGCACGCCGGCATGAGCCGGCAGCTCAGTACAGGCAATACTGGGAGCGAGGCAGTCTTATTTCAAGAAGGCGGTGCGGATGCAAGTCAGGAAGTCATTCACCGTCTCCAGGTCGGCTTGCTGGTGACATCCGCCGAGACGCCGGCATGCCTCCTGTGTCCAGTGTTCAGCCAGATCGATGACGTGGCCCATGCGGAAATGCCCGGCCTTCAAGTCGGCAATCGTGTCTCCGATCGGTGTGTCGACGATGCGGACCGTCATGGTGCCGGTTTCGAGCAGTTCACACAGATTGTACAGAACACGGATATATGCGGCGGCATATTTGCCGGGACGTCCATCTTTCTTTTGAAGGAATTTGGTGCGCTGATTGAGACCATACCCCAGGAAGGCATCGTAGGCGCGTTTCGGAGACCAGACATGAGGGAAGAGCCCGAGAAGTTCCTGACCCCACGTATTGGCATTCAGGACAGGAGCCCGGAACGTTTCCAGTGCCAGGGGATGGCACTGGACCGCGAGGGACAGGAAGGCGCCGATCTCCCAAGCGGTTTCATCGCTGTCGTGCTTGGACCATCGAGTCGCCGGTGATTTCGCGTCAAGGCGAAACATCTCGGCGGTCGGACGGACGAAGACGGCCCGATAGTCCGCATCGCTGTCAGGGTTTGCCAAGCCGTGCGCCTGAGAGCCGACGAGGACCTTCAAGATGGTAGCGTCGGGTGGTATGGCTCGCATTGTTCGCCAGGATGTACGATACAGGCACGCAGGGTATCGATCATCCCGTGATGATGGTGATCCCTCCTGGGGTCCGAACCCTGTGTGAGGGATTCTATCCTCTTGAATCCGGAATGTCTCAGGGAGAACGAGCGAAGGTTGCTACTGTCCTGGCGGTTGCTCGGCCTTGATGTCCAGGACTCTCACGTCGAAGTAGAGCGTCTTGCCGGCGAGCGGATGATTCAAGTCTAAGACCACACTGTTGTCTTTGATCTCGGTTACTCTCGGATACACTGGCCGGCCATCGGGTCCGGTGCCCTGTAGCTGGGCTCCGACCCGCAGCCCGTCTGTCGGGATTCGGTCCTTCGTCACCTCAAACAATCCTTCAGGGTGGATGGTTCCGTACCCCTCTGCCGGCGCAACGGTGACCTCTTTCCGCTCACCCACGGCCATGCCCTCGAGCCCCCTCTCGAGCCCCCGTATGATTTGTTCGGACCCGTGTGTATAGGTCAACGGTTCGGCTCCGACATTGGTTTCGACGACGGACTGATCTTCGAGCCGGAGAGTGTACTCGACGGTCACGATCTTGCCGACGGCCACGGTCATGATCAGGTCTCCTTGCTGGGATTCATGAATTCCGTTCTCCGGACTCCGTCCTGGACTACAGTGACCGCTCAAAGGACGGCATGAGGAGGTGAGATTGCTTCAAAGTCAGTGTCTTTCAGTAAACTTAACACAGTTCTCGACTATCGGCCAACACCTCCGGGAGATGTCGGTGCGGGCGCGGCTGCCAGACATCGGCAGCCACGCCCGGGCTCCGGCACCTCAGGCTGCCGCGGAGGAAACGAGCGCATTCCGACGCTGTTCTATTTGAATCCCTAGGCTCTCGAGGTCAAGCTTGAGCTCCGCTGCTGGAAAAATGAGTTCCTCCTCTTCGGCGACATGGTCCTGAACGGCTTCTTTCAGTTCCGCAAGTCCCTCTTTGGCTGCGTCGCACGCGGGGTCCATGTCTCTCAGGCGCTTGATGAAATCGCGCATTTCCTGATGCTCCTCGATGGATACCGCGATCATATCATCGCGTTCATCGTCGTCATCGATCGTCTCTTCGTCGTCGGTATCGGATTCATCGATGTCCTCTTCTTCCAACAGGCTGTCCATATCCACGCCGTCATGAACAGCCGGGTAAAAGATCTCTTCTTCGAGAGTCGTGTGCACTTCCAACTCGTTGAAGATCTGGGTGACGATCGACCGGCGATCCGCTTCGGCGGACCGCTCAAGCTGCTCGAACAACTGCGCCACCTTATTGTGGTCTTTTTTTAGCATCGCGACGGCGTTGACCTCCGCCTCTTGTTTATTCTGCTTCATCGTGACCTCCCATCTTCGTCATGCTCAACGCTTAGCGTATCGGCCCTTATCTCGCGTATCGGTTGGCAGGTGAATTCCTTGTCTCATCGGTTCAAGGGCTTTCGTCGGAGTCAGGCGTACGAACAATGACCGCAACACCACCCTTTTATTCTCCACGCGCTGGAGGGCGCGATTCTCGCGAGGGCTGTTTAATGGCTGGAATCCAACGCAGGCGTTCACCGAGCGGCGCGGTCACGTGCCGTCACAACTGAGGTTCAACCGTCGGTCATGTAGGAGGGCGTCATCCGACAGCTGAAACACGTCGCTGGGCGCCACGTTTTCGCCTTTCGTCGAGGAGAGGAATAGTTGAACAACGTCGGCCTCCACCGCAACCGCTCGGCCGACGCCCGCAGTCTGCGCTTCCTAATTTAAAGCGGCTTCCCCGAAGTTTGCCGGATGCCCGGTACTCGGGCCTCAACTCGGGCTTTTGGCCGAATCTCACTCTCAAGTCCGACCCGGCGTACCTAATGTTGCCGGGGCTGCTCCTTGGATCCTTCGGCCATGAAGTCCTCCCTCGGCACTATGGCATCCGTGATGATGAGTTGGCCTCGAATCGTGAGCTCCGCATCAGCACCATGACCAAATGGTTGTCATGAATCGGGATTGCGATTAAGTTCATTCTAACTTTAAAGGCGGGCTCCTGAGCATCAGCCGCAATCTGCATAACGTGTCGTAAGAACGGTGTGGGAGGGTCAGGGCTTCCCGTATAGATCAGCGAAAAACCGCGAGAACATTTTGCGCCGTTGGAGGCAACCCGTTCCGGGTTTGGAAGGCGTATTGCGTGGAAACCCTAGAAACAGCGGTGGTCCTAGTTGGCCTTACACTTGCTTCTAGAAGGGGTACGAACGGTGCCCTAAGGCAATGGGCCAAGTTGGAGTTGGAGTGGTTAAAAAGGAGCGCGAGTATTATGAATGCGATTGCTCTGTTTCTTGCACTGGTGCTGCAAGGAAATCCGACCTGTGCACCCCACCCGGCCACTGAGATGGTGATCGACGGCCAGCCGGTTAAGATCGAGACCTTCGATTGCTACTGGCGCGGTTCGAATCTACCCTCACATAACTTCGCCGTCGTCTCGCCCGTCTGCCCAACCTATGTCGGGCAGCCGATTCTCTTAAGCGAACAAAATGTTCACCAGGGATGGGTGCTCAACGAATTCGGAGAGTTTTACCCGGCAACCGCCAACATAGACTTGATGCCAGTTTATCGGCCTCATTGCTGAGCGAATAAGGGGTTTTTGTATCCGTTCGCAGATGACGCGTTCTTGCCAGGGATGGCTATCGGCACCGTCCCTTTTGAGCTAGATCAGGGAGCTTCATGATAGACTGCCCATCCCTCTTGGAACTCACATTTTGTCATCCTCTGGTCCCGTTGTGGTACGGTCGCGTAGGATTCCTACCGGCCTATTTATCGTTCCCTCTCCCGATTGCTGTTCCTGCAGCTGGCATGTAGGCTATGATAGGGATGTCTGTGGCAACCAATACCAATACTTCCAATCCGACCACGAAACACGCCAAACCGGTACGAACGCTTGCCATCGATATAGGCGCCAGTGGGGTTAAGATCGCGGTGTTAAACGAGCAGGGTGAGGCGGTGACGGAGCGGCAAAGGGTCAAAACGCCGAACTCCGGCAAGCCGGCCATGGTGCTTGATCTGGTTGTCTCTCTGGCTAAAAAGCACGGTGCATTTGATCGTGTGTCCGTCGGCTTCCCGGGTGTCGTCAGGGATGGGATGGTGGGCAAGGCGCCGAATTTCGCCGAGGAATGGAAAGACCTTAATTTGGCCAAAGTTCTCTCGGCGCGGCTGCGAAAGCCAGTGCGCGTGGCTAACGATGCCGATGTTCAGGGATATGGGGCGATTTCAGGAGTTGGAGTGGAGTTGGTTCTCACCCTTGGTACCGGGGTGGGTTCATCCCTGTTCGTTCAGGGATCCCTGGTGCCCAATCTCGAAGTTGGGAGTTCGAAGCTGGCGAACGCGGAGCTTCAACGAATGGGCAAGAAGCGATGGAATAAGCGAGTCGCGAAGGCCGTAACAAAACTCGAACGGATGTTTCATTACGATCGACTTTATATCGGAGGCGGCAATGCCCAGCACGTCGATGTGTCCAAGCTGCCCGCCAATGTCACGATCGTCTCGAACTTGAACGGGCTCGTCGGGGGGATTGCCTTGTGGGGTCGTGGCTGAGGCCCGGGAACGTCTCCTCCCGAGACACGGTCGTTTCGCCGTGAGCTTGATGTGTGCGCGAACGAGCCGTTCCGTGTCGATGACTCGCTTTGTCATTCCGCCGCGACAATTGTAACAGTCCCGCCACAATGTGCCGCATATGGTATCTGCAGCTCGTCCCCGTTTCACGATCCCTGTGGCCTCGAGTAATGCGACGATGACGCGTAGGGGAGTTTTCCGGAGGCCCGACGCGATCAATCAACGCTGCCCGTGGGACCGTGTCTCCGCTCCACTCTTCAAGTAGTCGCACCTGTGCGATAGGCTCGCAGCGAGTCTTCCACACGAGGGAATTTACCGCCCAAGGCTTACCGTCGCGGCGGCCCTGCCTGCTGGCATAGCTCTCCAATGAATATGAATCGGGAAACGCAATGTGGACGATGACGCGGAGTTTGGCTTCTCGATCCCCACCCGACGCCTTGGTCGCACAGTAGCGGCAAAACTCGTCATATGAATGCCTGTTGCATCTGCCCTTATGTTTCGCCTTCATTTTGCCATAATAACATCCTGTGTCGATCCGCTCCCGACATAGCCACCGCTAGAGGAAGTTTGCCTGGCAGTCCGTCGGCCACACTGATCCCAGGTCCGTTGTACATACCAAGCGAGGACGTTCAAGAGCTTTGCAAACTTTTCCTCCTCGTTCACTGTTTGATAGACCCTCAACAAACAGGTTCTTGCGCTCGATGCCGAGGTTGAAAATATCGTCGATCGCGAGTTATTGAGGATGTCCTGGATGAATTCCGGCGTGGCGGTTGCGGTGAGGGCCAGCACTGGCGGACTTTCGCATCGCGGGTCGCGAGATATGGCTGCCGGAGATCATGACTCCATTGGGAAACACAATAGGACCTCATCGACGACGACCAAGGATACCTCCGTTCTTCAATAATACGTGATAAACGTGGTTCTCCAATCGCTTAGGGGCGATGTAAATCAGCTCCGGAATCCTCCCGCGCACATACCATGACGGAACGGTAACTTCGTATGAAGTAATGGGAGGCAACCAATCAGACGGGCTGGAACAATGGGTCAGCCGGTAGAACTTATAGTAATGGCGGTACCATTCGATGAATCGGACAATGCCGGTCTCAATCGGCGTCTCGGGATGGAAGGCGAAGTCTTCCGAGAGATCGGACACATCGGCATAGGTTGCCGGCACATCGCCGGGCTGCATCGGAAGCATCTTCTTCTCTGCTTTTCTGCCGAGCGCCGTCTCCAGCAGGTCAATCACCTTCATGAGCTCGATTGGGTGATGATTACCGATGTTATACACGCGGAAAGGGGCTGAACTGGTTTGTGGCCTGGGCTGGGATCCATCCCATTGTGGATCGGGCTTTGCTGGGCTATCCAGAACCCGCACCACACTTTCTACGATATCGTCGATGTAGGTAAAGTCGCGCCGCATGTTTCCAAAATTGAACACCTCAATCGGCTTGTTCCGCAGAATGGCATCGGTAAAGATGAACAACGCCATGTCCGGCCGTCCCCAGGGCCCGTAGACCGTAAAGAAGCGGAGACCTGTGCACGGAATGCGATAGAGGTGGGCATAGCAATGGGCCATGAGTTCATTGGCCTTTTTCGTGGCTGCGTAGAGGGAAACGGGATGATCGACGTTGTCGCCGACGGAGAACGGCATTTTGGTGTTTCCACCGTACACCGAGCTTGAGGACGCAAACACCAGGTGCTTGACGGTGTTGTGCCTGCAGGCTTCGAGAATGTTCAAAAACCCAGTGATGTTGCTGTCGGTGTAGGCGTGAGGATTGATCAGCGAATATCTCACGCCTGCTTGCGCGGCGAGGTGAATGACGCCCTGAAAAGAATGCCTTTGGAACACGACGTTGATCGCGTTCGGATCCGAGATGTCGAGGCGTTCAAAATTGAACCCGGGATAGGCCGTCAGCACGCGAAGGCGCGCTTCTTTGAGTTCCGGGTCATAATAGGCGTTCACATTGTCGACCCCCACGACGCGGTCACCCCGGTCCAAGAGTTTCTTGGCGGTATGGAATCCGATAAAACCGGCGACACCGGTGACAAGAACCATAGTGCTCTCCCTCACTCCCTGACAGCTGATGGTAGTCGATCAGGACGCCCTTCTCAAGATCTGCGAGCTATATAAATGTAGATGATTCCGCGGTTTCGTCGAGGGGTTGTGAGAAACGGCAAGTTTTGTCTAGAACGTCTCGACCGGTGAACGATGACAGGACAATGAATCATTCAGTGACCGGATAGTCCGTGAGCGCAAGCGCAAAGAGGCGTGTGGGAAGGACATCAGGAGAGGAAGGATTTCCGCCGACTGCAGTTGAGATGTCTGCACTCTCAGGGATGCAGAACTTGCGCGACAATGGCGGTCCGCGTGCTGCACTTCGTTTTTTCCATAATGTGTTTGATATGCGCCTTCACCGTTGGTTCGGTAATGCCCAATTCGTTGGCAATTTCCTTGTTCGTCAGTCCTTTCGAAAGATTTTGAACGACGCTCTGTTCACGAGTCGTGAGCTGAAAACGTTCCTTCAGTTGCTGGGCCAGACGTTCCCGGCGTCCCATGATTTCCATCACGACGAGAACCCTTGCATGGCCGGCCTCGCTGCCCGGCAACCCGAAGCCGCGAAGAAGAACCGGCTTCTTCGTGTCGCCTGCGAGACGCCTGATCTCGAGCTGTTCCCAATCCTTCGATCCCAGTTGGGCCGATAGGAGGGTTTGAATCTCACTGCAGATTTCTGTGACCGCGGCTGGCAGCAGCCCGCCTGCATTCAGGGGTCGGCAATCGTTGATCTGGCGGATGAGCTCCCATCCGCGCCGGTTCATATGGAGGAGCCGAGTGTCGGTAGAAAGAATCAGAATGCCGGGGCCACTGCGCCGATCCGCCAGGCCTTGCAGGTCATCCGAGAATTCGGTCGGTATGATGCCCTGAGGAAGTATCTCTTTCATGTTGATCACCTTTTCTAAATCTCAGTAAGCCGTTACCTTACTGGATTTTGTACTTAATAATCAATCCGACTTAGGTCTATACCACTGCGATGAAGGAATTCTAAAGTAAATCAAACCTGATGCCAACAACTTGGATGAAAAAACGCAATATTCTGAATGGGTTGAGTGGCATGAATCCGTGTAGTTACGCCCAAGGCTCCCAAGGATGGCCGCACGAACCACGTCTCCAGCCTCCCGTCGCGGTCCGAAAAACGCAAGAACAGACAGCCCAAGTGTACAGGCTGCTCCTTTCGTAGGGGGTGCGTCTGTACTTCTGGTGGATTGTGATATGGAGCCTCAAATAGTAATTTTGCTCGGTATGAATTTGGGTTAGAGGCACGGGGTCATTTGACAGCGTTGCACATGATGCTACGCTAATTCGAACTTCATACAAGGAGCGACGCAGTGGATCTATTCAGGATGGGAGGAGATATCATGGCGGCATCTGACTGGGATTGGCCCACCATGCCGAGCCAGCAAAAACACAGTGAGCGCGTCACGATGATTCGCCCGGTGCATTATGAAACCACGAGCCCGGTTGATCCGGACCTCTTTGAGGACCACTTCGAAAGTCGGCGAGGAAAAGCTCTGACGCTGAATATCAGTTCGGGGGGGATGCTTGTCGTCATGGATCATGCGCCGGAACTCTTGCAATTGCTCAAGGTTAATGTGCCTACGCCCATCAACATGACACACATCCCTACGCTCGCAGAAGTCGCATGGACTCGCCCGCTTCCTATGGGCCCACACGATTTACACTTCGTGGGCTTAAAGTTCGTGCTATGAAGCATTTCCGTCGGCTCTGATCGTTACCTTATCTCAATACGGTCAGGTTCTTCGAGAGGCGTCATGAGGTGCCTAGGGATCGTCACCACAAGTTGTTGCCTTACGGCGTTGCTGTCCACGGCGCTCGCGTCCGGGCAGCACATTGCTGCGTCACCTGTGAAGCCGCAGGCACAGCCGCCCGGTTTGAGCCCGCAGAGCTCAGGATCGGCGCTGAATGCCGGTACAATCCGGGGGGGAGAAAAGTCATCGCTGATTGTGACGAGAGAGTACATCATAGGTCCGGAAGATCTGCTCGAGATTACTGTCTGGCGAAATGCCGATCTCTCAAAAGTCGTATCCGTGCGTCCCGACGGCAGGATTTCGCTTCCGCTGGTGGGAGACGTGACGGCGGTAGGGAAGACGCCATCACAGCTGACAGAAGAAATAGCAACCCGGCTCAAAGAGTATAAGGAAAATCCTTCGGTCGCGATCGTCGTCAAAGAAGTGAACAGCTATGCGATCTATGTTCTCGGCGAAGTAAAAGGACCGGGGAAATATCCGTTGAAGAGCAAAACGACCCTCCTCCAGGGAATCACGATTGCGGGAGGATTTACTCCGACTGCCGCGAGGAACAAGGTGGTGGTGTTCCGCTTCGGAGAGAACGGCTCGGGAGACGAAAAAATAAAGGCAAGTTATGACGACATTGTTCTCAGAGATGGGTCCCAGCAAAACATAGAATTGAAGCCGGGAGATTCCGTCGTCGTCCCGGCGGAAACAATGGTATTGATGCCATGAAATACACGGCTGTTGTGTTGAGCATCGCGCTTGCCTGTATGGCAGCAGGTTGCGCCGGGCGTTCCGGGAATGTGTCCAAGGAGTTGGCGCAACCTGTGGAATTCCTTCTTGGCCCCGAGGACGTTCTCGAGGTTAATGTGTGGCGCAATCAGGATCTGTCGCGGCTCGTCGTCGTTCGACCCGACGGGATGATTTCAATGCCATTGATCGGTGACGTGCAAGCCAGTGGCTTGACGGCGAACCAACTTGCGGCCCGCATTGCAGACCGCTTGCGGGAATACAAAGAAAACCCGTCCGTTTCAGTGAGCGTCAAGGAAGTGAACAGTTACAACATCTACGTCTTGGGTGAAGTTTCAAAGCCAGGAAAATATCAAGTCAAGTCACACACCTCGATCCTTCAGGCAATTGCGCTGGCCGGTGGCTTCACCCTGTTTGCGTCGAAGAATAAGTTGCAGGTGGTTCGGAATAGTGCAAACGGCGATGGGAAGCCCCATGAGATTCGCATCCCGGTCCGGTATGACGATCTGCTAACCGGCGGGGGAGGGCCAGGCAATTTCATTCTGAAATCCGGAGACATCGTTGTCGTGCCATAGCGCCTGGGTGTCCCTACTCAGACATGTGGTGGTGTCTCCCGGTATTCAAGCCGCAGTATTGGTACTTTCTCTCATGGTAACGTACTCAGCCCAAGCTCAGGTGTCCGGCGCCCCCAATGAAGGTTCAGATGTGGGCGACCTCATGGAGGGTCAGACACGATTGATCCCGGCGGTTAATATCACCGAGCGATACGACAGCAATGTCTGGTACGGCTTTACTCCGCCGGGCGGGCGTAAGGTGGACTATGCGTCCGGAATCCAGCCTCAGCTCACCCTTGATCATAGAGGGAAATACGCTGAGGGTTCGCTGTTCGCCACCGGAGTGGCTGAGTTTTATACCAATAATCCCTCGCTAAATTATGTCGGCGGCACAACGAATCTTAATATGAAACTCGATCAACTGGTGCAGCGACTCGACCGCCGCCTCAGTTTGACCGTCATGGATCAATTCATCTACACGACCCAATTGCAGGGATTCGTGAACCCCGTCCCGGGGCAAGCCCCGGCCTTTAGCGGCGGGCCGATCGGAAGTGGAGTGCAGACATTTCGCGTGACGACGTCGGCAAATTCCGGAAAACTCGTGGCCGCATATATTCTTGCCCCGAAGGTCAACTTTCAGACGTCCTACACGAATTATAGGATTAGTTTTGGCGGGACCGTGGGCGGCCAATCAACCGGCGTGCCGGTGTTCGGTGTCAATTCGCATTCGATAACGGCCGGCCCTCAATTCAAGATCACTCCCCGGGACAACCTCGAGGCAAAATACGTCTTTTCACATGCCAGCTATACGTCGACGACTCCCACCGTGGGCGGGACATTCAGTACGCACGGGGGAACGCTGGGGTGGACCCGCCAATTGTCTCCGACCTTGTCGGGAACCGTCTCAGGTGGGGGCACCTTGGTTGATTTGGGCGATGCGCAACAAGCAGGCGGTACAAATCTCACCTATGTCGCCTCCCTGAGTTTGCAATGGAACTATGAAAAAAACAGCGCCGCCACGCTGTCCTATACCCGAGCGGTCACCCCGGGCTTCTTCGGAGCTCCCGTCCCATTGGTCAGCAATACCCTCAGCGTGTCCGCATCCCGAGCGCTGACGCAAAAGTTGCGGCTCATCGGCACGGCGAACTACGCCCACAATGAAGATACCGCCTCGATCATTCGATTTATTTCCTATGGCGGGACCGTATCACTGACTTACGACGTGTCTCGGTCGGTCACGGCCACGGTGAACTACATCTATTACAACTATGATTCGAAGCTCATCACTCAGGTGATTGCATTCGACCGCAATGCGCTGATGTTTTCTCTCCGGATGGTGTGGGATTGACCATGCAGCAGCAAGCCACACTGGGTATGACGGACTACTGGCAGATTGCCGTCAGGCGAAAATGGCTGATTGTGGCCTGCGTCGTCGTGTCGATCCTCGGCGCGGCGATCCTGTGCTACGTGCTGCCGAAGAGCTTTCGATCGAGCACTTTGATCCTTGTCGAGGATCAGAAGGTGCCCGAAGACTACGTGAAGGCGACAGTGATCGGCAGCGTGGAAGAGCGCCTGACGATGATCGAACAGCAGGTGTTGAGTCGAACACTGCTGACGAGCATCGTCGAGGAGTTCAAGCTCTATAAGGATGACATCCGAAGAGCCGGGATCGAAGCCGTCATTGAAGCCCTTCGCAGGAATATCAAGGTCGAGACAGTCGGCGGAACCGGGCCGGTGCGTGGCGTCGAGGCGTTCTCGGTCTCGTTCTCACACGAGAATCCCACTCTGGCCATGGGAGTTACCGCGCGACTGGCTTCTCTCTTCATTGAAGAAAACTTGAAAGTACGGGAACAATTAGCGACGGGAACGTCGGAGTTTCTGGAGCAAGAGCTGCAGCTGGCAAAAGGACGGCTGGAGGAAAAAGAGCAGGGAATCAGAGAATACAAGAGCAAGCACATGGGCATCCTGCCGCAGCAAATGGAAGCCAATCTCCGTGCGTTGGATCGCCTGCAGAACGATTTGATTTCCGTCACGGAGATGTACAACAGCGTCGGTGGCCGCCTAGGGATGATCGAGAAGGCCATCAAGGAATATGAGGCTACGGGGAAAAAGACGGACGACGCGGTGGGCGGCCCAGGCAATGAAAACAGTATCGACCATCTCCATGCACGGTTGAAGGAGCTGGAGCGCAGCCTGGTGGTCCTGACGTCCGAGTACAAGGACACGTATCCGGATGTCATTCAGGCCAAGAAGGAAATTGACAAGTTGAAAATACAGCTCGCGGCGAGATATCGCGAGATGGAAGAAGAATCCCAGGCAAAACCCAAGAAAGAATCGAGTTTAGAGGTCGATCTCGACAGCAAAAGAATATTCGATCCGTATTTGCGGGAGTTGGTCCGCCAGCGTAGTGAAATCAAAATCGAGCTTGCCGGTCTCGATGAGCGTCGTCATCGACTGAGCGCTCAAATGAGGGAGTACGAAAGTCGAGTCGAGAAGACGCCGGCGCTCGAGCAGGAATTGACCTTGCTCATGCGCGATTACGATAACATGCAGAGTAACTATCAGAGGCTGCTGGAGAAGCGACTGAATGCACGTGTCGCCGAGAATCTCGAGAAGCGCCAGAAGGGCGAGCAGTTCAGAATCATTGACCCAGCCAACTTTCCAGAGAAGCCGGAAAAGCCGAATCAAGTTCGGATTATGTTGATGGGGCTGGCCGTGGGCTGCGCGCTTGGCTTCGGCGGCGCGTTTTCTTTCGAACTGCTTCAGCCGGTCTTTCGGCGGTCGGAAGACGTAGAAGGCCTGCTGGGCTTGCCGATTCTCGCAACAATTCCGCTTTTCGAAAGCGTCCTTGGCAAACCGTACAAACTCATCCCGTCGGTAAACTTCCGCCCCTTCTTGGGGAGAGCGGAGCGGCTTCTCTCCTCTGCAACTCCCGAGAATGGAGGTGAACCGAGCGGCCTGAAGGAAATCGAAAGCGCCCGCAGCGAAGATAAGCAGCTGCGACCCAGTCTCGCCGGCCACCAGGTCGTGAAATCGGCGATGCAGCTTCCTCCTGACGTCAATCTCATTTGTAAGTGGAGACCGTGGTCTGTAGTGGCCGAGCAGTTCCGCGTGGCCGCCACTCGGCTGACTCTGATGCAGGCCAACCGTGCGAGTACGGTCGTCATCGTCACGAGTTCCGTCAAAGGAGAAGGCAAGTCCTGCGTGACGGTGAATTTGGGGTATGTGTTGGCACGCGATTTAGGTAAATCGACTCTCATCGTAGATTGTGACCTCAAATGTCCTGTGGTTTACAAGTATGCGGGTCTGAAGCGTGACCCTGGGCTCCGAGATATTCTGAACGGGAAGGAATCGGTCGATAATTGCATTCAATCATGTGGTGACGTGCCGCTATGGGCCATTGCAGCGGGGAGCTCGCCGACAAGCACGACAGAACTGTCCAAGGTGCATCAACTCAATAAGATTCTATCGGAGCTTCGGAACCGGTTCGATTACATCCTCCTGGATGCTCCCCCGATCCTACCCCTTGCCGATATGCATGTCTTAGCCGGGATGGCCGATGTCGTCGCCATGGTCATCCGCTCCGGGGCCACGTCCCAGGCCATCGTGAAGAAGGGGCTCAATACGCTTCGCCCGACCAAAGAAACCTGCATCATCCTGAACGGGCTTCAATCAGAGATGGTTCCGTACTATATGCAGGAAGGATATGACTATTTTATCCAAAAGAAGGAATTACCTCGCGTATAACGCTCCGGCTCGGTGCCCCGGGGACGCAGCGTGGAGATCGGCCTCGGCCCTATTCGGCCGGTCAGTGCGTCCATGCATTCGGGCAGCATGTGCTCCGACAGCCGGTCGATGTCCTCGATGAGTGGAAAAGAAATAAGCGCAGTCCAGTGCGATCCAGGGTCGAGAAAGTCGGCTGCGAAGCTGCGACTCGGCCTCTTGGACAAAAGCCGTTATGGCGTGGTCATCTTGGGCAGTGGTCAGCTTGCCGGCGATATTGCGGCGCACTTCAAAGGGACCGCGAACCTGCGCTATCGGTTGGTAAGTTGGGTTGCGAAAGACCAAACAAACGGCTCTATGGCGGAAAGCTTCAGACGGTTGAAGGAGATCTCATCGTCCAGCGGCGTGCATTACGTCGTGGTGGCTTTGTCTGAGCGTCGTGGCATGTTCCCGGCCGAAGAATTGCTATTGTGCAGACGAAACGGCATACGGGTCGTCGATGGCGTCGCGTTTTATGAGGAACTGCGCGGCAAAATCCCTCTTGTCGGTCTCAATCCGAGTTCGTTGATTTTTAGCGAGGGATTCAACAGGTTGCGTCTGACCATGCTATCCAAGCGACTCATTGATGTGCTGCTGTCCGGAATCGGCGTCGTTCTTTCCACGCCACTCTGGATGATCCTTCCGGCGCTGATCAAGCTCGATTCTCCCGGCCCAGCCCTGTTCAGGCAGAAGCGGTTGGGGCAGGATGAACGGATGTTCGAGCTGCTCAAGTTTCGAACGATGCGTTGGGAAAGCGAACCCACCGGCGATTCTCGATGGGCGAAAGAGCGGGATTCCAGACTGACGCGGATAGGAAGATTCATTCGGAAGTGGCGTTTGGATGAGCTGCCTCAGCTTTGGAATGTCTTGAGAGGCGACCTTAGCTTCGTCGGTCCTCGACCCGATGTGCCGAGCCTTCGAGACACGCTGAAGGATGGGGTCCCGTATTATTCCTTGCGCACTGCCATCAAGCCGGGGATCACGGGCTGGGCGCAGGTCCGGTACCATTATGTCTCCTCGGTGCGTGAAGGCATCGCCCGGCACGAGTATGACCTTTATTACATCAAGAATATGTCGTTGCTGCTGGACCTGCGAATCATCGTTGAGACGTTCAAAATTGTCTTGCTGGGCAAGGGCGCCCGTTAGGAGCACGACCACGTGGTGGACGGCATTCTTCCATTG
>Ga0114129_10007372_pt1 | contig 15660 bp, 8 predicted proteins | sample RhiMetdeltSRZDD1_FD_80071 | JGI IMG/M metagenome (GOLD analysis project Ga0114129, IMG submission 80071) | Populus rhizosphere microbial communities from Tennessee, USA - Rhizosphere MetaG P. deltoides SRZDD1 (version 2) (version 2) | ecosystem: Host-associated > Plants > Roots > Rhizosphere >... | reverse complement strand
GGTCTCGTTCAAGAAGGGCGCGCGGATCTTCGAGGAAGGATCTCCGGCCGATTGCTGCTTCGTCCTGACGTCCGGCAGGGCGCGGGTCGTGCTCGCGGGCAGCGGCGACACCGAGATTCTCCTCAACATCCTGACTCCGCCCGCGCTCATCGGTGAGATTGGCTTGCTGGATCACTCGACGCGGTCGGCGTCGCTCGTCGCCGCGGAACCCTGCCATCTGATCCGGATGAACGGCGCCGCATTCCAGTCGCTGCGCGCGAACCGCGCGTTCGAGGACCGGCTGGTGGCGGAGCTCGTCTCCACGGTTCGCCGCTCGGACGATCGCGTCCGCGTGATCTCGTCGTTTCCAACGGTGAAAAGAGTCGCCTGGTGCCTCGGTCGCGTCGCCAGCGTGTCCGGCCGCCGCGAGGGCGGCGACATCGTCATCCCGAAGACGTCGCATCAGGAGCTGGCGGAGATGGCGGGGTGCACGCGAGAGACGGTCTCGCGTGCCATGCAGATGCTTCGGAAGAAGAAGTATGTCGCGGTCGACAGCCGGACGATGCGAATCGATATCGCCGCGATGCAGCGCTACCTGACGACCGAACTGACCGTGCCCGGACGCTGAACTCAGGCCGCGTCGGCCTCCTGCGGACGGATCGCCCGGGTGGCCGCCGAAAGGGCGTCTCCTGTGGCTTTCAGCTGGTCGAGCAGGTTGATGTCGGGGCGCGACAACGCCTTCTCGGTTCTGTTCAAGGCCTCGACCTCGGCTCTGGCCTTCGTGAGCGCGTCGAGCGTGCTTTCGAGCTGCCGCCCCCGTGCATCCTTCTTCGATTCGGCGGCGGCGGCACCCATCAGCATGACTGCCCGGTTCAACTCGGCGGTGCGCGAGGAGGAGAGCCGCTCGAGGCTGGCGGAGATCTCCGCGACCGACAGGTGCTCGATGGCTTCGCGGGCCATCACGTCGAGCACTTCCACCCTCGCCGGCGATCGCTTGATGAAGGTGAGCAGCAGATCCATCAGATCCTGCCGCCCGAGCGCATCTTTCGCTTCAATGGCCTTGACCGCGGCATCCAGGATCCGGCGCAGCGCGTTGGACCAGTCTTCAACGGTGAGCAGCTCATCGAACTTGATTCGTGGTGGCATGACGGATGACCTCTACTCGAAAAGGGTGGCGATTGCGATCGGCTCTTACTCTGGAGAACGCCGGGGGGCGCTATTCTGAACACCGGAGCGAGCCGGTCGGCCACGCGTTCGCGCTGGCGCAGAGGCCGTGGTCAGCCGTTGTGGGGCGGTCGACTACGGGTCACAGGCGGAATCAGGCCGCGTTTCGCGAGCCACGCGGCCTGGCGTCCCAGGGCGCCAGTCATGCGCCTGGCCAGCGACGCTTCGCCCGGATAGGCCAGGTTGGCGAAACGCGTGCCGGCGACCGTGGCGTTGAGCCCGCGAACCTTGCCGGCCCGGCGCGATTGCATCTCGGCGAGGATCGCGACCTGCCAGTCCTTGATTCCAATCGCCCTCATGGCCAGCGTCTCGGCTTGCTCGTAGAGGTTGCGCGCCGCTCGTGCGGAGCCTGTGACCGTGTCGGCGGCGATTTTGGCCGCGACAAAGGGCGTGAGCAGCCCGAACGAGAGGGCGGTCGTCCACAACATCCCGGCGTTCGTCATCGCACGGCCGCTGTACTCCGTCACGTCGCGCGCGCTTCGAGTGAACGCGTCGCCGCGCAGCAGGCGCACGTGGCGGTTGAGCTCCTGACGCGAATAGACGCGCAGCGGCGGCGCGTCTTCGCCGATGACCGTGAGCATGTACCGTAGGGGTTCCGCGCTCTGCAGATCGAAGCCCGCCAGCTGGTAGATCTCCCCGGTCGTGCCAGCCAGGGCCGCGAGCATGACGCCGCGCGCCACCACGTCCCCGGGCACGGCGTTGGTGAGGGCGGAGGGCAGGAAGCGCGCGGGACCGCGGGCGAGACTTCGACGGAACTGCACGATCGGTTCGTCGTCGCCTCGATCCCCGGCCCATGCGATGACGGCCGTTGGCGCGGCCGTGACCAGGTCGAGCCCGTCGCTCACCGCTTGCCCGGCCAGCGTCGCGCACCGCACTTTCACCTGGAAGTAGGGGTTCTGCCAGTTGGCGTCATCGGCCGCGCGCTGCCGAACATCGTCGAGTGAGACCGTGTCCTCGAGGAACCTGCCACGAGACCGTCGAGCGTCGTACGGAATCTCCGCCGGCGACGATCCGATCCGCACGATCCGCTTCGGCCACTCCCGACGGCGCCTTCGTGCGTCGTTGTCCTTCGTCGTGTAGCCTGCGACATGCAGGGTCGAATACACGCGCTCCACCCCGCGGACGGCGGCGTCAAGGCGCTCGGCGTCGTCGATCAGGTGTGGCTCGGCGCCCATGACAAAGATGTCCGCCGCGACCGCCAGGTCCCGTAGCCTCGCCTGGCGTCCGGGCGCAAAGACGTCCAGGACCTCATAGCGCACGTTACGGCGCGCGAACAGCGTCGCGTGCTGAAGACGCCCCGGCGGCGTGCGTCCGATGACCGTGAGGTCATAACCCAGCTCGCCGAGCGTCAGCACGGCCGTGGACAGCGCCTGGCCCGTGCCCCCGGCGACGACGATCTTTGGTTTGCCGCGCGGAAAGCCGGCCGGTCGAGCCCGCATGGCTGTTACACGTTGCGCTCGAGCACGTGGACCACCAGCGCCTCGATGAACCGGAGGTCTTCCGAATCGTCGACCTCCTCGAACGCCCGGGAGAATTCGAACAGCGCGGCGCCGGCGTAGCGCCTCGCGCAGGACCGGCCGAACTCGACGCTGCCGTAGCGGTCCATCAGGGCGAGAATCCACTCGACGCTCTTCCCGCGGCGCTCGGCGTAGGGCAGCGCGAAAAACTTCTTGAGGCGCGCCCGATCGGCCGGCGCGGCATTCTTGAACAGGTGGATCAACAGCAAGGTCCGCTTGCCTTCGACGATGTCGCCGGCGAAGTCCTTGCCGTAGATGTCGCGGTTGCCGGCCACATTCAGGATGTCGTCCTGGATCTGAAAGGTGGCGCCCAGAAAGTAGCCGAACTGCACGAACTGGTCGGGCGCCAGCAGCTGTCTGGTGCCGATCAACGCGCCGGCGCGGCACGGGAAGATCGTCGTGTACCAGGCGGTCTTCTTCGTGATCATGTGCAGGTAATCGGACGTGTCGAGATCGTAGACATGATCCGTCCGCCAGCCGAGCTCCCAGGCCTGACCCTCGACCGACTGGAACATCGTTTCCAGTGCTTCCTCGACGAGCTTGAGGGTCAGCGCCACGCCGAGCGTCGAGACGTTGTCGAGCAGCGGCTGCAGGCAGAGCAGGCCGAGCGCGTCGCCGGCGTTCATCGCGAGCGGCACGCCGGCATGACGGTGCAGGCTCGGCGCGCCGCGACGCAGTTCGCTGAGGTCCTCGATGTCGTCGTGCACGAGCATCGCGTTGTGCATCAGTTCCACGGCCGCGGCGGTGTTGAGCGCTTCTTTCGCGTCGGCGCCGAAGGCCTTGGCGGTTGCGATGAGCAGTGCGGGACGCAGGAGGCTGCTCGTGCGTTCCGGGTACGCTGCGACCAGGTCGTACAAGTACTTCCGGGGCTCCTGGTCTGGCAGGTACTCGTACAGGCGCGAGCGCGCGAGCGCGCCGTACTCAGCGATCTTCGTTTTAACGAGTCCGGGTTCGGCCTCGAGCCCTGGGTGAGGCATGGGTCTTCCGCGATCCCCCTGGCGGTGAATAGGCAGTCTTTGGCACTTCAACCCTGAGCTGACCGATGAACAGATCGAAGTTGTCTGCGGTGATCGCTCCTTCGTATGTACCCGGCGGTTGCTCGCGGGGTATCGGATCCGTCAGGACGGTCAGTACCGAGATCTCCTTGCTCTTGTGTTCTGGTTCGAATCGGACCTCTTTCACATGGAGAGGTCGGACTCTGGTCTTGCCGCGACGCACGAAGTCCGCCGGGTGAACCTCACTGGCTTCGTGCGTCCCGGCTTCAGTAGCGCGCTCGAGGTAATGGAGCGGCTCTGCCCGCACGTGGATTCTCAGCCGCGCCAGCCCCCGGTTTTGAATTGACCACGATCTCTCGATGGGCTGGCCGGGCGCAGCCTTCACCGTCAGAGACTCAAAAACCGGCCCCGCAAGCCGGGGAAGCTTCTGGTCGACGTCGGTGCGAGCGTTCGCGAGCATTTCAGCGAAGCTCATGGCGGCGCTCATGCCCGTTCGGGTCGAGTCGAGAAGAATCTCGTTCCCCTTTTTCATCGCCTCGAGCGTGACATTCTGCAGCTCTTTGCCGCGCTCGATGACTTTGAGCCACGGGAGTGGAGGCCGTGGTTCGCGTGCCGCTTCGGCCTTCCGCTGCAGCTCGTTGTAATCCTTGGCAATCTTGTAGCCCGCCTGAATCTCTTCGACCACCTTCTGAAGTACGTCAAAGCCGGCGGCGACTGCGTCTTCGGCCTGGTTCACAGCGTCGTCCACCGGCACGAACGGGATCCCGAGGTTCAGGATGGTTCGCCGCCGTGGTTGGCGTCGCCCGGGCTCCGTTCCTCTGTGGTCGTGACCGTTCTTGCTGCCTTCACCGCCTGGCATCAGTAGCCTCCCTGCATCTCAGTGACGTGGTCCTTCCGGCGGCAGAGCCCTGGAATCAGTTCTCTCTTGGGATGGCCGGTGATCCCGGATGACGCCAGTCGTCCCGACATCACGGCCGCTTCAACGCAGCCAATGTTCAGGCCGCTGTCCGTCCAGTCGCCGGCGACGAACAGGCCCCGCAGCACCGGTTCGTCCGGACGCAGCCGGTATTTGGTCGTGTCTGGCAGGCTCAGCGTATAGCGTTCCGATGGGTCGACGTTGGCGACCAGGTGCTGCGCCTCGAGGCGGTCGGCACCGAATCGGCCACGGGGGTCAACCAGGAACTCCCACTTGAACACCGTCGGATACCGGTGGACCGCGTCGGGCCACAACTGGAAGACCCAGTCTTCGAGAAACGTCCTGGCATTTTCACGGACGGCATCGTGCGCGCCCGCGACGGCGCCCAGGTCGACGGCGCCGGCTCCATGGCCTTGCGCGTCGATGCGCAGCTGCCGTGGAATCTGCCGTTCGGGCAGGACGCTGCAGAAGTAGTGGACGCCGAGGGCGGGCTCTGCCCCGGTGTCAGGGTCTTCAGTGTCAAGCAGGTGCGACAGATCAGCCCAGGTATCGTAGGGATGGACGAACGCCGAAAGACTCACCTGCCCGTGTGGCCAGCCGAGAGAACGGGTGGTTCGGTTCACCCAGAGCTGGACAGATTGCGTGGCGACCGTGCCCAGGTTCTCGAGCATGCCGGTCCACCGTTTTCCCGCTTTCTTCGAGACGGCCACCTGGTGCGAGACGCGACGGAGCGCGGCGATGGGCACCGTGACAATCACGTCGTCATACTCTTGGCCGTCGCCGACGCCCACCGTGACCTCCTTGCCGTGGGGCCACGTGCACCAAATCGACTCGAAGTTGACGCGCTGCTCGTCACCCGCCGCCATTTTGCGGTACTCCAGACGCCTCGCCGTGTCGAAGTCGAACTGCTCGTCAAGTGGCATTCGCGGCCACGCGGGCAGCCCGTTGACCGATATCAACGGTTCGTAATTTGTCGGCGCTGATCCATCCTCGATCTTCAGAGGCACTTGATTGCGAAACCTCAACCCGGACACCGCGCCGGCTTTGTCGTCCACCATGATCTCGTCGAGTCTGTGGAAGAAGCGAAACTTCACCCCCCGGTTCCGCAGCGCGAGATACATCGGCGCGAACACCACGTCGCCCATGCCGGCGTTCATCCGCCAGAAGAGCGCGCCTTTGAACATGAAGAAGAAGCGGCACCCGGCGCTGATCGCCTGCCCGGCGGCGATCTGCGGATTCTTCGCGTCTCCGTCGCGATAGGCGAATCCGAGATCGTGCGCGCCACGGACGATCGGGTTGTTGAGCGTACGTTCCGCGACCCGGTTCATGCGCAGCCAGTCGATGTAGTTCCATCGATCGAGGCTGGAGAAATCGTCCGCGCCTTCGAGGCCCGCGGCGACGATGCCCCGAATGTTCGCTGCCAGCAGGTCGATGAGCTCCCACGTGCGTCGCGCCGCGGTATCGCGCTGCACGAACGTCTCGATCCGGTTGCGCACCGTATCGATGAAGCGGTCCAGCATCCTGACGCCGACGTGGTCCTGGTAAGGAATCGGCCCTTCCATGATCCTCGCCGCGTTGGAGAAGGCCGTAATCGCCGGTACGAGAAAGGCAAGACGGATCTTCCGCAGCACGCGGAGGGCATCGTCAGGACGCGGCGCGGTGTCCGCCTGCTCCGGTTGAATCCCGGCCATCGCCTGGCGCAGCATTTCGTCCGGATTCAATCCCGCCTCGCCCTCCATCCGGACCAGTTCTTCGACGCGTAACTCCAGCGAATCCATGAACGCATGGAGCATACGGAGCGCGTGCGTGAGAAAGAAGGCGACATTCGGCCGTTCGAGACAGGCGGCCGCCTCCCCGTTGTCCGATACGGTCTTCGGTTCCTCACCTGGATACGCGCGAGACGGATCGCTGACGAGGGTCACGCCCGGACGGAGCCCGCCGTCATCTGGCAGCCGATAGAAGCCGGTGACGCCCTCTTCCCTCTCATGAACGTATTCGGGGAATTTCGCGATCCACGGCACCCAGTCTCCGGTGGAATTGTCCGCGAGGCCGACAAGGTTCGCCCGCTCGAAGGCCGACAGCCAATGCCAGTTGTCGAACGGCTCGTGATCGAGATGCGCACGGATCTCGACGGGGATGTCCTTGCCCGTGATGTCCTTGCCCGTCCGGTGCGCATCACGCAATTCCAGGAAGCACGTGCGAATCATACGGAAGGCGTTTTCGTAGTAGCCAAGCCACAGGTGAAGGCCGTGCTCTTCAATCCGGTTCCGATAGCCCTTCTGGGCATTCCGGCTGCTCGCGCCCTTGCCACCGAGCCGGCTACCCATCTGGAAGATCGTCACGTCGCACTTGTTGGGATTCTCCCGCGACGTCAGATCCCAGGCCGCTGCCATTGCCGCGCAGCCGCCCCCGACGATGGCCACGTGCTTCCGCTTCCGGCCTGCTGGCACGGCACCTCTCCTTCTGAGTGTGGGCTGGATTGTGCGCCGGGAGAATATCAGACTGCCGGCTCTCGACTTCGACGGATTCGTCGCCGGTTTCTCTGTTCATCCCTGTTCGCGGATCGGTCGGGCACGAACTCGCGCTCGAACGGATTGGCAATGACTCTGCCGGCTGTCAATTCGGCATCGAGGTCCATCCAGAAGGCAAGGTCCGGCGTTACACCAGCCTGCCAATCTCCTGCCGCGCTGCCGAGGTACTCGATCAAGCGCTCGCTCTCGAGCTCGTTGATCCTGATGCGATAGCTCCCGGCGCTCACCCGCGCACCGCCGCGAAATCTCCCTGGTGCGGTATCGAGCTTGCACACCGCTTGATAGCAGGGACGATCCGGGTGCTCGCAATCGCGAAACTGCTTGAGGAACACGTGGCCGAGACCGCCGGAAACGAGGGCATTCACGATGTCGACGCCGGCTCCGAGGGATCCGGGGTCGACACCACCGCCAGCTGCCACATGGCAAGGCAACAGGCATCCTGGCCTGGTGCCGGCCTGAACTGACGGTGCGCCAACTCTCAACAGGTCCTGAATCATGTCAACGGCGCCTGTGTAGAGCCTCTCCGTCTGCGGCACGGTCGTGCCCTCGATCGTCACGATGGAGTGTGATGGGTCCGCCACCCTGGCGAAGGCGTCAGGAAGCACCGTACCTTGCAGCTCCAGTCTTTTGGCCGCTCCTCCTGGCACAAAAGGCGAGAATTTCGGGATCGTACCGAGTTGTTTCGGATAGCCGAAGATTTCCCGCCCGCCAAGCCGGGGGGAGTCCTTGTCGAGATAAATGAACGGAATGAACCAGTCGAGCTCCGGGAAGTCCTCGTCATCCGACAAGGCCAGCTGCATCGCGAGGAACTCTCGATAACTGACGCCACCAAGCCTTCTGTCGTCGTCGGTGCCCGATGTGACCTGGCGGTAATCGATGAACATCAGCATGACCGTCTCGACGCCTGAGCATGGGACGAGCCGGAAGGGGCTTCGGCCGTAAGCGACATCCGAGTCTTTGCGGGCGATGTCGTTCACGTAGCGGTTCAGCGTCGCCATCTGTTGCTCGAAAGACACCTTGACGCCGAAGCCGTAGATCCTCATGCCGAACAACAGCGACGGCTGTCGCCAGACGGCCTCGGCGCCCCGCTCGACGTACTTGGGGAGTCGCGATGGCTCATCGGGATCCGACGATTCCATCGCAGGGTTCCAGTACGGATTCGAAATGACCGTTCCCCGAGTCGCACCGGTGCCTATCTTCGCCTCTTTGAACTTCGCACGGAAGGCCAGTACCACGTCGCTCGGGTTGCGAGGAACGCCAAGCTCACGGCTGATGGGCGCCGAGTCCAGGTCGTTCAGCGTCAACCGGTAATCCTGGCTGATCAACCCACCGTTGAACCCGATGCCACTGATGGCTGCCTCGACAATCGCCTGGTAGCACGCGCGGTCGGCATGGACGACGTCGCGGAATTGCTTCAGGAACAGCATCCGGACCCCGCCGGATCTCAACATCTCCTCCAGACTGCCGCGATTGGCCACGGGGTCTCCCGAATCAGCCGGGGTCACCGGAGGCGCTGATTCGTGGCGTTCAGCCTCTTCATCGGGGGACTCGCGAGGACAGCGTCGGACGAAGGCCTGGTCAGCCGCGGTGAGGCCGAACCTGGCTGGCGAGACCTGCGGGCGCCAGTGACGCCGGCGCCATCTGCGCCGCCCCCGTGGCCCGGGCTCCGGTTGGCGTGCCGCCGCATTGCCCTGGTCTTCAGGTATCGCGCCCGGCGGCGCGATCGCGTCTGCGATCGCCTGAGCGAGGGCAGTTGCCGACACCTTCCGATCCGGCGTTGCCCCCGGCTTTCTTTTGATCTCGAGAATCAGCTGGGAGTCTGCGATCGCGTCCGGCTCGAACTTCTTGATGGCGTTGGCCTTGAGCTCCAGCCGCAAAGGCAGACGATGGTCCGGCTCGTTCCGCGGGGTGATCTCGATGCTTGCCATCTGCTGCGGATATCCGAAAATTTCACGTTCCACTCTCCACCCCGGACTCATCGACGCGTAGACATATGGAGCGTAGATGACCGGCGCCGGATCGGGATCGGTCCTGGAACCGAACAGGACGATCGCAAACAGTTCCTCGCAGTGCGATCCCGCCGAGCCAGCGCGTCCGTTGGGATCGACCGCGGGTTGGACCCGCTCGCTCTCGACAAAGATGAAGAGCGCGCGGTCGAACGAGGTGTCGACCGAGATGCGGCGCCCCAGTTCTTGAGACGGCCGGTCGATGTAGCGGTTCAGCGCTTCGTCGAGGAGCGCCCTGTCCGCCTTGACCACGAAGCCATACAGCGTGACGTCCCGGAAATCCGACGGTCCGGTCCAGACGGCTTCGGCCGCCCTGGGAACGTACTCGATCTTTCGTGCGGTGTCGTTCATCGCCGGCCCCTTCGAATGCCCAGGTGCTCAGGAACGCACGCGGTACTCCCGACGCTCGTCGGCAATCAGCGCTCGTGCCTGCCGCTCGTCTACCCCGTGCTCGCTGCTCTCGAGATGCGCGATGGCCTCCTCGAGACGTCCGATCCAGCTGGCGCGGTCCTCGACGACGGCCCCGGCTGTGAGCAGACTGACGATCGATCGAATCTCAAACGAAACCGCCCGCTGGGACCGGGCGATCGCGATGGATTCGAGCAGGTCGCCCACGCCTTCCGACCGGTCGCCCCCCGGTCCGGCAAGCGTCACCTCGCCCCTGACCCGGTGCAGTTCGGCATCGTGACAGTGTTCGCCAATGCGCTCTGCACTTTCGACGGCCTCGTTCAGGAGGACGAGCGCCGCCGGATGGTCCCCCGCAAGGTAGTACGCTTCACCGAGTTGACCAAGGAAGTACGGGACCATCGATCCGGTGCCCGCGGCACGCCAGTAGCCGAGGTGCTCCTTCGCGAGCGATATCCCCTGTTCTCGTTCCTGGACCGTGCGATTCAGGTGCGCCATTGCCAGGCCCTTGTGAATCAGGAGACACACGACGGCCCATTCGATGCGATGCGCGTTCGCGACGGCCAATGCCTGCTCCGCCGCTTGCAACGCGTCCTCGGGGCTGTGCCGGATCTGGTGCAGCCACGCGTTGAACTGTCCGGTCCGGGCCAGGTTGATGGCGCGCTTGCTTTCGAGCGTCGAGGCGAGCGCCAGCGAGTCCGCCGCCGCACGCATGCCGCCGACCTGATCGCCGATCGCCCACCGAACCGGGCCGAGGAGACAGAGCCCCGCCAGCCCGGGGTCCTGCGGCACATGGATGCTGGTCGGGAGGTCCTTGATTTGATCGTGCAGCACCCGGCTGTGCTCGAGGCTTTGACGACCTGCCATCAGATCGCCTTGGAAACACTGAGAGTAGCCGAGTGACGCGTGCGCGATGACGCTCGCCTCCGGAGTGTCGAGCGCGTGCGCCGTCTCGATCATCTGCAGCGCGACCTCGAGGGCGGCCGAATGCGCGCCTCGGACGAAGTGGAAGGACCAGACGCCGCCGAGGGCCGGCACCACGGTGTCGAGCGCCTCCAGTTGTCTCGCCAGCTCGTAGGCCCGCGCCCAGTCCTTCCCGGCCCGTTCGTCGGCGTACCCCTTGATGGTCTGAATGCTCACGCCCCGGCTTGCGACGAGCGCCAGTTCCATCTTCGCGTGGGCGCTCGCGTCGGCGATCGAAACGACGCGCGCGAGCGACTCGAGGCCCTGATCGAACGACGCGATGGCTTCCTCGTGCGCGGCCAGGGTCTGCAAGTTGAAGCCGGCCGCGAGCCGGTAGCCGGCCGCGCGGTCGTGCTCTTCTGCCTTCGCGAAATGGTAGGCGAGGACGGCCGGCCGATCGCGGGCATAGTCGGGGAACGACGCGTCAATTGCGCGCCCGATCTGACTGTGATTCTCCCTGGCATCCGGGCCGACGGAATGTGCCAGCGCGTCCCGGATCAGCTCGTGGCGGAACCGGTGCCCGGGGCTCAGCCCGGTGAGGACCGGCTCGACGATCTCGGCGTCGACCAGCCGCGCGAGACCGGCGACGACGTCGTCTTCCCGCAGGCCGAGGAGCCGGGCGATCACCGTTCGTGTGAGAGGCTCCGGCAGCTCGCGACCCAGCAAGGACGCCATTTGCGCCACCTGCCGATCGTGGCCGAGCCGATCCACGATCTGCGCGAAGATCGGCTGGAGGCTTTCCGGCAGCGCAATCGACGACGGTGCCGAGCGGCTCGCGGGCAGCGGATCGTCTCCGGTGCCGACAGATCGCAGCACTTCCTCGATGTAGAGCGGGTTCCCGCCTGTCGCGTCGAGGACGGCCTGGAGCTGGGCGTCGGCGGGCGCCGACCCCGATCGGGCCGCGATCATCTCCCTCGATTCTTCTGGCGAGAGCGGGCCAAGATCGATTCCGACGATTCGCCCCGTCGTGTCTCCGTCGGGCCACGCATCTCTGACGTCGGCGTGCGTATAGCCCGTTCGCATGGTGCCGACGGTCAGCAGCCCTGGAATCGGGCTGTGCGCCTCGAGGTGCCGGCAGAACTCCAGCGTCGAATGGTCGGCCCACTGCAGATCTTCGATCCATAACACGATCGGCCGGATCGAGGCCGCGAGCCGCAGCACGTCCACGAGCTGTCCGAAGATGCGTTTTCTGATCGCTTCGGGCTCGAGCTCATCGATCCCGGTATCGCCGGCGCCGGGAATGGACATCATCCAGGCGAGATACGGCACGCACTCGGCGGAGGCCGGCGTCAGCTCGTGAAAGGCGGAATCCAGTTTCTGGAGTCGCGTCACCGCATCGTCGCCCTGCCTGATGTTCGCAAATCGCTCGAGCAGGCCGACGAGCGGTGCGAAGGCGACCGGCTGTTGCAACTCGCTGCAGATGCACTCGAGCCGGCGGCCCTGGCTTCCGGCCGCCGTATCGGCCAGGTACTCCACCAGCCTGGACTTTCCGATCCCGGCCCGGCCGGTGATCAGCACGAACGGCGCGCCCTCGGATTTGGCCTGCTCCCAGAGGCCGAGCAGCCGATCGCGCTCGGGGAGCCGTCCGATCATCTCGTCCGAACGGGCCCACTGGATCGGCCGTCGGCTCACCGCCGCCGTTGGTCCAATCACCTGATGTGTGGTGATGCGCGTCCCGCCGCCGATTTCGATTCGTTTCACGCCGGCGGGTGGGTTCGCAAACTCGAAGAAGCGCTCGACGATCCGCCGTGTGGCGTCGCTGACCCAGACGGTGTTCGGTTCGGCGGCCGTCTCGATGCGTTTCGCGATGTGTGCGGCCTCACCGACGAGCCCGCCGCCGATTCGAGTGTCGACGTCCGCCGCGGCCGTGTCGCGGCTGTGTTCCCTGATCAACGCCCTCCCGGTGTGAATCCCGACTCTGACCTGGAAGCTCAAGCCGTGTTCCCGTGCGAGGAGCGTCGCGAACGACTCGATCGCAGCCACGATGTCCAGCCCGGCGAGCACGGCCCTCCGTGCGTCGTCCTCCCGCAGCCTTGGATACCCGAAGAGGATCAGCATCTCGTCGCCGGCGGCTTCGTGGACGTTTCCGTCGTACCGCCGCACCGCGCGGGCGCACCGACGGCGGAAGCGTTCGAGCGTATTGCGCCACAACGCGTCGCCGAGGCGGCTGATGAGGCGCGTCGACCCCACCACGTCGCAGAACATCAGCGTCATGAATCGCAGATCTCGACTGCCGGAGAACGGATCGTTCGGCGGGCCTTCCGTTTCCAGGAATCTCGTGACGGTGCGGAGAATCAGCTCCGCTTCGGGGTGGTGGTTGCTCTGCTGGAGGACGCCCTCGGCAAGGTTCCTGGCCGCCTTCCAGTCGCCTCGGGCGACTGCGTCTCCCGCCTGGTCGAGCAGCTCGTTGACGCCTGCTGGCGGTCGAAAAGGGGCCATGGGAGCGCGATCATAACGCGTTCGCAGGCTGACCTGAGGCGGCGGGGACGGTCTTGTGGCCCCGCGCCCCTCGCAGTCCGCCGGCTCGCCGCCAGGTGTGGTTCGATGGCGGGTCCCGCGCCGAGCGGCGCTACCAGTCGTATCGCAGGCTGGCGAGCGCGCGCCGTTTGAGGAGCGCGCCGCCGAACGTCTCCCAATGCCGGTCGTCGAAAAGGTTGGAGACGTTCAGATGCACCCTGACGTGAGGCGCCAGGGGATAGCTGGCAGCGACATCCATCGTGCTGTACGAGCGGACGTCGCCCATGAAGAATCCGTCCGACCATCGAAAGCCGTCGACCCATCGCGCGTCAACGCTGGCGGCGAGCCGACGACCGTCGTACGCGAGTCCGGCGCTCCAGGTGTGTGCCGGTGTGTTGGGAAGCAACAGCTGCTGCGTGTCGGGCGGTCCCTCGGGCACGCTGAAAGAGAACCACGAGTACGCGAACGTCGGCCGCCAGCCCGACGGCAGGAACCAGTTCACTGCCAGATCGATGCCTTGCGAGTTCACCTGATCGAAGTTGGTGTAGGACGCGGCCGCCAGGATGTTCGAACCGTCGTAGTAGTTCGACAGCAGCGGGACCAGGGTCCGGATTTGATCCGCGATGACTTGCGGCAGGCCCGCCGGGGCCGTCCACGGACCGAAGCGGGGGTTGAGACGGCCGAGCGCCGTGCCGAGCTGCGGGAGCAGGCTCGTCACCAGATTCGACGATCGGCTCCGGTAGTAGTCGAAGGTGACGAGCGTACGATCGCCGAAAACACCTTTGTATCCGGCCTCGAGGGCCCGGACCGTCTCGACGTCCAGATCCTCGTTGCCGACGGCGAGGATTGGTGTCGGACCGAACTTGCAATCGACGCCGAACGGCGCGCAGAAACCGTTGAAGAGCGTCAGGTCGACCGGTGGCGCGACCGGCGCGCTGAGGAAATACTCGAGTGAATTGGAGACCTGGAACGCACGATTGTAGGTTCCGCGAATGGAGTGATTGGGCGTGACGGCATAGGTCACCGAGAACCGCGGCGAGACCTGAAAATCGTAGAGCGAGCTCCAGTCACCGCGGCTCGCCAGCACGACCTTGACCTGTTTCGTCAGGTTCCAGCCCACGTGGGCGAACAGCGCTTCGGTGTTTGACGTGATCGGCCTGAAGAGGAAGGTCTGCCCGCCGACTGTCGGGTTGTAGCTGTCCATCTTCTCGAGGGTCGCGGTCGCGCCGGCCACGAGCCGAACGCTGTCCTTGTGAAACCCTCGATTTGTTTGTCCCTCGACCTGGAGGCGGTAGGAATTGGAGTTGAAGGGATTCCCCGAGGTCAGTCCGATGTACCCGGAAGGCTCGCGGTAGCCGTCGTAGACCGCCGCCACGTTGTAGCGTTTCGTCCTGACGTTGACACGGGCCCACGGGCGCCTGCCATCATTGCCCACGGATTTCGCCCGCTGCGCCACGGCCTGGAAGACGCCGAATGCGCCCTGCGCGTGCCCGGCTTCCATCGTCAGCAGCACATCGCCGCTGAAGTACTTGTCGAACCGAATCTCGCCGAACACGATCGCGGCGTCTTCGTCGTCGAACGGCACGACTTCGGCCGGCAGACAGTCGCCAAACGCTCCTGGCGGGCAGGCGACACTGTATTCGGGCCCGTTCACGCGCGACACCGCGAACCCGTCACTGCGGCGCATCCCACCAGCGGCTCGAGCGTACCACTCGTGTCCCAGGGATCCAGCCCAGCGACCTTCGAGGTTCACGGTGTTCGATCCGCCGACCGTAAGGCGCAGCATCCCGCCGGGGTTGAACTTCGGCTCTTTCGACGTCATGTTGATGACGCCGCCCGATGCGTTGGCGCCGTACAGCGCCGCACCGGGCCCGCGCACGAGCTCGAAGTTGGCCAGATCGTCTAGAGGAAACGAGAACGCCGGCCATCCTTGATAGCCGAAGAAGGGCAGTGAGAGATCGTGCCCGTCGACCATGACGGCCACGCGCCGGCTGAGGGCCCGATTGAACCCACGCGTGCCGAGGTTGAAATCCCACAGCCCGCCCCGGGCGACGAGCGCACCGGGAGTGAATTCGAGGAGCTTGGGCACTTCACTGGTCGGCGCGTTGCGCTCGATGTCGGCCGCGAGGAGGACCGTGGCGGCGGCGGGCGCCTCGATGATCCGCTCCACTTGTCGCGAAGCGCCTTGCACGACCAGTTCGTCGGTGAATCCCACGACCCAGTCGACGGTTTCCTCGATGGTCTGAGTGGCCCCGGCGGAGACCTGCACGCCTGTGATCGTCACCGTCCGCTGTCCCAGCGTCAACGTCACGGAGTAGGTCCCTGCGGGGAGATTCGCGAACGAGAACTCCCCGTTCGTTCCGGTCAGCATCGTCTCGCCGGTATCGTTGAGGATCGCTGTTGCCCCCCTGACACCGCTCTTGTCGCTCCGCACGAGGCGGCCTTCCAGGCGTCCGCCCCTCTCCTGCGCGTACGCGGTCCCCGCGAGGACGGGGTGAGCGAGCCCGAGCCCAACGACGAGCAGGAACGAGAGCGTATGCATGGCCACTCCTCCTGTCAGGCCTGCCTGCCAGAGGTCAGCGCTGGCCCAGAAGGACGCGCGCCTGCACTATACACTGGCCAATCCTACTCAGGCCTCGCGAAGAAGCGCATAGCGAGTCAGTCTCG
>Ga0114129_10007371_pt1 | contig 15660 bp, 19 predicted proteins | sample RhiMetdeltSRZDD1_FD_80071 | JGI IMG/M metagenome (GOLD analysis project Ga0114129, IMG submission 80071) | Populus rhizosphere microbial communities from Tennessee, USA - Rhizosphere MetaG P. deltoides SRZDD1 (version 2) (version 2) | ecosystem: Host-associated > Plants > Roots > Rhizosphere >... | reverse complement strand
CGGGACCTTCTCGGAGAGCATCCGGTACGCGCGGATCATCGTCGGCACGTGGCTCGACTTCACGCTGATCTTGAAGTCGTGGTAGCTCAGCTGCTCGAGCAGGCGCACCTCCTCGAGCGCGGCCTCGACGAGCGCCTCGGCCTGATCCTTCTGGGCGAGCTCCGCCAGGTGCTTCGGCAGCGAGCCGGAGTTCGCACCGATCCGCATCGGGATTCCGGCCTTCTGCGCGGCCCGTACCACCTGCGCCACCTTGTCGGATCCGCCGATGTTGCCGGGATTGATCCGGACGGCCGCCACGCCCTGCTCGATCGCCTTCAGCGCGAGGCTCGCGTTGAAGTGGATGTCGGCGATCACGGGGATCGGCGAGAAGCGGACGATCCGGCCGAGCGCCTCCGCGTCCTCCGTCTTCGGCACGGCGACGCGGACGATCTCGCAGCCGGCCGAGGCGAGCGCGGCGATCTGGCCGGTCGTGGCCTCGACGTCGTGCGTCTTCGTCAGCGTCATGGACTGGACGACGACGGGCGCGCCGCCGCCGATCGTCACGCCGCCGACGCTGATCTGGCGCTCGGAAGCCATTCGCGGCCAGTGTAACCAGCCCCAACCGCAGGACGAACACACGATCAGAGCCTCGGCCCAAGGGACGCGTAGCGGGCTTAGGACAGCTCCACGCCGACGAGGGGCCCCTGGGGAACCATCGGTTCCCCCACGCTCTTATCCGCCGCCGAGGCGGTTGATGTCGTTCGAGAGCCCGATGAACATCAGCACCAGGAACAGCGCGATACCGATCGCCGAGACGCGCTCGTATACCTCCCGCCCGACCGCCCGGCCACGCAGGCCCTCCACGATCGAGAACAGGATGTGCCCGCCGTCGAGCGGCAGCAGCGGCAGCAGGTTGAGGATGGCCAGCGAGAGGCTCACCAGCCCCAGCACGAGCAGGTACCACGTGAAGCTGATCGAGACGACGCGCTGCGAGACGTCGACGATCCCCGTCGGGCCCGACACCTGTTTGCGGCCGGAGCTCGTGACGATGCGCGGCAGGAAGGTGATGGTTGCGCGCGTCGCGCGCCAGTTATCGCCGAGGCTGTGGCTCAGCGCTCCGACCGGCCCGTATTTGGTCGTGTCCCAGGCCGGCTCGAACCCGAGGACATACCGGCCGCTGACCTGCTTCGGGCGGACGGGGCCGAGCATCTTCGCCTTCTCGCCGCGAAGGACGGTGAGGCTGATCGGCTTGCCGTGCGATCCCTTGATGGCACGCGAGACGGCGTCGAAGCTCGGCGTCTCCTGGGTGTTCACCGAGACGATCGTGTCCCCAGGGCGCAGCGCCATCGCCTGGGCGGGCGTGCCCTTCTCCACATGCTTGACGGTCGTGTTCAGGTCACCGGGCGCGCCGATCATGTACGCGATGAACGGAAGCGCGATCGCGACGAGGATGTTCGCGCCGGGGCCCGCGAAGATCACGGCGATGCGCTTCCACGTGCGCTGCCGCCAGTAGGCGTCGTCGCCGAGGCCGTCGCGCAGCTCGTTGACACACCGTTCTGCCGCCCGCGCGGCGGCCGGAGACAGTTCCGCGTCCGCGATTGCACGCTCGAGCTCCGGCACGTGTTCGCGCGCCGCTGCCAGGTCTCCGGTCTCGAGCGCCCGCTGGACGCGAGACGCCTTCGGGAAGATGCGCGGGTCCTCCTTCAGCGCCGGGCCGAGCTGGACGTCGACGTCCGACGCGGCCGGACGGTGCATGCCCGGAATCTTCACGTACCCGCCGAGCGGAATCGCGCCGATGCCGTACTCGATCCCCTTGCGCCGCACCTTCACGAGCGCCGGTGGGAAGCCGAGGTAGAAGCGGCGCGGGCTCATGCCCACGGCGCGCGCGACGAAGAAGTGCCCCGCCTCGTGGATGAGGATCAGGAGAGCGAGGCCGAAGATCGCGATCGCGATGTTCATGCGACCTTCAGAGTGCCTTCCGCAAGACGGCGTGCGTCGGCGTCGACGGTGATGAGGTCGTCGAGATCACGTGCCGCAGAGGTATCGGCGGTTGCAAGTGTTTCCTCGACGACCTCCGCGATCGCGAGGAAGGGAAGCCGCCGCTCGAGGAACGCGGCCACGGCAACCTCGTTCGCCGCGTTGAACACACACGGGGCGCTGCCTCCGCGCACGCCCGCCTCGCGGGCGAGCCCGAGCAGAGGGAACGTGTCGACGTCGGGCGCGTAAAACTCGAGCGTCATGCCCGCGGCGAGGTCGAGCGGCGGTATCGGCGTGGCGCTCCGCTCCGGATACGTCAGCGCGAACGAGATCGGGACGCGCATGTCGGGATAACCGAGATGCGCGAGCGCCGCACCGTCGCGAAAACGGACGAGCGCGTGCACGATCGAGCTCGGATGCACGACCACGTCGATCTGCTCGTACGGCAAGCCGAAGAGGAAGTGCGCCTCGATCAGCTCGAGACCCTTGTTCGCGAGCGTCGCCGAGTCCACGGTGATCTTCGGGCCCATGCTCCACGTCGGATGGGCGAGCGCCTCCTCCGGGGTCACGTCGGACAGCTCGTCGCGGGCCCGGTCGCGGAACGGGCCGCCGGAGGCGGTCAGCACGAGCGAGTGCACCTGTTCGGGCGGGCGGCCCTCGAGGCACTGAAATGCGGCCGAGTGCTCGCTGTCGACGGGAATCAGCCGGCCTCGCCCGCGCCGCCGCGCCTCGAGCGCGAGCTCGCCCGCCGCGACGAGGCTCTCCTTGTTCGCGAGTGCCAGGTCGACGCCGCCCTCGAGCGCCCAGAGGGTCGCCGACAGGCCGGCGAAGCCGACGACGGCATTGAGGACGAGGTCCGGCTCGGCGCGCTCGAGGAGCTCGGTCAGGTCGCCTCCCACCTGCGTAAGCGGTGCGAGGCCGTCCACTGCCCGCGAGCCCGAGGCGGCCGCGCAGAGCTCCAGCCCTGGATGGGCCGCGATGATCTCCTGCGCCTGGCGGCCGATCGAGCCCGTAGCACCCAGAAGGGCGATCCGTTTCACGGTTCAAGTGTAGGTTCGGGCGCGATGATCCGGCCCGGGACGCCCGAGGACGCGGAGGCCGTCGCGCGCGTGCAGGTCGCCTCGTGGCAGGAGGGGTACAAGCATCTCTTCAGCGACGAGCAGCTCTCCGGCATCTCATTGCCGGATCGCACGCGGTTCTGGCGGCGATTTCCGCCGATCGTGGCCGAGGTCGACGAGGAAGTCGTCGGCTTCGTCAAGGTCGGGCCTGCTCATCGCGACGAGGCCGCAGAGAGCGAGGTCTACGCGATCTACGTCCACCCGGAGCATTGGGGCAGAGGCGTCGGGCGAGCGTTGATCGAGGCGGGCGAAGCGTTTCTGCGCGAGCAGGGGTACTCGAGCGCGATCCTCTGGGTCTGGGACGACAACCCGCGCGCACGACGCTTCTACGAGGCGGCGGGCTGGGCCGCCGACGGCGCCCAGAAAGACGACGAGTTCTGGGGCATGTCGGCACGCGTCGTCCGCTACGCAAAGCGGCTCTAGCTCGTGCTCTTCAACAGCTTCGTCTTCCTCTTCGTCTTCCTGCCGCTGGTCGTCGTCGCGTACTTCGCGATCCCCGCGCATCGCGCGCGGCTCGTGCTGCTCGTCCTCGCGAGCTACGTCTTCTACGCGTACGCGAAGTGGTGGTTCGCGTTGTTGATGGCGGCGTCGACGCTCGTCGGCTACGCGGGCGGCCGCGCGCTCGAGCGGACTCGCCGCAAGGCCGTCCTCGCCGCCACCGTCGCGTCGCTCCTCGCGCTGCTCGGCGCTTTCAAGTACGCCGCGTTCGTCGGCGGCAACCTCACGAGCTTCGTCGGCGTGATCACGGCACAGGGCTTCCCCGGCCTGCATGGGTTCCTGAACGGGATCGTTCTGCCGATCGGCATCAGCTTCTACACCTTCGAAGGAATCTCGTACGCCGTCGACGTGTATCGCGGCGACCTCGAAGCCGAGCGCAATCCGCTGCGTTACGCATTCTTCATCTCGTTCTTCCCGCATCTGATCGCGGGACCGATCGTCCGCTACGGGTTCCTGCGGCCGCAACTACTGCGCAGACATCCCTTCGACGCCGACCGCGTGCGGGCCGGTCTGCTGCTGTTCGCGCTGGGCCTGGCGAAGAAGACGGTCGTCGCAGACGGGTTCGCGACCTGGGTGAACCGCTATCTCGACGACCCCTCCTCGCTCCACGCTTTCGAGGCGTGGGCCGCGGTCGTCGGGTTCGGCTTCCAGATCTACTTCGACTTCAGCGCGTACTCGGACATGGCGCTCGGGCTCGCTCAGATCTTCGGGATCGAGCTGCCGTGGAACTTCAACCGTCCGTATCGCGCGTCCAGCCCGATCGAGTTCTGGCGCCGCTGGCACGTGACGCTGTCCACCTGGCTGCGCGACTACCTGTACATCCCGCTGGGCGGGAACAGGAAAGGCGAGCGCCGTCGTGACGCGAACCTGCTCGCGACGATGGGGCTCGGGGGCCTCTGGCACGGAGCCTCGCTGAACTTCGTCGTCTGGGGCCTCTACCAGGGCGTCCTGCTGCTCACCACGCACCACCTGCGCAAGCGCGCACTCCGTGCGCCGCCGGCGGTCGCGGTGGCCGTCACCTTCGTCGTCGTGATGTTCGGCTGGGTCTTCTTCCGGCTGCATTCCGCGGCCGCGATCGGGCACGCCGTCGCCGCGATGTTCCTCCTGCACGGGCTCGGACAGTTCCCGGGACACCTGACGCTGCTGATCGTCGCGGCGATCGCGTACACGATGGTCGTCCCCGAGGAGTGGACCTGGGACGTCCGCAGCTTCGGCTTCGCGCGTGTCGCAGCGGTCGGCGCGGTGCTCGCCGTCGGCGTCGCGTCGATCTACACCAGCCATCCCTTCATCTACTTCCGCTTCTGATGGCGCGGCTCGTGGTCTTCCTCGGGACCGCCCTCGTTCTGCTCGCGGCGCTCGCGACCTTGAACTGGTGGATCGACCCGTTCGGCGAGTTCTGGAAGCCGTCGGCCGTCCAGGAAGCGCGCGCGGCGAGGCCGCAGTGCCTCGTCTCGCACGAGCTGATCGGCGGCGAGTACCTCCCGTTCAAGCTCGACGTGTTCCGCTCGCGGCCGACCCGGACGTTCGTGACCGGCTCGAGCCGCGTGCTGAAGATCGGCTCCTGGCCCGGCGAGCGCACGTTCGCGAACCTCGGCATGCCGGTGATCTCGCCGGAGATCGTGCTGAAGGAGCTTCGCGCGCTGCCGGCCCGCCCGGAGACGCTGTACCTCGGCGTCGAGGCGTTCTGGCTCAACCCGCACTTCCGAGGCTTCGACGTCTCCCCCGGCCTCGAGCGGCACGCCCGTTACCTGCTCAGCCGCTCGGCATTCGACGAAAGCGTCCGGATCGTCCGCCGCGCGCCCTACGTGCTGCTCCACCGCTGGCGCAAGGAGCGCGTCGGCTCCTCCTGCGTCGTCGGGAGGTCGCGGCCGGCGCTCGCGTGGCGGCTGGACGGCTCGCGCGTATGGAGCTTCGAGCTCGATCCACACACCTACCACCCGGCGGTCGATCCGTTCACCACCGACCTGCGCAACCTGCGGACGGGCATCTACGACGACTGGACGGAGCTCTCACCCGCGCGCGTTCGCACGCTGGAGCGCGTGCTGGCACTCGCGCACGCCCGCGGGTGGCACGTCGTCGGCTTCACGCCGCCCGACGGCGAGCGGTACCTGCGTTTCTTCGCCGCGAGCCCCGTGATCGGGCCGCGTTGGCGGGCATTCGGACGGCTGATGCCGAAGCTGTTCGGACGCTACGGCTACCGCTGGCTCGACTTCCGCGACGCCCGGTCGATCCCATGCCGGCAGTCGGACTTCGTCGACGGCGGCTATCACACCGACGCCGCGTGCTCGATGCGGATGCGCCGGCGGCTCGATGCAGCGGCACGGCGCCAGCTGACGCTCGTGGCGCTCGGCGACTCGATCCCGGCCGCACGACCGCGCGAGTGCCACTGCCGCGCGGGCTTCGTTGCGCTCTTCGCGCGTGCGCTGAGACGGCCGGTGGCCGTGCGCAACCTCGCGGTGCCGGGCGCGAACAGCGCGGACGTGCTCAGACTGCTGCGCAAGCGTGGAGGAGTCCATGCCGACACGGCGCTCGTGATGGTCGGCCACAACGACACACCGTGGCTCAGGCCGGACGGGTCGTTACGGCGGAACCTCGCCGCGATCCTCGACCTGGTCCATGCCCCTGACGTCCGCGTTGCGAACTTCTACGACGACGGGCACGGTGACCCAGCCGTCGTCGCCGAATACGCGCGCGCGATCTGCCAAGTCGCGCGCAGCCACGGCGCGCGCTGCGCCGACGTCTACCACGCGTTCACCCCGAGACTCCTCGCGGCGGATCACGTTCATCCGAACGCCGAGGGCCAGCGGCTGATCGCGCGGCTGCTCTACGCCTTGCCCAGCGCACGTAGGAAGTAGAACGCCGCGACGAATGCGAAGAGCGGCGCGTCGAGGCGGTCGAGCACGCCGCCGTGCCCGCCGAGCAGACGGCCGGAGTCCTTGACCTGCATGTCGCGCTTGATCCCCGACTCGAACAGGTCCCCGAGCGGGCCGGCGACCGCCACGACCAGGCCGAGGAAGATGGAATCCGCGATCGAGACGAAGTCCTGCTTGTAGAGCGTCACGAACATGACGAAAACGGTCGCGATCGTCCCGAAGACGAACCCCTCCCACGTCTTGCCCGGGGACAGCGCCGGCGCGAGCTTGTGCCGGCCGATCATTCGGCCGGCGAAAAAGGCGCCGATGTCTCCCGCCCAGACCGCCAGCAGCACCGCGAACGTCACGAGCCGCCCATGGTTGGAGCCGTCGCGCAGCAACAGCATGTGCGCGAGACAGAGGCCGATCCAGGCGGCGCCGAGCACGGTGGCGGCGATCGCGACCGTGGCCGACTGCCGTGTCTGACCGACCCAGTGCAGGACGAAGGCGAGCACGATCGTCGAGAGAAAGCCCGCCAGCGTCCAGTCCAGCCCCCCGAGCTCGGCGCCGAGCAGCGCGAGCAGCGCCCCGGCGTACGCGGCGAGCGTGACAGGCCGGAGCGACCGCGTCATCAGCGCGTACTCGTGCAGCGCCAGCACCGTTCCGACGGCGACGAGCGCGAACAGCCACCAGCCGCCGACGTAGACGAGCGCCAACACGACCGGGAGGCCGACAACCGCGACCAGGATGCGCGATGCCAGAGGGGTCATCGCCCGCCGAAGCGGCGCCTGCGGCTGGCGTAGTCGTCGAGCGCGGCGCGGAGGTGCTCCTCGCCGAAGTCCGGCCAGAGCGTGTCGACGAACACGAGCTCCGCGTACGCGAGCTGCCACAGGAGGAAGTTGGAGATCCTCAGCTCGCCGGACGTGCGGATCAGCAGATCGGGATCGGGCATCTCCGGCGCGCTCAGGTACGAGGCGAACGTCTCCTCGTCGACCTCCCGCCCCGACCGGATAGCGCGGTTGGCGGCCTCCAGGATCTCTGCGCGGCCACCGTAGTCGAACGCGATCCAGAGATTGAGCCGGCGGTTGCCCCCGGTCTCGCTCTCGAGCGCCGCCATGCGCTCCCGCAGCGCGTTCGGGGCGCGGTCGCGCCGGCCGATGAAGCGCGTGCGGACGCCCTGGCGCACGAGATCCGGCAGCTCGCGCTCGATCGTCTCGGTGAAGATCTCCATCAGCAGCTCGACCTCCTCGGGCGGCCGCGTCCAGTTCTCGGTCGAGAACGCGTAGACGGCGAGCGATTCGACGCCGAGGTCGATCGCAGCCTCGACGGTGCGGCGGAGCGCTTTCGTGCCGGCTCGGTGACCGGCGGCAATCGGCAGGCCGCGCTTGCGCGCCCAGCGCGCGTTGCCGTCCATGATGATCGCGACGGCGCGAGCGACGTCCGGCAGGTCCGGCTCGGGGGCAGGCCGGACGTGCCGCAACGTCCGGATCTTCGTGAGGAGGCTCAAACCTCCATGATCTCGGCCTCTTTGTGCTTCAGGAGGTCGTCGATCGTCTTCGTGTGGTCGTCGGTCAGCTTCTGGACGTTGTCCTCGGCACGGCGCTCGTCGTCGCTGCCCACGTCCTTCAGCTCCTTCAGGTGATGCACGGCGTCACGCCGGACGTTGCGCACCGCCACCTTGCCCTCCTCCGCGATCTTGCGGACGACCTTGACGAGCTCCTTCCGGCGCTCCTCGGTGGGCTGCGGCATCGGGAGGCGGATCAGCTTGCCGTCGTTCGACGGCGTCAGCCCGAGGTCGGACTCCTGGATCGCCTTCTCGATCGACTTGATCGAGCTCGGATCGAACGGCTGGATCGTCAGCATGCGCGGCTCCGGCACGTTGATCGTGGCGAGCTGCTTGAGCGGCGTCGGAGTGCCGTAGTAGTCGATCTGGACACGATCGAGCAATGCGGCCGATGCTCGGCCCGTGCGCACGGTGTTGAACTCGCTGCGAGTGTGCTCGACGCTCGAGTCCATCCGCTTGCCTGCATCCTGGATCAGCTCGTCGACGGTCGCCATCAGCTCTCCTCCTTCGCAGGCGTCGCGATGATCGTGCCGACGCGCTCGCCTGCGACGACGCGCCGGATGTTGCCGTCCGCCAGCTGGAACACGTGGATCGGCAGGTTGTTGTCCATGCACAGCGAGAGCGCGGTGGTGTCCATGATCTTCAGACCGCGCTCGATCGCCTGCAGGTGCGTCAGCTCCGGGATGAACTGGGCGTCCGGGTCGAGCCGTGGATCGCCGGCGTACACCCCCTCGGTGCCGTGCTTCGCCATCAGGATCGCGTCGGCGTTGATCTCGAGCGCGCGCAGTGCGGCGGCCGTGTCCGTCGTGAAGAACGGGTTGCCGGTGCCTGCGGCGAAGATGACGACGCGGCCCTTCTCGAGGTGGCGGATCGCGCGGCGCCGGATGTACGGCTCCGCGACCTCCTTCAGCTCGAGCGCCGAGAGGACGCGCGTGTACGCGCCGCGGTCCTCGAGTGCATCCTGCAGCGCGAGCCCGTTCAGCACCGTCGCGAGCATCCCCGCGTAGTCGGCGGTCGCCCGGTCCATCCCCTCGGCCGCGGCCGCCATGCCGCGGTAGATGTTCCCGGCCCCGACGACGATCGCCGTCTCCACGCCGGACGTCCGCACCTCGACGATCTCCTCCGCGATCGCGTCGATCGTCCCGCGGTCCATCCCGTACTCGCGGTCGCCCATCAGCGACTCGCCAGAGAGCTTCAGGAGAATGCGGCGGAAGACCGGACGCAACTCGGTCGCAGTAGCGACGGGCTCTTCCGAGGAGACGGTCATTCGCCGCTGAGCTCGAAGCGCTCGAACTCGAGCACCTCGGCGCCCTCATCGCCGAGGGCGTCCCCGACCTTCTTGCCGGAGTCGTGGATCCACTCCTGGTCGAGGAGGACGTTGGCGCCGAAGAACCGCTTGTTCAGCATGCCCTCGACGATCTTGTCGCGGGCCTGCTCGGGCTTCGACTGCACCTCGTCCGTGCTCGCGTAGATCTCGCGCTCCTGGGCGACGGTGTCCTCGGGGACGTCTTCGCGGCCGATCCAGCTCGGCTTCATGGCCGCGATGTGCATCGCGAGCTTGCGGGCGAGATCGTCGGAGCCGCCGCGGATCTGCAGGAGCACGCCGATCTTGTTGCGCGGCGGGTGCGCGTAGGCGGCGACCTTTGCCCCGTCGACGGCCTCGAAGCGCGCAGCGCCCGTGACCACGATGTTCTCGCCGAGCTTGCCGGCGAGCTGCGAGCGTTCCTCCTCGAGCTCCGACTCGGACCCGGGACCGTTTGCCTCGACGGTCTCGAGCACCTTCTTCGCGAAGGCGAGGAACTCGTCGTTGTTCGAGACCGGGTCGGTCTCGCAGCCGACGGCGACCATCGTCCCGCGCTGTCCGTCCTCCGCGAGCCGGTAGCCCACCTTGCCCTCAGGAGTGGCGCGGTCGGCGCGCTTGGCCGCACCGGCCATGCCCTTCTCGCGGAGCAGCCGGACGGCGGCCTCCATGTCCCCGTTCGCCTCCTGCAGCGCGCGCTTGCTGTCCATCATCGGCGCGCCGGTCAGGTCTCGGAGCTCCTTGACGAGGGCCGCGGCGATCTCAGCCATCCGTCTTCACCTCTTCAGCCACCGGCTCCTCGCCCGGCGACACCTGCTCGTAGTCTCCCTCGGGCACCGTCTGCGCCTCCTGCGCCTTCTGCGCCTCCTGCGCAGGGGCCCCGTTCCGCTCCGGCGGCGTGAAGTCGGCCGGCGTCGCCTTCTGCTGGCCCGCGGCGATCCCGTCCGCGACGACGCGGACTATCAGGTCGCAGGAGCGGATCGCGTCGTCGTTGCCGGGGATGATGTAGTCGGCCTCGTCGGGGTCGCTGTTCGTATCGACGACCGCGATCACCGGCATGCCGAGTCGGCGCGCCTCGCGCACCGCGAGCTGTTCCTTGCGCAGGTCGATGATGAAGATGGCATCGGGCTGGCGCTTCATGTCGGCGACGCCGCCGAGGTTCTCTTCCAGCTTCTCGAGCTCGCCGAGCATGGAGATGCGCTCCTTCGCGGGAAGCAGCTCGAGCTGCCCCTCCTCCTTCAGCCGGCGCAGCTCGTGCAGGCGATCGATGCGGTCGGAGATCGTGCGCCAGTTCGTGAGCAGCCCGCCCAGCCAACGGTGATTGACGTAGGGCATGCCGACGCGCTTGGCCTGCTCCTCGACGGCGGTCTGGCTCTGCTTCTTCGTGCCGACGAAGAGGACCGAGCCCCCGCGCTCGGCGAGGTTGCGTGCGAACGCGTGCGCCTCCTCGAGCAGCTGGAGCGTCTGCTGCAGGTCGATGATGTAGATGCCGCCCCGCTCCGTGAAGATGAAGCGGCGCATTTTCGGATTCCAGCGTCGCGTCTGGTGGCCGAAGTGGACCCCGGCCTCCAAGAGCTCGCGCATAGAGACGACGGACATCGGGATGAAGTCCCCTTTCTGGTTGGTTGGCTCTACTGCCGGCGGGCCTGGCTGGAACCGGCCTCCGTCTGGGGCCGGCACCACCATCCAGGTGGATCCGCCGGGTCGGGTTACGAAGCGGCAGCCATTCTAGCGGCCGTTTGCAGGTCTTCCGGCAGCGGAGACTCCACCTCGACGCGCTCGCCGGTGAAGGGATGCGTGAACGCGAGCCGCGATGCATGCAGGAACTGGCGCTCGAGCCCGAGCTCGTGCGGACGGCCGTAGAGCGGGTCACCTGCGATCGGAAGGTCGATGGCCGCAAGGTGAACGCGGATCTGATGCGTCCGCCCGGTCTCGAGCTTCACGCCGAGCAGCGCGTGCCGCGGGTAGAGCTCGACGAGCTCGAAATGGGTGACAGCCTCGCGGGGCGTGTCGGTGTCGAGCGAGTGGCGCATCGGATCGCGACGGTCCCGCCCGATCGGCGCCTCGATTCGCCCACTGCGAGAACGCGGCTTCCCGACGACGAGGGCGAGATAGCGCCGCTCGAGCTCGCGCCCGCGCACGAGGCCCTGCAGGCGCCTGTGGGCCTCTTCGGAGCGTGCGACCACCATCAGGCCCGACGTGTCGCGGTCGAGGCGGTGCACGATCCCCGGCCGGTCCTCCTCGCCGCCGGCGACGTCGTGCGCGAGCAGGCCTTGGACGAGGGTCCCCGTGGCGTGCCCGGGCGCGGGATGCACGACGAGCCCGGCGGGCTTGTCGACCACGACGAGGTGCTCGTCCTCGTACGCGATCCGGAGCTCCATCTGCTCCGGTGCCAGAGTGCGCTCGGGGATCTCCGGCGCCTCGAACTCGAGCTCCTCGCCGCCGCTCAGGCGATGGCTCTTCTGGAGCGTCCGTCCGTCGACCAGCACGCCGTCCCCGAGCACACGCTCGGCGAGGCCGCGCGAGCCGATCTGCGGCAGCGACGCCAGGTAGCGGTCGAGCCGCTCGCCGGCCGCCGTGTCAGGAACGCGTTGCTTCACGCACGCGCGGCGGCCGTGCGGCGTTTCGATCGGCGGCTACGAGGGCCAGCAGCAGGATGGCGACTCCGACGACGATGAAGCTGTCGGCGAGGTTGAACGCCGGCCAGTACCTCAGGTCGATGAAGTCCGTCACGTGGCCGAGCCGGACGCGGTCGATCAGGTTCGACAGGCTGCCCCCGATCACCAGCCCGAGCGCGACGGGCAGAACCGGATGCCGCGAGCCGGAACGGGCGAAGAAGTAGAGCATCCACGCAACCGCGATCGAAGTCAGCAGGATGACGATCGGCGTCGCCCGGGCAAACAAGCCGAACGCGATCCCGGAGTTGGTCACGTGATGGATCGAGAACGGCCCGATCACGTGGACCTCGTCGCCGAAGTCGAGGCGGTTCGTGACGATCGCCTTCGTCAGCTGGTCCGCGCAGAGCGCCGCGACCGCGACGAGCCCGAGGCTCACCCACTGGTGGAGCGTCGCACCCATCTGCCGCGACGCGGACGAGATCGGCGTGAGGCCGTCTGTCGTCGAGCCGACGCGCACGTCGGGCACCGGGGCCCGTTCGGTCAACGACGTTCCCGGTCGCGCTGGCAGTCGATGCAGAGCGTCGCCCACGGACGCGCCTCCAGGCGCTCCACCGGGATCTGCTCGCCGCGGTTCGTGCAGATGCCGTACGTCCCGTCGTCGATGCGCTTCAGCGCCGCCTCGATGTCCGCGAGCACGTGCTCGGAGTTCTCCTCGAGCGTGTAGTCGAGCTCGCGGTCGTACGTGTCCGTGGCGGTGTCCGCGAGATGGTTGTCGTAGGCGGATTCCTCGCCGGATTCGTCCGTGAGCGTGCCGGCGTGGTCGTCGTGCAGGTTCTTGAGCGCGGCGACGACGCGCTTGCGCTCTTCGAGAAGCAGCTCCTGGAAATGGTTGGTGTCGATCGCGCTCAAGCCCGGCGCTCGTTCCCAGCGGCGAACGCGAGACGCCGTTCGATATCGCCCCGCTCCACGCCCGCCACGTCGACGATCTTGTCCCGCGCCGCGTGGCCCGAAACGAGCGTCACCGAGGTGCGCGGTACCGCGAACGTCTCGGCGAGGAGGCGCACGACCGCCTCGTTCGCGCGGCCCCCTTCGGCCGGAGCCGTGACGCGCACCTTCCATGCGTCGCCGTGACGTCCGACGACGCCGGCACGCGTCGCGCCGGGCGCGACACGCAACCGCACACGCGTCAAAACCGCGTCCATGCAGGGGAGTCTAGCTTGGCCTCATGGCGCTCCAGGCCGGGGGAATCACGCGCGGCCCGATGTCGGCGTCGACGAGACGACGCGCTACGCCGCCTTCTCTTCCGGAGCGTCGTCGTCGACGAGCGCGAGCGCGGATCGCAGTAGGGAGCGCATCCGGCGCACCTCGCCGAGCAGGCGATCGTGGTCCGCGCGTGCGTGCCGGGTGATCGACCGCGCCTCCGAGCGCGCCTCCTCGAGAATCAGGTCCGCCTCCTTGCGGGCCTGGTCCTTCAGCGTGACCGCGGCCTTCTCGGCCGACACGAGCGTCGTGCGCAGGAGCCCCTCGATCTCGCGGTAGCGGATGAGGTCGTTCTCGAGCTGCTCGACCTTGTCGGCGAGGTCGGCGCGCTCGCGCCACACGTCCTCGAAGCTCGTGACGATCTCGTCGAGCAGCCGGTCGACGGCGTCGCGGTCGTAGCCGCCCACGAGCGCCTTGGGCGGTTTCACGTGTCTGAGCTCTACCGGGGTGAGCGTCATCGCATCGTCTCCCCTTTCAATGCAGGCGGTCGAGGATGTTGATCGCAACCGCGAGAAGGACATAGAGGGCGGCGACTCCCACCACCGGCGAGAGGTCGAGCGGGCCGAAGTTCGGCAGCACGCGGCGCCACATCCGCAGGTACGGATCGCAGACGTCGTAGAGGAAGCGCTGGATCCGGTTCAACCAGACCGAGTACGGCATGCGCACCCAGGACGTGATGATGTACCCGAGGATCAGCAGCGAGTAGACGTATACGAAGACCTGCAGGAAGCTCTCGACGCTGTCGATCGCGTCGAAGAGCAAGCCGAGCATGGCGCCGCCGCCCATGTGGCTCAGTTCGGCCTCCCGAGCCGTTCTCCTGGCGTGTTACGCCTGATTGAAAAAGCCGCCGCGCTCGAGCAGTCGCGCGCGCTCCTCGGCGGATACCTCGACGTTTCGCGGCGTGAGCAGGAACACCTTGTCCGCGACGCGCTGCATACCGCCGTCGAGTGCGTAGGTCAGGCCGCTCGCGAAGTCGATGAGGCGCTTCGAGAGATCCCCGTCGGTGCTCTGTAGGTTGAGGATGACCGGGATCGCGTCCTTGAACTTGTCCGCGATCTGCTGCGCGTCGTTGAAGCTGCGCGGGATGACGAGGTGGACGCGCACCGAGGCCGGGCCGGGAACGGCAGCGACGCGCGGCCGCAGCACCTCGGTTCGGTCGGAGCTCGGCTCCGGGTCGGTCCAGTCGTCGAACTCGCGGTCGCGCCGCCGCGGCGCCAGGCGGCGGACGTTCGGGCGCTCGGCATAGCTGCGCTGAATGTCCTCGTCCGTGACGTAGCCGTCCTCGTCCCAGTCCTCCTCCTCGGCGATGCCGAAGTAGACGAGGGTCTTGTTCCAGACGTCGGTGAAGCCCATCGCGGGCGAAATGTTACTCCCGGTACAGGATTGAGCCCACGCGGATCAGGGTGGCGCCCTCTTCCGCGGCGACGCGGTAGTCCTGGCTCGTCCCCATCGACAGCTCGCGGAGGCCGTGCTGCTCCGCGAGCTCGCGCAGGCGCCGGAAATACGGGCGCGACGCCTCGGGGTCGTGCGTCTCCGGCGGCATGGTCATCAGGCCGCGCACGCCGCTCGAGAGCTCGAGGAAGCGCGGCAGGTCCTCGGGTGCGATGCCGGACTTCGAGCGCTCGCCGGAGAGGTTGACCTCCACGAGCGCCGGCACCGAGAGCCTGCGCGCGGCCGACTCCGAGTCGAGCGAATGCACGAGCTCGCACATGCGGTTGACGGCCTTCACCTTGTTCGACTGCAGATGGCCGATGAAGTGCCAGCGGAAGGCGTCGCCGTACTCGGCGTGCTTGCGCTCGAGATCCTGCGCGCGGTTCTCCCCGACGACCTCGACGCCCGCGCGAACGAGGACCTCCATTTCGCGGAGGTCGACGTACTTGGTAGCCGCGACGACCGTCACCTGTCCGCCGACGTCCGTGCGGATCTGCTCGTAGTTGGCGCGAACGGCGTCAGGCGACGTAGCCGATCACTCCCTGCCGGCCGGTGACGCCCTTGTCGCGGCGATGTGAGAAGAAGTCCTCGCTGCACGCGGTGCAGACGTCGATCCGCTCGACCGACGCGACGCCCGCGTCGCGCAGCACGCGCTCCGCGGCCGCCCAGAGGTCGAGGTTGCGCCCGCGCACGAACGTCGGGCCGAAGCGCGCACGGTACGCGTCCGCGATCTCGTCGCCGACTTCGTAGCAGCAAGGCCCGATGCCGGGGCCGACGGCCGCGAGCAGGCCTCCGGCGCCGAGCGTCGCCACGCCCGACTCGACGATCCCCTCGAGCAGGCCGAGTCGGCCGGCGTGCAGCAACGCGAGCGCGGGCCTGCCATTCCGGCGCGCGATAGCGACGGGCAGACAGTCGGCGGTGAGCTTCAGCATCGGGATGTCCGGGTCCTCCGTCCAGAGGCCGTCCCCCTGACGCCCGCGCTCGCCCGCCACGGCGCGGTTCACCGTCGCCGCGTGCACCTGGCAGTTCATCGCGAGCCGCTCTGCATCTGCTCCGACGGCCT
>Ga0114129_10007369_pt1 | contig 15661 bp, 17 predicted proteins | sample RhiMetdeltSRZDD1_FD_80071 | JGI IMG/M metagenome (GOLD analysis project Ga0114129, IMG submission 80071) | Populus rhizosphere microbial communities from Tennessee, USA - Rhizosphere MetaG P. deltoides SRZDD1 (version 2) (version 2) | ecosystem: Host-associated > Plants > Roots > Rhizosphere >... | reverse complement strand
GGCCACCAGGTCGACGACCGACCCCGTGGGCACCGGCGCGCGCACGGAGATCCCGTTGAGCTTGCCGTTCAGCTCGGGCAGCACGAGGCCGACCGCCTTGGCCGCGCCGGTCGAGGTCGGGATCATGGATAGCGCGGCCGCGCGGGCGCGATAGAGATCCTTGTGGAATTGGTCGTGCGACGGCTGATCATTGGTGTAGGCGTGCACCGTGGTCATGAAGCCCTTTTCGATACCGACGGCGTCGTGCAGCACCTTGGCGACGGGCGCGAGGCAATTCGTGGTGCATGAGGCGTTCGACACCACCACGTGGTCCTTGGTCAGCTTGTCGTGGTTGACGCCGTAGACTACGGTGAGATCGACCTCGTCCGCGGGCGCCGAAATCAGCACGCGCTTGGCGCCGGCCTTCAGATGCGCCGAAGCCTTCTCCTTCGACGCAAACAGACCGGTGCATTCGAGCGCGATATCGACGCCGAGATCCTTCCACGGCAGCTGCGCCGGATCGCGGATGGCGAGCACCTTGATCGGGCCGATGCCGCAGTCGATGGTATCGCCCTTGACCGTCACCTCGCCGGGGAAGCGGCCGTGCACGGAGTCGAAGCGCAGCAGGTGCGCGTTGGTCTCGGGCGGCGCCAGGTCGTTGATGGCGACGACCGCGATGTCCTTGCGTTTCGCTTCTACAATTGCCCGCAAAACATTTCGGCCAATGCGGCCAAAGCCGTTGATGGCGACGCGTACCGACATAATCGATCTCCTGAACTCCCGCCTAATTCCCCTTCAATTTGCCCATTGCCGCTTCCGCGACCTTCTCGGCCGTAATGCCGAAATGCTTGTACAGGTCCTTATATGGGGCGCTCGCGCCGAATGTGCTCATGCCGACAAAAACGCCGTCGCTGCCGATGATCTCGTCCCAGCCCTGGCGCACGGCCGCCTCGACCGCAACCTTGACCGATGCCGTGCCGATGACCTTCTGCCGCGCGGCCGCCGGCAGCGCACGGAACAGCTCGAAGCAGGGCACCGAGACGACGCGCGCCGAGATGCCGCGTTCGCGCAGGAATTTGCGCGCCTCGACCGCGATCGAGACTTCCGACCCGGATGCAAACAGCGAGACATCGGCGTTCTGGTCGCTCGGAACGATCTCGTAGGCGCCCTCGGCGCTGCGGTTTTCCGCATCGTGGCCGAGGCGGAGCTGCGGCACGTTCTGGCGGGTGAGCGCGAGCACGCTCGGCTGGCCGCCGGCCTCGAGCGCAAGCTGCCAGCATTCGACCGTCTCGACCGCATCGCACGGCCGAAACACGAGCAGGTTCGGCATCGCGCGCAATGAGGCAAGGTGCTCGACCGGCTGATGCGTCGGGCCGTCCTCGCCGAGCCCGATCGAGTCGTGCGTCATCACGTGGATGACGCGGCAGCCCATCAGCGCGGCAAGCCGGATCGCCGGCCGGCAATAGTCGGAGAACACCAGGAACGTGCCGGAATAGGGAATGATGCCGCCATGCAGCGCCATGCCGTTCATGGCCGCGGCCATGCCGTGCTCGCGCACGCCGTAATGGATGAACCGGCCGGAATAATCGGGGGCCGTGAGCACGGCCATGCCCTTCGGCCTGGTGTTGTTGGAGCCGGTGAGATCGGCGGAGCCGCCGATCATCTCCGGCAATGCCGGCGTCAAGGCTTCGAGCGCGACCTCGGAGGCGGCGCGCGTTGCCATCTCCTTGGGCGCGGCAACGAGCTTCTCCTTCACGGCGCGCACGGCAGCAGCAAGCCTTTCTTTCGGCAGCTCGCCGCGCAGGCGGCGCTGGAATTCGGCGCGCCGCTCCGGATCGAGCGCGTTGAGCCGTTGATTCCAGGTCGCGCGTGCGGGTTTCGATCGTTGCCCCGCCGCCCGCCACGACTCGCGCACATCGGGGGGAATCTCGAACGCCGCCTCGGTCCAGCCGAGCTGCTTGCGGGCGGCCGCGATTTCGTCGGCGCCCAGCGGCGAGCCATGGCACTTCTCGGTGCCGGCCTTGGTCGGCGCGCCGAAGCCGATGGTGGTGCGGCAGGCGATCAGCACGGGACGATTCGAGAGCTTCGCCTTCTCGATCGCAAACGCGACGGCGTCCGGATCGTGACCGTCGATTCGTGTCGCGGCCCAGCCGGCGGCCTCGAAGCGCTTCACCTGGTCGACCGAGTCGGCGAGGCTCAGCGGTCCATCGATGGAGATGCCGTTGTCGTCGAACAGCACGATGAGCTTGTTGAGCTTCAGGTGGCCGGCAAGCGCGATGGCCTCCTGACTCACGCCTTCCATCAGGTCGCCATCGGAGGCGAGCACGTAAGTGCAATGGTCGACGAGATCGCGGCCGAACTCGGCGGCCAGATGACGCTCGGCGATCGCCATGCCGACGGCATTCGCCAGTCCCTGCCCGAGCGGTCCGGTGGTGGTCTCCACGCCGGGCGCGAGGAAATTCTCCGGATGCCCGGCCGTGATCGAGCCGAGCCGGCGGAAACGGCGCAGCTCCTCGATCGTCATCTTCTCGTAGCCGAGGAGATGCAGCACCGCGTAGATCAGCATCGAGCCGTGGCCCGCCGAGAGCACGAAGCGGTCGCGGTCAGGCCAGGCCGGATCGGCCGGATCGAATTTGAGGAAACGCGTGAACAGAACCGTCGCGATATCGGCCGCGCCCATCGGCAAGCCGGGATGCCCCGATTTCGCCTGCTCGACGGCGTCCATTGCGAGCGCGCGGATGGCGTTCGCCATGCGATCGTGCTTCGCACGCGCCGCGGGTGTCCCGTGCTCGCGGCCGGCAGTCGATGGTGCGGCGGCTGCCGAAGCTGCGGCGATTGGAGACTTCGGAATCGTCATGCGGAGCCGGGAAAGTTGCGCAGGCGAGCCTCTAGCACGCAGGGCGGGGGAGTCAAAGAACCGCGGGGAACCCACACCCCGACATGCACAGGACAGGGGAGAAAATCCGCGCCAACGTTGACGCAAAGCCACAGCGCAACGTAAGCTTCTTTCTCTAACTGCTTGCCGTCGCACAAGATTTTTTGCGACCAACAACAGGCGAAAGAACGACGAATCAAGGGGCTAAGCGCCGGTAATGTCGGATACCCAGGCGATCGACTCGGCCAGCAAACGTCTTGCGCTTGCGCTCGATGCGCTCGAAGCGGCGGTCGAGCGGCGCCACGAGGCCGATCGCGGGCAGGAGGGTCTGGCCGAGCAGTTGCAAGCGCTCGGCACCGACCGTTCGCGGCTCGCCTGCGACCTCGATAGCGCGGTCGCGCACGCGCGCACGCTCGAAACCACCAACCGCGAGATCGCGCGCAGGCTCGATGTCGCCATCGACACCATCCGTTCCGTGCTGGATGCCAATGACCGCTGATCCGTTCCAAGACCCGCGCGAAGGCGCGATGTCGCAGGTGACCGTCACCATCAACGGTCGCCAATTCCGCATGGCCTGCGAGGACGGACAGGAAGGCCATCTGCAGGGGCTCGCGGCCGATCTCGACCAGCGCATCGAGAAGCTGCGCGCGAGCTTCGGCGAGATCGGCGACACCCGCCTCACGGTGATGGCTGCGCTCACCGTCGCGGACGAGCTTGCCGAGACGAGCGCCCGGCTGCGCCGGATCGAGGAGGAGCTGGCCGGCCTGCAGGATGCACGCGTCGCCTCCGCGGAACGCGCCAAGACGACCCAGGCTGCTGTTTCGGCTGCGCTAAATTCCGCCGCCGAGCGCATCGAAAGCCTCACCCGCCGGCTCAACCAGACCCTCGGCAACGGCGGCGTCGCGATCGGATGAGCCTGCGCGCTTTGCGCAGCAACGCCACAAGCACTACATTGGCCCGGCGGGGCTGCGAGGCGCGTCAGGGGCCATATCCCCGGGGCCTTATCGATCCTCAAGGGAGCTGTCCCTGACCGGGCTCGTGGGCTCGGACATACGGCGCCCACCTACTTTCGTAGGGAACCCGGGATCGATGCTCCAACGGCCGTTGCGGCTCCGCACTCCTGCACCGTTTGGGATGTCCGAATCACAGTCGATCGAGAACCAGAAGGTCGCGCTCCGCCGCGAGGCGATCGCCCGGCGGGATGCCCTGCCCGCGGCCGAGCGCGCCAAGGCCGCCGAGACCATCGCCGGGCGGGAGTTTCCGGTCGCGGTCGCGCCCGGCGCGATCGTGTCCGGCTTCATGCCGCTCAAGAGCGAGATCAATCCGATCCCGCTCATGCGCAGGCTGGCCGACGGCGGCGCGCGGCTCGCGCTGCCGGCGGTGGCGGGCCGGGGCAAGCCGCTCCTGATGCGCGGCTGGTCGTTCGGCGAGCCACTCGCGTCGGGGGTCTGGGGCATCCGTGAGCCGCAGCCGGATGCGCCCGAGGTCGCGCCCGACATCCTGCTGGTGCCGCTGCTAGCCTTCGACCGCGCCGGCCACCGCCTCGGCTACGGCGCCGGCTATTTCGACATGACCATCACGGCATTGCGTGCCCGGAAGCCGATTGTCGCGGTCGGCATCGCCTATGCCAGCCAGGAAGTCCCCACGGTTCCGATAAGCCCCCGCGACGCCCGCCTCGATCTCGTGCTAACGGAGCACGAAGTGATCGATTTCCGCAGAGCTTGAGCCGGTGCGTATCCTCTTCATTGGCGACATTGTCGGACGCAGCGGCCGCACGATCGTGCTCGAGCAACTGCCGGCGCTCATCCGCGACTGGAAGCTCGATTTCGTCGCCATCAACGGCGAAAACGCCGCCGGCGGCTTCGGCATCACCGAGGCGATCTATCACGAGCTGGTGGACGCCGGCGCCGACGCCATCACGCTCGGCAATCATGCCTGGGACCAGAAGGAGGCGCTCGTATTCATCGAGCGAGCCCCGAAGCTGATCCGGCCGCTGAACTATCCGGCCGGAACGCCGGGCCGCGGCGCGGCGCTGGTCGAGGCCAAGAACGGCGCGCGCGTGCTGGTGATCAACGCCATGGGCCGCATCTTCATGGAGCCGCTCGACGATCCCTTCACCGCTGTCGACCGCGAGCTCGCTGCCTGCGCGCTCAAGCGGGACGCCGACGCCATCATCGTCGACATCCACGCCGAAGCGACCAGCGAGAAGCAGGCGATGGGATTTTTCTGCGACGGCCGCGCCAGCCTGGTCGTGGGCACCCATACCCATGCGCCGACCGCCGACCATCAGGTGCTGCCCGGCGGCACGGCCTTCATCTCCGACGTCGGCATGACCGGCGACTACGATTCGATCATCGGCATGGCCAAGGACGAGCCGATCAATCGTTTTCTCCGCCGCATCTCATCGAGCCGGTTCGAGCCGGCGTTGGGCGCGGCAACGCTGTGCGCCGTGGCGGTCGAGACCGATGCCGCCGGCCTCGCGCAGCGCATCGGGGCGGTCCGCATCGGCGGCCGGCTGGAGGGAGCGCGCCCGGCGTTCTGGGAGGGTTGACGGAAGCGAAGACGAACGCGGCCAAGCGGGTGGCTTTCTTTATTTTCCGCCCGCGCCATTCTATAAGACGCGAGATCAATGCATCCCCGCCGCTGCCAGGCGCGCCATAGCGCGAGCGGCCGGACTGTCGAGAACGTACGGGACGAGAGGCCATGGCCGGACATTCGCAGTTCAAGAACATCATGCACCGCAAGGGCCGGCAGGATGCGGCGAAATCGAAGCTGTTCGGGAAGCTCGCGCGCGAAATTACGGTGTCGGCCAAGCTCGGCCAGGCCGATCCGGCGATGAATCCGCGCCTGCGGGCGGCGATGCAGGCCGCGCGCGCGGAGAACATGCCCAAGGACAACATCGAGCGCGCGATCAAGAAAGCGATGGGAGGCGATACCGAGACCTACGACGAGATCCGTTACGAGGGCTATGGGCCCGGCGGCGTTGCCGTCATCGTCGAGGTGCTGACAGACAATCGCAACCGCGCCGCCGGAGAGGTGCGAGCCACCTTCACCAAGAACGGCGGCAACCTCGCCGAGACCGGTGCGGTGTCATTCATGTTCGATCATGTCGGCGTCGTTGAATACGAGGCCGCGGCGGCGAGCGCCGACGCCATGCTCGAAGCCGCGATCGAAGCCGGCGCCGAAGACGTGATCTCGAACGAGGGCGGCCACGAGATCTACACCACGTCGGACTCGCTGCGCGACGTGGCGAAGGCGCTGGAGGCGAAATTCGGCGAGCCGCGCAAGGCGGCGCTGGTCTGGAAGCCGCAGAACACAGTCGCCATCGACGACGAGCAGGGCGAGAAGGTGCTCAAGCTGATCGAAACGCTCAACGAGCAGGACGACGTGCAGAACGTCTACGCCAATTTCGAAATCTCGGATAAATTGCTGCACAAGCTGAGCGCGTGAGGCCGGCGCCTCAGCGGAAGATACCCCGCCCGCCGTGACCGGCAGGCCTTTCCGTCCGCGGCGCGGTGGGCAGACCCGCGCGAACCCTAGGCGCGGAACGCCGCCGGGGTTATCAACGAGCGACCATGAGGCGACCGATTCGCATCCTCGGCATCGACCCGGGGCTCCGCCGCACCGGCTGGGGCGTGGTCGAGATCGAGGGTAACCGGCTTTCCTTCCTCGCCTGCGGTTCGCTTGCGACCGACGACAAGGCCGCGCTTGCGGTACGGCTCGTTGCCATCCACGACGGCTTGCGGCGTGTCGTCGCCGACCACGCGCCGGACGAGGCGGCGGTCGAGGCCACCTTCGTCAGCCGCGACGCCGCCGCCACGCTCAAGCTCGGCCAGGCGCGTGGCATCGCCATGCTGGTGCCGGCGATCGCCGGCCTGCCGGTCGCCGAATACGCGCCGAACCTGGTGAAGAAGACCATCATCGGCGCCGGCCACGGCGAGAAGGCACAAATCCGCATGATGGTCGGGGTGCTGTTGCCGAAAGCCGACCCGCAGTCGGAGGACGCGGCCGATGCGCTCGCCATCGCAGTCTGTCACGCGCATCACCGCCAGAGCGTCGTGCTGAAGGTGGCGGCGCAATGATCGGCAAGCTCAAAGGCATCATCGACTCTTACGGCGAGGACTGCATCGTGCTCGACGTGGGCGGTGTCGGCTATCTCGTGCACTGCTCGGCGCGCACGCTGCAGGAACTGCCGGCCGCCGGGCAGCCGGTGACGCTGTCGATCGAGACCCATGTGCGTGAGGACCAGATCCGGCTGTTCGGATTTCTCTCGGACGTCGAGCGCGAATGGTTTCGACTGCTGCAGACCGTGCAGGGCGTCGGCGCCAAAGTCGCGCTCTCGGTGCTGGGCACGCTCAAGCCCGCCGATCTCGCCTCCGCCGTCGCCATGCGCGACAAGGCGACGGTGGCGCGCACGCCCGGCGTCGGGCCCAAGGTCGCCGAGCGCATCGTCACCGAGTTGAAGGACAAGGCGCCCGCTTATGCCAACCTCGATCCGGCGGTGATCCGGCTGTCCGGCGCGGTCGAGGACAAGCGCGCGCCGCGGCCGATCACCGATGCGATCTCGGCGCTGGTGAACCTCGGCTATGGCCAGCCGCAGGCCGCCGCCGCCATCGCGGCCGCGACGCGATCGGCCGGCGAGGAGATCGACGTGGCGAGTCTTATCCGGCTCGGGCTGAAGGAACTCGCGAAATGAGGGCGGCCGCATGAGCACCACGCCTCGCCGCCTCGTCACCGCCGAGCGCCGCGACGATGACGTCGTGGAAACCTCGCTGCGCCCGCAGCGACTTTCCGAATTCATCGGGCAGCAGCAGGCGCGCGCCAACCTTGCCGTATTCGTCGAGGCGGCGCGGGCGCGGCGCGAGGCGCTCGACCACGTGTTGTTCGTCGGCCCGCCGGGCCTGGGCAAGACCACGCTGGCGCAGATCGTCGCGCGCGAGCTGGGCGTCAATTTCCGCGCCACCTCGGGCCCGGTGATCGCCAAGGCCGGCGATCTCGCCGCGCTGCTGACCAATCTCGAAGCGCGCGACGTTCTGTTCATCGACGAGATCCACCGGCTCAATCCGGCAGTCGAGGAAATCCTCTATCCGGCGATGGAGGATTTTCAGCTCGATCTCATCATCGGCGAGGGCCCGGCGGCACGCTCGGTCAAGATCGATCTCGCGCAGTTCACCCTGATCGGCGCGACCACGCGCGCCGGGCTGCTCACCAATCCGCTGCGCGATCGCTTCGGCATCCCGATCCGGCTCAACTTCTATTCCGAGCCCGAGCTCGAGGAGATCGTCAATCGCGGCGCCCGCGTGCTCGGCATCGGCATGACGCCGGACGGCGCCAACGAGATTGCGCGGCGGGCGCGCGGCACGCCGCGCATCGCCGGCCGGCTGCTGCGACGGGTGCGCGACTTCGCGCTGGTCGCCGGCACCAAGTCGATCGACCGCGCGGCCGCGGATGGCGCGCTGCGCGAGCTCGAAGTGGACGCGGCGGGACTCGACGCCATGGACCGGCGCTACCTCTCAACGATCGCCGAGAACTACGGCGGCGGGCCGGTGGGCATCGAAACCATCGCGGCGGCACTGTCGGAGCCGCGCGACGCCATCGAGGAGATCATCGAGCCGTTTCTGATCCAGAAGGGCTTCGTGCAGCGCACCCCGCGCGGGCGGCTTCTCACCTCGCACGCGTTCCGCCACCTCGGTCTCGCCGAGCCCGCGCGCGATCCGTCGCAATTTGGTTTGTTTGGACAGGTCGATGACGAGTGATTGCGCCCGCGCCAGTCGCTTTTCGCGTTCATGTCGATCCTTGTGTCCAAGGACCTGGCAAGTTCGCGGCGGGTAATGTCGGCGGCTGGACTCTGAACAGAAAGTTAGAGTGTGGGGACCAAATAGAAGAGAATCCAGTGGCCGGAAAATCCACGGACGACGGCCGCAACTGGGAGGCAGCGATGCAGAAGGACGTTCCGTGGCGATGACGCCTTCCGCGCTCGACGGCGAGATCCGCGGCGGCCGGCATGTCATGCCGGTGCGCGTGTACTACGAGGACACCGACTTCTCCGGCGTCGTCTATCACGCGAGCTATCTGCGCTTCATGGAGCGCGGCCGAACCAATTATCTGCGGCTGCTCGGGATCGATCACCGCGCGCTGTTCGAAGAGGCGCAGCAGGAGGCGCCCGGTTTTGCCTTTGTCGTGCGCTCGATGCAGATCGATTTCCGCAAGCCCGCGCGCATGGACGACATGCTCGAGATCGAGACCGCGCCCGAAGAGGTCAAAGGCGCCTCGATCACGCTGCATCAGCGCATCATGCGCGGCGACGAGGTGCTGAACGAAGCCCATGTCCAGGTGGCCTTCGTCGCCAGCGGCCGGGCACGGCCGATCCCCAAGCCGCTGCGCACCGCCATGCAGGCGGACAAGGACGCCGTCGACAGCTGATCGGGACCCCCCACGGCGGTCCTTGCCGCTGTCGACGGTCGCCCCCGACTAATGTAAAGACCGTTCACATGAGCTGGTCCAAGCAGGGCGGGCGCTCGGGCCCCCGCGGCTATCACCACGGCAATCTCAAAGAAGCTTTGATCCGGGCTGCCCTGGATTTGATCGCGAAAAAAGGACCGGCCGGCTTCACCTTCGCTGAAGCCGCCCGCTGGGCCGGCGTCAGCCCGGCCGCGCCATACCGGCATTTCCGTGACCGCGACGAGTTGCTGGCCGATGTTGCGCGCCGCGGCTTCGATCAATTCGAGGCGGCGCTCGCGCGCGCATGGAATGGCGGCAGCCCGGAGCCGTTCGCCGCGTTCGAACGTGTCGGCAGGGCGTATCTGCAATTCGCCAGGGATGAGCCGGCGTACTATTCGGCCATGTTCGAAGCGGGCATTCCACCCGACATCAACCCGGAGCTGCGCGAGGCCGGCGAGCGCGCTTTCGCCGTGCTGAGAATGGCGACGGAGCAACTTGTCGCCACCATGCCTGCGGCCAATCGCCCGCCGGTGTTGATGATGGCGCTGCACATCTGGGCGCTGTCGCATGGCATCGCGTCGCTGTTCGGACGCGGGGACGCGGCGCGACGGACGCTGCCCATGTCGGCGGAGGAGTTATTGGAGGCTGCGGTGCTGATCTATCTCCAGGGCCTGGGGGTCCATCAGCCGCCGAAGGCGGGGCGGTCCGGCTCCTGATCGAGCCTTGACATGGTTAAGCCTCGCCGCTATGTAAATGTTATTAACATTCACAGCCGAGGATCTGTCATGGTTGTCGCTGCGAAGCTCGACGAATGGGGACGTGGCGCCTGGATCGCGCTGATGGTCCTCGGTTTCATCATCTGGTGGCCGTTGGGTCTGGCGACCCTGGCCTTTCTCATATGGAGCGGACGCATGGCGTGTTGGAAACGAGGCGAAGTCGGCCCGTGGCAGGGCAGCGATCAGATGCGCGCGGCCGCGAACTGGTGGCGGCAACCGCCGTCGAGCGGCAATCGGGCGTTCGACGAATATCGCGCCGAAACCCTGCGGCGCCTCGAAGAGGAGCAGCGCGAGTTTCGCGAGTTCCTGGATCGGCTCCGCGACGCCAAGGACAAGACCGAGTTCGATCAATTCATGGCCGACCGTCGCGCTCGCACCGGATCGGCGGCGCAGCCGCAGAGCTGAACGTCATCGCTGAAAATTGTGCGGCCGTCCGCCTCCCGGAAGGCGGGCGGTCGCATGTATTTTGGCGCGCCGGGCCCGAATCGCTCCGCGCGGTCCACAGGCCCCCAGTAACCCGACCTTAACCGCGGTCAGCGCCACTTAGCCGCCGGTATGGCGGGTCGGGTGCCCTAGTTTGGACAATATTGGCGCGGAATTCCCTACGTCTGCCGGGTGGTGGACGGCTCGATTTTTCGCGCATTTTGGACGTCGGCGGAGCGCTCACTGATGCTGCTCGCCATGTCCTTTTGGTCCTGCGACGGCGTACCGCCCTGGCGTCCGAACCGGAGAGCCGAAAAGGATCGACTATGACTCCCGCTGACCTGCCGCAGATCGGACTCACGTCCTCCGATCTCTCGCTCTTTTCCTTGTTCTGGCAGGCGCACTGGCTCGTCAAATCGGTGATGATCGGCTTGATGCTCTGCTCGATCTGGGTCTGGGCGATCGCGATCGACAAGACGCTGCTATATGGCCGCATGCGTAAGGCCATGGACCGGTTCGAGCAGGCGTTCTGGTCCGGCCAATCGCTCGAGGATCTGTACCGCTCGCTGTCGTCGCGGCCGACGCATTCGATGGCGGCGCTGTTCGTGGCGGCGATGCGGGAGTGGAAGCGCAGCCTCGAAGGCCAGGCGCGCTCCTTCGCCGGCCTGCAGATGCGGATCGAGAAGGTGATGGATGTCACCATCGCCCGCGAGATCGAGCGCCTGGAACGCCACCTCCTGGTACTGGCGACGGTGGGTTCCGCCGGCCCCTTCGTCGGCCTGTTCGGCACGGTCTGGGGCATCATGACCAGCTTCCAGTCGATCGCCGCCTCGAAGAATACCTCGCTGGCGGTGGTCGCGCCGGGCATCGCGGAAGCCCTGTTCGCGACCGCGATCGGCCTCATCGCCGCCATACCGGCGACGATTTTTTACAATAAGTTCGCGTCCGAGGTGAACAAACAGGCCCAGCGCCTGGAGGGGTTCGCGGACGAGTTTTCCGCGATCCTGTCGCGCCAGATCGACGAGCGCGCCTGAGGGGGTTGAGCGATGGCCATGGGCGGCCCGAGCGCGGTCGAATCCGGCAAGAGGCGACGCCGGCGCCGCGGCGTCATGAGCGAGATCAACGTGACGCCGATGGTCGACGTCATGCTGGTGCTGCTCATCATCTTCATGATTTCGGCCCCGCTCCTGACGGTCGGGGTGCCGCTCGAATTGCCGCAGAGCCAGGCCAAGAGCCTTGACCAGGACAAGGAACCGCTCACAATTTCGGTCAATCTCCAGGGGCAAGTGTTCCTGCAAAACGCCGAGATCGGGGTGGACGAGCTGGTACCCAAGCTCAAGGCCATTACCGAGGCGCGCGGGGGGATGGACGAGCGAATTTACGTGCGCGGCGATCGCAAGGTCGATTACGGCACCGTGATGAAAGTCATGGGCCGGTTATCCGGTGCGGGCTTCCATCGCGTCGCGCTGGTGACGGAGATCGAGCAGGGGTCCTGAGAGGGGGGCGTAGCGAGCCGGATGAGGACGGCCTTCACCGTATCGAGCGTGGGACACGCGGCCCTGCTGCTGTGGGGCGTGATGACGTTCGTCGTCACCACGCACCGGGCCGAATCGCCCGAGTCGATGCCGGTCGACATCATCTCCGCGAACGAGTTTTCGCAGATCACCGCCGGCAGCACGAAGGCGCCGAAAAGCGCGCAGCCCAAGCCCGTGGTTGAAAAAGTCGCCGAGCGCAAAGCCGCCGAGGATCCGACCGCGAAGGTCGAGCAGAAGGAAGTCAGGGCCGCGACCGACGTGCCGCCGGTGCCTGAGTCGAAGCCACCGCCGACCGCGCAGAACAAGCCGCCGGAGCCCAAGCGCGATCCGATCGCCGAAGCGATCAAGAAGGACCAGGCCAGGAAGCCCGAGCCGAAGAAGGTCGAAGCCAAGACGCCGACGCCGCCGAAGCGCAACGTCCAGGATCAGCCCAAGTTCGATCCGAGGCAGGTCGCCGCGCTGCTCGACAAGCGCACGCCGCAGCGCGTCGCCGCGGCCGGCGAAGCGCTCAACAACACCGTCTCGCTCGGCGCGCCGCGCGGGGCGGCCGCGCAGCTTTCGCAGAGCGAGCTCGACGCTCTGCGCGCGCGGCTGGCGCAATTGTGGAATCCGCCCGCTGGTGCGACCAACCCGGAAGAGCTGATCGTCCAGGTCAGGATCAGGCTGAAGCCGGACGGCACGCTGGCCGCGCCGCCGGAGGTGCTCAACAGCGGACGAAGCCCATTGTTCATGGCTGCCCGGGACAGCGCGGCGCGCGCCGTGCTGCGCGGACAGCCTTTCGACATGCTCAAGCCGGAGCATTACGAACAATGGAAAGACATCGAGATCACGTTCGATCCGCGCGAGATGCTGCGCGGGTGATCCAGTCCTAACGGTCAACGTAGAGAAGCCATGCACGATCGCAGTTCGATGATTCTGTCGTCTTTGAGCCGTCGCCGGATGCTGACGCTCGGCGCGGGCGCCGCCGCCGGTACGCTGACGGGTCTTGCGCCACGGTGGGTCAGCGCAGTGCTCAAGCTCGACGTGACGCAGGGCAACGTGCAGCCAATGCCGATCGCGCTGCCCAATTTCATCCCTGCCGGCCCGGCCGAGGCCGAGCTGTCGCGTGGCGTGACGCAGATTATCGCATCCAATCTGCAGCGCTCCGGGTTGTTCGCGCCGATCGACCAGGCCGCCTATCTGGAGAAGATCAACAACCTCGACGCGACACCGCGCTTCCCCGATTGGCGGCAGATCAACGCGCATGCGCTCGTCGTCGGCCGGGTCGAGCGGCGCGACGGCCGCGTCGCCGGACAATTCCGGCTTTGGGACGTGTTCGCCGGGCAGCATCGCTACGCCCAGGCGTACGGGACGCCGCAGGACAACTGGCGCCGCATCGGCCACATCATCTCCGACGCCATCTACGAGGTGCTCACCGGAGAGAAGGGTTATTTCGACAGCCGCGTCGTCTTCATTGACGAATCCGGCCCGAAGGACCGGCGGGTGAAGCGGCTCGCGATCATGGATCAGGACGGCGCCAATGTGCGCTATCTCACCCGCGGCGACGACCTCGTGCTGACACCGCGGTTCTCGCCCTCGACCCAGGAGATCACCTACATGTCTTACGGGCAGGGCCACCCGCGGGTGTTCCTACTCAACATCGAGACCGGGCAGCGCGAGATCGTCGGCAATTTTCCCGGCATGACATTCTCGCCGCGCTTCTCGCCGGACGGTCAGCGCGTGATCATGAGCCTGCAGCAGGCCGGCAACTCCAACATCTTCGTCATGGACTTGCGCTCGAAGGCGACGACGCGGCTCACCGACACCGCGGCGATCGACACCGCGCCGTCTTACGCGCCGGATGGCACGCGCATCTGTTTCGAATCCGATCGCGGCGGCCGCCAGCAGATCTACGTGATGGGAGCGAACGGCGGTCCGGCGAATCGCATCAGCTACGGTGACGGGGCATATTCGACCCCGGTGTGGTCGCCGCGCGGTGACTACATCGCCTTCACCAAGCAGTCCCAAGGCAAGTTTGCGATCGGTATCATGAAGCCGGACGGCTCCGGCGAGCGCCTGCTGACCGAAGGCTTCCACAACGAGGGCCCGACCTGGGCGCCGAACGGCCGCGTCGTCATGTTCTTCCGGGATGCCGGTGGTAATACCGGACCGCAGCTGTTCACGGTCGACGTCACCGGCCGCAACGAGCAGCGCACGCCGACGCCGAGCTACGCGTCCGATCCCGCCTGGTCGCCACTGCTGCCGCTCTCCTCGTAACGAGCCGCAACGGAACTTTCAGCCCCGAAGCCGCCGCATTCACGGCACATTAACCATTGAAAAATCTTTCAAGGGCTTTCCGCATTTCGAGCCATTCTTGCAAGGTCCCATCAAGGTTGACGGAACCTTCGCTTAACCAGCCACCTGCTAGACCTGCTGCAAGTCCGGTAACGAGGCGAGAATGGAGGCACCGGAATGAAAGTTGAGTACAAGTTCCGCGCTGTGAAGCTTGTTGTGTTGCTTGCCGCGGCGCTGACGATCGGCGCCTGCGCGAAAAATCCCGAGCAGAATCCCGGCCTGGCGAACGCCAGCGCTGCCGTTCCCGGCAGCCAGCAGGACTTCGTGGTCAATGTCGGCGACCGCGTCTTCTTCGAGACCGATTCCTCGGAGCTCACGCAGCAGGCGTTGGGAACGCTCGAGAAGCAGGCGCAGTGGCTGCGCGCCTATCCGCAATACACCTTCACCATCGAGGGGCACGCCGACGAGCGCGGCACGCGCGAATACAACATCGCGCTCGGCGCCCGTCGCGCGCAGGCGGTGCGCGATTATCTCGCCTCCCGCGGCATTCAGACCCATCGCATGCGCACGATCTCGTACGGCAAGGAGCGGCCGGTTGCGGTGTGCGACGACATTTCGTGCTGGTCGCAGAACCGCCGCGCGGTGACCGCGCTCAACGCGAGTTCCTAAGGCGGGATACGGGGGAAGGGGACGGCCGGCGCCCTCGGGGCGCCGGCTGTGTTTTGGACCCCTGAGCCACATTTTGGTCGTACTGGCTCAACTATGCTAAGCGAACCACGTCATGCTGTATCGACAAAGGGCGATGACCCATTTTTCCCTGCGCGCGGTGGCCGCACCCGCCGCCGCGATCATGCTTGCGACTGTCTGCGCCGCATCGGCCCAGCAGGGGGAGCAATCGTCCCCGGGATTTTTGGATAGTCTATTCGGCGGCAGCGAGCGCGTGGGATCGCCGCCGGCCGTGCCGCCCCGCGCCGCCGCGCCTGCCGGACAAGTAGCGCAAGCGCCCGGCTCCGATCTGATGATTCGCATTGATCGACTTGAGGCACAGATCAGGCAGCTCACCGGCACGATCGAGCAGCTCCAATACCGCAACCAGCAGCTCGAGACTGCGCTCCGCCGCATGCAGGACGGCTCGGGTGCGCGTGTCATGCCCGCGCCCGATGAAGCATCGCGCCAGCCGCTGGCGCGCCCCGGGCTGCCGCCGCCGGTGACGCAAGCGCCGGCCGCAACGCAGTCATCTCCTTCCGCCGCCCCTTCCGGTACGGGCCGGCGCGGCGACGCGTTCGATCCGTCGCAGAATCCGAATGCTCCCGGCGCGCCGCGCGTGCTTGGCTCGGTGCCCGCGACCGGCGGCGTGC
>Ga0114129_10007367_pt1 | contig 15665 bp, 9 predicted proteins | sample RhiMetdeltSRZDD1_FD_80071 | JGI IMG/M metagenome (GOLD analysis project Ga0114129, IMG submission 80071) | Populus rhizosphere microbial communities from Tennessee, USA - Rhizosphere MetaG P. deltoides SRZDD1 (version 2) (version 2) | ecosystem: Host-associated > Plants > Roots > Rhizosphere >... | reverse complement strand
CTTTTGCCGATATGGCCGGTCCGAGCTCGAGTGAGCCTGTTCTGTTCGGCGGCGACGCGGTATCCTGTGCGAACATGCCGTGGCTTTTCGACCAGGGATGGCGACGTCGATGACGAAGCGGTCGGGGCCGAACAGGGCTCACGCGCAGTCCGCGTGCCTCTTTGCGGCGATCGTCATCGTGTGTGCGATCGCCACTCATGGACACGCCGCGGCGGCACCAAAGAGGCAGGCTGCCGCAGCGCTCGAACCGCCGGACGCTTCCCTCGTCGACAGGTACTGTGTCGGCTGTCACAACGATCGGTTGAAGACTGGGAATCTCTCGCTCCAGGGCCTTCCGTTATCGGATGTCGCCGGCCACGCCGAAATCTGGGAAAAAGTGATCCGGAAGGTGCGCTCCGGCGAAATGCCACCGTCCACGGTCCGTTTGCGACCGGATCCTGCGGCTGCGGCCGCCTTTGCCTCCTTCCTCGAAACGAGCCTCGATCGCGCGGCCGCGGCGCGTCCCAATCCGGGCCGTGCGCCCGTGCACCGGTTGAATCGCGCCGAGTACAGCAACGCGATTCGCGATCTGCTTGCCGTCGACGTCAAGCCGGGAGAATGGCTGCCGGTTGACGATTCGGGTTACGGGTTCGACAACATCGCGGCGGTGCTGTCGGTGTCGCCCGCGCTGCTCGAGCGGTACATGACCGCCGCGCGCCGCGTGAGCCGCTTCGCCGTTGGCGATCTCGCCGTGAAAGCGGCCGACGACGTGTACGACGCCAAGCGCGACCCGGAAAAGGGATCGCGCAACGACAGCTCAACGACGATCTGCCGTTCGATTCACGGGCCGGCATGACCGTCCGGCATTACTTTCCGCTCGATGCGGAATACATCTTCAAAGTTCGCTTCGTCGGGAACCCGGGAGCGAGTAGTGACGATGAAGGCGTCAACCCGTTCGACGTGCGCGTACCCGTTCGCGCCGGCCTGCACACGGTCGGCGTCACGTCTCCGCGGGAAAATCTGAAGCCCGAAAATGAAACACCCGGCGTTCGTGGCGGGCGCGGCGGCAATCAGGTGCCGTATCCCGTCGACCTTCGTCTCGATGGCGCACGTGTACGGCGGCTCGACGTTCCCGGCGCGCCGCCTGAAGTCAACAAGCTGATCGTCGGCGGACCGTACAATCCGACGGGCCGCGGCGATACGCCGAGCCGCGCGAAAGTGTTCATTTGCCGTCCGTCGAGCGCAGGGGCAGAAGCGGCGTGCGCGCGGCGGATTCTCACGAACCTGGCGCATTACGCATTCCGGCGTCCGGTGACCCGCGCTGACGTCGCGCCACTTCTCGCGTTTTATCAGCGGGGCCGCGCCGGCCGTGATTTCGACAGCGGCATCGAGAATGCGCTCCAGGCGATTCTGGTGTCGCCTGAATTCCTGTTCCGCGTCGAGGGCGATCCCGCAGTCGTCCGCGGCGACCAGGCCGTTCGCGTGAGCGACCTGGAACTGGCGTCGCGCCTCTCGTTCTTCTTGTGGAGCAGCATTCCCGACGCCGAGCTGCTCGGCCTGGCGGAACAGCGCAGACTGGGCGAGCCTGCAGTGCTGCGACGGCAGGTCCAGCGCATGCTCGAGGATCCGCGGTCGGACGCGTTGATCTCGAATTTTGCCGGACAGTGGCTCCATCTGCGGAACATCGAGACGGTGCGTCCCGACACGGTGATCTTTCCGTTCGACGAGGCGCTCCGCCAGGCGTTCACGAAAGAAACGGAGCTCCTCGTCGGCAGCATCGTCCGCGAAGATCGAAGCCTTTTGGATCTCCTCGATACCGATTACACGTTCGTCAACCAGCGGCTCGCCGAACACTACGGCGTCCCGAACATCTACGGATCGCAGTTTCGAAGGGTCCCAGTCACCGATCCCAACCGGCGCGGCCTCCTCGGCCAGGGCAGCATCCTGACGCTCACCTCGTACCCCAATCGCACGTCTGTGGTGCAGCGTGGGAAGTGGATTCTCGAAAACCTGCTGGGCACGCCGCCGCCGCCACCGCCGCCGGATGTGCCTGAACTGAAGGCCGCTCCGAACGGCAAGCCGCTCTCGTTGCGGGACCAGATGCAGGTGCACCGATCCAATGCCGTGTGCGCCGCGTGCCATGCGAGAATGGACCCGATTGGGTTCGCTTTGGAGAATTACGACGGCGTGGGGAAGTGGCGTGCCAAGGACGCCGGCGCGGCCATTGACGCCAGCGGCAAGCTTCCTGATGGAACAGAGTTTCACGGTCCCGCGGGCCTGCGGCAGCTGATGCTGACGAAATACAAGGACGACTTCGTGCGAACCGCGGTCGAGAAGCTGCTGACGTACGCACTGGGCAGGGGAGTCGAGTACTACGACTATCCAACCGTGCGCGCGATCGCGCGCGAAGCGGCGCGCGACAACTATCGGATTTCGTCGCTGATTCTCGCCGTCGCGAACAGCACGCCGTTTCGAATGAGGAGGGCTTCGGCGTCATGATCATCACCAATCACACGCTGCCTCGGCGGACGTTCCTGCGCGGTGTGGGCGCCACCGTCGCGCTGCCCTTTCTCGATTCGATGTTGCCGGCGTTCGCGACTCGCGCGCAGGCGGCCGGCAATCCGCCGATTCGACTGGGCTACGTCTACACGCCGAACGGCATCATCGGCGCGTGCGACAAGAGCCCCCGTCCCTTCATGTGGACGCCCAAGACCGTCGGCTCGAACTTCGCATTCAGCCCGACGATGAAGTCGCTGGAGCCGTTCCGCGAATACGTCAACGTCGTCAGCGGGCTCGCCCAAGTCAATGGCAGAGCGCTCGGCGACGGCCCCGGCGATCACGCCCGGGCCACGGCGACGTTTCTCACGGGCGTTCATCCATTCAAGACGGGCGGCGCCGATTTCAAGCTGGGAGTCTCTGCCGACCAGATCGCTGCGAAGGCGCTCGGGAAACAGACGCAGCTCTCGTCGCTGGAGCTCGGCCTCGAGCCACAGCCGCTCGCCGGCAACTGCGACTCCGGGTACACGTGCGCCTACATGTCCATGTCGTGGCGGTCGGCCACGAGCCCGCTGCCGGCAGAAATCAACCCACGCGCCGTCTTCGAGCGGCTGTTCGGCGACGCCGACAGCACCGATCCCGCGGCGCGCATGGAGCGGCTGGTCCACGACAAGAGCGTCCTCGATTATGTCGTGTCGTCGTTGTCGCGCCTGCAGGGGCGTCTCGGCGCGACCGACAAGCGCAAGCTGGACGAGTACCTCGACTCGGTGCGCGACATCGAGCGCCGCATACAGCTTGCCGAAGAGCAGAACACGCTCACACAGCTTCCACATATGGAGCGGCCCAGCGCGATTCTCGAGGACTACGAGCAGTACGCGACGCTCATGGTCGATTTGCAAGTGGCGGCGTGGCAGACCGACATGACGCGCGTGAGCTCCTTCATGCTCGGCCGGGACGGCAGCAACCGACCGTACCGCGAGATCGGTATCTCCGACGGCCATCACTCCATTTCGCACCACCAGGGCGACATGGAACGCGTGGAAAAGCTGATGAAGATTGACGAGCTGCACGTGAAGATGTTCGCGTATCTGCTGAACAAGCTGAAGGAGACGAAGGACGGCGACGGGTCGCTGCTCGATCATTCGCTCGTCGTGTTCGGCAGCAGCCTGAGTGAATCGAACATTCACACCCACGATGATCTGCCCATCGTCCTCGCCGGCACGGCGAACGGACAGATCAAGGGGAACCGTCACCTCGCTTATCCGAAAGAGACGCCGCTGAACAATCTCTTCCTGAACATGTTCGACGCTGCGGGTATCCCGCACGTCGAGGGGTTCGGAGACAGCACCGGCCGCTTGAGCAACCTGTAAGCAGGCCCGCGTCCGCCCATGAAGGCACGTGCGACAACACTGGCGATCTTGTTGGCCGCGGCGGCCTGCGCCCCGCGGTTGGCACACGCCGATTCGCGGGATCACCGGCTCGTGGACGCAGTCAAGCGGCGCGACGACCGAGCCTTCTCGATCCTTCTTCAATCCAAGGTCGACGTGAATGCCGCGTTGCCGGATGGCGCGACCGCGCTCGCGTGGGCGGTGCACCTGGGTCAGCGCGCGATGGCTGAAGCGCTGCTGAACGCCGGCGCGAACGTCAACACGGCCGACGAATACGGCGAAACGCCGCTCACCCTCGCTGCGGCCAACGGCGACAGCGTGCTGGCGCAGCGTCTCCTTGCCTCGGGTGCGAAAGCGGATGCAGCCCGGTGGAACGGCGAGACCGCGCTCATGATCGCCGCCGGCGCCGGAAGTCTCGACATCGTCAAAATGCTGGTGCTCCGCGGCGCCGACGTGAATGCGACCGAGCCGCGCCGCCGGCAGACGCCTTTGATGTGGGCTGCAGCCGAAGGTCACAGCGAGGTGGTGAAAGGGCTCGTCGACATGGGCGCCAACGTCAAGGCGGCGTCGAGCGGCGGGTTTACACCACTGGTGTTCGCGGTCACGAAAAACGACGTCGCGTCGATCAAGATCCTGCTGGCCGCTGGCGCCAATCCCAACGACACGTTGCCGTCCGGTAACAAGCCGCTGATGGTGGCGATGTCCTACGGACACACCCCTGCGGCGATGGCGTTGCTCGAGGGAGGCGCCGACATCAACAGCCGCGATCGCGCCGGCAATGCGCCGCTTCACGTCGCCGCGCAACAGGGGGATCTGACGCTCGTGAAGGCGCTGTTGGCCAAAGGCGCGGAGCCGAACGTGCGAACGCCGAAATCGACCGTCGCGGCCGGCCGCAGCGGCGGCGGTGGTGGGCCCGGGCGCGGTCCAGTCGGCGAGCAGACGCCGTTGATGCTGGCCGCCAGGGGCGATCGTGAAGAGGTGATGCGCGCGCTGGCTGCGGCGGGCGCCGATGCGTCGATCAAGGCGCAGGATGGCAGCAGCCTCCTCATGGCGGCCGCGGGTGGCGCCCGAATCAAGACGTTCAAGTACGCCTACGAGCTCGACCCGCACGTCGACGTGGTGGTTTCCGGCTCGAAGACGACGATCATGCACATGGCCGTGGGGCTCGGCGGTCGGACCCAGCCCGAGGTGTGCGAAGTGATTCAGTTTCTCGCCGATCACGGCGCGGCGCTCGACGAACTGAATGCGGCGGGCCGAACCCCCATCGCGGTGGCGGACAACCTGCCGGTCGACATGGCGGTGGCGCTCCTCACCAGGCTCATCACCGAGCGGGGCGGGAAGCCAAAAATTCCTTCCAAACGCTGAACACAACACGCAAGAATCTCCGTCGGTCGGAGGTGGACGATGAGATCGACCGTGCTCACGACTGGGTGTGTCTTAGGTGCCGCGGTGTGGCTTCTCGGGCAGGCGCCACAGAACGCGCCGCAGGCGCCGCCGAGCGGCCTTCCGCCGGTCGATTACTCGCTCGGTCCCGACTCGCAGCCGCAGCCCGGCGTGCCGAAAGGGACGCTCACCGAACATACGCTTGCGCCAGGCAAATACTTTCCCGGCACGCCGCATCGCTATCAGGTGTACGTGCCGTCGCAACACACAGCCAGCCGTCCGGCGCCTTTCATGATGTTCCTGGACGGCTCGGGCTACGCCGGCAACGCCGTTCGCGTCCCGGTCGTCTTCGACAATCTGATCGCGAAAGGCGATCTGCCGCCGATGATCGCCATCTTCATCGATCCGGGCGTGATGCCTGCGCTGTCGCCGGATGCGCAGAACCGGTACGAGCGGATCTTCGAGTACGACTCGCTGACGCCCCGCTTTGCAAATTTCCTGATCGACGAGTTGATTCCTGAAGTGGCGAAGAGTCACAACCTCTCAAAGGATCCCAACGACCACGGCATTGCGGGAATCAGCACCGGGGGCGTCGGCGCGTTCGTGGCGGCGTGGAACCGACCGGATCAATTCCGACGGGTGATCACCTGGGTCGGCAGCTTCGGCAACTTCAGGGGCGCCGATCGCCTGCCCGGCCTGATCCGCCGGACCGAGCCGCGGCCAATCCGCGTGTTCATGCAGACCGGGCGACAGGATCTCGACAACTACGCCGGCAGCTGGTATCTCGAGAATCCGCGCATGGCTGCCGCGCTGGAGTTCGCCGGCAACGACGTGAGGATCGAGCTCGGGGAAGACGGCCACAGCAATCGTCACGGCGCGTTCATGCTTCCGGACACACTGCGCTGGCTCTGGCGCGGCTATCCACAACCGATCACGGTGGGAGAGCCGCCTGCCGGAGCGGGACGCGGCATCTTCGCGCAACTCGTCCCGCGTCGCGAGCTGGTGCCGGCGCCCAGCAATCCCGCGCGCCAGGGCGGCCCCGGCCGCGGGGCAGCGCCCCAGGCTGGCGCGCCCCCTGTTGGCCGCGGAGGCGGACCGCGCGGCGCTGTCTACTCGCTCATCTTCCCAGACAAGTCGTGGGAGCAAATCGCCGGAGTGTACAAATCGACGGCGGGACCGGCTTCCGACAAAGAGGGCAATGTGTTCTTTGCCGATCCGGCTGGCAACCGCATTTACAGATCCGATGCGGCCGCGAAGGTGACGCTGTTCAAGGAACATACCCGCGGCGCGCGAGCGCTTCGAGTCGGAGCAGACGGCAGGCTGTACGTGATCCAGCCGGACGCCAGGCGCATCGTGTCGTACGGCCCAGCCGGCGACGAGAGAGTCGTCGCACAGAACATCCAAGCCAACGATCTCGCGCTCACCAAGAGCGGTGCGATCTACTTCGTGGACACGACTCAAAAGACCGTCGGCTTCATCGATCCGAATGGGCGCCGCCGGATTGTGTACGATCGCGGCCAAATCATGAGTCCGACGGCCCTGACGCTGACGCCCGATCAGGCGATGCTGCTCGTCGGCGATGGCATGGACCGCTACCAGTGGTCGTTCCAGATTGCGGCCGACGGGTCGCTCATCAACGGCGAGCCGTTCCAGCGCCTGGAGATGCCCGAGGAAGGATTGTTCAGCGGCGTTGCCGGACTCGCGATGGATTCACTCGGATACATGTGGGCTACCAGCGCGCTGGGCATTCAGGTGTGCGAGCAGCCGGGCCGGTGCACGAACATCCTGAACAAACCAGAGTTCAACGCAACGCCGATTTCCGACATCGCCTTTGGCGGTCCGGATCGAGCCTGGCTCTATGTCACCCAGGGCAGTAAGCTGTTCCGCCGCCAAACCAAACGCGCCGGCGTCGTCGCATGGGAGACTATCAAGCCGCCGCAACCCGGCCTTTAGAATTCAGAAGACATGTTGTCGAGATCAATCCTCTGGCCGATCCTGGCGCTGCTGTTCGCCGCCGTCGTCGAAAGAGACGTCCGCTCGATGACGTCGGCGCAGGCTGGAGAAAAAACAGTCGCGGACGGAATCTATTCCGATGCACAGGCGGAGCGCGGCGCGGCATCGTACAACGCAGCCTGTGGCGGTTGTCACCGGCCGGATCTGAGCGGCGCGACGGGGCCGGCGCTCAAGGAAGATCGGTTTGCCAGAATTTTCGCCGGAAAGGATCTGAACGCCTTGTACACCAAGATTGCGACGACGATGCCGCGCAATGCTGGGGGCAGCCTGGGCGACAACGTGTACCTTGACATCGTTGCGTATATTCTCCGGGAAAACGGTTTTCTGCCAGGCTCGGCGGAGCTCACAACAGACGTCCTTCCCGCGATCAGAGTGCTCCCGGGGAGGCCGAAGCCGCCGCCGCCCGTCGGCGATTTTTCGTACATCGAGACGGTCGGGTGCTTGACGGCAGGGCCCGGCGGGACGTGGCTCTTGACCAAAGCAACGCCGCCGAAATCCGTCGTGTTGCCTGTTCCGGCGGACCGCGGCGCAACCGTCGCCGTCGGTGCGCCAACGGGCACGCAGTCGTTCCGACTGCTCGACGCGATGGCGTACGGCCCCAACGCGCACGAAGGGCATCGGATGTACGTGCGAGGCCTGATCGTCAAGCTGCCGGCGGAGCAGCGCATCTCGATCAGCGTATTCGAGATGATCGCGGCCAGCTGCGAATAGGCATCGAGCGGGTTCAACGCGCTGAGTGTTTCGACCATGCCGATTTACGAATACCGGTGCCGAAGCTGCGGCCGCGAGTTCGAGGCGCTCGTCCGGAGCGGCGAACAGGCGTCCTGCCCCGGCTGCCGCAGCGCGGATCTCGAGCGGCTCATCTCGATGTTTGCCGTCGAGTCGGATGGCAGCCGGCAGCTCGCGATCGACGCCGCGCGGCGCGCGAATGCTCGCGTCACGCGCGAGAAGGCGCGGGCCGATTACGAATACGAGCGGAAGCACCGGCACGAGTAGCGCGCAACCGGATTTCTGGATCGCCTATAGAAAACGGTTACATCCTAATAGAAACCGCTTACACCGCAATCGAAAACGGTTACAATCCCCCCGCGATTGAGGCAGGCGCGGGGGCCCCGGCTCTCGCGCTTCGATCACCAGGAGCACGACATGACTGGGACGGCAGCCACGCGGATCGCTGCGATCGCCGCCGGCGTTTCTGCGCTCGTTCTTCCGATCGCCGCGGCTCGACACCAGGGAGGCCGCGACAGCGCGCCGGCCGCGCAAGAGGGTCGAGGCGCGGGCCGCGGCTCGCCGCCGCCGGCATTCATCTCACCCGAAGTGCTCGGCGACCGGCACATCACGTTCCGAATCTTCGCCCCGCGAGCCGACGAAGTGCGCCTCGCCGGCACTGACATCCCCCGCAACAGCCAGGGGCTCGCGATGACGAAGGGCGACAACGGCGTCTGGGAGGTTGCTGTCGGACCGCTGCCGCCCGGTGCCTATCGCTACAACTTCAACGTCAACGGCGTGTCCGTCATCGATCCGCGCAACCCAGCGGTAAGTCAATCGAACAACAACGTCTGGAGCCTGGTCTACGTCCCGGGGGCCGACTTCATGGACACGAAGGATGTGCCTCACGGAGCGGTTGCCGCGGTCACGTACCATTCGACGGCGCTCAAGAAAGTTCGTCGCATGCACGTGTACACTCCGCCCGGCTACGAGCTGGGCAGCGGCAAGTTCCCGGTGTTCTATCTTCTGCATGGCGCCGGTGATTCCGACGACTCGTGGAGCTCGGTCGGCCGCGCCGGATTCATTCTCGACAATCTGATCGCGGCGAAGAAAGCCAAGCCGATGGTCGTCGTCATGCCGGCAGGCCATACCAGTCAGACGACAGGCGGGAGAGGCGCCGCACCGGCAGACGGCGGTCGGGGCCAGGCGACGGCGGACGAGTTCGTGCAGGATTTCGTGAACGACATCATGCCGTACGTCGAGAGGAACTACCGCGTGATGGCCGATCGCCCGCACCGCGCGATCGCCGGCTTGTCGATGGGTGGAAACCAGACACTGAACATCGCCATCCCGCATCTCGATCAGTTCACCTACATCGGCGTGTTCAGCTCCGGACTGATCGGCTCGTTCGGACGCGGACGCGGACCGGGCACACCGCCGCCGCCCGGCCCGCCGCCGACACCAGATCCAGCCTGGGAACAGCAGCATCAGGTCGCGCTCGACAACGCGCCGTTGAAGAAGGGTCTCAAGCTGTTCTGGTTCGCGACCGGATCGGAAGACGGCTTGATACCGACGACCAAGGGCACCGTGGAGATCTTCAAGCGCCACGGCTTCACGCCGGTATTCAAAGAGAGCCCCGGCGGGCACACCTGGTTGAACTGGCGCGATTATCTCAACGAGTTCGCGCCGCAGTTGTTCCAGTAGCGTGAGTCACGACTGATAGCGGCGTTCATCGGAACCGTGGTTTTGAAGGAGGAAGCGTCGATGATCCCTTTGAGGCGCAGCGGCGGGCTCGTTCTCCCAATCGTTCTTGCGTGTCTCGTCGGCAGCGCGTCCGCGCAAATCACGACTGGGACCGTAACGGGGATTGTGAAAGATCCACAGGGCGGAGTGATTCCCGGCGCAACCGTCGTGCTCATCAGCGAAACGCGCGGGACGAAGTCGGCCCCCGCCCTCACCAACGAAACCGGTAACTTCGTGTTTCCCAACGTCACGGCCGATACCTACACGGTCGAAGTGACACTGGATGCGTTCAAGACCGTCAAGCGGACCGGCGTCGCCGTCAGCGGTGGCGATCGTATCGGGATTCCACCGCTCACGCTCGAGCCGGGGACGCTCGTCGAAAGCGTGACCGTGGTCGCGCAGTCGCCGCTCGTGCAGACGCAGAGCGGCGAGCGATCGTACGCGGTCACGAGCGCCCAGATCGAGAACCTGCCGATCGCGCGCGGCAATTTCACCAGCTTGACCGCCTTCACGCCTGGCGTCGTGACGGCGGGGTTGTCGGCCGGCGGAACACGTCTCGGCGGCGCCGGTCAGAACAACATCATGATGGACGGCATCTCCGCGATGGACACCGGCAACAACGGCCAGATGCTGAACATGAACGTCGACGCGATCGGCGAGGTGAAAATCCTGACGCAGGGTTACCAGGCCGAGTACGGCCGCTCCAGCGGCCTCCAGATCACCGCGGTAACCAAGAGCGGCTCGAACCAATTCAGGGGATCGGCCTACGACATCCAGACGAACTCGGACTGGGATTCGAACAGCTGGGTGAACCAGAAGAACGGCGATCCGAAAGTGAAGACCCAGACGAAAACGCTGGGGTACACGATCGGCGGCCCTGTCGGCAAGCCTGGAGGCACGAACAAGCTGTTCTTCTTCTATTCCCACGAGTATCGTCCCGTCACCGCCGCGATCAACAACGGCAATCCCATTCGTATGCGCGTGCCGACCGCGCTCGAGCGCGCCGGCGACTTCTCGCAGACGCGCGACAACACCGGCGCGCTGTTCAACCTGATCAAGGATCCGACGTCGAGTGCGGCCTGCAACGCGACGAGCAGCGCCGGCTGCTTCCAGGCGGGCGGCGTCCTCGGGCGGATTCCATCGGATCGCCTCTACAACACGGGCATCGCGTTGCTGAATCGATACCCGCTCCCAAACGTCACCCAGGCCCCTGGTACGAACTACAACTATGAGATTCCGGCTCCGACCACGGACAATCTCACGCAGCAGCCGGCGCTCCGCGTCGACTACCAGTGGTCGTCGAAGCTCCGGTTCACGGGCAAGTACTCGGGGCAGCGCGCGCGCCGGCTCATCACGCCGGGCACGATCGCCGGATTCAACGATGTGCTGAATCCGTACCCGTACATCACCAATTACGGCGTGACGGTCGACTATCAGGTGAACAACTCGACGTTCGTCGAGGGGACCTACGGCTTCATCCGCAACCAGCTGGCGGGCGGCGGGTCGATCGGCGCGACCGGCACCGGCGGCATTCTCGTCACCGAGAGCTCGAACCGGCTCACGAGCCTGCCGAACTTCCCGCTGATATACAAAGATGCCGGCGTCGTCGACAGCCGGTACTATGCTTTCGGCGTCCTGAACGATCTCGGTCCCGGCTGGTGGGACGGTAGTCGAATCAATCTGCCGCCGGCGTTCGGGTGGGGCACCCGAATCCAGGGCACGGCGGGTGTAGGAGCGTTGCCAGGTCCGCCGAACCAGGTATTCCCCGGGTTCCTGAACATCAATCGGACGCAGGACATGGCCATCAGCCTGACGAAGGTCTGGGGCGCTCACACGAGCAAGGCGGGCTTCTACAACAACCACAGCTTCAAGGCGCAGAACACCGGCGCCGGGGGCGTGCCCAATCTCGGATTCCAGGGCTACGTCAATTTCGGCAACGACACCAACAACGCGCTCGATACCGGCTATGGCTTCGCCAATGCGGCGGTGGGGGTCTTCACGCAGTACCTCCAGCAGTCGAAGTTGATCGAGGGCAGCATGATTTACAACAACACCGAGTTCTACCTGCAGGACAACTGGAAGGTGAACCAGCGGCTGACGCTCGACTACGGGATCCGGTTCACGCACCAGCAGCCTCAGTACGATCAGTTCCTGCAGATGTCGAACTTCTTCCCCGATCAGTGGTCCCTTGCCGCCGCACCGCTCCTGTACGTGTCGGGTTGCAACAACGGCGCGACCGTCTGCTCGGGGAATGCGCGCAACGCCGTCGATCCGCGCACCGGTCAGATCCTCACGGCGACGGGCGCAGCGAACACCGCGGCAGCGATCGGCACCGTCATTCCGAATTCCGGCAGCCTGACGAACGGGATCCGTCAGGCGGGGCAAGGCATCGCAGACACCTCGTACACGTGGCCGACGCTGGTTGCCGCACCGCGCTTCGGCGTCGCGTACGACTTGACCGGCAGTCAGACCTTCGTGCTGCGCGCCGGCGGCGGGTTGTTCTTCGACCGTCCGGACGGAAACACGGTGTTCTCGATTCCCGGGAATCCGCCGATCTCGACGTCGCAGGATCTCCGCAACGGCCAGCTCCAGACCCTCGGCACCGGTCTCAGCACGGTCGGCGTGCCCGCATTGATCACGTTCCAGTACGACGCAAAGGTACCCTCCTCGTGGCAATGGCAGGCCGGCGTGCAGATGGCGCTGCCCTGGTCCGCGGCGCTCGACGTCTCCTACGTCGGCAACCACGGCTTCAATAGACTGCGCGCGTTCCAAGGCGGCGCCGGCGGCTCAGTGGACCTGAACGCCGTCGATATCGGGGCTGCGTACCTCGCCAAGAACCAGGATCCAACGCTCGGCACGAGCAGCGTGCCTGGCGCGACGGCCTATACGACGAATCTTCTGCGCGCGTTCCGCGGCTTGAGCACCGTCAACGAGCAGCAGACGCGATACTGGGACGAATACCATTCGATCCAAACGTCATTGAACAGGCGCTTCCGGAACGGGCTGGCGTTCGGTGCCAACTACACGCTGGGCCTCTCCTTAAAAGGCAACACCGGTTTGCAGTCGCGGCTCCAGCACGCGGCGGACGGCACAATCTCGCTCCGATCGGATCAGGCGGCCTATGAGAAACTGAACGAGAACCTCGCCCTGCAGCGGCATGTCATCAAGAGCTTCGCCGTCTGGAACATCCCAGACGGGCCTTCGCATTTTGGAAGAACAGGGAAGGTGCTGCTCAACGACTGGCAGATTTCAGGCGTCCTCACCGCTGGCTCGGCGAATCACACGGGCAATCAGACCAACGGCAGGTACGACCTCACCTATTCGTACCAGAACAACGGCACGAACACGAACCTCACAGGGTCGCCCGATTACGCGGCAAGGATTGTTTACGTGGGCGATCCTGGGTCGGGCTGTTCGGACAACCAGTACGCGCAGGTCGATGCGAAGGCGGTCACCGGGCCCACCTATGGCAGCGTCGGCCTCGAGTCCGGGCGCTTCCTCCTCGGCGGCTGTCCCGACAAGACGGTCGACCTGGCCCTCGCGAAGAACATCCGCTTTGGCGGCAACCGGACCCTCCAGGTGCGGCTCGACGTCTTCAACGTGTTCAACGTCGTCGTCATCAACGATCGCGAGCGGAACGTTCAGTACAGGAGTCCGACCGATCTGACGATCGTCAACTCGCAGTACCTCGCGGACGGCTCAATCGATCCGGCGCGGCTCACGCCGAGGACCGCGGGATTCGGCGCCGCGACCGGTGCGCAAGCGATGCGCAACCTGGCGGTGCAGATCCGCTTCGGGTTCTAACGAGAGCGATTCAGCACGAACGCGAGCGCAGCAACTTTTGAGACAGGGCTGCTGGCACGTCGAAAGGAACGGGCCCGTAACCGCGCGGTGAGTGAGCCGCGCGACAGATTCGCGGCACGTCGTGCGTGCGCGTGAGAGGAGGAGCTATGCCACTCCGGTTTGTCCAATTGCCCGCCGTAGCGCTCATGGCGTTGTGGGTCGGCACCGTGCCGGCCGCCGCGCAGATTACGACCGGCACTGTGACGGGCACGGTCAAGGACAGCCAGGGTGGAGTCGTTCCCGGGGCGACGGTTGTACTCATCAGCGAAGCGAAGGGCACGCGGTCGCTGCCTGCGGTCACGAACGCAACCGGGGACTACGTGTTCCCGAACACGACGGCGGACACCTACACCGTGGAAGTGGCGATGGAGGGATTCCGAACGCTCGCGCGCGCGGGTGTTGTCGTGAGCGCCGGCGAGCGCGTGTCGGTTCCTGTCCTGACGATCGAGCCAGGTGGCGCACAGGAAACAGTGACCGTGATCGCTGAGTCGCCACTGGTTCAGGCGTCGAGCGCCGAGCGGTCGTTCGCCGTGACGACGGAGCAGATCGAAAACCTTCCCATCAACCGCGGCGACTTCACCAGCCTCACGGTGTTCACGCCAGGCGTCGTGTCGGGAGGCGCGTCGGCAGCTGCAACGCGTCTGGGCGGCGCCGGTCAGAACAACATCATGATGGACGGCATCTCGGCCATGGACACCGGCAACAACGGTGTGATGCTCCCGATGAACATCGAGTCCATCGGCGAGGTGAAGATCCTCACTCAGGGCTACCAGGCCGAGTACGGGCGATCGAGCGGACTGCAGATCACTGCCGTGACCAAGAGCGGCACGAACCGTTTCCGCGGGTCGCTCTACGACGTCGAGCGGAACTCGGCCTGGAACGCCAACAGCTGGGTGAACAGCAAGAACGGCGACCCAAAGCCGCTCACCAAGGAGAAGGACTGGGGCTACTCGATCGGTGGTCCTGTGGGGAGACCGGGCGGCAACAACAAGCTGTTCTTCTTCTACAGCCACGAGTATCGTCCGCGAAATAATCCGATCAATAGCGGAAACCCCATTCGGCTGCGGGTGCCGACCGCTCTCGAGCGTGCCGGCGATTTCTCACAGACCTTTGCCACCAACACCAACGGCGAGTCGAACGGTCTCCTCAACCCTTACATCAAGGACCCGCTTTCGACGTCACCCTGCACCGCGACCAATACGGCGGGCTGCTTCCAGGCCGGCGGAGTCGTCGGCAGAATTCCGGCGGACCGTCTGTATGGGCTGGGCCTGGCGATCCTCAACCGCTATCCGCTGCCGAACAAGATCCAGGAGATCAACACCACCTACAACTACCAGATCGGCGGCGATGGGTTCCCGCCGCTGCCGCAGGTCGAAAACCTCACGCGGCAGCCGGCCATCCGAGTCGACTACAACGTGTCGTCGAAGCTGCGGTTGACCGGCAAGTACTCTGGTCAGCGCGCCCGGCCGCTGGTCACCCCGGGGCTCATTCAGGGATTCACCGACGTCCTCACGCCGTTTCCGTACATCACGAACTACGCGGTGACGGTGAACTACACGATGAACCCGACGACGTTCATCGAGGGCACGTACGGCTTCATCCGGAACGAGCTGACGGGAGGCAATGAAGGAGGCGTGCTGGTCAACGAGACCTCGAATCGCTTCAACGGCCTCGCGGCATTTCCGTTGCTGTACCAGGATGCCGGTATCGTCGATCAGCGTTACTACGCGTACGAAGTGCTGCCGCAGATCAAGCCGCCCTTCTGGGACGGCACCCGGCTCAATCTTCCGCCGGTGTTCGGGTGGGGGAACCGCATCGGCTCCGCGCCGCCCAATCAGCGGTACCCGGGTTGGCTGAACATCAACCGCACTCAGGACATGGCCGTCAGCGTGACGAAGGTGAGAGACCGCCATACGTTCAAAGGCGGCTTCTACAACAACCACAGCTTCAAGGCACAGAACGTTGGCGCCGGCGGCGTGGCGAATCTGACCTTTCAGGGTTATGTCAACTTCGGAAACGACACGAATAACTTTCTGGATACCGGCTTCGGCTTCGCCAACGCCGCGGTAGGCGTGTTCACGCAGTACCTCCAGGCGTCGAAGTTCATCGAAG
>Ga0114129_10007366_pt1 | contig 15665 bp, 15 predicted proteins | sample RhiMetdeltSRZDD1_FD_80071 | JGI IMG/M metagenome (GOLD analysis project Ga0114129, IMG submission 80071) | Populus rhizosphere microbial communities from Tennessee, USA - Rhizosphere MetaG P. deltoides SRZDD1 (version 2) (version 2) | ecosystem: Host-associated > Plants > Roots > Rhizosphere >... | reverse complement strand
TGCGCGAGCGCGCGGAAGACGTGCCGCTGATCGCCGAGTACTTCCTCGACGATATCTCGCGCCGCGAAGGCCGCGTCAAGCACTTCGCGCCGGAGGCCCTGCAGCGGCTGGCCGCCTACCGCTGGCCGGGCAACGTGCGCGAGCTGCGCAACATCGTGCACCGCGCCTACGTGATGGCGCCGGGCGACACCATCGTCGACGAATGCCTGCCCGCGGGCGCCGTCGGCGATGCGCTGCCAGCCAGCACCCCGGTGATCGGCGGTGCGCCGGTGCTGTCGATCCGTGTGGGCACGCCGCTGGCCGAGGTGGAGCGCCAGGTGACACTGGCCACGCTGGAGTACCTCGGGCGCCACAAGGAGCGCACCGCGGCGACCCTGGGTGTGAGCCTGAAGACGCTGTACAACCGTTTGAAGGAATACTCGGCCCTTGCCGGCAACGGCGACGGCAAGTAGGCCGCGCCGCCAGGCGCGGTGATGCTCAGCGCAGCGCGGACAGCGCCGCGCCCTCGCGCAGCCATTGCCCGGCGCCCAGGGGTGACGCCAGCACCGACAGGCCGAGCAGGGCGTCGAAGCGCTGCAGCGTGCCCATCAGGTTCAGGGGCTTGTGCCAGACCTCGACGAAGCCGCTGGCGTCGAACGCGTCAGCTGGCTCGGCGGTGACCGCCACCGCCGGCACCTCGGCCAGCTGCGGATGAGCGCGCATGCAGCGCAGCCAGTCGCAGCCGTGCCCGTCGGGCAGGCGCAGATCGAGCAGCAGCAGGTCGGGCGTGCATTCGAGCGCTCGTCGGTAGCCCTCCTCGCCGGTGGCGCCGACGCGCAGCTGCACCATCGGGCGCGATTCGAGCAGCGCCTGCATCAGCATCACGTTCAGCGGCTGGTCCTCGACGTAGAGCACCTGCTTGAACGGCGAGCCGGCGTGGACGGCCGAAGACGAGGGGGAATGACGAACGCGCACTAGACACTCCGGGAGATCTCGGTTCGGAGGCATCGGCAAACCGGATGCCTGGCCCATGGGCCGCATGCCGCGCATCGAGCTACACCGCCTTGCGTGTTCGCGGCAAAACTTACCGTAACCATTGCTTGGACATACCTCGATACGCGGGTTTGCACGAGGCAGCAATTGGCGGCCTGAAGCTTGCTGTTGCAGTTGATCCAGCTCGCAAAGGGCGAGGCGGAAGGACGGCCATGAGCAAGCGCATCGAGATGGACTCCATGGGGGAGGTACAGGTCGACGACGAGCGGCTGTGGGGCGCGCAGACGCAGCGCGCGATCGAGCATTTCCGCATCTCCACCGAGCGCATGCCGACCGAGATGATCTCCGCGCTGGCGATGGTCAAGCGCGCCTGCGCGGCGGTGAACCGCGACCTCGGGCTGCTCGACCCGAAGATCGCGCAGGCCATCGACTTCGCGGCGCAGCTGGTGCTCGGCGGCACGCTGGAGCACGAGTTCCCGCTGCACGTGTGGCAGACCGGCTCGGGCACGCAGACCAACATGAACATGAACGAGGTGCTGGCGAACATCGCGTCGGAATACCTCGGCGGCAAGCGCGGCCAGAAGCGCCTGGTGCATGCCAACGACCACGTCAATCTGGGCCAGTCGTCGAACGACGTGTTCCCCACTGCGATGAACGTCGCCGCCAGCAGCGCCGTCGTGCGCGGGCTGCTGCCGGCGCTGGTCAACCTGCGGCGCACGCTCGCCGCCAAGGCCGAGGCTTTTCACGACGTGGTGAAGGTCGGCCGCACGCACCTGCAGGACGCGACGCCGCTCACGCTCGGCCAGGAGCTCTCGGGCTACGAGGCGCAGATCGTGCAGGCCGATGCGGCGATCATCGCGGCGCTGCCGGCGGTGCACGAGCTGGCCATCGGCGGCACGGCGGTGGGCACCGGGCTGAACACGCACCCGGAGTTCGGCGATCGCGTCGCCGCGGCCCTGGCGCGCGCCACCGAGCTGCCCTTCGTCAGCGCGCCCAACAAGTTCGCCGCGCTCGCTTCGCACGACACACTGGTGGTGCTGCACGGCGCGCTGAAGACCGCCGCGGTGGCCCTGATGAAGATCGCCAACGACCTGCGCTGGCTGGCATCGGGGCCGCGCTGCGGGCTCGGCGAGCTCACGCTGCCGGCCAACGAGCCGGGCAGCTCGATCATGCCCGGCAAGGTCAACCCGACGCAGTGCGAGGCGCTGACGATGGCCTGCTGCCAGGTGATCGGCAACGACATGGCGCTGACGGTGGGCGCGGCATCGGGCCACTTCGAGCTCAACACCTTCAAGCCGCTGATCGTGCACAACGTGCTGCAGAGCATCCGCCTGCTCACCGACGCGACGCGCAGCTTCAACGAGCATGCGGTGCGCGGGCTGATCGCTAACCGCGAGCGCATCGCGGAGCTGGTGGATCGCTCGCTGATGTTGGTGACGGCGCTGACGCCGCACATCGGCTACGACCGCGCCGCGAAGATCGCGCAGAAGGCGCATGCCGACGGCAGCTCGCTGCGCGCCGCAGCGCTGGCGCACGGCGTCAGCGAGGCGGACTTCGACGAATGGGTCCGCCCGGAAAAGATGGTCTAGATCTAGTGATGCTCCGTCGGATTGGGCTCCGTCCGATGCGGTGGCTCATTGGCATGTGAGCCGGTATCGCGGCGCTCGTCGTCGGGGGCTTCCTGCGTGTCAGGCTGCGGGCCGCCGCGGCGTGCGCCTTCGTGCGGCGTGTGTCGCGTCGCGTGCGGCGCGGGTTTGCGCTGGCGCTGCGCCAGGCGATCGGGGTCGATGGGTGGCTTCACGACTCTCTCTCCAGAGAACTGCGGTCCAAGAGCGGCGGGCAAGTCGGATGCCCAGTGCGCTGCGGCGGCGGCACGGGCATGGCCGTTGCCGCGCCCGCGGTACTGGCACATCTGCAAAGGAGTTCGAGATGAATGCCGCCACCACCAACCGTTCCCCCGACGCCGAAAGCTCGCACGGCCCGGGTCCTCGCCTGATGACCGCCAGCACGCTGGAAGGCGACGATGTGATGAACCGCCAGGGCGAGACGCTCGGCGAGATCAAGGAGATCATGATCGACGTGCCGCGCGGGCGCGTCGCCTATGCCGTGATGGCCAGCGACGGCTTCCTCGGCGTGGGACGCAAGTACTTCGCGCTGCCATGGTCGGCGCTGACGCTCGACACCGAGCACAAGTGCTTCCTGATGGACGCCGACAAGCAGCGCTTCGAGAACGCGCCCGGCTTCGACAAGGACCATTGGCCGAGCAGCGCCGACTTCGACGTGCTGCAGGAGCAGATCCACTCCTACTGGGGCGTGCGCCGGTATTGGGAGTGAGCTCAAGCGGCGCTGTGCAGCGCCCCGCCTAACGGGGGACGCTGCCAGTGCCGGCGCTGCGCGATGGCGGCCACGAATGCCGCGCTCATCGCGTCGAGGCCGGCGCGCGGCGCCTCGAGGATGAGGCCGGACAGCGCGGCCTGGCGCCCGTCGTCGGGCAGCGGCAGGCCGGCCACGCGCAGCACCTGCACGCCGTCGCCGCTGGCGGCGATCGACTTGCCGTGGCGGAAGGTCTCGCGCACGAAGCGCAGCGCCTCGTCGTCGTCGCACAGCGTGCACACGCTTTCGTCGCCGCCGGGGATGTAAAGCGCGTCGAACATCACCGGTGGCCGGCTGCGCATCGTGTGGTGCACGATGATGCTGCGGCGCCCGTCGTGCGAGCGCAGGCGGCTGCGCTGGTGCGCAAGCACGGTGAACTTCGCACCGGCCGAGCGCAGCGCGGTCTTCACTGCATCCAACTGGCCGAGATCCACGCCGTCGGCGGCAAGCACCGCGATGTGGCGCCCGGTGATCGCGGGCAGCAGCTCTGCGTCGTAGCGTGCACCAGCAATGCGCCGCGCGGCCATCGCGGCACGCTGCCACAGGTCGCCAATGTTCGAGACTGGGGAACTCATGGGACGCCTCCCTTGGGTTTCTCGGGTTCGAGGCAAGGTTCGTTCCTGAAGTTCGCGCAGCCCCCTGACCACGGGGTGCCTACGCGGCTGCGCCGAGCGCGCCGCTCGGCGCCTCGCGCCTGTGCGCAAGCACACGCAGCGGTTCGCCATCGTTGTGACAGAAAGCAATGCGCTCGACATGGCCGGCATCGATGTCGACCAGCATGTCCTGCTCGTGCACGCTCTCGCCGCCCGCGCCGGACCGCAGCAGCGGCCCGATGGGGCAGCGCAGCTGGCCGCTGTACCAGTCGGCGCACACCGGACCTTGGGCTTGCGGGAACAGCCCGATCAGCGACAACTCGCTCGTCAGATAGCCGCCGCGCCGGCGCACGAAGGCGTGACCACCGAACGATCGCACCGCGCTCAGGTACAGGCGCCCGCGATGCAACTCCCATTGCGCCACGTAGCGGCGCAGGCAACTCGGACTGACGCGCTCGCTGCACAGCACCAGCTGCTGCTGCTCGAGCCACGACTCGAGCGGCGTCGTGCACATCGACAGCGGCTCCTCATCGAACACCAGGGTCTCCGGAATCTGCGCGGTGGTCTGCATGGTGTCTCTCGCTTGATCGTCATCACTCGCGCGCCGGCAAACGTAACCGGCGGTTGAACTTCTTACGTGCAAGGCCGCTGACATCGCTGTGTCCCGTCCCGAAAGCTGTTTCGCTGTTGCGTGGTATGGGCTTGAAGCGTGTACGCAGCTGTTGCGAAGTCGCGTATTCACACGCAAGGCTCATGCCGAGATCGCATGGCGGCATTGCACTTGCTCGCGGCGGGTATGACGATGCGGCGCCGATGGCCGTGGGTCAGCGCCGGCCTCGCTCTGGTGCTGCTCGGTGGCCTAGCAGTGTGCGAGTGGCAGGGCTGGCCTTTCCTGAAGCGCCCGCTGGAGCAGAGCCTCGCGCAGCGCTTGCAGCGCCGCGTCGAGTTCGGCGAGGGCTTCGCGCTGCACCTGCTCGGCGGCCTGCGTCTGCAGGCGCGCGAGCTCGCCGTGGGCGCGCCACCCTGGACCGCCGGCCCGCCGGGCGACGACACGCTGCGCGCCAGCGACGTGCAGCTCGCGCTGCCCTTCTCCACCGTGATGCAGCGCCTGCGCGGCGAGCCTGCGCGGGCGCACATCAAGCGCCTGCAGGTGAGCCAGATCAACGTGAGCCTGCGCCGCGGCCGCGATGGTCATGCCGACTGGACGCTGACCGCCGAACCGACGCCGCCCAGCGGCGATGCCGAGCGCCTTCAGCTGCCGCAGATCGACGAGCTGGTGATCGAGTCGGGCCGCGTCAGCGTCGACGATGCGCTGCTGCGCATGCAGCTCGATGCCACCGTCAGCACCATCGAAGGCGATCGCGAGACGCACGCCAAGGGCCTGGCCATCGATGCCACCGGCCACTATCAGCAGAAGCCGTTCGAGTTCCATCTGAAGTCCGCCGGCCTGCTGCCGCTGCTGGCACCCGCCAACCCGGAAGCGGCGGTGCCGGTCTCGCTGCAGGCGCGCGCCGGCAAGACGCAGGCGCAATTCGTCGGCAAGGCGGTGGACGTGCTCAGCCTCGAAGGACTGGATGGCGAGATCACGCTGTCCGGCACCTCGCTCGCGTCGGTGGGCGACACGCTGGGCATCACCTTGCCCACCACCTCGGCGTTCCAGCTCAAGGGGCATGTGAACAAGCAGCGCGACCTCTGGGGCCTGAAGGTGGCGCAGCTCGCGGTGGGCGAGAGCCGGCTCGGCGGCGAGTTCAAGTTCGACCGCGGCAAGAAGGTGCCGATGCTCACCGGCGAGCTCACCGGGCAGCGCTTCGTGCTCGCTGATCTGGCGCCGGCCTTCGGCGCGCCCACCGAGGAGGCGCCGAAGAAGCAGACCAAGGCGCCGGGGCGCGTACTGCCCGACCGCGAGTTCGACATCCCGTCGCTGCTGATGATGAATGCCGAGGTGCGCCTGCGCCTGCAGCGCGCGGAGCTCGGAACGCTGTTCGCCGAGCCGCTGCTGCCGCTGCAGGGCGACCTCGCGCTGCGCGACGGCGTGCTGCGCGTGAGCAACCTCGTCGCGCGCACGGCCGGCGGCGAGCTGCGCGGCGGCGTCGAGCTCGACCCGAAGCCGGCGCAGCCGCTGTGGACCGCGGATCTGCGCTGGTCCGGCATCGATCTCGAGCGCTGGATCAGCGTGCGCAATGTGCGCGCGGCGCAGGCCAAGGCCGGCGGGCCGGCGCCCGGCTATGTCAGCGGGCAGCTCAAGGGCCGCGCCCAGCTGCGGAGCCACGGCAGCTCCACCGCGCAGCTCGTGGCCTCGCTCGAAGGCACGGTGAACACCTGGGTGCAGAACGGCCAGATCTCGCACCTGGTCGTCGAGGCCATCGGGCTGCGGCTGGCGCAAGTGCTGGGCCTGCTGTTCAGCGGCGACAAGCCGATCCCGATGGACTGCGCGCTGGCGCAGCTGAAGGCCGGCAAGGGTCGCATCACGCCGGAAGTGCTGATCATCGACACGCCCAGCGCCACGCTGCTGGCCGAGGGCACGGTGTCATTGACCGACGAGCGCCTGGCGCTGACGATCAACTCCGAGCCCAAGAAGATGAGCGCGCTCTCGCTGCGCACGCCGGTGCACGTGGAAGGCACGTTCGCGCAACCGAAGGTGCGGCTCGATGCCAACCCGCTGGCGCTGAAGGTGCTGGGCGCGCTGACGCTGGCCGCGATCAACCCGCTGGCCGCCGTGCTGCCCACCTTCGACACCGGCGACCCGCAAGCACAGGCCTGCGCGCAGGTGCTGCACCGCTGGCGCGGGGACAAGAATGCGCCGCTGAACTTCGAGCCGCCGGCCGCCGGAAGACCCGCGCCTAAACGTGGCGGCGCCGCCGCTCCACCGAAGGCACCTTCAGCATCTGCCGGTACTTCGTGACCGTGCGCCGCGCGACGGTGAGCCCCTGGCGCGCGAGCTGGCGCGCGATCTCGGCATCGGACAGCGGATCGGTCGCGTCCTCGCCGTCGATCATGTCCTTGATCACGCCGCGGATCGCGGTGGCCGAGCAGGCGCCGCCGCTGGCCGTGGCCATCGCGCGCGAGAAGAAGTACTTCAGCTCGAACACGCCGGCAGGCGTGGCCATGTACTTGTTGTTCGTCACGCGCGACACCGTCGATTCGTGCAGGCCCACCTCTTCGGCGATCTCGCGCAGGCCCAGCGGCTTCATCGCCAGCGGCCCGTATTCGAGGAAGTGGCGCTGCCGGCGCAGGATGGCCTGCGCCACCGTGAGGATGGTGGAGAAGCGCTGCTCGACGTTGCGCACCGTCCAGCGCGCTTCCTGCAGGTGCGCCGCCAGCTCCGAGTGCTTGGCGTCGCGATGGCGCTGGAACAGCTCGGCATAGACCTGGTTCAGCCGCACGCGCGGGATCACCGCAGGGTTGAGTGCCGCGGTCCACTGGTCGCGCACCTTGCGCACGATGACGTCGGGCGTCACGAAATGCACGTCGGAGGCGCCGAAGCGCCAACCGGGGCGCGGGTCGAAGTGGCGGATGCGAGCACACACCGCCTCGACGGTGGCCGGCGAGCAGTCCAGCGCCTTGGCCAGCGCCGCCACGTCGTGCTGCGCGAGGCGATCGAGGTGCTCGGTGATGATGCGGCGGGCCAACTCGCGCTCGGTGTCGTCCTCGATCACCGGCAGCTGCAGGCGCAGGCAGTCGGCCACGCTGCAGGCGGCGATGCCCGGCGGGTCGAGCGATTGCACCAGCTTCAGCGCGGTGCTCATCTCGCAGTCCTCGACGGCGGGCTCGAGCTCACTCATCGTGGCCAGCTCGTCAAGGCCGGTGCGCAGATAGCCGTCGTCGTCGAGCGACTCGATGATCGCGCCGACGAGCACCCGGTCGCGATCGGAGAGCGGCAGCACATTCACTTGGCTATACAAGTGCTCGCGCAGGCTCACGTCGGCGGCCACCATCTCCATCATCGCGGTGTCGGCATCGCCGCCGCCGTTGCTCATCGAGCTGCGCGCGGGCGCCTGCTGCCAGCTGTCGCGCTCCCAGGTGGCGTCGGCCGCCATGTCGGCCGAGGGGGGCGGCTCCACCGGCACCGTCTCGGCCGGCGGCGACAGCGCGCCCGCTCCGACGGCTTCGTTGCCCGTGCCGGCGGCGTCCACCGGTGAGCTGTCGTCGTGCTCGAGGAAGGGGTTCTTGCCCATGGCCTCCTGCACTTCCTGCGCGAAGTCCAGCGAGGAAAGCTGCAGCAGACGCACCGCATGCTGCAGGCGCGGGGTCAGCGCCTGATGCTGCCGATGCTCGAGGCGGGTGGTCGGAGCGGTCGGGTTCATGCAATTCTCTTGAAAACGGTGCCGAGCGGCGACACCCCGGCCGACGCACCACGGCGAGAGGCCGGAGTGTGTGCCGCGGGGATGCCGTGACGGATGAGGGAACGCAACACCCGTGCCGGCACGCCGCCTGCTGCACGAGCGCCGCGCGCCAGGCCGCATGTACACGCGTTTCGGCGCGCGAATTGCTCCGCTGCGGCGCACAACGCCGCCGCCTGCGAAGGCGGGCGTTCTTTCCGATTTGCGGCAACAACTACCGCTCGGCCTTGGTCTTCGATTTCTTAGAACGCAGGGCTATCAGGCGGCGGCGCGGATGGTCCACGGGCCCCTGGCTTGCCGCACGCGCTGCAGCCTTGTTTTTCAGGAGACCGAGATGCCATCCAGACACAACGGCCGCGCCGACCATGCGGTGATTGCGATGTTGAAAGGGGACCACGTCGAGTTGAAGAAGGCCTTCGACGCTTTCGAGAAGCTGCACAAGCAGCACGACGAGGAGGCCTGTGCCGAGCTGGCGCGCCACACCTGCCAGGCGCTGAAGGCGCACGCCGAGCTGGAGGAGCAGCTGTTCTATCCGGCCGCGCGCGAGCTGCTCGATGAAGACGACATGATGGAAGAGGCCTTGGTCGAGCACGCCACCTTCAAGATGCTGATGCAGCAGCTGGAAACGCTCGATGCCGGCGACCCCAAGCACGCGGCCACCTTCACCGTGCTGGCCGAGTACGTGAAGCACCACGTGCAGGAAGAAGAGAAAGAGATGTTCCCGCGCATCGAGCGCGCGCATGGCGACTGGAGCGCGCTGCTCGAGGCCATGCGCACGCAGCATGAGGCGCTGAAGCAAATGCACGGCGTGCCCAGCGAGATGCGCGAGGCCCCGCCCGCTCGCGCGCGATCGACCACGCGCAGCGCCGGGCCGGCGCGCGGCGGCGCAGCGCGGCCGCACGCAGCCGGCGAAAGCGACGACGAGGATTGACCTCCAGGAGCGCTGCTTGCTCCGTGCTGCTCGGGAAGTGTCGCGCCAGGCCACCTCTGGTGGCCCGCGGTGCGACGCGTGCCCGACCCCGTTCACCACAGGAGCTGCAGATGAAGACACTGATCCTGGCCGCCAGCCTCGCGCTGACCGGTGCGCTGTCGATGAGCCTGCCCGGGTGCGCCGTCACCAGCGGGCAGAGCACAGTGGGCGACTACGTGGACGACGCAACGATCACCACGCAGGTCAAGGCGAAGTTCGCCGAAGACCCGCAGGTGAGCGCGATGCGCATCAAGGTCGAGACGCTCAAGGGCGAGGTCGAGCTGTCGGGCTTCGCGACCAGCGATGCCGAGAAGCAGCGCGCGGCAGAGATCGCACGCGGCGTGGCGCACGTGAAGATGGTGCGCAACAACATCGTCGTGAAGGCACCTGGCGAGTGATCGGTGCCCCCGGCCGCGGAGTACCGCGGCCGCCCCCCGCGGGGGCCGCGGGGCCGCTTGGGAGCGGCCCGGCGCTGGCCCCGCGACGTAGACGCTGCGAGGAGGCGCGATGCCTCATGCGCTGATCGTCGACGACGAAGCCGACGTCGTCGCGTGGATGTCGGAGGTGGTGCAGGCCGAGGGCTATACCGTGTCCACGGCCGAGAGCCTGCGCCAGGCGCGCGCGCAGCTCGTGCGGCAGACGCCGGACGTGCTGCTCACGGACCTGAAGCTGCCCGATGGCCGCGGCACGGACCTCGTGCGCGACCTGGACTCGCCGTCGCAGGTGGAGTTGGTCGTCATCACCGGCCATGCGTCGGTGGACAGCGCCATCGAGGCGGTGCGCATCGGCGCCAGCGATTACCTGACCAAGCCGGTCGACATCGAGCGGCTGCTCGCCATCCTGCGCCGCCAGCCGCAGCCTGCGGAACTGAAGAGCGAGATCGGCGAGCTGCGTGCGGACTTGGCGCGGGCGGGCCGCTTCGGCCATCTGGTGGGCGCGTCGCCGCCGATGCAGGCGCTGTACGACAAGCTCTCGCGCGTGGCGCCGACCTCGGCCACCGTGCTGCTGCTCGGCGACTCGGGCACCGGCAAGGAACTGGCCGCGCGCACGCTGCACGACCTCAGCCGGCGCCGCAAATATCCCTTCCTCGCGATCAACTGCGGCGCCATCTCCGCCCACCTGATCGAGAGCGAGTTGTTCGGCCACGAAAAGGGCAGCTTCACCGGCGCCGACCGCCAGCACCACGGCTTCTTCGAGCAGGCCAAGGGCGGCACCATCTTCCTCGACGAGGTCACCGAGATGCCGCTGGAGCTGCAGGTCAAGCTCCTGCGCGTGCTCGAGACCAGCACCTTCATGCGCGTGGGCAGCACGCAGGCGCTACCCACCGACGTGCGCATCATCGCGGCCACCAATCGGCCGCCGGAGAAGGCGGTGGCCGAGGGCAAGTTCCGCGAGGACCTGTACCACCGGCTGAACGTATTCCCGATCCAGCTGCCGTCGCTGCGCGAACGCGGCGAGGACATCGAGCTGCTGGCAACCACCTTCCTGCAGGAGCTCAACCGCGCCGAGGGCACGAAGAAGCGCTTCTCGCCGGCCGCGCTGAAGCGGCTGTCGCAGATGAGCTGGCCGGGCAATGTGCGCGAGCTCAAGAACTACGTGCAGCGCGCCTATATCCTGGCCGACGAGGTGGTCGAGGACATCGAGCCGATGCAGGCGCCGGCGGCGCCGAGCGCGCCCGACGACAGCGGCGCACTGACGCTGCACGTGGGCATGACCCTGGCCGAGGTGGAGCGGCGCATGACCCTGGCCACCCTGCAGCACTGCGGCAACGTCAAGCGCAGCGCCGCGAAGATGCTCGGCATCAGCCTGAAGACCCTGTACAACCGGCTCGAGGCCTATGGGGTCGCCGACAAGGCGGCGCCGCGCCCGTCCAGCGACGCGCCCAACGCGGCGCCGAAGAGCAGGATCTGCGCAGAGTAGTAGACCCACAACATCACGACGACCAGTGAGCCGGCCGCACCATAGGCCGATGCCACGCCGGCGCGCGCCAGGTACAGCCCGATCAGGTGCTTGCCGATGGCGAACAGCAGTGCACTGCACAGCGCACCCCAGCGCGCCGCGCGCCAGCTCGGCGGCGTGTCGGGCAGCCAGTGCAGCAGCGCGGCGAAGGCCAGCGTCAGCACCGCGGTGGACAGCAGCACGTCGAGCAGCCCCAGCGCCGCGGCGAGTCCCTCGCCGACGTTCTGCCAGCGCTGGCCGAGATAGGCACCGAGCGCGGCGGTCACGGCGCTGAGCACGAGCGAGGCGATCGACAGGAATCCGAAGCCGAGCACCACCGCGAAAGCCACCAGCCGCGCGCGCACCAGCGCGCCGATCCCGGACGGCCCGTGCTGGACGTGGCCGATCTTGTTGAGCGCATTGCGCAGCTCATAGAACACGCCGCTGGCGCCGATCAGCAGGCTGCCCACGCCGAGCAGCGACGCGATCACGCCATGCGGATGGCGCCACGCCGACTGCACCAGGCCCTCGATCGCCTTGGCCGTCTCGCTGCCGACCTGCCCTTCGATCTGCCCGACGATGTGACCGCGCGCCGCGTCCTCGCCGAACACGGCGCCGGCGATGGCGATCGCCACCACCAGCAGCGGCGCCATCGCGAACACGGCGTAGAAGGCTACCGCGGCGCCGAGTTCGGCGCCGCCGTCGTCGAGCCAGCGCCGCGCAGCGTCCCGCAGCAAATGCCACACGCCGCTCGACGGGCGTGTGATGGCGCGCAAACCGATGCCATGGCCCATGACCTGCGGGCGCAGCAGTCGACGTGCCCGTCGGCATGAAAGCTGCTGCACGTGGGGCATGGGTCCTCCCGCCGACGAAGCACCGGGTGCGAAACCCGGCGAGCCGGTGGTGCGGCCGGCCCCCGCGAGCTGGCTCGCGCCGCGGGTCGGCCCGGCACTGCTCGGCATCGCGGTCATCTTCCTGGTGATCGCCGCAAGGCCGCTGCTGCTGCCGGTGGTGGTCGCGGCCATGTTCACGCTGGTGCTGGTCGAGCCGGTGCGGCGCCTGCGCGCGGCCGGCATCCCGGAATCCGTGGGCGCCGGCGTAGTGGTTGCCGCGTCGCTCGCCGTGCTGGTGCTGTTCGGCGCGGCGCTCGCGAACCCGGCCGCGGAGTGGTGGAACCGCGCACCGGACACCGTGCGCGAACTCGTCGATTCGCTGGACCGCATCCGCGGCGAGGTGCTCGGGCGCGTCACGCGCAGCGGCGCTGCCGTCGAAGCGCAGAACGCCGCCTCGGCAGTGGCGCCGCGCAAGGGGCGCGCCGCCTCGGCTGCGCCGCCGAAGGCGCCCGAGACGCGCCCCGATTCGCTGGGCGCGCAGCTCGCGAGCGAGGGCCTGAGCGCGACGCGCGCGCTGCTCGGCCAGATGCTGTCGTTCACCCTGTCGGCGGTGTCGACGGTGATCCTGCTGTACTTTCTGCTCGCCTCGGAGCACTGGCTGCTGTCGCGCACGATGGAGGCGGTGCCGCGGCGGCGCGTGCGCGCGCTGATCCTCGGCGGCATTCGCCAGGCGCAGCGCGAGATCGCGCTCTTCCTCGGTACGCAGGCGATCATCAACCTCGGCCTCGGCGTGGCCACCGGTTTCGCCGTGGCGTGGATCGGCCTGCCCGACCCCGTGCTCTGGGGCACGGTGGTCGCGATCCTCAACTTCGTGCCCTACCTGGGGCCGCTGCTGGTGGCCGCGATGCTGCTGCTGGCGGGCACGATGCAGTTCGGCATCGAGCCGATGCTGTTCGCGCCACCGGCCGCCTTCCTCGCGCTGCATGGCATCGAGGCCAACTTCATCAGCCCCTATGTGATCGGCCACAGGCTCAGGCTGGCGCCGGTGTCGGTGTTCCTGTCGGTGATGCTGTGGGGCTGGATGTGGGGCATCGCCGGCGCGCTGATCGCGGTGCCGCTGCTGCTCGCGCTGCGCACCGTGTGCAGGCGCTCGCGGCGCTTCAAGCGCGCCTGCGTCTACCTCGAGCAGGACGACGGCAAGGCGCCGAGCCTGCGCACGCTGCTGAAGGCCAAGCGGCACGTGGCCTCCGCGAAGCCGTCCTGATGGCATGTGCCCCGCCGGGTATGTCGATTGCCTCCGCAGGGAAAACAACAAAGGACGGCCCGTGCGCATCGCCTATATCACCGAGACCTATCCGCCCGAACTCAACGGCGTGGCACTGACCGTCGAGCGCAGCGTCGAGCACCTGCGGCGGCGCGGCCATCAGGTGGAGCTGATCCGCCCGCGGCAGGCCGGCGAGCGAGCGCACGACGACGACGGCGAATGGCTCACTGCCGGCTGCCCGATCCCGATGTACCCGGACCTGCGCTTCGGCCTGGCGCGCAGCCGCGCGCTCGTCGAGCGCTTCAAGCGCACGACGCCGCGGCTGGTGCACGTGGCCACGCAGGGGCCGCTGGGCTGGGCCGCGGTGCATGCGGCGCAGGCGCTGCAGCTGCCGCTGACCTCGGACTTCCGCACCAACTTCCACCAGTACAGCCGCTACTACGGGCTGGGCTGGATGTGCCCGCTGGTGCACGGCTACCTGCGGCGCTTCCACAACCAGACGCACCGCACCTTCGTACCCACGCAGGCGCTCAAGCGCGAGCTCGAGCTGGCGCATTTCGAGCGGCTGGCGGTGGTGGGCCGCGGTGTGGACACGCAGATGTTCTCACCGGCCAAGCGCAGCGAGGCGCTGCACCGCCGCTGGCAAGCCGGCGGCCGCGCGCCGGTGCTGCTGTACGTCGGGCGGCTCGCGGCGGAGAAGAACGTCGGCCTCGCGCTGTGCGCGTTCGAGGCGATTCGCCGCCGCATGCCTAGCGCCCAGATGGTGGTGGTGGGCGACGGCCCGCAGCGCGCCAAGCTGCAGGCCGACTTCCCCGACGCGCAGTTCGTCGGCGTGCAGCGCGGCGAAGCGCTGGCCGCGCACTATGCGTCGGCCGACCTGTTCCTCTTCCCGTCGATGAGCGAGACCTTCGGCAACGTCACGCTGGAGGCGTTGGCCTCCGGGCTGCCGGTGGTGGCCTTCGACATGGCGGCCGCGGCCGAGTATGTGGACGACTGCGGCAGCGGCCTGCTGGTGCGCCCGGGTGACGAGCTCGGCTTCATCGCCGCCGCCTGCAGCATCGCGTGGCAGCACGAGCAGCTGGCCGCCATGCGCAGCGGCGCGCGCCAGAGTGCGCTGAAGGCGCGCTGGGATACCGTGCTGGGGCGCTTCGAGCTGTGCCTGGCGGAGACCCTGTATGGCGTTCAAACCGCGTCCGCCGGAGCCGCTGTCGCCGTCTGACGCACCGACTCGCTGGGCGCAGTGGCTCGCGCTGGAGCGCGCGATCGCGTTGTGGCTGCATGGCGCGAGCAGCGTGCAGGCGATCGTGCTGCTGTTGATGGCGGTGAGCTGGCTGGGCGACGGCTGGCTGTGGTACGCCTTCGTGGTGGGCCTGCCCTTCAGCGGCGGCGACAGCGGCTGGCGCTGCGCGCTGCACATGGTGCTGCTCGGCGCGGTGAACCTGCAGATCTACTGGCTGCTCAAGCGCCGCATCGCGCGGCCGCGCCCCTTCGTGAGCTGCCCCGGCATCCGTGCCTGCGCACGATCGCTCGACGAATACAGCTTCCCCAGCGGCCACGCGATGCATTCGGTGGCCTACAGCCTGGTGCTGACGGCGTACTTCCCATCGCTGGCATCGCCGCTGTGGAGCTTCACCGCGCTCGTGGCCCTATCGCGCGTGGTGCTCGGGCTGCACTATCCGAGCGACGTGGTGATCGGTGCGGCCATCGGCCTGTTCATGGCCGAGTGCTCGCTGCGCTTCATCTGACCTGAAGGCTTGCGCCGCGTCGGCCAGCGTCACGGCACTGCGCTCGCGCAGCGCGGCTTCGAGCAGGTGCTGCCACGCGCGGCGCATGCGCGCATCGTCGGCATCGTGCGGGTGCAGCTCCAGCCGCAGCAGCGGCCGCTGCGCCTGCGCCGCAGCGCACACGCGGTTCCACTCGATCGACGCGGCGCGGCGCCAGCCGCTGCGTGCGCTGTAGACGAGGCTCTGGCTGTGCACCGCGCGCCGCTCGGGCAGCAGCACCAGGCTTGACAGCGTGCAGGTGTAGCGCAGGCCGAATCGGCGCAGCGCGGCCCAGCCGCCTTCGCCGAGCAGCCACGCCGGCGCGACGAAGCCGCGCAGCGGCAGCTGCAGGCTGCGGAACCACTGCGCACCGGCGAGCAGCCGGCGGCTCGCTTCGGCTTCGTCGAGCGCGCAATCGGCTCGGTCAGAAACGACCATCGCGCCGCCGTCGAAGGCTCCCGCGGCCCCTGCTCCAGCGCACGACGACGTGGGGATTCGATTTCTTGCGCCTGCGAAGAACTGCCGCGCCATCGACGTCAAAGGGCGGGTCGTCGACGAAGCGGACCATGCGATAACGACCTCCGCTCCGCTCGACCGACCCGTGTGGCTGGGCATGGAT
>Ga0114129_10007365_pt1 | contig 15666 bp, 11 predicted proteins | sample RhiMetdeltSRZDD1_FD_80071 | JGI IMG/M metagenome (GOLD analysis project Ga0114129, IMG submission 80071) | Populus rhizosphere microbial communities from Tennessee, USA - Rhizosphere MetaG P. deltoides SRZDD1 (version 2) (version 2) | ecosystem: Host-associated > Plants > Roots > Rhizosphere >... | reverse complement strand
GCGGCAAGAAGGTTTTGGTCCAGCGCGCGACGCCGGCCTCCTACGCGGACGTCGATGTCACCGTGAAGTTCAAGCCGATCTCGGGTCGTGAGGACGCGTCGGGTGGCATCGTCTTCCGCTTCAACGACGGCAAGTACTACGTGGTGCGCGCGAACGCCCTCGAGGACAACTTCCGCTTCTATTCCTACGACCGGGGACGGCGTCAGCTCACGTCCGCGAGCGTGAAGGCGCCCGCGCTCGGCCAGTGGCACACCCTGCGCGTAGTGGCCGTCGGCGATCGCATCCAGGCCTGGCTGGACGGGCGGCGGTATCTCGAGCACGGCGATTCGCGCTTCATGTCCGGGCGCGCCGGTCTCTGGACGAAGGCCGATTCCGTCATCGCCTTCGACGACTTCGTCGTGCGCGGGCACCCTCGCTAACCGACAGCCGCCGTCCGCTCGTTGACCCAGCCGCTGTCGCTGGTCCGTGAAAAGGTCGTGGGTACTGCAACGTGAAAAAGTCATCCCCCGTTGAGTCGAGAGGGACGCTTCGCCAGCATGCGGGGAGGATCATACCCGCGTTGCCAGGGGTGCGTGGCTAAGGGCCGGCGCCCGGTGTGGGTGTTCGGAGTCAAGCGCGGGATGCGACGAGGCGGGCGCGGCGGCATCGGCGGTCGCGGGACACGCGAGGGCTCGAGGGGGTGGCGCGGGCGGGGTTTGAGGATGAAGTCCGGGCTCGGGGGCGGCGCGGTGGCGAGGACGGAGCCCTCGTAGAGGACGACGAGGCGACCATCGAGGAGCTCGCGCACATCGACGCGACAGCCGACGTAGCTACGCCCGCCGCGACCGCGCGGGATCTGCGCCCAGCGTGCCCCGAGCCGCACCGTGTTGTCGCGGGCGACTTGGCGGAGGTAGCGGCAACTGAGCACGAGGTCGAGCGCGCGCGGCGCCGGCCGCCATGCGGCGGTGGGAGTCGCGGGAGGCTGCGCGAAGCGGCGATTGTGGTCGGCGATGAAGGCGGGCAGAAACGCGTTGGCCGCCTCGAGGCTCGCGATGCTGCGCAGGCGCAGCTCGCTGACGAGGCGGTCCTGCAAGGTCCCCCAGAGCCGTTCGACCCGGCCCTTGCCCTGCGGCGAGCGCGCCTGGACATAGGCAATGCCCAGTTCCTGCATGACGACACCGAGGTGCGTCGGCTGCTGCCGCCCGCGCAGCTCTTCTTCCAGCGACCAGTAGCGATCATTACGCACGAAGACGTTGAGGCCATCGCCGTAGAAGGCGAGCGGCAAGCCATGGGTCGTGAACAGCTGACGGAACAAGATGGCGTAGCCGTGGAGATCCTCGTGCGGACGGAAGGTGAGGGCGAGGATGGCGGAGGTGGCGTCGTCAATCGCCCCGAGCAGCGTGAGCGCGGGGCCCCGCTCTTCGAGCCACGCAAACGGGCTGCCGTCGATCTGCACGAGCTCACCGGCGGCGGCCTCGCGCGGTCGTCGATGTCGGTGCTGCGGGGGTCGCCGCGGCCGCGTCGCGGCCTGGCCCAGTGCCACCCGCACGCGCCGCACGAATTCACGGCTCACCGCCAGCCGCTCGACCTCACATAGCTTCTCGGTCAGATGGCAGTCGTTGAACCCGGCGTAGGGCCCGCGCAGCAACTGGGTCACGCGCTCCCGTAGCGCCTCCGCCCGCCGTGGCGACGGCTGGCCCCGACCCCGGTGCACCAGAGCCGGAAGACCACCCGCGTGGAACCGGTGCTTGAGGCGTTGAAAGTGCCGGATCGTCAGACCGAGCGCTTCCGCGCCCTGCCGGTTCGTAATCTGACCCGCGAGCGCCGCTTTCAGGAGTCCCGCGCGCGGCAGTTCCTTCGTGCTCATCGTGAAAGTCCCCATGAGGGGACGACATTTTCACGGAGCAGTTACCCCATGACATTTTCACGTTGCAGCGGCACTCGTTGACCCAGCCGCTTGACTTCCGGCGCCGGGGGCGCGATCGTGGGCGCCCGCGAGGGTGACGCGACCGTGATCCACGTCGTCGAGCAGGGCGAATACATGGCCAAGATCGCCAAGCGCTACGGCTTCGTCGATTGGCGGACGATCTGGCAACACCCGCAGAACAGCGCGTTGCGGAGTCGGCGCCCGAATCCCAACGTGCTCCATCCGGGCGACGAAGTGTTCGTGCCGGAGCGTGAGCTGAAGGACGTGTCGCGATCGACCGACCAGCGGCACCGTTTCCAGGTCAAGCGGCCGAAACTCCGGCTCGCCCTCGTTCTCGATCAGATCTACAAGGAACGGCTCGCCTCGGTAGAGTGCGTGCTGCGAGTGGCGGGGCGGGACGTCACCCAGCCGACCGATGGGGCCGGTAAAATCGTGCTCGACATCCCGCCCGACGCCCACGAGGGCGTCCTCATCGTGCGCAACTCTTCGACGGCCTTCGACGACGCGGTCATCCCGTTCCATGTCGGCAACCTCGACCCCGTCGAGGAAGAGTCGGGCCAGCGCGCCCGTCTCAACAACCTGGGCTACTTCGCGGGGCCGTTCGAGGGCAACGACGACGCCGCGAACGCGAAAGCGTTCAAGTCCGCCATCGAGGAGTTCCAGTGCGATTACGACCTCGTCGTGGACGGCAAGTGCGGGCCGGCCACGCAGGCAAAGCTGAAGGAGGTTCACGGCTCGTGAACGGCTCTGCGGACGGGCCTCGCTTCGCCGGCAGCGGGCCCGTGACGTCCGAAGGCGGCGTGGCGGCCAGACATTCGGCGACGGGCCTGCTCCCGGTCGTCGTCGCGCCCACCCACGAGGATCGCCACAACGTCTTGCGGGCGCCACTGATTCCGATCGCGTGCTGGCGCGTGGACGACCTGCGTTTCGAGTTCGGATCGTCGATCCCCACCCCGGACATCACCGGCGAGCTCCGGAATCTCGGCAAGCTGCTCGACGAGCATCCGGACTGCCCCATCTCGATCTTCGGGCACGCCGATCCCGTCGGTGAGGACACCGCGAACAAGGACTTGAGCGGCCGGCGCGCCACCGCGATCTACGCCTTGCTCATCCGGGATCCCGGTCTCTGGGAAAAACTCTATCGTCGGCCGTCGGCGTACGACGACTGGACCGATCGCGCGCTGCAGTTGATGCTCGACCACGTCACCGGCACCACCGGCAACGACACCTCCGCGCACAAGGCCGATGCCGGCAAGCGGCAGCGGCTCTTCACGGACTACATGAACAAGATTTCGCCGCCCACCCTGCGCAAGCTCGACAAGGCCAAGGACTTCCTCGCGCGCGGCGCCGACGCGGGCGGGAAGGGCGACTATCAGGGCTGCAGTGAATTCAACCCCGTGTTGATTTTTTCGCAGCAGGATCAGTCACGCTTCGAGGGAGACAAAGACAAGACTCAGCGCAATCGCGACAATGCCCCGAATCGCCGGGTGGTGGTCCTCGTGTTCCGCAAGAACAGCGAGGTCGCTCCCGGGCGGTGGCCGTGTCCGCGTGCGACGGAGGGCGTCGCCGGGTGCCGCAAACGGTTCTGGTCGGATGGCGAGGACCGTCGAGGCCGGCGACTCGCCACGGAAGCGCGTCTCTTCAGCAAAACCAAGGATACGTTTGCGTGCCGGTTCTACGATCGGCTCAGCGACCGCTCGCCGTGCGAGCATCTCCCGCCCGTTCCCGTCGATACCACCTTCCATATGCACCTGGACGCCGACCGCGACGGGGCCGTCGACGACGATCGGTCCGGGCTCGATACGTGGGAGTTCGGCGCCAAGAAGAAGGGCGCCATCATCCTCTGCAACAACGACGGTGACGGCTCGCCGGCGCGCTCCGACAACGAGGACGAGGTCGTCAACACCGGCAACGATCCGGACGAGCTCGCGCCGCTCGTGATCCGTCGGACCGGGCCCCCCGCGCCCGCCGACTGGAAGGCCACGCTGTCGGTGAGCGCCGCCGACAAGGACCGGATCCGCATCTTCGACCGCCGTGCCGCCGGCGCCACGGAGATCATCGGTCCCAAGAAAGGCGCCACCTTCACGTTCCCCGACCTGATTTTCATGCAGCGCGAGTTCGGGATGGAGGCCGTCCGCTACGCCGGCACGGACTTCGACGGCGAGATCACGATCACGTTCACGCTCACCAAGGGCGCGAAGGGAACGGACACGGAGACGGGTGTCGTGCGCGTCGCGCCCTGGATCATGCCCAATCATCTCGACAAGGCGGAAAAAGTCTTCGTCGTGAACCTGGGCGCGTTCAACAGTCGGTTCATCACCGAGCTATCCGGCCACGTCTCCGCGGCGGGGTGCACGCTCCAGCAGCACACCTCGAACGATCAGTGGATGCAGGACTGCATGGAATTCGGCTTGAGCGGCCATCCCGGAACGGGATTTCGCAGTGTGATGCGCGCGCCGCGCAACCGGCCGCTGCGAACCTTCCCGAAGACGCTGCGCAAGGCCGATCTCGGCTACCACGAGCACGGTTCACTGAACCCCGACACGACCTTCGACTCCACCGGGAATCTCGAGTGCACGCCGCCCATCACCACCAAGGCGGGGAAGAACTTCCCGTTCGGCCGGATCTATTTCGGACCGGGCCGACCGGCGGAGACGCTCGATCCCGACACCAAGGAGTTTCTGGAGAAGCAGGTCGTCCAGGCTCCGATCGAGATCGACACGAGCTGGTTGCTGGTCGGGCACGTCGACGAGATCATCAGCTTCGTGCCCGCGCCCGGCGCCAAGGGGTTCAAGCTGCTTCTGGCCAGCCCCCGCCTCGCCTACAAGATTCTCCGCGACAACCAGGCCGTCAACGGCGCCGCGAGGATGCTCACCGGCCGTAAATTCCCCGACGTGTCGTCGAAGTCCGCGGAGGTGTCGATCGACGACTTCCTGACGACCGGGATTCCGTCCGTGCACTCGCGGCTGGCGGCCGGCCATCTCGAGCCGTACAACGACGCCCGCCAGGCGAACCTCGACAGCATCCGGAGCCAGCTCGAGTCCGAGCTGGGCCTCGATGCCGCCGACATCATCGAAGTCCCGGTGATCTTCGCCGACCTGACGACGAAGGATCTCGCCGACGCTCTCACCGCCGGCATGGTCAACATGCTCGTCATCAACGGGCACTGCATCTTTCCGAAGCCGTTCGGGCCGGTCGTGGGCGGCAAGGATCTGTTCGAGGACGATCTCGTCCAGAAGTTGACGGCGCTCGGTCTCACCCCGCATTCGCTCGACGACTGGTTCGAATACCACGTCCTCCTCGGTGAGGTGCACTGCGGGACGAACACGCTGCGGACACCGACGACCGTGAAATGGTGGGAGTTCGAGCCCTGAAGCTCGCCATCGCCGCGATCGCGGTGGCGATGGCATCGCTGTCGGCAAATGTCTCGGACACGCAGGCGAAGGAGCGAAGGATCACCATGGAGAGCGTCGTCGCCCAGGCGGGAGCAAGCTCCGGTCGAGAATACCTGGAGCTCGAGGAGCGCATCCGGGGCGGGGGCGAGCCGTCGATCGCCGCGCTCCGCGGACACCTCGCCGATCCCGATCCTGTTCAGCAACTCATGGCGCGCGTGCTCCTGGCGTGGATGGAGGGGCGGACGGAGTGTCCGGCTGCGCTCGAGTTCCTGGACAACCTCGCCGCCCGGCTCGCGAAGACCCCCGTGGGCAATCCGCCGCCGGTCGGCGTAGCCGCCGAATTGGACGATCGGTTCGGGCCCCGCGCCGCTGAGTGCCTCGCGCTGCGCCTGGTGAAGGACACATCCTGGCCGCACTGGCGGGTCATGGGCGTGATCTTCTATCTCAAGGGCCAGAAATTGCCGGCGACGACGTCGGCGCTGATCCGCTTCGCTGCCACCACCACGAACAAAGACTGGCAGAACGGCGCCATCGAGGCCATCACGGCGATTCGGGATCCCGAGCTCTCCCGCAAGATCGACCTCGAACGCCAGCGCCTGGCGTCGCAAAGAAAAGATCTGCCCGAGCCGCTCCGACAGTTGACGCCCTGACGTTTTAGCGGAACGCGGGGACGATGGCACTGGAACCCGGCGCACACGACCCCGGCCACCGTAGCTCTCACGGCCACGCGCGCGCTGATGAGCCCGACCAGGCGCACCGGAACGTCGCGCGTCCACCCGCGTCCGAGACCCACCACGCGCGACATGGAGCGCACGCGGATCATGAGGCGCATGCCGGACACGATCGGCATGCGGGGCATTCCGTCGAGATGTTTCGCCGGAAGTTCTGGGGAACGCTGCTGCTGTCGATCCCCACCGTGATCTGGGCGCCCATGATTCAGCACTGGCTCCGCTATGAGGCCGGGGGCGGTGCGACCGCCTCACGCTGGATCCCGGCCGTCTTCGGGACGCTCGTGTTCGCGTACGGCGGCTGGGTGTTCATCAAGGGCGCGATCGGTGAGCTCAGCGACCGCCGCCCCGGCATGATGACGCTCATCGGCCTCGCCATCACGGTCGCCTTCGTCTTCAGCGTCGCCGTCACGCTGGGCTACCCGGGCATGGATCTGTGGTGGGAGCTGGCGACGCTCGTCACCATCATGGTTCTCGGGCACTGGATCGAGATGCGCTCGGTCTCTCAGGCGCGAGGTGCGCTCAAGGAGCTCGCCCGGCTGTTGCCCGACACCGCGCTCCGCATCGTGGGCGAACGCATCGAGACCGCCCCTGTCGGCGATCTCCACGAAGGAGATCTCGTGCTCGTTCGCCCCGGCGCCTCCATCCCTGCCGATGGCGTCGTCCGTGAGGGCTCGAGCGATGTGAACGAGTCGATGATCACGGGCGAGTCGCGGCCGGTCCGGAAAGAACCGGGGAGCACGGTCATCGCGGGGACGGTGAACGGCGCGGGCTCACTCCGCATCGACGTGACCGGTACCGGGGAGAAGACGGCGCTCGCCGGGATCATGCGTCTCGTGGCCCAGGCGCAAACGTCGCGGTCGCGCGCGCAGGCGCTCGCCGACCGCGCGGCATTCCTGCTCACGATCGTGGCCGTCGGCGCCGCCGCGGTCACCCTGATCGGGTGGTTGCTCGCCGGAGCGCAGCCGTCGTTCGTGATCGAACGCGTCGTCACCGTCCTCGTCATCGCCTGTCCGCACGCGCTCGGTCTCGCCATCCCGCTCGTGATCGCCATCTCCACCACGCTCGGCGCGCGCAACGGCCTCCTCGTGCGCGATCGACGCGGGCTCGAGGACGCGCGCAGTGTGACCGCGGTCTTCTTCGACAAGACGGGTACCCTCACCCGGGGCGAATTCCGGGTGGTGGAGATCATCACCCGGGGCGGCGTCACCGACAATGAAGCGCTTGCCCTGGCGGCAGCGGTGGAACGCGACTCGGAGCACGCGATCGCTCGAGGCATCGTGAGGAGTGCCGGGGAGCGGGGCCTGTCGATCGCGACCGCCACGGGGTTCCGCGCCCGCGCCGGCGAGGGCGTGCAGGCGACGGTCGGCGGTCGGCAACTCATGCTGGGCGGCCCCGCCCTGCTCCGCCGCGTTGGCGTGCAGGTGGACCCGGCGTTCCGGGCGGCGCTCGACCGCGCCGCCGCGCGCGGTGAGGCCGCGATCACGATGCTGGACGGAAAGACGCCGATTGCGGTGTTCGCGGTCGCGGATGCCGTACGCGAGGAGTCGCGCGAAGCCGTGCGGCGCCTGCACGACCTCGGCATCGAGGTCATCATGATCACCGGCGACGCGCGGCCGGTCGCGGACGCCGTCGCCGCCGACCTCGGCATCGACGCGGTGTTCGCCGAGGTCTTGCCGGAGGAGAAGGCCGCGAAGGTCAAGGACGTGCAAGCGCAAGGGAAGCGCGTCGCGATGGTCGGCGACGGCGTCAACGATGCCCCCGCGCTCCTCACTGCAGACGTCGGCATCGCGATCGGAGCCGGGACCGACGTCGCCGTCGAAGCCGGCGACGTCGTCCTCGTCCGCGACGACCCCCGCGACGTGCCACGCGTGATCGTGCTGAGCAAGGCGACGTACCGCAAGATGATCCAGAACCTCTGGTGGGCGGCCGGCTACAACATCGTCGCTATCCCGCTCGCGGCCGGGGTGCTAGCGCCGTGGGGCATCGTGCTTCCCCCCGCCGTCGGCGCCATCTTGATGTCGCTCAGTACCGTCATCGTCGCGGTGAACGCTCAGCTTCTTCGCCGCGTGCGGCTCTAAGCGGCGGCGGGAGCGCGCCCAGCGCCTGGGCGCCCTGTCAGAGCTTGCGCGCGCGCACATTGACCAGAGTCGGTGCGGGCACGCTTCCGCGGCTCGTACAGGATGATCGGCGGCCTCACGTACGTTCAGGGTACGCCCGCGAAGCGCGTCGAGACCGTCACATTCATTGGCGACGACCCAAAAGGCGGCGAGTGCGCTTGACAAGCTCGCGCGGCCGGTGCTAGAAAACCCCACCTTGCCGTTTGGGGCGACCGGGGCCGGCAGCATTCGCGACCCGTGATCACGGTTGTGAATGGCCGATAAAGATCAGAAAAAAATCCAAGCCTCCAGCGAGGGTGGCGTCGCGGGCACGCACGACGTCCTCGACTCCCTCGAGCTCGTGGTCGGCTCCAGCACCGAGGATCAGTTCAATACCGCCACCCTGCCGCTGGTTCCCGTCGCCTGTTTGCGGGTGGATGACGTCCGCTTCGCGTTCGACTCTTCGTTCGTCGCTTCCGATCCCGCCGACGATCGCAAAGACATCCGCGAGGAATTGCGGCTTCTCGTGAACCTGGTCAAGGAGCACCCCGGATCACCGCTGTCGGTGTTCGGGCACGCCGACCCCGTCGGTGAGGACGTCTACAACAAGGCCTTGAGTGGACGCCGCGCCACGGTGATCTACGCCTTGCTCATCTTCAACTCCGATCCCACGACCGCTCTCCGGCTGTGGAAGGAGGTCGCACAGCAAGAACACTGGGGCGCAAAGCAACGGGGGCAGATGCAAACCCTGACGGGCCTGCCCGCGGGCACGGCGGACGACGCCCTCTTCAGGGCATACATGCAGAAGCTCGTGCCGGCGGAGATCACCCTCACGAAGGCTGATTTTCTCGCGCAGGGTGCAGATCCGAAGGGCAAGGGCGATTACCAGGGATGCGGCGAATTCAATCCGGTGTTGATCTTCTCCACGAAACGCAATCAGGAGCTGGAGAGCCAAAAGGACAAGACAGCTCGCAACGACGCCAACGCGACCAACCGACGGGTGATGTTGCTGCTGTTTCGGAAAGGCAGCAAAGTCGAGTTCGCGAAGTGGCCGTGCCCGCGCGCAACGGAGGGCGTGGCGGGTTGCACCAAGCGATTCTTTTCGGACGGCCCCAAACGTCGCACGACCCGCCTTCCCGACAAGGACCGCACGTTCGACGAGACAAAAGACACGTTCGCCTGTCGGTTCTACCAGCGCCTGCTGTCGAATTCACCGTGCGAATCTCCACTGACGATCGTGAAGATCCGTCTCTTCGACGCCCAGGCGCGGCCGCTTCCGTTTGCGCCCTGCCTCACCACCGAGGTGGGCCAGAAGCCGCGTCCCCACCGGGCCACCGGCGCCGCCGCGAGCCCAGTCGGAACCACGTCTGGATCGCCGTCCGGCTCACAGGCCGGCGGCGATAAGGAAGAGGCGGTGGTGACCGTCCGCGTTCAGCAGGGTCCCGCAACCATCAACGTGAAATGGAGCCGGCCCAAAACGACGGAAGGTCCGGGCTCTGCGCTCCCGAACGCCAATGACCCCGACGACTTCGAGTTCGAAATGGACGTGGCCGTCGACATTCCCGATGCCGACCAGAACCAAGCGGGACGCACGCGTCTGAAAAATCTGGGATACGACGTCAGTCCGCCCATACCGGTCCCCGGCCTCGGCGACCCCGTCCGCGCCTTTCAACGCGACTACCGGCCGCAGTTCGCCGACATCGCGGTCGATGGAACGTTGAATCCCCCGACGATCAAGGCGATCGATTCATCCCACGACCCTACGAAGCCCGTTCTGAGACGACGCAGCGACATCGCCGTGAAACGGTGAAGAAGCGATGAGCGGGGGACTGCTCCGGCGGCCGGCAGTCCCTGCACCCGCGCGCATACGCCGCGATGTGAACAACCTGTCCCCGAGCGACCCGATCATCACGTTCTATCGCCAGGCGATCGGAGTGATGAAAGGTCGGCCGCTCCGGGACCCAACGAGTTGGCGGTACCAGGCGGCCATTCACGACTACCCACGAGACGTGTCGAGCACGGCCTCCCGGCGCAACGATCCCAGGAACCCCGATCCGTTCGCCACCGACGCCGACTTCCCGCTTCCCGGAGACCGGGACACGTTCTGGCGGAAGTGCGAGCACGCGGGTTGGTTCTTCCTCTCGTGGCATCGAATGTATCTGCACCACTTCGAAAAAATCGTCATGAGCATCGTGGCGGCATTGCCGGGCGGCCCCACGGACTGGGCGCTCCCCTACTGGAACTACAGCACGTCGGCCGCGGCCGCTCTCCTCCCGGCACCGTTCCGGAACGAAACCATGCCGGACGGCACGCCGAACCTCTTGCGGGTCGCCGAGCGGACGCCGAACGCCAACGCAGGTGCCGCTTTTCTTGACGCAGCGGACACGAATCTGAATTGCCTGCGGGCGAGACCCTTCGGAGTGCCCTTTGCCACTCCGTTGCCACCCAGCTTCGGCGGGGGAACAAGACTGAACCATCCCCCGGGCCCAGGCGGGGCGTTGGAGCAAACACCGCACAACCAGATCCACAGCAGGCTGGGGGGACCGACGGGCTTCATGGGCGGATTCTCGACGGCGCCGCTCGACCCGATGTTCTGGCTGCACCACTGCAACATCGACCGACTCTGGGAGGCGTGGGTCCAGCGCCAGAAGCAGCAGGGGAATCTCGATCGCAACCCAAAGCCCGGCACACCGGTCGCCGATGGCTGGCTCGACCAGGCATTCGACTTCCATGACGCCACGGGCGCGGCGGTTCGAATGACATCGAGGGAGGTGCTGAACACCCGAGTGCCGCCGCTATCATACGAGTATGAGGACACGAGCGATCCGTTCGGCGGCGCCCCCTAGCGCGTGTCCGATGTTCCTCGATTCTCGATCCACGCTCGCACTCGCGGCGCTCAGTCTCTTCGTTCTTTTTCCGTTCGCGGGGTGCCCTGATGCTCCGACTTCGAACACCAAGCGCGCAGAGCGATTGGCGTCAGGAGAGCTGGCCATGCAATCACGACCGGATCCGCCGGGTCCGCCGCAAGCCCGTCCGCCGATTCCCGAAATGGTCGGCGCCACGAGCGCCCCGTTCTTCATCGGCCCCGGCACGACCCAGGTGTCGCTCGCGGTTCACCCGCCCACGGGTCCAGCGCGCGCAGCCGAACCACCGACGCCGAGAACCGTGATCCTGTCGATCGAGAACGTGACCGGAGACACGCGGGCGCCCTCGTTCGATGTTTACCTCAACGTGCCGGCGGGAGATGCGCCGGAACAACATCCCGAGCTGTTCGCGGATCGCCTCGGGCTGTTCGGCCTGGTCGAGTCCAGCGATCCTGATGCACCGCACGGCGCGAACGGCATGAGCTTCACGCTCGATGTGACGGCTCTGTTCAGCCGCTTGATTGCCATGAAGGATTGGGACCCTCGAAATGTTCGGGTCTCCTTCGTTGCCACGGAATGGCCGGCGCCCGTACCACGCGTCCGCGTCGGTCGCGTCAGCGTCTATTTCATGTGAACGCTGACCTGGCCTCCCCGCATCGGGCGACGGCCGCCCGGCTTCAATACTTCCTCTGGTCGTGCCCAGAGTGGTGGAGCATCGGACTGTGCTGGTTGGCGTGGGCGGTGATGCTCCAGCACCGCTGGCGAGATACCGGACACGGTATGCACCACCGCACGAGCTTCGAGGACGAGCTCCAATATTGGATGTGGATGGTGGCGGCGATGATGCTGCCCTTCGCCCTTCACTCCGTGCGCATCACCGCTGCCCGGACGCTGTGGGCGCGGCGGCACCGCGCGATCGCCGGTTTTCTCACGGGGTACTTTGCGCCATGGCTCGCTCTGGGCATCGCTGTCGCGGCGGTGCGGCAATCGTCGTGGACGCACCACCACGCCGCCGCGGCGCTCGTGTTTCTCGCAGCGGCGCTCTGGCAGCGGACGCCCATTCACAGGCGAGCGCTGATTGCATGCCACCGCACCCACCCGCTCGCGCCCGTCGGCTGGCGCGCGGGTTTCGACTGTATCCGCTTCGGCGGAATGATCGGCGGCGCGTGCGTTCGAAGTTGTTGGCCATTGATGCTGGCGTGCGCGTTCACCGGACATACGGCGATCGCGATGGCGGGCGGGATGGCGGTCGGCGCCCTGGAACGTTGGTCGTTCCGGCCACGTGTGCGCGCGATGTTCGGGGTAACCGTGGCGCTGGCCAGCTACTATGGCTTGCTCGCACTCCTCGAATACGCCCCGCACGGTGTGCCTGCTCCGTAGGGTAGACTTCGAACGAAGGGACGCCATGGCGGCGTATCACACGGTGTCGCAAGGCGAGCACGTGTCCGGTATCGCAGAGCGCTACGGCTTTTGCGATTACCGGACGATCTGGAACCATCCGAACAACACCGATCTGAAAAACCGGCGCCAGAATCCAAACGTGCTGTATCCGGGCGACTCGCTCTTCATACCGGACCGGGAGCTCAACGAATACGCTCGTTCTACGGAAAAGCGGCACCAATTCGTCGTCAAGCGGCCGCCGCTGAAGCTGCGGCTGACACTCCAAGACCAGTACGAGAAGCCGATCGCCAACGCCCGCTGCCTCCTCATGGTGGACAACGACTCCCGCGAGGTCACCAGTAGCGCCACCGGCAAGATCGAAGAGACGATTCCACTGTCCGCAAGTCGGTGCCTGCTGATTATCCAGGACGCTGCGCAGACTCCTTACAGTGGCGTCTCGATCCCGATCAAGATCGGCCACCTCGATCCTGTCGATGAGGTCTCTGGACAACAGGGAAGGCTGAAGGGCCTGGGATATTTTGGCGGAGAGATCGACGGAAAGAGCGGGCCGGATTTTCAGTCGGCGGTCGAGGAGTTCCAGTGCGAGCACGGCCTCACCGTCGATGGGATATGCGGCAAAGCGACCCAAGCCAAGCTCAAGGAGGTGTACGGCTGTTGAGGGAGCGTCCCGACCGCGATCGGCCAACCGCGTATTCGTAACGGCGTCGAGAAGAAGCGGCTATCCGCTGTTCCCTGCTTCGCGTACTCTACGGCTTGCCCTCGAGATGATCGTGAAGGCGACGAAGAAGAAGGAGATAGCGGATGCAGTTCTCCGTGGGACTCGGTTTGACCAACGAATGTAATCTCCAGTGTCCCCACTGCTACCGCCCCGACCGCGTCATCACGCGCCTCGCATTTCACGACGTCGAACGGATATGCGCGAGCATCCCGGTTCGGTCGATGAATCTCGGAGTCGGGGAAAACGGACTTCACACCGAGTACGCGAAGATCCTGAACTATCTGTGGACACGTGGCATCAAGACGACCATCACGTCCAACGGCTTGAGCATCCAAGCCCTCACGGACGACGACGTCAAGCGCTTCCATAGCGTCGAGTTTTCGCTGGACTTCCCGACCGAACGAGAACACGACGCGTTCCGGGGACCGGGGAACTGGCGTACGGTGACGAGCAGCCTCGAGCGGTGCGCCCACCTCGGCGTGCCGATCACCGTCACGTCCGTGATGATGCGCACGAATTACGATCGATTGGGCGAGCTCGCCCGCGTCGCCGCACAGTTCGGGGCGCACCTCCGCGTGAACATTTACCAGCCGTCGAAGACGGACCGTTTCACGCTCACGTATGAGCAATTCTGGAGCGGCTTCAGGCGCCTGCTCGGGACGACGCGTCTTGTCGCGACCACGGAGCCCGTACTGGCGGCGGTGCTTGGGCTGGAGGACTTCTCCGGCCCCGGATGTGGCCGGTCGACGGTCCGCGTGGCTCCCGATGGCCGCATCTTGCCGTGCACCTACTGGCCGGACAGCCGATTGACCATCGCTGACCTCGCCGACCACGGCGACGACATCATCCAGGCCCCCGAGTTCGTCGACGCCCGACGCCAGCCTGCGGCGTGCACGGCGTGTCCCTGCCGGGGTGGGTGCGCGGGCCGACGGGCGATTGCGGGCCGGCTCGATGCGCCTGATCCCTACTGTCCGTTTGCCCGCGGCGAACGCATCACGCTCGAATGGGAACGGGCACGGGCCGAGGATCTGCCGAAGATGGCGAGCGCGTGCACCACCGTGGTGTCCGCGCGATAGCAGCGAAGCGGAGGGCGACGTGAGCGTGGTCCGCCTCTTCGCCGGAGTGGTCGGGTTCCTCTGCGTCGTCGCACTCTTCGTCTACGGCCTCAACGGCTATCTCCTGCTCGCGGTCCGCTGGTGGCATCGCCGACGTTTCGAGACCCCGACGCCGCCCCCCTCGCCCGCCGAGTGGCCTTCCGTCACCGTGCAGTGTCCCGTCTACAACGAGCGCTACGTCGTGCGGCGGCTGCTGCACGCGGTGGGCGCGCTCGACTATCCACCCGAGCGCCTCGAGATCCAGGTGCTCGACGACTCCACGGACGATACGACCACGATCATCGCCGAGATGGTACGCGCGCTACGCGATCGCGGGCTGAGCATTGTCCATCTCCACCGGCGTGAGCGCACGGGATTCAAGGCAGGCGCCCTGGCCGCGGGGCTCAAGGAGGCGCGCGGGGAATTCGTCGCCATCTTCGACGCCGACGCGGTGCCGGGCGCGGACTTTCTCCGGATGATGCTGCCGCACTTCGCCGACCCCGACGTCGCCGTGGTCCAGGCGCGCTGGGGTCACCTGAACCGAGATTTCTCGCTTCTGACGGTCGCCGAGTCGCTCGGCATCGATGGTCACTTCGCCGTCGAGCAGTCGGCGCGCTTCTGCGGAAAGCTCTTCCTCAACTTCAACGGGACGGCGGGCATATGGCGGAGGGCCGCCATCGAGGACGCGGGCGGATGGACTCACGACACGCTGACCGAGGATCTGGATCTGAGCTACCGGGCTCAGCTCCGCGGATGGCGTATCGTCTACCGGCCGGACGTGGTCTGCCCGGCGGAGCTGCCTGTCCTGATCAGTGGGTTCAAGTCACAGCAGCGACGATGGGCCAAAGGCTCGATCCAGACCGCGCGCAAGCTGCTGCCGGCCATCATGCGCCTTCCGCGGTCGCCGTGGATCAAGTACCAGGCATTCATCCACCTGACGTACTACATGATCCATCCCGCGATTCTGATCGCGGTCCTCCTCTGCGCGCCGCTCGTCGGCGCCCAAGAAGTGGCGCCGGATGGAAACGTCGCGCTCGGCGTCGGCCTGGCCGTTGCCCTGAGCATGCTGGGGCCGGGAGTCCTGCTTCTCTACGCACAGCGGATCCTCGATCCGCGCTGGCCGCGCCATGTGTGGCAGTTGCCGTCGATCCTGATCATTGGCGTCGGAGTGGCGTGGAGCACGAGCCTGGCCGTGCTTGGCGCCCTGTGGAAGAAGGATCTGGAGTTCATCCGCACGCCAAAGTTCGGTATCGGCCCGACGGGGGGGCAATGGCGGGGCACGACGTATGTGCCACGGCGCCCGTGGAGCGGCGTCATCGAGATCGTGCTCGGGCTGTACTGCGCGTGGAGCGCCTGGCTCTTGTGGACGCACGGGAGCTACGCCGCGGCCCCGATTCTCGTCCTCTACACGGCCGGATTCCTGACCGTGGGCAGCTTGACCATTGGTCACGCGACAGCGGT
>Ga0114129_10007364_pt1 | contig 15667 bp, 16 predicted proteins | sample RhiMetdeltSRZDD1_FD_80071 | JGI IMG/M metagenome (GOLD analysis project Ga0114129, IMG submission 80071) | Populus rhizosphere microbial communities from Tennessee, USA - Rhizosphere MetaG P. deltoides SRZDD1 (version 2) (version 2) | ecosystem: Host-associated > Plants > Roots > Rhizosphere >... | reverse complement strand
CGGGCTGAAGTCGGTGCGCGCGTGGAGCGTGCAGCGGTTGTCCCACATCAGGATGTCGCCGGGACGCCAGACGTGCTCGTAGACGAATTCCGGGCGCTCCTGATGGTCGAACAGGATGTTCAACAGCTCCTCGCTCTCCGGCGGCGGCAGGCCTTCGATCCGCCGCGTCATCAGCCGGTTGACGTAGAGCGCCTTGCGCCCGGTCGCCGGATGCGTGCGCACGACCGGATGGGCATAGGACGGCGCGTCGTCAGGGACCTCGGCGCTGCGGATCGTGGCGCCGGAGTCATAGTGATAGGCATTGAGCGCGCGGCGGCCCTCGATGCGGCGCCTGATCGCGTCCGGCAGCGTCTCGTAGGCCGCGTAGGCATTCGCGAACAGCGTGTTGCCGCCCTGACGCGGGACCTCGATGGCGTAAAGCATCGAGGCCATCGCGGGGCGCTCCTGGTGGCACTGGTCGGTGTGGAATTGCATCTCGCCGTCCGGCAGGGCGCCGATCGGCTTGCCGTCCTCGCGGATGTTCGAAATGAGCATGACCGCCGGATGGCCGCGCACGAACTGCTTGGTGTGGATCGTCGCCAGCGGGCCGAAGCGCTCGGCGTACCGCACCTGATCTTCTTCGCTGAGGTCCTGGTCGCGCAGCAGGATCACCAGATGCCGGTGCCAGGCATCAAGGATCTGTGCGAAGCGCTCGTCGCTGAGCGCCTCGCGCAGATCGACGCCGAGGATTTCGGCGCCCAGCGCCGGCGACAGCGGCCGCACGCCGACGGCGGCCGGCGACGGCTGTTTGACTGAACCGGCAGACAACGGCGTCGCGTCCATCGCGTTCCCGACCTCTCGATTCCGCGTCGATTATAGGACCGGAGCGCCGGCGATCAAACCGCGCGCGCCACCTGTTGGCCCGCCAGTTCCGGCATCACATGACGGGCGAACAATTCGATCGACCGCAAGGTCTCGGCCAGCGAGAGGTCGCCGAAGGCGAATTGCCCGACCAGGTAGTTGCTCCCGGTCTCGCCGATCTGCTTGCGCAACGCCGCCGTTACCGTATCCGGCGCGCCGGCGACGCCCTGCCCCACCTCCGCCAGCCCGTCGAAGGTGGGCGGGCGCGGATGTACCGTGCTGCGGTTGTGCAGCCGGTGCAGGTGGGTGAAGCTCTGGTACCACTTCGGATAGGCGCGGCGCGCGATGGCGAGCGCCGCCGCGTCGGTCTCCGCCACCACCACGAAACGGCCGAGCCCCATCAGCGGCAGCGGCGACCCGTCCCACGCCTCGCGCCAGGCGCCGCGGAAGGCATCGAACGCCACGCACGTCGCCGGCACCGGATCGAGGCTGACCACGCGCAGGCCCTTGCGCGCGGCCCGCCGCGCGCTCTCCGGCGCATGCACGCCGTACCAGATCGGCGGATGCGGCTTCTGAAGGGGCGCAAGCTCCATCGGCACGTTGTCGAAATGAAAGAACTCGCCGTGGAACGTGAGCTTGCGCTCGGTCAGCCCCTTGAGGATCAGCTCGAGCGCCTCGGCATAAACCTGCTGCGCGATTTCCGGCTTCTGTCCGTAGTAAATGAGCTCTTCCGGGACCGAGCCGCGCCCGAAGCCGATCTCCAGCCGCCCGCCGCTCATCTGATCGAGCATGCAGATTTCCTCGATCATCCGCAGCGGATGATAGAGCGGCAGCGCATAGACCAGCGGGCCGAACCGCAGCCGGCGGGTGCGCTGCGCGATCGCGGACAGGAACACGCTCGGGCTCGGCGAGAGACCGAGCGGCGTCGAGTGATGCTCGGCGACGTGATAGGCGTAGAAGCCGAGGCGGTCGTAGGCCTCGATGATCCTCAGGCGCGACTCGTAATAGTCGGCGAGGCCGAGATCGTTGCGATCGAGGTGATCGAAGACGCCGAATTCCATCGCGCCGGCATCACTCGTCGGTGACGTCGATCCAGACGCCACCCGGGTCCGCCATCTGATACTTGCCGCCCGCCTGCGCCGCCAGGAACGCCTTGCGCGCGTCCGACTCCTTGCTGCCGCCGAGCCGCATCGGCGCAACGTAGGGGTTCATGCCGGACGTCACCTCGACGTGCTGCCTGAACGCGTCGATGTCCTCGACCTTGAAGCCGATGTGGTCGGGGCCCGGGCGCTTGATGCCCATGCCCTCGAACACCGTGATCGACCAGGGCAGGATCGAGAGCGTGACGCGGCCGTCGGTCAGGTGATAGCCCGCGCCGTTCGGCCGGTTCGCCGGCTTCAGCTCGAACACGGATTGATAGAAGTCGGCGCACCTCTCCGCGTGCATGGTGCGGATCGCGAACTTGTTGAGGTAGCGGTCCTGGTGCCAGCCCTGCGCCGCCTGCTCGGCATAGACGCCGACGAGCTTGTCGCTTTCGTCCTTCTGGGCGAGATCGAACACGTTGCCGTCGGGATCGTGGCCGCTGTAATTGGCGAACGGCCGGGTCGACGGCCGCTTGACGATATTGGCCTGCGGGAATTTCGCGCGCGCGCGCTCGAGCACGGTGTCGATGTCGTCGACGACGAGCCCGAAATGGTCGAGCCCGCCGACATAGCCGTCGCGCTGCGGATTGATGTTGAGGCCGACATAGCCGTCACCCACCGTGACCGCGTTCAACGGCCGGCTGGTCTTGCCGGACCGTTTCAATCCGAAATAGGCCTCGTAGAAATTGGCCAGCATCGGATAGATCGGGCTGACCATGGCCATGTGGTTGATCTTGGCGAACATCGCTGCTCCTCGATCCGCGCTCCCGCCCGCTTCGGCGCAAGCATTACATCGGTGGTGAATGCTTGCCAATGGCGGGCGCGGAAGGCACGCCGGGGTTTGACGGTGACACCCGGTTTCCCTACGATCGAACCGACATCACGCGACAATCAGCGGAGGAATCGCATGCCGAAGATTCGTCATCTCGCCATCAAGACCAAGGACCCGGCGCGGCTCGCGAAATTCTACGAGGAGGTGTTCGGGCTCAAGGTCATCCATTCCGAGCCGAGCGGCGCCCGCTACATGAGCGACGGCTATTTGACGCTCGCGATCCTGCGCAACCGCGGCGAGGCGACGCCGAGCGGCATCAATCACTTCGGCTTCGAGGTCGAGGATCTGGAAGATATCGAGCGCAAGCTGGCCAAATGGGAAGAGCCGATGACGGAGCGGCCGTCGACGCGACCGTTCGCCGAATATCGCGCCATGGACCCGGACGGCAACCTGTTCGACATTTCCGCGCACGGCTACGACGACGTCGAGTACGCCGCCGACCGCGCGACGAAGAAGGCTCCCGCGAAGGCGCCGGCCTGACGGCGTTCAGGCAAGCGGCGACCGGCGCGAAATCTCATCTCGCGCCGGAGGCCTTCCGCCGGAGCTCGTCGATCAGCTGCTGCTGCGCCTTGCACTGCGTGTCCAGACGCTCGATGAGCGCGAGGCGTTCGTTGCAGGTATCACGCAGCATGGCGATCTCACCGCGCAGCTCCTTGATAACGCGGCGTGGATCGTTGGGCAATCTGCGGAAGTTCCGGATGAAGTTTCCGGCGGCCACGACGGCGAGCTCGGCGCGCTCCCGCCACGGCAGGTGTGCGCCGAGCGCGTGTCGGAAAACAAGTGATGCGGAGCGAGCTCGCCGCCGTGCAACCTGCCCCGGCAGCGCGGTCACGAAGCGGGAGCTCGCCGATGCGTCGTGCACGCGATAGGTGCGAAGGATATCCGGCAGCGCCACGATCCGGCCGCGGACCGCGATCCAGCTCAAGATGGAGAGTTCCGAGAACCCCGAAACCAGGTCGCGGGATGGCAAGGCGTCTACCAAACGGCGCAAGTCCGGCATCGCCCCGCGCCGGTACATGCCGTAGACGAGATACGACGCCTGGGGGTGCCCCCTGCGAAACAGATGGCGCCGGGACGAGCGCCAGTCGACGCCGTCGTAGAAGTCGAGCAGCCGGAGCGGCGTGAGCATCCCGGGTCCCTCGAGACCCAGCAGGTTCAGCGACGCCGCGCAGAGCAGCACGTCCGGACGCGGCGTCATGTAAGCGATCATGGCGCTGACAAAGCCTGGATCGAGCAGGTCGTCGTGAGCGAGCCACGTGAAGAAGTCGCCGCGTGCCCGTTCGCAGGTCAGCGCGAAGTTGTATCCGTAGCCGATGTTCTCGTCGTTGCGCCACCATCGAACGCGCGGATCGGCCTCCGCGTAGCGCCGGCAAATCTCGGGCGTTGCATCGACCGACGCATTGTCGGAAACCACGATCTCCAGGTTCGAATAGTCCTGGGCGAGCGCCGAGTCGAGCGCTTCGGCAAGGAGGTCCTCGCCGTTGCGCACGGGAATCGCGATGGTGACGAGCGGCGCGTCGATCACGCCCTGATCGCGTCCTTGTTCTTTCCAGCCTTGCGCAGCGGGATCATCTGGAGATGAGGGATGGATTTCAAGGCGTTCCCTTGGGGCAACGGCGTGCCCAGCCTGTCGCCATTTGTCGCCATTATAGCGCTTTGCGGGGCCTTCATCATTCCTGGCTCGACGAAATTCTAGGCGTTTGGCGCCGCGGCAATGCTCTGCTTGACCTTTGCGCGCACGATTCGTTACCTGAGCTGCGCGACTGCACGGAGCCACATTCATGCGTCTTGTCCGATCGATCGCGAGCGGCGTCGCGCTGGCAGGATCCCTCGCCCTGACCGGCGCCCCGGCCGCCTTCGCGCAGGCCGACTTCTATCGCGGCAAGACCGTCGAATTGATCATCAGCACCGGCGTGGGCGGCGGCCTCGACACCAACGGCCGGATCGTGGCCCGCCACCTCGGCAACCACATCCCCGGCAATCCCACGATCGTGCCCAAGAACATGCCGGGCGCGGGCCACATCCGGGCGGCGAATTACGTCTACAGCCAGGCGCCGAAGGACGGCACCACCATCGCCACCTTCATTCCGATCTTCGTGATGGCCTATGTGCTGGAGCGCAGCAAATACATCCAGTTCGACCCGGCCAATTTCCAGTGGCTCATGTCCACCTCGTCGAGCAATTCGACGGTGTACGTCTGGCACACCTCCGGCGCGAAGACGCTGGAGGACGCCATCAACCGGCAGATCGTCTTGGGCGGCACCGGCGTCGGCTCCTACACCCTGATCTATCCGACCGTGATGAACAGCGTGCTGGGAACGAAGTTCAAGCTCGTAACCGGCTACCAGAGCACGACCGAGATCGGGCTTGCGATCGAGCGCGGCGAGGTCCAGGGCCGCGCCGGCAACAACTTCAACAGCCTCAAGTCCGAGCACCCGGACTGGCTCACCGGCGGCAAGATCAACCTGCTGGCGCAGGTCGGCCTCGAGCGCGATCCGGAATTTCCCAACGTGCCGCTGCTGCTCGACTTCGCCAAGAGCGACGAGGACCGCCAGATCCTGCGGCTGTTCTCCACCGACGTGGTGATCGGGCGGCCGTTCGTGACCGCGCCCGGCGTGCCGGCCGAGCGCGTCGCGATCCTGCGCAAGGCGTTCGATGCGATGCTGAAGGATCCCGCATTCCTCGACGACGCGAAAAAGGCCGGCATCGACATCTCGCCGGTCGAAGGGGTGAAGGTCCAGAAGATCGTCAGCGACCTCATCAACACGCCCGCCGATATCGTCGCCAAGGCCAAGGCCGCGATGGAGCCGAAGGACGTGGTCGAGCGGCCGAAATGAAAAAGCTCCATCTCACCATCGCGACCGAGGATTACGACCATTTTCGCGATTTCCGGGAAGGCACGGTGCGGGCGGAAGGCATCGAGCACACCTGGCTGATGCCGGAGCTGCACGAGATCTTCGCGCGCTTCACCTTCAACCGCGAATGGGACGTGAGCGAGCTCTCGTTCGCCAAGTTCTCCGCGCAGGTGACGCGCAAGACCCCCGACATCGTCGGGCTTCCGGTCGTGTGCTCGCGGCACTTCCGGTTCTCGGCCTTCTACGTCAACAAGAAGAGCAAGATCAAAGCCGCGCGCGACCTCAAGGGCAAGACGATCGGCTCGCCGGAATGGGCGCATACCGCGGCGGTCTACATGCGCGGCTGGCTCGCCGACGAGCACGGCGTCGCGCTCAAGGACGTGCACTGGTATCAGGCCGGCACCAACGAGCCGGGCCGCACCGAAAAGGTCGAGCTCAACCTGCCGAAGGGCGTCAAGCTCACGCGCATGGACAACAAGTCATTGAGCGACATGCTGGCCAAAGGCGAGATCGACTGCGCGCTGGTCGCGCGCCCGCCGGACTGCTTTCTCGCCGGGCATCCCGACGTGACGCGCCTGTTCCCGAACTATCTCGAGATGGAGGAGAAATACTACGCGCGCACGAAGGTGTGGCCGATCATGCACATCATCGCGATCAAGCGCGATATCCTCGACAGGCATCCGTGGGTGGCGGGCAGCCTGTACAACGCGTTTCTTGAATCCAAGAACCGCAGCCTCGCGCGCTTCTTCGAGCAGTCGGTCTCGCGCTACCCGATCCCGTGGCTCACCACCTACGCGCGCCGGATGCGCGACGTGTTCGACGGCGATCCGTTCCCGTTCGGCATCGAGGAGAACCGACCGACGCTGAAGCAGTTCCTGCGCTACGTGCACGAGCAGGGCATCGCCCACCGCCACGCCAAGGTCGAGGAGATTTTCCCGAAGGGGGTGATGGTCGAGGTGCACACGTAAGTACCGCGCGGCAGCATCATCACATTCGCGCGATTATCCAATTTGACAGCGCTCTCAGCCTCTTACGGTCGCCCGCGGTATACTGCCTCATTGCACCGTCGGCGCGGCACCACCAGTTCACGGAGATGAGCGACCAGCTTGGCCGCCCCTTCTGCGTTATCGAAGGAGGATGTCATGAGCAAAGAAGTTCGTCGCCACGATCAGCTGGTCTCGGATCGTCTCCATCCCTTCGTCTACATGGCCATGCTCGGTCTTGTGCTGTGGCTCGTTCTTTCCGTGTGGGATTTCGCCTACGATGGCTATGTAGATTACCTGCTCGCGGTGGTGAGCGGTTTCATGTTGATGGTCGTCGCGATCCTGTCCGTGCTGTCGCGGGTCTGGTGGAAAAACCATCGTCCCGACGCGACCCGGGACAACAGCAATTCATTCCGCGACTGGGCCGCTGGCGAGTTCGAGACCTGGCCGGGTCCGCTCAAGGGCGCGAATGCGGCTGTCGAGATTCTCTTACCGATCGCGGCGCTCGCGCTTGGCATGACGGCGTTCGGAATCGTCCTGCACTTCACCGCCCATGGCGCAATGTAGCTCCGGTGGGCTGATTGAAGAAGGCTGGCTTATCAGCCGGACCCGCGACGCGTGCGACGCGCTAGCCAAGGCGCTGGATGATCCTAAGAACGCACCGGCCATAGAGCGAGCGCGGAAGGATTGGTCCAGCCGATAAATCTAAAGAGGGCTCGGCGAAGGCGTTTTTATCCCTGCATTTTCTTTTCCAGGATTTGACTCAATACCAGGAGTGATACTGGCCAAACACCGACCCAAATTCCCAACCGCTCTGCGTGGGCTTCTTGCAACGCCGCTCTTAAAGCAGGATCGCTAATACTGGCAAGGACTGGCCTTAGGACTTCAAGCTGTGGCCCAAAGTACCATACCGCCCATGCGAACGGGACAGAAATTAGTCCCAACCAAAACAAGACTTGAGGTAACATTTTCATTTTTTCCTCCTTTGGACGTGTTGCAGAGTAGTCTAGCTAATACATCAGAGTGATCGAAAATTCCGTGGCTCCGGTGCCACTCGGCTGAATCGATTCAGAGCGAGGGCATCTTTTGGTGCATGCGCATATACGGGCCGACGAGCGGTCCGATTGTCTCAAAAAAATTGGAAATCTTGGCAAAGATCTCAAATCTCTTTTGGACCCAAACATCATGATCCTTGTGTTCCGTTTTCTCCATCTTATTGGCCAAATCGAGATCAAGCAGGTCTTTGTGCGTCTTTATCAAGTAGGCGTGGACCTCCGGGCCAAACAAAAATTCAGCCTGATCTATCGCACGCAAAACCCGATTGGAAACTACGCCGGGAGAGATGCCCTCCCTCACCACCTCTACTATGACACCCCGAAATTCCGTGTATGACTGCCATCGCTTTTCAAAGAGATCGAGGACCGCTCGTTGGTGTGAGGTGCGCCATTGCATGCCGCCGATCACCAACGCCAACAGAGCGATGGCCGGCGTGCTTAGGGCCTGTAACAGATGCACCCAATAAGGTAGCTGGTCGCTCATGTAGGTCCTTAGCGGGCACGGTCACTTTTGCTAGCTATCTGCTTGCTAGGGGTGAGGCGCCCAGCACACCTAAGCGAACTAAATCATTGAAAAATCTGGTGGGCGCGACAGGGATCGAACCTGTGACCCCTACCATGTCAAGGTAGTGCTCTTCCGCTGAGCTACGCGCCCGGACCTTGCTGCTTGCAGGGCTCGGTCATATCGGGTCCGCACCGACGAGGCAAGGACCGCCCGCCCGCGCTCACGCCGCGAGCATCTTCTGCACTTCGTTGACGAGCTCGCGCAGGTGCACCGGCTTCGACAGCACCTTGGCGTTCTTCGGCGCCGCCGAATCCGAGTTGAGCGCCACCGCCGCAAAGCCGGTGATGAACATGATCTTGATGTCGGGGTCGAGCTCGGACGCGCGGCGCGCGAGCTCGATGCCGTCCATCTCCGGCATCACGATGTCGGTGAGCAGGAGCTCGAACGGCTCCTCGCGCAACCGCTGATAGGCAGAGAGGCCGTTGTCATAGGAGATCACGTCGTAGCCGGCGTTCTGCAGCGCCTTGACCAGGAAGCGCCGCATGTCGGTGTCGTCTTCCGCCAGCAGAATCTTGGCCATTTGTCCGATTCGCCGAGGCCGCCGTCGCCCGGCGACCGTCCCCTATGTCCCTCGCCCCACATTAGCCGGATGGCCGGTAAATAACGAGTGAACCCAACCGCGAGTTTCTTGGTTTCCGGACCGCAGCCATTGGACAATATCGCGTTTGACGGCATAGTGATGTGAAACAGGCGACGCCACCTCAGGCCCAGGCCAACCGGGAAAAGCAGCACCCATAATCCATGCATGACATGAAGGACGAGCTCGACCCTCCCTTCGAGATTCTCGAGCCGGCCGAGTGGCGCGGTTCGGTCATCTTCAATTCGCCCCATAGCGGCAGCGTCTATCCCCGCGCGTTCCTGGGCACCTCCCGCCTCGACGTGGCGACGCTGCGGCGCTCGGAGGATTCCTTCGTCGATGAGTTGATCGTCGGCGTAGTCGGCCGCGGCTATCCGGTGATGCGTGCCCACTTCCCGCGCTGCTACGTCGATGTGAACCGCGAGCCTTACGAGCTCGACCCGCGCATGTTCGACGGCCGCCTTCCTTCGTTCGCCAATACCCGCTCGATGCGGGTGGCGGGCGGGCTCGGCACGGTCGCCCGCGTGGTCGGCGACGCCCAGGAAATCTACGGCCAGCGCATCCCGGTCGACGAGGCGATCCGGCGCATAGAAGGGCTCTACAAGCCCTATCACCGCGCGCTGCGGCGGCTTTTCACCCGCGTCCATCGCGACTTCGGGGCGGCGGTGCTGATCGATTGCCACTCCATGCCCTCGACCGCCGGCGCCAAGGACGAGCGCCCGCGCGCCGACGTGGTGCTCGGCGACCGCTACGGTACGAGTTGCGTCCCGGTGGTCGCCGAGGCGATCGAGGCGACCCTGCGGAGCCGCGGTTACGTGGTGAGCCGCAACAAGCCTTACGCCGGCGGCTTCATCACCGAGCATTACGGCAATCCCGCCGTGGGCCTGCACGCGATCCAGCTCGAGATCAATCGCGCGCTCTACATGGACGAGCGGCGCTACGAACGCTCGGCGTCGTTCGCGACGCTGGCCGCCGATTTCGAGCTGCTCGCCGACAGCCTGGCGGGCATCCCGATCCAGGAACTGCGGCCTTACCGCGCTGCGGCGGAATGAGCTCCGATGCTCCGCAAGCGGCAAAAGAAAAAAGGGCCGCTCGCGGATGCAAGCGGCCCAAGTCTAGGGAGGAAACGCCCAAGGAGGGCAGCGGTAGCGCGAGGCGCTACCGCACTGCAATAAAATAGACCGCGGCGCAGCAAATGCAAGCGCGATTGACCTGTTTTTCATGCGGTTTTCGCATGGCTGTAATCGTCACCGGCAATGGTTACCATCGCCCCGGCTGAATTTCCGTTTGTTATCAAGGCGATATCTCCGCCGCTCAACAGTTAGTGGGGTGTGGGCGCCAACAGGCGCTGTTCACCGGCGCTGTTCCACACGCGCCCTTCCACAGGGGCCCTCGCGGCGTCTTTCCGACACACGGTTGTTGCCGCCTCTTCGCGTCTTCGATAGGCCAGATGCGGGGGCGCACGCATGACGGCCATCGATTTTGCCGCCTTCGTGGACGAGCTCGCGACGGTATCGGGCGACACCATCCTGCCGTTCTTTCGCACCGCGCTGAGCATCGAGGACAAAGGCCGGCAAGGCAGCTTCGACCCGGTGACGGCGGCCGATCACGCCGCCGAAACGGCGATGCGCGCGCTCATCCGCCGGGCGTTTCCCGATCACGGCATAGTCGGCGAGGAATTCGGCGACGAGCGCGCCGACGCCGAATACGTCTGGGTGCTCGATCCGATCGACGGCACCAAATCCTTCATTTCCGGCATGCCGGCCTGGGGCACGCTGATCGCACTGATGCGTTTCGGCGAGCCGGTGTTCGGCGTGATGAACCAGCCGTTCACCCGCGAGCGCTTCAGCGGCGACGGCGGAGCCGCCCATTACCGCGGTCCGACCGGCAAGCGCGATCTGCGGGTGCGTCCGTGCGCGAAGCTGTCCGAGGCAGTGCTGTTCACCACCAGTCCGCGCCTCATGAACGCCGCCGACCGCAAGGCCTTCGCCAAGGTGGAAGACGCGGTTCGGCTCTCGCGCTACGGGGGCGACTGTTATGCCTATTGCATGCTGGCTGCGGGCCACGTCGATCTCGTGATCGAGACCGAGCTCAAGCCCCACGACGTGATCCCGCTGGTCCCGATCATCGCCGGCGCGGGCGGAATGATCACGACCTGGGAGAACGGTTCGCCCTATGGCGGCGGCCGCATCATCGCGGCCGGCGACAAGCGCATGCACGCGGCGGCAATGGCGATGCTCAAGGCCTAGGCGAACGCCGGCGTGCCGGGCACGAAGGCGTCGAACGCGGCGAGCACCTGCATGCGGAAGCGATCCTGTTCCATGAGGAGTTCGTGACGCGCACCCGGCACGATCAGGTGCGAGCCGGCGCGCAGCCGGCCGGCGAATTCGTCGATCGCCGGCGTCGAAACGATGCGGTCCTGGCCGGCCGCGATAATCAGGATCGGCTGGCGGATCTTCAGCCCATAAGCGCGCTCCGATAGCTCGCGCATGACCTTGAAGGCGGAGTCGGCCCAGGCCACGGTCGGCCAGGCGATGGAAAGCGCCGGCTCGGCCTCGAGCACTGCGACGTTGCGCGCATAGCGGACCGGATCGGAGGTGAGCAGGTTGCCGATGAACGGGCGCTGCATCATCACCGTTGCGTCGCCGCCGGGCACGTAGGAACCGCCGAGGCCGAGGAGGCGCAGGACCTTGACGGCAGTGCGCGTCGTCGTCGATTGGCGCAGCCCGGGCAGCGAGATCATCGGCGCCAGCAGCACCATGCGGTCGAACCAGCGCTGGCCGTGGTAGGCAGCGCGCAGGAGAACCGTCGCGCCCATCGAATGAGCGAGCGCAAAAAACGGCGGCGGGCAGTCCGGCAGCACGATCTCGTTGACGAAGGTTTCGAGATCGATGCCGTAGTCGGCGAATCTGCGCACATAGCCTTTGCGCGGATTGCGCAGCATACGTTGGGAAAATCCCTGGCCTCGCCAATCGAGCGTGGCGACGGCGAACCCCCGAGCGCGCAAGTCGCGCACGGTCTCGAAATATTTCTCGATGAATTCCGCGCGTCCCTGGAACAGGCAGACGGTGCCTTTGCGGCCGGGCGGCGGATCCCAGCGCGCGAAGCGCAGCGACACCCCGTCCGGAGTCTTCAACGTTCCGGTGACGGCGCCCTCGGGCACCGGATTGGCGGGGATGGAAACCAGGGTCATCGGATGAAGCAGAGCCGGCGCGGCGGGATAGCGCCTTATAACAGCCTGCCGGTGCGACTCAATGAGACGATTGGTTTCTTGCGCCGCTCAAGCTGGCTAAATTATCATTTATTCACAGATACTTATGGGGCTTGCGGGAAATCGGGCGGCTTCCCATATCTGGAATGCGCAGAGCCCGTAGGGCTTGCGCAGAAAGCCATCGGTCCGGCCCTCCGGGCGGACCATCCGCATGTCGCTCAACAAGGAGGATATGCCATGCGAACTTTCGATCTTGCTCCCCTCTATCGTTCGACCGTCGGTTTCGACCGGCTGTTTTCGCTCTTCGACCAGCTTGGTGACGTCAGCACGCCGGGTTATCCGCCCTACAATATCGAGCGGACCGGCGAGAACGAGTACCGCATCACCGTAGCGGTCGCCGGCTTCGCCGAGCCGGAGATCAATATCGAGGTCAAGGAAAACACCCTGACCATCCACGGCGAGAAGCAGACCAAGACCGAGGAGAACAGCGAGACGCTCTATCAGGGCATCGCGGCGCGCGCCTTCGAGCGCGTGTTCCAGCTCGCCGACTTCGTCCAGGTCAAGGGCGCGTCGCTGGAGAACGGTCTCCTGCACGTCGACCTCGTCCGCGAGGTCCCCGAGGCCAAGAAGCCGCGCCGAATCGAGATCGGCAACGGCAAGGCCAAGGTGATCGACGCCAAGGCTGCTTAAGACGGCTGCCTAAGCGGTCGAGTTCAATCGATCGGAGGGAGCGCCCCGGTTTTCCGGGGCGCTTTCATTTTGTCCGCCGGAGCCGCGTTCAGTCGAGCGGCGCGACCGGCACGAGGGTCGGGCCATCGGACTTCGCCGGGGCGTTGTCCTGCGCGGGCGCTGCCGGCGCAGGCGCGCTGGCGGCCGGCGGCTGCGCGGGCGCAGCGGTATCGGCCGCTGCAGCCGTAGCGGATGCGGCCGCCGGGCGCGGACGCGGCAAGGGCGTTCGACCGGCCTGCGCAGGCATCGAATCCGGGACGGAACCGGTAGCGGCAGGCGCGTTCGCAAGATGCGGATACGGCACTGCGCGCGGCGGGATCGGAGGCGGGCCGTCGCCGCGCGGCGCATAGACGACGGTCGGGCTCCTGGCCGGCGGAACGGTGAGGATCCGAGCCGAAGGGGCGCCGTAGATCTGCCCGGCGAATGCCGGCTTGATGCTGAGAACGTCGCCGCGGTGGGCATCGACGATGACGTTGAGATGCCGGCCGGCACGATCGGTTGCGGCCACGACGTAGACCGGCCCGCGCCGCACCGGGCGCGTCAGCGGGACAAGCCCCGCCGAACGCACGCTCGCGACGATCTCATAAGGTGGTAATCCGGCGTCCGGGCCGACATAGACCGGCGCCGGTTGCGCACGCGCAATCCCGATTCCGCCGAGCATCACGAGGCTTGCGCAGAGCGCGATTTGTTTTTTCAAGACACCCCTCCTGCATTGACGGCGCGGATTCTAGGCCGCGCTGGTGCCGAAAATCGGGCAACCCTGACACAGCAACGCCGTAATCATCGCATCGGGGCGCGATCACCCTCGTAGACATAGCGGATCAAAGCATCGAGCGAGATCGCGCCCGGCCCGACCGACATCAAAACCATCAGGATCGCGATCCAGTAGGCATGGGTCGACCACAGCGCGTCGGGCATCACATAGACCTGGACAAGGATCGTCATGATCAAGAGGGCGAGGGCGGAAAGCCGGGTGGCAAAGCCAACGATAAGGCATATCGGCAACACGAATTCCGCATAGGTAAAAAGATAAGCAGCGACCATCGGCGGCATCGGCAGGCCGGCATATTGGGTGGCGAAAGTCTGGAAGGTCGCGTCCCTGATCTCGCCCGGGAGCACGACGGGAAAGCTGAAATCGCGTCCCAGGTGGAACGGCACCACCGGGCCGTCGATCTTGGCCTGGCCGGACAGGAAAAAGGCGCGCGCCACGACGAAGCGCAGTCCCAGCGCGACCAGCGCGTAAGGGATGACGCCGGCGAGAGCCACAAGCTTGTCGATGATCGACGCGGTGATCGAATCGGACTTCCGTCCGCGAGACCTGCCGAAATCGGGCGCCGGAATCGACATCGAAGCCGCCTCCGCGGAATGCGAACCGGTTCGCCGCGCGAATAATATTAGCGGAGCGCGAACGGATCGCCGGGACCCTTCTCCCTTATTCACCGTTCTTCATGAGTTGGCGGACTTCGGTACCGCCGGCAGGCTGCCACAGCCAGTTCGCCCCGTTTGGCCCTCGCCAAACCTTGGATACCGGGCAGGCCGCCAATTTAGCGTTAGGTGAACCCTTGTCTCCATGGCTAGAATTTGGCAGTGTAAGTTAGGACAGTATTACTGTCCCAATTGGCATCCTGCCCCGGAGACCTTGGCCCATGGCTGCCCGGGGCGGTGTTAGCGGTGCGCGGGGCGCAGCGCCGCAACGCCAAAAGAAGCGGCCGCGCTTGAGCCAAGAATCGGCGGGCGACGGAGCCGCACACGATCCAGAGCGGCGGCTCGCCCCTCGCACCGTAGCGCCATCCGGCGCCGCGGACATGGTTGGTGCGCCGACAGGCCGCTCGCGGGCGGCCGGCCGGCGGATTGAGGACGAGAATGAGCGCGGACCTGTTCGACAGGAACGGCATCGGACGCGGCGCTTCGCCCGGCAGCCGCGCGCATAAGCCTTTGTCCGCGTCGCACTTTGCCGACAGCGCCGATCCCGGCCTGCCCGCCGCGCAGGGTCTTTACGACCCGCGCCTCGACAAGGATTCCTGCGGCGTCGGTTTCATCGCCGACATCAAGGGGCGTAAGTCCCACAAGATCGTCGAGGACGCACTCGCAATCGTCCGCAATCTCGAGCACCGCGGCGCGGTCGGCGCCGATCCGCGCGCCGGCGACGGCGCCGGCATCCTGGTGCAGATCCCGCACAAGTTCTTTGCCAAGAAGGCCGCGAAGCTCGGCTTCGCCTTGCCGAAGCCCGGCGAATACGGCGTCGGCGTCCTGTTCATGCCCCGCGATCCGGACTGGCGGCAGGTGATCCGCGACATCTATGCGCAGATGATCAAGCGCGAGGGCATGACGCTGCTGGGCTGGCGCGATGTCCCGACCGACAATTCCACGCTCGGCGTCTCGGTCAAGCCGACCGAGCCGGTGCACCAGCAGGTGTTCATCGGCCGCGGCAAGAAGATCAAGACCGAGATGGAGTTCGAGCGCCGGCTCTACATCCTGCGCAAGTCGATCTCGAACGCGATCTATACGCGCCGTGAGCGCCGGCTGTCGGACTATTACCCGGTGTCGATCTCGTGCCGCACCGCGGTCTACAAGGGCATGTTCCTCGCCGACCAGCTCTGCACCTACTATCCGGACCTGCACGACAAGGACTTCGAAAGCGCGCTTGCGCTCGTGCATCAGCGCTTTTCCACCAACACCTTCCCGACCTGGTCGCTGGCGCATCCGTACCGGATGATCGCCCACAACGGCGAGATCAACACGCTGCGCGGCAACCTCAACTGGATGGCCGCGCGCCAGGCCTCGGTGTCGTCGGACCTGTTCGGCGACGACATCCACAAGCTCTGGCCGATCTCCTACGAGGGCCAGTCCGACACCGCCTGCTTCGACAACGCGCTCG
>Ga0114129_10007363_pt1 | contig 15668 bp, 11 predicted proteins | sample RhiMetdeltSRZDD1_FD_80071 | JGI IMG/M metagenome (GOLD analysis project Ga0114129, IMG submission 80071) | Populus rhizosphere microbial communities from Tennessee, USA - Rhizosphere MetaG P. deltoides SRZDD1 (version 2) (version 2) | ecosystem: Host-associated > Plants > Roots > Rhizosphere >... | reverse complement strand
CGCGGTCTGCGTATCACTTGAGTGGTCCAGCGCGTTTGGTCTGGCAACACAGCATCCTGCGCGTCGACACTCTCCGGTACTCAATCACCTTCCGCAATGTCCGCGAATCATAGAAACTGTATCGCTTGGTTGATCGGGTCAGTACCGTAACGCGGTAGCGTCGGGTCGCGATTCGCAACAAAAACCCGACGCTACCGCGTTACGGTACTGACCCGATTCAACGATCAGCAAATAAACTACCCGTGCGTTATATCGCTCACCTGTCCTATATTGACTGATTAATGGGCAGGAGAATCGTTCTTGTATTCGTGGTAATCGCCCTCACCAGCGGCGCAGTGTGGGCGTTCTTTCATTTCAAGGCGAAACGTCGTTTAGCGTCTTCGCTTGTCAGTCCAGCAAACATAACCAACTCGACAGTTGCCGATGCGTGGTATCGCGCGGTGGAGAAGGTCAAAGCCGATCGTGGCGGCGACGGTGCGGGCGCACTGGAAGTTCCGCAGGAGCTCAAGCATTACGAAGAGCGCTACTGGTTTCTCGCAGCACAAGTGGCGGAGATCGAAAAATACAAGATCCACACCTGCCAGGACTACCTCGATCTCGCAATGATGATTGAGCGCGGCGAGATGGTTCCAGTACCTGGGGTCACAGATACTTTTGTCTTGTTCGGCGTAGGCCAGAGAGCGGACGATAGCGAGTTCACCGTCTACGAAGGAGACAAATCTCAGCTCGAGCAGGCTAACGAAAAACCCGAGCCGCGCCAGGAATTGTCCCGCGAATACGAATCACTACAAACCCTGGCAAAGAACTTCAATGGCCGGTCCTACGACCTCAACAACCCTTCGGATCGGCTGGCGCTGAAGTTGAACATGTTGAGTTCCGTGCGACCTCAAGCCTTGAAAATCATGGAAGAAGTTGCAGCGGCGTATCAGCGACAGTTTGATCGTCCGTTGCCGGTGAGCTCGCTTGTCAGACCAGAGCAATATCAACGCACACTCCGCAGATTCAACCGGAACGCGGTGACGATCGATTCGCCGCCACATTCAACCGGTCTTGCGTTCGACATCGACTATCGTTACATGAGTGTGGCCGAGCAGAACTTCGTCATGAGCGAACTCGCGCGTTTGAAGAATGAGGGCCGGATCGAGGTGATCCGCGAGCGCAACGCGAATTATCACGTGTTTGCGTTTCTGAACGGCAGTCGACCCGGTGACGATCTGATTGCGGCCTCGCTTGAGAAGGCAGGCGCGCCGCCCGCGCAGGAAGAACATCACAAATCAGCGAAACCGCCGCTGGCCGCAAAGAGCAAAGCACAGAGAAAAGTCAGCAAAACGAAGCGGCCGCGAGGCAACGTCCGAAGAGCGCGAAAGCGCCGACGTTAGCGCGAAAATAAGAAATTTTTAGCGTCGAACCATGAGCGATCTTCGCGCATCTTTTACTAGGGACCCGGCAAATACCTCACGCCAGAAGCTTTTTATGAAGACTAAATTTCACGTCGTTGTAACTGTTTGTGTGCTCGCCATTGCCGCGGCCGTGGTGGCCTTTGCTGCGCGTTCGAGTCGCGGCCAAGCGCGGCCTTCGAATAGAAATGCATCGGTTAAACCTGCCGTGCGTGTCACAGAGTCCACCCCGTCAAAAGCGTCTGCTTTTACTGCAGCCGCCGGTCAAAATGCGGCTTTGCGGAATGAACTGAGTTGGACCTTCGGCGGAAAGCAGCAGCGCGGCTGGTACCTGTATGACCTCTTGATCGGCAAGACTCTGAACACTCATGATGACCCTCTAACGGTTGACTTCGCGGAAGATCTCGCCAGCTGGCAAAAGAAGAGAGGTTTGAGTGCCGATGGTGTGCTTGATCAAGACTCTTTGATGGCGCTCGTGTCGCAATGGCAAAGCGTTCGTCTTAAGAACCGAACGCCCGCTCAACCCGATCAACTGATGACCGCGCCGCCGTCTGATTTCTACGATCCCGGACGCGCAGCAGAACTTCGCCAGGTCGAACGCAAAACTTACGACGCATACAAAGAAATGATTGCGGCTGCGGCTGTCGATCTCAAACTTGCGCCCACGTCGAAATATTTGAAGATCGTTTCTTCTTATCGCTCGCCTGAGTATCAGGAAGAATTAAGACGGAAATCTCCGAACGCCGGCAGTGCTGGGCTCGCGGTCAACAACAGTCCGCACTTTACCGGACGCGCGCTGGATATGTACGTCGGTGGCAGCCCGGTCGATACGAAGGATTCGAACCGCGCGATTCAGGTTGAGACGCCCGCATACAAGTGGCTCGTGCGCAACGCAGAGCGCTTCGGATTCCGTCCTTACTTTTACGAGCCCTGGCACTGGGAATACGTTAAATAGCGACAAAAAGGCACAAAGTCACAAAACGATTTCACTAATTCTTTTGTGTTTTTTGTGCCTTATTGTGGCTAAGTTCATTGGGCATAGCGAAGGTAGACTGTGCGTGTCTCCGAGTAGAAGTCGATCGCCTGTGGTCCTTGTTCGCGCATGCCGTAGCTCGATTCTTTCGTGCCGCCGAAGGGCAGTTGATACTCCACGCCCGCAGTCGGAAGGTTCACTGTGATTAGTCCCGCTTCGATCTTTTCAATGAACTGATGAACGCGCGTCAGGTCGCGCGAAACGATCGACGCCGACAGTCCAAACCGAACTCCATTCGCGATCTCCATCGCGTTCTCAAAATCATCAGCAACCATCAGCGCCAGCACGGGACCAAAAACTTCCTCTTGCGCGATGCGCATCTTCGGCGTCACGCCAGTAAAAATTGCTGGCTCGATAAAGTAACCCTTATCGTAGTCGCCACCTGACAGGCGATTCCCGCCACACAACAATTCGGCGCCTTCTTCTTTGGCAATCTTGATGTACTCGAGATCTGTTTCGAGTTGATGAGAATCGACGGCCGGACCAATCTGAATGCCGGACCCCAGCCCATTACCGATCTTCAACGCGCGCGTTTTCTCGAGTAGAAGTTGCACCAACGGCTCGTAGATCGGTCGCTCAATTATTGCGCGGCTACACGCAGTACACTTCTGTCCCGTAGAAAAGAACGCACCGTTGACGAGAATGTCGGCGGCGTAATTCAGATCCGAATCTCGCAGAACGATGGTCGGGTTCTTTCCACCCATCTCCAGTTGTATTCGCAGTTTGCGATCGGAAACTTTGCGATACAGCGCATCGCCGACTGAAGTCGAACCAGTGAAAGAGATGCCGCGGATTGACGGGTGACTCGTTAACGCATCGCCGACCGAGCCACCGCTTCCCGTGATGTAGTTGATAACGCCTTTCGGTATCTTCGCTTCGTGCAGTGCTTCGACAAGCCGGAAGGAGCTGAGCGGTGCGAGCGAAGCGGGCTTCAGCACGACGGTATTTCCGGCAATCAGAGCGGGCGCGATCTTCCACGCCGGAATGGCCGATGGAAAATTCCACGGCGTGATGAGCGCCACGGTGCCGAGCGGTTTTCTGATCGTGTAGCAGAGAACTTGTGGGCGTTCTGAAGGCACGTTGTAACTGAACTGCCTCGCGCCCTCGCCGCCGAAGTAACGAAAGATATTGATCGCGCGCGTCACTTCACCCATTGCTTCCGGCAATGTCTTGCCCTCTTCACGCGTCATCTCTTCGCCCAGTTGCGTCAGTTTCTCAGTGAGCAAATCAGCGGCTTTGAATAGATAATCGCCGCGCTTCGTGGCAGGTGTCGCCGCCCACTCCTCCTGCGCCGCCACCGCTGCTGCACACGCATCATCGACATCGGCTTCATTCGAAGCCTGAAAATTTCCGACCACCTCGTCGATATTCGCGGGATTGATGTTGGGAAAAGTGCGACCCGACTTACTCTCTACAAATTCACCGTTGATGTAATTTCCGAACGCCTTCACCTCGTTCTCCTTGCTTGTCTTGATTTCATTTGGTGGGCATGGTACCAGACAGCGTAGAATAAGCTCCATCCGAAGCTTGGCAATCTGTTCACGGAGCAAATCGAATGGACGATCTGGACAAGACCCTGACGCCACAGCCGTCTTCCGAAGCCCGCGCGTCGCAAGGTGGATTTCTCGAGGACACAGCAGCGAAAACGGCGCCTTTGCCGCGCTTTGATCCAGCGGCTCAGAAGCCTCCCGCCGAAAACAAAGTAGAAAGCTTCCGGTACGAGCAGAGCCGCATTCTGCAACGGCTTGCTGCCAATGCGCCGCTGAGCGAAATTCTCACGCGCCTCGTGCTGCTGATCGAGTCGCAATCGCCGGGCATGCTCTGTTCGGTGTTGTTGCTGAGCGAGGACGGCGATCACATCCGCCATGGAGCGGCGCCGAGTTTGCCGAAGGAGTACGTCGACGCGATTGACGGACAGCCGATCGGTCCGAAGAAGGGTTCGTGCGGCACTGCGATGTATCGCGGGGAGCCTGTCTGTGTCACGGATATTGCTGCGGATCCGCTTTGGGATGAATATCGCGAGCTCGCGCTCGCCAATGGTCTGCGCGCTTGTTGGTCGACGCCGATACTCTCAGGCCGCGGAAAGGTGCTCGGCTCGTTCGCGATTTATTATCGTGAGCCGCGCACGCCGACGGGCGAAGAAGCCGGACTCACGGAGGTCGCCACGCGAATTGCGGGCCTTGCGATCGAGCATCACGCCGCGAAGGCGATTCTGGCGCGAACGCAAGCTGAACTGGCGCAGGCTAGTTATGCGGCGAGTACTGGAAAGGCGGCAGTTTCTGTCGTCGACGAAGTCAACCAGCAGCTCGAGATGATCGTTGCCGATGCGAAGAAATGTCTCGAACTGCTTGACGAAGACAAACCGGATATCGCGAGTTTTCGTGAACCGCTGAAAAGCATTCTGACGCAGGGCCGCAACGGCCTCGAAGTAATCGCTCGCACTCGACTCTCGGCTAAGAAATAGCCGCGGATAACGCGGATAAAATCCGGATTTTAATCTGCGTTATCCGCGGCACATCCCTCTAAGAGTTAGCAAGGAGAAGCATGAATGAGAACTGCCGCAAAAGTGTGTGTGTTTGTTATCGTGTGTGCAGCGGTTGCGCATGCGCAGCAAAAGCCGTGTTTGACGGCGTCGAAGTTTGGACCAGCCGATCAGATTGGCAACTCGGCGTCGAGAATGTGCCGGCCATTGCGACGCGTGGCGTGCTCCTCGACATGGCCGGTTACTTCAACACCGACATCGTCAAAGAGGGAACTGCGTTCAACCGCGCCGAAATCGAAGGCGCAATGAAACGGCAGGGCATCAAGTCGATTGAAAAGGGCGATGTAGTTTTGTTCTATACCGGCTGGCTAAAGCTGATTGGAAAAGACAACAAGCGTTTCGGTTCGGCGGCGCCGGGACTCGGACGCGAAGGCGCAAAGTATCTCGCTTCTTTGGAAGTCGCGATGATCGGCACTGATACGTGGGCATTCGAAGTAGTTCCGTTCGAGAAAGACGCCGGTGTTTTCGAGGTCCATCAGATTCTTATCCCGCTCAATGGCATTCACATACTCGAGAACATCAACACCGAAGAGATGGTTCGAGACCAGGCCTGGGAATTCCTGTTCACACTTGGCCCGCCTCGCATCACGGGCGGTGTGCAAGCGATCGTGAATCCGATTGCCATCAAGTAACGAGTAACTCGCGGAAATCGGAAACTGCCTCACCGTACCGCGTATTGAACCCCTCGACGACGGCCAATTCGAGTACATCCGAGTTCACGTCTTCAACTTTGCGCGGTGAGGGATTGCCGGGCGAATTCTCGTAATTGAAGACGATGACATCCAAATAGACTTGCTGTCGAAGACGCATGCCGCCCAACAACTGTAACAGCCCCTCAGCCAGCGCCGGGTACGGCGTGAATTCCGCGTTGTTGAGCCAATCTAAAAGGTCTGCTTCCGGCACGCTGAAATCAATGCCGGCGATTTGCAACCGCTCCAGCATCGTGGGAACGGATTGCACCTGCACGTGAACGATCTGCTCAAGAGCACTGCGCGCCTCGACATTCAAACCCGGGAGTTCGCTGATGAGTCGTGTCGTCTTGTCGAACCATAACAACTCCGCCGCGCGCCGGGTCTGTATGCTCCATGCCGGATCCGGCGTCGGTTTTCGGAAGGGCGCCGGCACGACGCGATATCTGTCCGTGATTCTGGCGAGGCAAGCGCCGAGTTTTCCGGCGTCTTCCGGGTGGATGCCGTCGAACCATCCCAGTGCGATGAACGTTGCGCTTGCCGTCACAGTGACACCGTCGCCGATCACTGTGACAACGACGGGAACCTCGAAGCGTTCGCCGCCTCGCGAAGTCAGTTGGAGTTCGAACACGACAGGATCGATCGTGTACTGAACCGCGAATGTCACTCCATCGAATGGAACGTTGAGACTTCCGGTGCGTCCAGTTGCGGCCACACCACCCACGGTCCACGCGACGGTGGGTGGCGTTGCGCCTGGCCCACCGACCCCACCGAAGCCTGTCGTACGAATGCCAAACTGGCTCGTTGTCGCGGTGGCGAACGTGCCTTTCCGGATCGGATCGCCGCACGGGGTTGACGTTTGCTGAAGTTCACCGACGACGCCGACCATGTCGTCGGAATGATATCCCCGCACAATCTCAACCGAGCGCGCTGCTCCAACGGTCACCGAAACATCAGCCCAATCATCAGCCGAGTCGAAATCTTCGAGTTTGACAATGAGGGATGTCGGGGCGACGGCAACGTCGCGGTCGACGGACACCGTCGGAATGGAACCGCGATACCAGACACGTGGGCCAGCGTTTGGCTGGTCCACGACCGAGTGCACAACCACACCATCTCGCGACAGGCTGGGTCCGAGCGGGTCCATACCCGCGTCCCAACCCTTCGCCGTACGATACTCGATGTACACGCGGCCGATGCCGCTAGCCGGTTCGCCTGGTGGATGCAGAATAAGAAGACAGGTACCCGAAGATTTCGAAGCCGCAACCAGGCGCGCAATGACCGTCCCGCCGGGCTGCGGAAACGGACGTTCGATGACGCGGCCGATGAGCGCCTCGGGCATTTTAAGGTGCAGGTTCGCTCGCGAAAGATGCGGACCCATTGAGAATGCGCCGGCATTGGGCCAGCCGGCGATGCTCGGTCCAACGAACGTCGGCGATGCAGAGTAGAACGGTCCCGACCCAAGCCAGCGACTGCCGAAGGAAGCCGAAGACATCAGATCATAAGGCGATCCGTATTCGGGTATGAGGACGATATTGGCGTCAGTGGGATCCCAGTCAGCGCCGTTGTTGTCGAGGCCGAAACTATGTTCGAAGCCCAGCACGTGACCGAGCTCATGACACATGAAGGTGTGATCGCTTGTCATAGACTGAACGACTGCGACCGGGAATCCGGCGACGTTTGTGGCGCCGCCATCGAAGCCGATAGTTATCATGGCCGGTTGTCCCGGCTGTCCTGCCTTTGGGTTCGGGCCAACTCGGGTACCGGGGTGAACGAGAACGATGAGGCCATCGAGCCCGGCGAGCGGATCATGATCAGGGAACCTGGCGCGAAGTGCGGCAATCGCGGTCTTAGCTTGCTGCGCGCGGCTCGTATCGGCTCCGACCATTATGTCGACCCAGGGAAACTGCGGCGAATCAATGAAATCGAGATAGTTGCGCGTCGTGTTCCGCCAATATCGAAACACGGAGTACTGACTGGTCATTAGCATCGCGGTGCACGCAGCATCAGAGATGGTGGGCACGGTTGTGTCATGTCTGGCTCGGATGATTCCGATGCGCCGATTCTTAGCCATGATTGATGCTCCTCAGAAGTAGTCGTGACGCTGATTAATTAGCGGAAACTATCAGTGCTTTCGACAAGCGCGTTGACGATGCCGGGTTCGGTGGAAGCGTGGCCGGCGTCGGGAATGATCCGCAACGACGCTTCGGGCCACGCGCGATGAAGATCCCAGGCGTTCATGACTGGACAGATCACGTCGTAACGACCGTGAACGATCACTGCGGGAATGTGCCGGATGCGATCGATGTGTTCGAGTAGGTAGTTGTTGGTTTCGAAGAAACAGTTGTTAACGAAGTAGTGACACTCGATTCGCGCGAGCGCGATCGCCATCTCCGGTTCAGTAAACTCCTCGATCACTTTTTGGTCCGGCAATAGCTTCAACGCACTCGCTTCCCAGATCGACCACGCGTGCGCCGCTTCACGACGCACGGCCTCATCATCACTCGTCAGCCGTCGATAATAGGCGCCGATCATGTCGCCACGCTCAGCTTCGGGAATGATGCGGACATACTGCTCCCACGTCTCCGGGAAGATCGCGCTGGCGCCATGATTGTCTTCGTAGAACCAGCGAATCTCCTGCGGGCGGCAGAGAAAGATGCCACGCAGGACCAGCCCGCGCACGCGTTCCGGATGGGTTTCAGCGTACGCGAGCGAAAGCGTGCTGCCCCACGAACCACCAAACACAAGCCACTGCTCGACACCGAAATGTTCGCGAATCTTTTCGATGTCCTCGACCAGATGCCACGTCGTATTGTCGTCGAGCGAAGCGTGCGGAATGCTCCGGCCCGCGCCACGTTGATCGAAGAGAATCACGCGATACGCTTCGGGATCAAAGAAGCGCCGGTAATCGGGGTCGAGGCCGGCGCCTGGCCCACCGTGAAGAAACACGACGGGCTTGCCGTTGGGATTGCCGCACTGCTCGTAATAAAGCTGGTGAACGTCCGACACTCTGATGTGGCCGCTGTCGTACGGTTTGGTCTCGGGATATAGGGTTCTGAGTTTTTCCATGGTGGCGGGGATTATCGTTGGAGACGGTATTAGTCTGCAAACCGGAGCGGGACTGTTGATATCCACACTTTCCGAATGTTGCTCCTAACATAGGCACAGACCTCCGCGATTCGTATCTTTCACTTCGCCACGCCGTTTGGTTTTCGCGACTTCAAAAAGCTCTGACGCCGGAATCGAATATCGTTTTGAAGGTGAGTTTCTACGCACAGACTTCGATGCAGTGACCGGCAAAGGACAAGCCGGTGCTGCGTGGTGTGCTAACGAGAAGTAAAGACGGTCGAACGCTTGCGGAACGCACAGTTAATTTTAGTTTTGAATATATGGGGTGTTAAGAAAGGCGCAGAAACGTGCGCATTCGATCGAGTTCTGCATCGAGTTCGCGCTTGAATGCGCGCTCGCGTGGCGGTGAGTTGTTGTAGCCCAGCTCGTATTCGAGTGCGCCATTCTTAATCGAGAGGTTGGCCCAGCCGATTACGTGGTCGCGCCAGAGCAAAGGCATCGCGTAGTAACCGAGCTTGCGTTTGGACACGGGTGTGTAGGCTTCGAAGCGATAGATCCAGCGCCAGAGCAGTTCGAAGCGATTGCGATCGTGAACCAATGGATCGAAAGGCGCAAGGATTCTGACTGTCTGTGGAGTTGAGTGGTTCGTGGCATCTTCATCCGCGGGCCAATACCAATCGACATTCTCGACACGCGCGTGAGACAAACGCTGCTTCGCTCGATGCAACGCACTGGTCAACTCCTTTTGCCACTGCGGCACGGCATAACGCAAACGCCGCAGGTAGTAAGTGAGGCTTGGGCCGTGAAGCGGTGCGTAGATGCGGACCACTACGTCGACTAACGCATCGATGCGCGCGCGGCGCTCGGCTGTGCTGTGCGGAACGTTTGTGTGGTTGTGCGCTGCGTAAATGCGAATGCCTTTCTCGCGCCGGACGATGCGCAGCAGGCCGGTGTAGTGCATCGCGTCGAGTAGGTGTGTGGTGGCGTTTGAAGAACCGCCCCAGTAGTTGGTTACACGGCCGTGCGCGAAACGTTCGTCGACTTCGCGCGGGTGAACTGTCCCGCGTTCGCGGACGAAATCGAGCAGGAGTTTGGCTTTCTTTTTGGTTCCGTAGCCCCAGGGTGAACTGACTTCCACCGGAATGCGTGAGTTCGAGCGTGGATGCATCAACGCCTGCAAAGATCTCGTGACGTAGCCGTAGTTGACGAAGAAGTCTTCTTCAACGTCGAGTGTCGGGTAGCGGCGCTCGAGATCGCCGGCGCGATAGTTCTTGACGCGATGCCTCAGGATCAGATCCTGTGCGCGTGCCGGTGCACGAATCGGATCGGCCTGCACGAAACCCATCTGCTGGAGCGCGCGGTTCAGTGTGGTTGGTTTGGGAAAATTCCGCGCGACCGCATAGCGTCGCAGATCGTCGAGCGTGATCGGGAAATGAATTGTCGAATCCACACACGGACGATAGCACAAAATATTCTAGTCATTTTTGTAGGGGTGGCCCTCTGTGGCCACCCGCGGCAGCAACTCACCGACGGGTGGCCACGGAGGGCCATCCCTACAGTTGCGCTCAAAGATCAAAATTATTCTCAAGACTGAAGAAAACTGGCATTATGGCCGTGGAGACTACGATGATCCCCCAATCCCTGCGCCGCTCGATCTTAATTCTGTTGCTGCTGACGTTGGTTGCGTCGCTCAGCGCTGACTGGTCGCGCGTGTCAGCGGGTGGTGAAGAGTGGCGACCCATCGATGCCGCCGATCTCGCACTCAAAGCAGCAGTGGTCGAGCCCAACGCCGACGCTGAAGCGATCTTCTGGGACATCAAAATCGACGATAGTGGCTGGGAGGATCTGGTACTCAATCACTACGTGCGCATCAAAATCTTCACCGAACGTGGCCGCGATCTGAACAGCAAGATCGACATCCCTTTTCTCCCGGGCGTCAAAATCAAAGACGTGGTTGCACGCACCATCAAACCCGATGGCTCAATCATCGAACTCGCCAAGGAAGACGTCATCGAAAAGACGGTCGTTAAGGTCAGCGGTCTCAAACTGCGCACGAAGACTTTTGCCTTTCCGGGCATCGAGCCTGGCGCCATCATCGAATACAAATGGAAGGAAGTCAGATCCAACACCTCCGCTAACAACATGCGCCTGCAATTTCAGCGGGACATTCCAGTCCAGGCAGTGACGTATCGAATCAAACCCGCGCGCAAGGCCGACTTTGACGTGCGCCCATTCAACATGGCCCAGTTCACGTTTAAGAAGGAGAAGGACGGGTTTGAGTCAACGACCGTGAACAACGTGCCCGCCTTCCGCGAAGAGCCGATGATGCCGCCCGAGGACAGCGTCAAGTCGTGGGCCATGGTCAGGTATGCGGGCTTCTTCGACACCTTCATCGGCTACCCACTCTTAGCGGTAAACGTTTACACCGTCTTTCAACCGTTCATGAAAGTCGACAACGACATCAAGAGGAAGGCGGCTGAGCTAATTGCGGGCGCTACGACGCCGGAAGAAAAGCTGCAACGTATCTTCGAATTCTGTCGCGACAACATCAAAAACACCGACGACAAGAACGCCGGTTTTACCGAAGAGCAGTTGGAAAAACTGAAAGACAACAAGAAACCATCCGACACTTTGAAACGCGGCGTTGGATCTGGTGGTGACATCAATCTTTTGTTTGCGGCTCTTGTGAATGCGACCGGATATGACGCTCGCGTTGCTTTGTTGCCGGATCGGGGCCGGCGATTTTTCGATCGGAGTGTGTACGTTCCGGGCTCTCTGCGACCTACCAGCATCGTCGTGCGCTCGGGCGAGACGTGGAAGTTTTTCGATCTGAGTCAAAGATACGTCACTCCGCCGATGCTGCGCTGGCAGGAAGAAGGCGTCGACGGCATCATTGCCGACTCGCGCACTGAATGGTTGAAGACGCCGTTATCGACGCCTGAGCAATCGAAAGAGAAACGCACAGCGACGCTTCGTCTCGATGAGAATGGCACGCTCGAAGGCGACGTCACTATCGAATACACCGGACACCTGGCTGTCGAACGAAAACTCCTCAACGACGACGACTCACCGGTGCAGCGCGAAGAGAACCTGAAAGAAGCGGTGAAGGGAAGGATGAGTTCGGCGGAGTTAACGAACATCGTGGTCGAGAACGCTACCGATCCCGTCAAGCCGTTTATCTACAAGTATCACGTGCGCGTGCCGGATTACGCGCAGCGCACGGGCAAGCGACTCTTCTTCCAACCCGGATTCTTTCACAAAGGTATTGATGCTCTGTTCAGCGCCGGCACGCGCAAGTATCCGATCTACTTTCACTTTCCGTGGTCGGAGGAAGATAAGATCACGTTCGCGCTGCCGAAGGGTTATGCGCTCGACAACGCGGATCGCCCGGGGCCGATCAATGCGGGCGGCATCTGCAAGCATGAAATCACCATGGGCGTCACTCGGGATCAAACAGAGTTCATCTACGGCCGCAAATTCTTCTTTGGCGCCCAGGAGGCGATCCTGTTTCCGGTTGAAACGTACCCACAGATCAAGCGGCTCTTCGACCAGATCAGCAAAGCTGACAACCACATGATCACGCTCAAGCAAACCGCATCAACCAATTAAAGCCATGCACAGATTACACGGAAAGAATCTGTGAAATCTGTGGCTTATAATGCCGGGCCATGGAAAATGCCCGACGAGTGCTTCTTCTATTAACCGCTACCTTCATTTTCACAACAGCTAATGGTCAGTCTGGTCCAACACTGTTGACCTACAACGAACTCGTCGCTCTTTACGAGACGGATCCGCCTTCTCCCGAGCTCTCCGACAAACTGAATAAGTTACTCAACACGCCTTTCGTAAATAATTCCGTCGAGCCGCGCGCCGCCAAAGGCAAGTTTCTGCGCATTGCGAATTGGAATATCGAACGCGGCCTGGAGTTCGAAGCGATCAAAGCTGCGCTAACAAACGATCGGAGATTCTTCCGTCGTTTGCGTCCGGCGCTGCGCGGATCGCGTTTCAATCTTACGAGCGTGCTGGAACAAGCCGCTGAATTGAGTCGTGCAGATATCGTGATCTTGAACGAAGTTGATTGGGGGCTGAAACGGACAGACTATCGAAATGTCGCGCGAGAACTCGCGGCCGCGATGCAGATGAATTACGCGTTTGGCGTTGAGTTCGTCGAGGTCGATCCACTCACGCTCGGAACCGAAACATTCGAAGGCGAAACCAGCCCCGACAAGGCGAAGATGATCGAGAACCTTGCGGTCGACAAAACCAGGACACTTGGTTTGCACGGCACTGCGATACTCAGCCGGTTTCCTTTGCGCAACACGCGAGTAGTGCGGTTCGTGAAACAAGGCCATGACTGGTATCTCGACGAGAAGAATGGGATCTCCAAGCTCGAAAAAGGAAAGCGCAAAGGTGCAAAGTTTGTATTCGGCGAAAAGATTTTGCGCGAAGTGCGTCGCGGCGGACGCATGATGCTCATCGCGGACATTTCAGATCCGAACATTCCCGGCGGAGCTTTGACCATCGTGGCAACACATCTCGAGGACAAAGCAAAACCGGCTGAGCGCTTGGACCAACTCGAGGAGGCGCTCGGCGAGATCAAGAGCATCGATCATCCGGTCGTGCTCGCAGGTGACATGAACACTTCCGGCAGCGATGCAACGCCGACGTCGTTTCAACACGAAGTAAAGAAACGACTCGGTAGCAAATCGTTCTGGGCCACTCAGGGAATTAAGTATGCAACTGGCGTTGGTCTCTTGTATGACATCACTGTCGGTGTCGTCAAAATGCAGCGTACGAGAAACGATCCGACGGTAAAGAGCGTGAAATTCGTTTCAGAGAATCCGGAAGAGAAGTTCTTCACCACGTTGAAAGACTTTCGTTTTGTAGATAGCGGCGTGTTTGATTTCCGTGGTTCGAAAAAGCACTCCACCGGCGGCAGCGAGGAGACGCTTTCCGACTCAAATGAACGTGCCAGCAAAGGATTTGTCAGCACGCTCGAGCTTGACGGGAAGTTCAAAGTCGAAGTGAAACTCGATTGGATATTTGTGAAGCCGTCCCAACTGACCGATCCGGACGATCGCAATCAGCCTTACGTATTTGCGCCGCAGTTTGGACGAACTCTGAAAACGCTGAACCGCAGTCTGAAGGATCGTATTTCCAATCACACCCCGATGATTGTTGACCTTAATTACAGGTGACCTGCGTTCATCTGTTGCTCAAATCGGCGGTATACGAACGGGCTTCTTCCACTTCGGGTCTGGAGCTGTCTGCTTCACGTGCGAGGTCGAGAAGCTTCGTGTAGTAAGTCCTCGCTGCTTTTTGATCTCCCGCCATTCGTGCGGCGCGCGCTGCCCCGTAGAGCCCGTTGAATCGCTGTGGTGTGTTGCGGAAAGAGGTTTCAAACTCCTTGAGCGCTTCAGCAGGCTGGTTCAATTCCAACAGCAGCTCACCGAGTTGCTCTCGTGCAGGAAAGATCGAGCCGGGCGTCACGGGATGTTTTTCAGTGGCGTCATCCAAATCCGCCGCCGCACGAAGCACGCGCAGCGCTTCGTCATTTTTGCCTTGTGCGTGCTCTAGCCACGCCAACGCCATCATGCGCTGGATGTCGACCTGTTTGGCCCAGTTATATTCACCCTTGACCTCACTCAGCGTCTGCCTGATCGAGTCGAGCTTATCAACCGCTGCGCGCGCCGTTGATGTGTCGCCGCTCCGCGCGGCTCCGATTGCACGTGCGAAGTGGATGTGAGCAGTGGCCCACGGAAAACGCTGCCAGGGAAAGTCTTTCCATTCCTCCTCGGCCAGACTCAACTTTGCGGCTTCACTCCATTGACGCCGTTCCAAAACGTAGCGCGCGGGGATTGCAGTGTAGGCGTAAGCAACTTTGAAAGTTTGCGGGTCGACTCTCTGAATCTTCTTCAACTCGTCGAGCACACCCGCTGCGTGTTTGTCCTGCGCGCGCTGCAGGTAGGCGTAAGCCAGATAGTCCATTGCGTGAAGTTGCTCATCCCACGCGCCGGTCATTTTGTTTCGAGTGGCGAATGCTTTGGCCGCGGCTTGTGCATCCAGGTTTGAGCGAATAGCTTCCGGCCACAAGCCCAAACGCGTGAATATGTGAGAAGGCATGTGCTGCGCGTGCGCCGATGCGGGCGCAATCTTCGCGTAACTGCGCGCGGCAGGAAGCGCGAGTTGGGCCAGGGCAGGATAGTCGTAACTGTGAATCAGGTAGTGCGAAACTCCCGGATGCTGCGGCTCTCGCGCGAGCACGTTGTTCAGAATCTCGGCTGCCTGCTTCTCCCGCGCATAGGTCTTATCAGCCGACATCATTCCCGTGGCGATGAGTGTCAGCGCGTAGAACACACTTGCTTCACGGTCTGACGGATTGCGCGCGTAGAGTTGTTTCATCGCATCGCTGTAGGCAAATGCGCGAGTGCGGTGATCCAGTTTGTCGTGGTCCTTGTAAAAGGTTTCTATGGCAGCGATGTAATCCTGTTCGCGTTGAGTCTTGCTGCCGGCAGCTTTTGCCTTTTCGACTGCGCTCCAACCCTTCTTTAGCTCCGCAGGCGTGGGTGGCACCCAAAGCGGATGATAGTTGGTCATCGCGACGCCCCAGTAGGCCATGCCGCAATGCGGGTCAGCGGCCGCGACTTCCGTAAACGTCTTTTCGGCTTCCTCGTACTCGAAAGAGTGAAGCCAGGCGACAGCGTGGTTGAATTGTTTCTGCGCTTTTGGCGTGCAGGACGTCTTGAAATTCACAACGCCCAGTTTCTCTGGAGCATCGTGGCGATGTGGATGTGTTTCCTGGGCGACTGCGGACGAGAAAACTACCGCGCTCAAAAATGAAACAAGCAGGAGAATGTGTTTCATTCTCTACTCCCTTCAACTGTAGCTGAGTAAGCCGGGGTTGAAGGGAGTATACCTTAGTATCGAAGCGTTAGGCT
>Ga0114129_10007362_pt1 | contig 15670 bp, 11 predicted proteins | sample RhiMetdeltSRZDD1_FD_80071 | JGI IMG/M metagenome (GOLD analysis project Ga0114129, IMG submission 80071) | Populus rhizosphere microbial communities from Tennessee, USA - Rhizosphere MetaG P. deltoides SRZDD1 (version 2) (version 2) | ecosystem: Host-associated > Plants > Roots > Rhizosphere >... | reverse complement strand
GTTGTATTCATTCTGACTATAATCCCCGCCCGCTCTCAGAATTAGTTTACCATTCCCATGGAATTGTTGGCTAAAACTTAATCGTCAAGGAAAGTAAATTATCCGAAGGAGGCACTCTGTAATCAGGCAGGCTGCTCAGGTAAGTCGCACATGTGATAAATTACCAAACAATTTTGTAAATTGTAATTTTATTGGTTTTGTGTCACAATGATGTTGCTCTGTCTTGGGTGCCCCCCTCACCCCGGACGGAGCACTTTTATTTCCATCGGATTTTTACCTCGGGTTGGCATTCTCTCTTGTCGATCGAACGATCCACTGACGGTTGGTTAATCGTTTTCCTGTCCCCAATGTAGCTGAAATCCGTGCTGGCACAAGGTTAAAAGCACCACGAAACGCGGCATTACAAACTTTGTGGGGGAGGAGTTTTCAGGGCATTCTCCAGGCGATTGTGCAAGCCTTCAAAATGCTCCTGATGTTCTTTCTGCACAGCGTCCAAGTACTCCTCTAAATAGGAAATCAATCCATGCAAGGCACCCTCCACCTTAAGCGCTTCCTGGTCCATTTTTTCGGCGACCTTATGTTCGACTTCGGCTACCTGGGCGTTCTCGACTTCGGTAAACCGGAGACGACGATGCAGCCAACGGGCCAGCCTGGGTGAACGTCCCCGAAGCCTAACAGCCACCTGGCGCCGCAACCACATCCGACTCCGTCGGAAGGCGATATCCTGCAAGCTGCGAGACATCTGACGGACAGCTCCAAGAATCATCGCACGGCTCCGCTTGAAACTTGATTGCACGACGCGCTTGACCAGGTTCGTATTTGCGTTCATGCGCGCCGTCTCAATCGCCGACCGTAATCGGAGCGCGTTTTGCCGATCGCCTGGCACATACCAATTCTGCTGGAAGGCATAGTCCATGAGATGGCCGACGTAATACATATGCGTGACCATGTCGATCGCGCGCCGCCATTCCAGGACAACGGTCAGCTTGCGAATCAAGCGTTTCACGACATATTCGAGTGTGCCAAGCAAACAGCCTTTGAATAAGCTCTGACTGCGATCCTCGGCCAGGATATCGACCTCGCTCGGCCTCAACCTCAGCTTGTGGCGGAATGCCAGCAATTCAACCAGCCTCCTAAGGAAGAATGACTTTACAAGGTCATCCAATACAGGGACCGGTATCAAAGGCGTAAGACCAATGAGGACAGCATGGGTGATGATGAGAGTTTGATTCATGGATATACAAATGCCTCAACTGCGGCTGGTAGCATGATCTGAACGATCTTATACCCCAATATAATTGAAATCCAATCGAAAGTGGTATAATCCTGACTAATGAACCAAAAGCTCTACTTTGTTCTATTTGTATTCGCTCAAGCCGCAGCTGCTACGCGCGCGTCCTATAAACCTGCCACGGCCTGAGACTGAGCATTGTCCTTCCAGTCCCGAATCTGCGACAGGTTCGGGACTTTTTATTTGGATGAAATCCCTAATTCTCCAATCATTCCTCTCTATTGTATAATTTCAACACTTAATCTCCTGGAGTACTTTGCCGATGACCAAAAAACTGACCGGAAACGAAATTCGACAAACGTTTATAGATTTCTTTGTCGAGCATGGACACACTGCCGTGCCTTCCATGTCGCTTGTCCCGGGTGGCGACTCGACGCTTCTGTTCACCAACTCGGGCATGGTGCAATTCAAGGACGTATTCATCGGTACCGACAAGCGCCCATATAAGCGTGCCGTCGATTCGCAGAAATGTCTGCGCGTGGCAGGTAAGCATAACGACCTTGAAGACGTGGGACGCGATGACACGCATCACACCTTTTTTGAAATGCTTGGCAACTGGTCGTTTGGCGATTACTACAAAAAAGAAGCCATTGCCTGGTCCTGGCAATTGCTTACAGAGGTGTGGGGCCTGCCCAAAAACAAGATCTACGCGACCTGCTTCGAAGACGACCAAGGCAGCGTGCCCCGCGATGACGAAGCTGCCGATATTTGGAAGCAGCAACCCGGCTTTGACCCATCCCATGTGTTGTTCTTTGGCCGCGCGGAAAACCTTTGGCAAATGGCGGAGACGGGCCCCTGCGGTCCCTGCTCTGAGATTCATCTCGATCGCGGCGAAGAGTACGATAACCTGCGCGACATACCGCATCGCTGCGGCGTCAACGGCGAATGTACGCGCTACCTCGAATTGTGGAACAACGTCTTCATTCAATACAATCTCTTCGACGATGGTCGCCTCGAGCCACTGCCTCAAAAACATGTGGACACAGGCATGGGCTTTGAGCGCATTGTCTCTGTGCTTCAGGACGTTGACTCCAACTACAAGACGGACCTTTTCAAAGGCTCACTCGAAGTTTTACGAAGCCTCACCGGCCATACTGAAAAGGAGATGATCGAAAACTTTACGCCATATCGCGTCATCTGTGACCACGCGCGTGCTGCGGCATTCCTGATTGCCGATGGCGTAGTCCCCGGTAACGGAGGGCGCAACTACGTCACCCGCATGATCATCCGCCGGGCGGCGCGCTTCGGCTCCAAGATCGGGCTGCACGAACCTTTCCTTGCTAAAGTGGCGCAGGCAGTCATCGACTATTACGGCGCCTTTTACACGGAACTTCGCAAGAGCCAGGCCGCGATCTCCGATCATCTGACGCGGGAAGAGATCCGCTTCGCGCGCACGGTGGAGGCTGGTACGGCCCACTTGCAGAATCTCCTCGACAAATTGCATGACACCGAACCGCGTGCCCTCGATGGTGCGGTTCACACCGGCGTTCTGGATGGTCATCGCGCCTTTGATCTGTATGCTACTTACGGTTTACCGTTTGAGATCCAACGCGACATCGCGCGCGAACAGGGACTGGATGTGGATGAAGCTGGCTTCAACGAAGCGAAGGAGGAACACAGCAAGGCTTCCGGTGGAGGCAAGGCCATGGGCAAGCTGGGCGGCGAAGATGCTGAATTCTTTGCCAAAATCCTAAAGGACTTGCAATCCAAGGGCAAACTTGGGGAGCACGGCGTCGATTATGATCCCTACACCAGCCCGCGCGTGGAAGGTGAAGTGCTGGCCTTAATAAGCAACGGGGAATTGGTTGACACGGTTTCCCTGGATGATCCGGTAGAAGTGATCCTTCCAAAGACCGGTTTCTACATTGAGTCGGGTGGTCAGGTGGATGATACAGGCTATGTTCGATCTGTCGCGCTGAGCGGAGAGACCCGACAGGGAAGCGAGGTCGAAGCATGGGAGATCGAAGTCACGGGCGTGCGCCGCGCCTCTGCGGGTGTGATCGTCCACATTGGCACGGTTATCAAGGGACACCCCAAAGCGGGCGACCGAAGCATGGCCGAAGTGGACATGACCCGCCGTCATGACATCATGCGCAACCACACCGCCACTCACTTGCTGCACGCCGCGCTACACCAGGTGCTGGGACCCCATGCCAGGCAGGCGGGTTCTCTGGTCGCGCCAGATCGGCTGCGCTTCGATTTCACTCATCCTGAAGCGATGACCCCCGAACAACTTGAACGCGTCGAAAAGATCGTCAACGATGCTGTCGCGGCGGACATGGAAGTCTATCCTCACCTGAAATCACGCCAGGATGCCATTGCTGAAGGCGCGATGGCGCTCTTTGGCGAGAAATATGGCGAAACGGTTCGCACAATCACGATTTCACCTGTTGGTTTCGTTACACCACCCGATGAAGCAGTGGTACATCCCATGGCGGCCGTCGAGCACGAGCGGAAGTATTCCTATGAATTGTGCGGCGGTACGCATTTGGATCGAACATCCGATGCTGGCGTGTTCCTGATTCTCAGCGAGGGCTCGGTCGCCTCCAATGTCCGTCGGATTGAAGCGGTGACGGGTCGCGGCGCGTATGAACTGATTGCCAGGCGCTTCAAAGCTCTGAAACAAACTGCGACTACGTTGAAGACTTCGTTGGACGAAGTCCCCACGAAAGTAGAGTCTTTGCAGGATGAAATGGCGGAGCTGAAGAAAGAACTTGCCAACTTGCGTGCCCAGCAGGCCATGGCATCCTTCAACCTGCAACTTTCCAATGTTCAAACCGTTCAGGATGTCCATGTACTTGCCATGGAACTTCCGAACGCGAACGGCGATACCCTCCGCATGCTGGCGGATAAATTCCGCGAGAAATATCCCAAAGCAGGAGCCGCAGTCCTCGCAACCGGATCCACTGTCATTGCGACCTTGACCGAGGACCTCGTCAAGCGTGGGCTCAAGGCTGGTGATCTCATCACAGGCATCGGTGGGAAGGGCGGCGGGCGCCCCAATATGGCTCAAGGCAGTCTTCCAGATGGTAACGGTGGCGCATTGAGTAAGGTCGCAAAAGTCATCGAAGAGAAACTGCAGTAAGCCCAGAGGGGCAGACAATCCGTCTGCCCCTTGTTTCCTTGCAGTACAATATTCCCCCTTTATCCACAATTATAAAAGGTTATGATATCCCTCAAAAGGAGATCTACATGTCCATGACACGCTTGTCCAAATTTCTATTGGTAACTGGTTTGACCGTCTTTGCGCTGGCCTGTAATTTCGTTACCCAACCGATCCGGGATGCACAGGATACCGTCAGCACGGTGCAGTCAGTGGCCTCTGCTTTGCCATTGGAAACGATCGAAGCCTTTGTCACAGCCATGCCGATTGAGACCCTGGCGGGAACCGCCGAAGCCATTGCTTCTGAAATGCCTGATTTTGGAAACATGTTCAATCCGCAGGGCGAACCGGTCTCGGAATGGAACGGCGTTCCGATCATGTCGCAGGCCACGGCCGGGCAGGAGCATGATGCCAACAACTATAGTTTCAAATTCACGGGCACGGCTAAGGAAGCTCAGGATTTCTATGATGCCCAGATGAATGAACTGGGTTGGAATTCCATGTTTTCGATGCCAGGTGATGAGAATGGGGCTGTATTAGCCTTTCAAAAGGATAGCAAGGTCCTGACGATAACGATCGTAACGACCGAAGGCTCCACTGTTGTGGTATTGACCATGGCAGGTTAAGTTTCTGTTTTCCAAAATCAAAGGACAGCCGCGCGGCTGTCCTTTTGTTTTATGTCATTTGAATGTTTGCTTCATTGATTTGTTCTCCCAGTTGCCTAAAAGTCGAACCGCCCAAAGCCACGTTCCAAGCTTTCGCGGGCCCGTGCCGCTGGATATGAATGGTATTCCCTTTGCGGTCGACCTCAAACGTCGTTTCTATCTTTCCATCCAGTGAAGGGATTTCTACTTTTGTGATATAGCCGTCATCGTATGAAGAGATTTGAAGCGTAATGTTATCGCTGTAATCGTAATCAGGTTTATCCGTGTGATTCCCAATCGGAATGACCGCATTGGGACGCACCAACAGCGGCAGGCTCAGAAAATCATGCGTTTCTCGCTTCCAGCCTGGACCTTCGACCTGCTTCCCGTTTAGTAAGTTTGTCCAGCGTCCCTCAGGAACATAGTATCTGACGCTTCCATCGTAGCCGAACACCGGGGCAACTAAAAGAGAATCGCCGAGCATATACTGCAAATCCAGATAGGCACAGGTCGGGTCGCCTGGGAATTCCAGAAGCATCGAGCGAAGCATGGGAGTCCCTTGCTCGTGGGCCTGGATCGCCGCTCGATACAGATACGGCATCAGGCTGCATTTGAGTTTGGTGAACTTCGATAAGACAGCTACCGCCTCTTCATCATAATTCCACGGCACACGGTAGGATGAACTTCCATGTAAGCGGCTGTGGGAAGAGAGCAGGCCAAACGCGGTCCAGCGTTTGTACACATCTGCGCTGGCGGTCTGCTCAAATCCGCCAATGTCATGACTCCAAAAGCCGAATCCTGATAACCCGAGAGAAAGTCCACCACGCAGACTCTCTGCCATCGATTCAAAGGTTGCCGTGCAGTCGCCGCCCCAATGGACAGGGAATTGTTGACCGCCCGTTGTGGCTGACCGGGCAAAGACCAGCGCGTCGCTTTCGCCGCGTTCGTCACGTAATACATCGAAAACAGTTTTATTGTAAAGATACGTGTAATAGTTGTGCATCGTGAACGGCTCTGATCCATCATGATATACAACATCCGTTGGGATGCGCTCGCCGAAGTCGGTCTTGAAGGTGTCCACACCCATCTTCAACAAGGCTCGCAGTTTTTCCGCAAACCACTTACAAGCCTCTGGATTTGTAAAGTCCACAATGCCCATGCCGGCCTGCCACTTGTCCGTTTGCCAGGTGTCTCCGTTTGGTCTTTTCAGCAAATATCCATTTTGCGCGGCTTCATCAAACAACATGGAACGCTGCGCGATGTAGGGGTTGATCCAGACGCAGATATGTAACCCGCGATTCTTTAACCGAGACAGCATCCCGGATGGGTCAGGGAAGAAGCGTGAATCCCACTGCAGGTCACACCAGTTGAATTCCTTCATCCAAAAACAATCGAAGTGAAATACGTGTAAAGGAATATCCCTTCGCGCCATTTCATCGATGAAACTCGTGACAGTACCTTCATCGTAGTTGGTCGTGAACGATGTGGATAACCATAACCCAAACGACCACGCCGGCGGAAGCGCAGGGCGACCCGTTAACGCGGTGTAGCGTTCCAGGATTTGCCTGGGTGTTGGACCGTAAATGACAAAGTATTCCAGGGTTTCGCCGGGAACGCTGAATTGAACGCGCTCCACTTTTTCGGACGCGACCTCAAATGAGACCTTTTCGGGATGATTGACCAAAACCCCATAGCCGCGATTGGTGAGATAGAACGGGATGTTCTTGTACGACTGCTCACTGCTCGTACCCCCGTCCTCATTCCAAATATCCACGACCTGCCCGTTCTTAATGAAGGACGTGAACCGCTCGCCCAGTCCGTAGACATATTCTCCCACGCCCAGACTAAGCTGCTCGTGGATAAATCGTCCATCCGGCGTATCCACAAAGCCTATCGCGCGCCAACCACTGGACGTGAGGACTTGTTCGTTTCCGATAAATTCCACCAGCCAGTCGTCGCCTTTACGGATTCGGACACTCACTTTTCCACTGGTGAGCAGGGCGAATTTTTCATTATCCATAGTGCCCGCTTGGAGGTCAGCTTGCTCGTAAATCTCAAACTCAGGTTTGCGTGGTGATCCACCTTTATGATGGTTGATCTTCACGCGAATAACATTTTCCATCGGAGCGGAAAATCGGATTGTCAGCATCGGCAGGTTGAGCGTATCGCCGCGCCCTTGCAGTTTTTTCGTTGGTGCGTAGACGGTCAGCGAATCCTTTTCGATCTCGATTTCATGGGCTTGTGCTGCGTAATAGGGAATCATATCCTTGCGCATTTGCCAGTATCCGTCGGTGAATTTCATCGTTGTGATCCTTTCATTCGCTATCATACCGCAACGGGGAACATTTATTTCTCCATAACGTCAACATCATAAGTACGCCACATATTTTTCAACCAATCCGAAAGGAGGCATATGAGCTAACTTCTTTATCTTCGAACAATGGGAACGCCGACCTGTTGTTCGCTTTAATGCGTCTCAATCCAACTTACATAACACAAGGAGCAGAAGATGTACACCAAACGCAATGCCCTCCTTTCGGGCATCCTATTAGTCTTGCTTGTTACTTCCGCCTGTGCCGGTGCCGCGCCCACTGGAGCGCCAACCGAACCTCAAGGACAGAATCAATTTCCTCAGGAACCCGCCGCCACAGAAGCTCCCGCGACAGAAGCGCCGGTATACAGTCGAGACCTTGGAGTGTTCAGTCCCACCACCATCGCGCCAAATTCCCAGATGCCCCAGGCGAACCGTGAACCGTACGATATGTTCTTTCAGGATTACGGGGTAAACCCGCTGATCGACACGGAAGACGACCATCTCTCCACCTTTGCGCTAGATGTGGATACGGGGTCATACACCATTATGCGTAACTATCTCAACGAAGGCAACATACCGCCCAGCGATTCGGTCCGTGTGGAGGAATATATCAATTATTTCAATCAGGGCTATGCCAACCCATCGGAGCATCAGGCCTTTGGAATATCCATGGATGGCGCGCCCTCGCCCTTCACGCAAACCGAACGCTATCAAATGCTGCGGATCGGCGTGCAGGGGTATGAAGTGCCCGCTGAGGAACGTCAGGACGCTTCGCTGACATTCGTGATCGACGTCTCCGGCTCGATGGATATGGATAATCGTCTCGGACTCGTGAAGCGCTCGCTCGAATTGCTGGTGGAGCAACTAAATCGCCGCGACTCCGTGAGCATCGTGGTCTATGGCTCGGACGCCCGCGTCGTTCTCGACCCGACACCGGGTTCTGATAAGGATGCCATTCTCTCGGCGATTTACAGCCTTCAGCCCGAGGGTGCGACCAACGCCGAAGCCGGGATTCGACTCGGCTATCAAATGGCGCTGCGTGCCTATAACTCCGATGGCATCAACCGCGTCATCCTTTGTTCGGATGGAGTCGCCAACGTGGGTAACACCGAAGCGGAGGTAATTCTCGCTGAAATCCGGGGACACGTGGAAGAAGGCGTGACGATGACTACTATTGGCTTCGGCATGGACAATTACAACGACACACTGATGGAACAACTCGCCGATAACGGTAACGGCTTTTATGCGTATGTGGATGACATGCGCGAATCCAAGCGTCTGTTCATCGATAATCTCACCAGCACGATCCAAACCATCGCTATGGATGCCAAAATCCAGGTGGATTTCAACCCGGCAGTCGTGATGCGTTATCGGCTGGTCGGCTTTGAGAACCGTGCCGTGGCGGACGATCAATTCCGCGATAACTCGGTGGACGCGGGTGAGATCGGCGCAGGCCATTCCGTGACCGCGTTATATGAGGTCAAGCTGTATCCCGAAGCCTATGGGAAGATTGCCACGGTCTTCATGCGCTGGGAGGATCCTGACTCGCGTGCCGTGACCGAACTTTCTAAAGACTTTTCCACGGAAGATCTTGCCTACGAGTTCGATCGCGCGGATTTGTACTTCCAGCGGGCGGTCGTCGTGGCCGAATATGCCGAGATCCTTAAACACAGTTATTGGGCTGAGGAGAGTTCTCTAGACGCCGTATACCGCGAAGCGCTGCGTATTTACGAAGAGATGCCAAGGGAACGCGATATGGAAGAGTTTGTCGATCTGGTCGGTCAGGCGCTCCGATATTCAGAATAAAGCAAAATCAATGTCATTGCGAGACCGAGCGTAGCGAGAGCGAAGCAATCTTCGCAATGCTAGAAGATTGCTTCGTTTTTGTTTGGGCCAGTTCATGAAGGGAGGTCTCCGTGGTGATGGACGAGGAGGTGATTGTACATGGGAGGGAGAGTCCGTGTAATTGGAATGTGTTTTTGTAGGGGTGGTTCTTTAATTTTGGAAATAGAAACGGAAATTTATTATGAGTAACTGGCGCGAGAAACTTTCGGTCCCTGTAGCAGTGCCGAAGTGTTTTGGTTTGTTGGCTCACGAAACAAAGGATGGTTTCCAAATAGTCGAGCCGAAAGAAATTCCAGAGCAAATTCCGATCATCTGCTCTCCTTTGACTACCTTCTTTCATGAAGAACTGGTAAATCATCTTCAGAAATGTGATGCAGGAATCGAAGACGTCAAACAGGTTCGTATATTTCGGAAATACAGTGGCTTCATATCAAACGAATATTTCACTCTCACCATAAACAATCAACACCCATTCATGGCCCTCTCGGCTGACGGTTTCCGCCCTTCCCTGATTAATCGGGTTGAGGAATTTCTGGACTCTGTTTTCTTTTCCAGAGATTACTACAATCTAGTTTCGGCTGAAACCAATCTTTTGTTTCAAGAAATACCAATTATTTTCTTAATTCCATTACGGCAGGGTGGATAAGTAGCTTTATACTCTTGCGGAGGGTAGTCCGCAATTGGTGGAGAGCAATTTGAAAACAAATATGATTTAATCGAACTTATGACCACACTTTACCTTATGGTGGGACTGCCTTGTTCTGGAAAAACAACCAGAGCCAAAGAATTGGAAAATGAAGCATTGGCAGTAAGGCTCACGCCAGACGAATGGCATGTCACTTTATTTGGTCATGACATTCATGATCCAGATCATGATAAAAGGCATGGTTTGATCGAAGATATGTTATGGCAAATTGCTGCTCGCACATTATCGCTAGGCACAAACGTCATTCTCGATTTTGGGTTCTGGGCAAAAGAAGAAAGGGAGGATTTCAGATCGCGTGCCAAGAAACTGGGTGCAAGAAGTGAAATCGTGTTTATGGACGTCGATGAAGAAGAATTAATGAAAAGAGTGAGGGTAAGGAACGAGAACCTTTCCGATACCATCCATTACATTCCAGAAGATATGATGAAAGCCTGGATTGAATTCTTTCAAAAGCCTGATAGGGATGAGCTACAACCCAGAGAGAAACATTGAAGGATTTGCATTCATATATCGCGGTGAGGGTGAATCTATCCTTTGCTGGCTAATTCCGGCGGTACGGTAAAATCAGGCTTATGAATCCAGAAATCGAAAATCAGATTCGTGCCTGTGAAGCCCGCTTGTATGCCGCCATGTTCGCTTCAGATGTGAATGAACTAGACGCACTCACTGCCGATGATCTGTTGTTTGCAGGTCCAACGGGTGAATTGGCAACAAAAGCGATGGATTTGGAGTTGCATCGCACAGGTGGTACGAAATTCCACGAGTTTCGACCCAAGGAATTGGAGATCCGTGTTTGGAGTGAGCAGTTTGCCCTTGCCTCAGCCAGAATCTTCTTACGTGGTACATATTTGGAACAGGAGTTTTCTGGGGATTATCGCTACACAAGAATTTGGCGCAATGGTCAAGATGGATGGCAGATTGTTGGCGGCAGCGTAACGCCTATGAGTCAAGACTGATCGTCACAACGGCCGTTTCGCTCTCTTCCCAACCTTTGCCGCTGGCTTTCTCTGAAGGGCGGAGTCAGGGATTATCCGGACTCAAAAGCTTCAACGCCAATAAGAGGAGAAATCCGCTGAAGAGTGTGGCCGTTGGAAAGAGACTGTCTTCGGCCTCGATGGTCTCGACCAGAAGTTCCTCCGCGATCAGATAGATCAGGGCTGCAGCACCAAAGGCTAACACAATGGCAATCACCGCTTCGGAGGCTCCCTCCAAAAGAAAAGTGGCTCCCAAGGCGCCCACCAATAGCAGCATTGCAATTCCACCGGTCACGGCAAGCGCCTGCCAGGGCCCGACCTTACCCTTTCGAAATTCCGCGCCCACAGATAACGTCAGGAAAAAAAGTTCAATGGCCAACGCAATGGTCAATAACGCGCCCAGTCGGCCGCCAGCCGAAAAGCCTGCACCGATCAACGCGCCATCCAGAAGAGTGTCAACGGCTGCGGCAGTTGCCAGACCGACGGGCATCTTACCTTTGCTTTTTTCTCGCCGCTCCCATTTGACCACGAACCACTTGAGCCCGATCATGGTGAGTCCACCCGCCGCAAAGCCACTCAGAATCCCTGCCATTGTCCCAAGGCGCTCGGCCTCTGGGATGACGTTCGATGCCACGGCCGCTAACACGGCCCCAGCGGCAAAGTGTTGGATCGCACTGCGAGCCTTGGATTTGGGACTCCAGATCAGGGCAACAAGCCCACCCGCGAAGCCAGCGCCGGTTGCGAGTAGAACGTAAGGAAAGTTTGTAAGGAGATCATCAGGCATATGGCGATCGCTCCTGCAGGTATTGCCGGTGACGGCTGATTCCAGTTGGCAACATATTGCGCTTTCGAGTACCGGAGTCCTTCCACGACGACAGTGCACACCCGCCTCAAGCGCGTTGAATCATTTCACGATCATCGCTTGCTATTTTGCGCTGAACTATGTACATTACCGATCCCGTCACAAGAGTGCGAAGTTGTTTTACGCTGCTCAACACTTATAAATTGTAGCCTTGGGAGCTACGAAGGTCAATCCGGCCTTACAATTGGAATTTCGTTAGAGCTATGGTTGGCAATATGGGGCTTCGGCCGCTTTTGCAGTAGAATCGTTTGCACAATATGGAGAATCCCTATGAAACTAGTTACCGTCTCACAAATGCAGGCCATTGAACGTGAAGCCGATGCTTACGGCCTTACCTATGACCAAATGATGCAAAATGCCGGGCAGGGACTTGTCGATACCCTGCTCGAACTGTACGCGGGGGAAGAGGAACTTGAGATCGTTGGGCTGGTTGGCCCCGGCAACAACGGCGGCGATGCGCTCGTCGCGCTTACTGCGCTGCTCCACGAAGGCTGGAAGGCACGGGCCTACCTGGCCAAACGCAAGAAGGACGACCTTGTCAAACAATTTATTGAGGCCGGCGGAGAAGTGCTGGCAGGCGAAGATGCGTTTGAAAAACTGGCCGAAGCCGTCGCGGCTGCCGATGTCCTCCTCGACGGCGTGCTCGGAACGGGTATCAAACTTCCACTCAAAAAAGATGTGGCAGAAGTGCTTGCACAAGTCAACGATATTCTCGATGGACTCGCGGAAACACCACTGGTAGTTGCCGTCGATTGTCCCTCGGGCGTGGATTGTGATTCTGGTGAGGTCGCCGAAGAAACCATCCCAGCTGATGTCACCGTTACGATGGCGGCCGTCAAGCAGGGGTTGGTGAGACTTCCCGCGTTCGAGTATGTGGGCGAATTACAAGTGGTGGATATTGGCCTGCCGGCGGAACTCAAAGCGCTGACCGACGTGCAGACCGAAGTGGCCGAAGAAGAATTGATCGCGGCGCTTCTGCCCGAACGTCCGCTCGATTCACACAAAGGGACGTTTGGCAGCGCGCTCATCGTGGCGGGATCCGTCAATTACACGGGAGCAGCCGTCCTTGCAGGGGAAGGGGCTTATCGCGCCGGTGCCGGGCTGGTCACTCTGGCTGTCCCATCGTCCTTGCACAGCGGGCTGGCACATCAACTTCTGGAGGCCACATGGATTTTGCTCCCACATGAAATGGGCAACATCTCGGAGGGCGCGGCAGACCCGCTCTCTAAAAAACTGGAGCGTGCGACGGCAATGTTAATTGGTCCCGGTTTGGGAACCCAGGAGACAACCAGGCTTTTTGTCGAAAATTTGATTTCTGGAAAAGTGACGCAAAAGAAATCGGCCGCTCGAATCGGATTCATTCACGACGAAGGTAAAACGAGCGATGAGAAGAACGGGACGCTTCCACCGTTAGTGATCGATGCGGATGGCCTGAACCTGCTTGCTAAGATCAAGGACTGGCATACCGTGCTTCCTTCTCAGGTGATTCTGACTCCTCATCCCGGAGAAATGTCCACGCTGACAGGACTCTCCAAAGATCTGATTCAGGAGGATCGGCAGAAGATTGCCAGCCAGTACGCAAAGACCTGGGGACATGTCGTTGTGTTGAAGGGCGCGTTCACAGTGATCGCCGCCCCCGACGGCCGTGCGACTGTGATACCGGTTGCCTCACCCGCCCTGGCCCGCGCCGGCACCGGTGACGTGCTCGCCGGAATCATTGTCGGCTTGCGCGCCCAGGGACTCGAAGCCTACGAAGCCGCGGTCGCTGGAGCCTGGATCCATGCCCAGGCCGGGCTCTACGCATCTGACGATTTAGGTACTACCACTTCCGTGATGGCCAGTGATGTGCTGAACTCCATCCCCGATGTGATGAGCGATTTAGAATAATGTTAAGAGGATGGCAGGTTGAAACGCTCAACCGTTTCAACCTGCCATCCTTACAACTTTCAAACTTAATACAAAAGAGGAGCCTGATTTCCTCAGACTCCTCTTTGTATTGTCTACGATCTATTCTCTTAACTCTATCCCTTCAAAAACTCTTCCAGCGAACCTTTACTGATGCGATACGCGCTACCGAGTTTCTTTGCTTTCAAACTGCCATCCGTGATGGCAGCGACCACATCTTCCTCAGAAACTCTCAAAATCGCTGCAGCCTCCGAGGGCGTCATCACATCCGGAATCCCCGCAGCCTTCCCGGAGGCCCCACCACCTTGCTGTTGCTGCATCGCCCCGGAAGTTGCCTGCTGCATCAAATTACCGATTCCCATCCCGGCGCCGATGCCGGCTGTGAGACCCGCGCCACCGCTGGGGTTAGAAGCTGCATCGCGCATGGCATCCGCGGCCTGCAACTGGGTATAGGTTGCCATATCGAGCATACCCATATCGCGCAGCTCCTGCGCCGATTTGCTCGAAGGCTTGAGGTTGCCGACATAGAAAGACTTGAGCACCATGCCAAGCGCTTCAAAATCATCCTGAGCCTTGGCCCGGACCGCCGCGCCCACTTCCTCGGTCAGACCAATTAGATCCACTACGCTTTTCGCAGACGTGGTTTCCCCAAGCACATCCTGCAACTTGGAGAGTAACATGTTCTTGAGTCGCTCTTCGATCTCCGCTGTTCGGTACGAACCAGTCGTTCCAACCAGCTGCGTCACGAATTGCTGCGGATCCTTCACCTGGAACGAATAGGAGCCAAAGCCTTGCAACAAAGCCACGCCTAAACCCATACCCGGGTTACGGACGATGATCGGCTGCGGCGTGCCCCACTTCTCATTCGCAAATTCCTTCAAAGAAACAAAATACACTTCGGCGGGGAAGGGTGTGCGGTCATTGAATGCCTTGCCGATGAAGTCAATGATCTTCGGGATGTTTGCCGTGGTAATGGTGTGCCGGCCGGCTCGGAACACATCCAGCGCCTGTCCGTCGCGGAAGAACACCGCAGCCTGTGATTCACGCACAATTACCTGTGAACCGATCCGATAATCGCCAATCCCGCTTTCCGGAAAGCGATGGACGATCTCGTCTCGCATCTCGTTTGGGTATTCAATAACATCAAAAATTCTGGCCATAAGATTCTCCTTTGCAACTGCCTCGATTATAGTCCATTGAAATTGCACCTACAAGAACCGTTTTTCTTATTTATCTACGAATTCTCACCCCAAACGTTTCAGAGGCAACTCATCCCCAATCTCTCGTCTCCAATTCCGACTTGCTAATTACATCCTCCCGCATATTATTCCTTCATCATTTTCCCGGTGCCCCTATCGCGTAGCATCAAAATCTCTGCCATGATACTCACCGCGATCTCTTCCGGTGTTTCCGCGTTCAACTCCAGACCCATCGGTGAATGGACGCGCGCGATTCTTTCCTCCGAAACGCCTTTCTCCTTCAATGCCTTGACGGTCGTCAGCCATCGGCGCTTCGACCCGATCACCCCTATATACGCCGCATCTGATTCGAGCAGACTCGGCATCCCAGCGGCATCGACCGCGGACCCCCGGCTGGTCACCACCAGATAAGTCTGTCGCGTCACCTTGAGCAGATTCGGCAACTTTGCCATTGGCACGGGGTAATAGGCATCCGCCCCCGGCACGGACTCAGGGTTACAAAACTCCGGGCGGTCATCACTGACTGCTACACGGAATCCCAGCCACTTAGCCAGATGGACGACTGCCTTTCCAACATGCCCGCCGCCGATGACCACGATCATGGCCTGGGGAAGGATAGGGTCCACAAACACCTCCACCGTACCACCGCATACGCCCGGGTCGCCGCGTGACGGGTCCGCCATGGTGTAGGATAAGTTTTGCGATTTTCCTGAGCCCAAAGATTCGAGTGCCGCTTTGATCACGCGACTCTCCAACTCCCCGCCACCCACCGTGCCCACGAATTTCCCATCCGGGAACACCAACATCTTGCTCCCCATATGCCGCGG
>Ga0114129_10007361_pt1 | contig 15670 bp, 12 predicted proteins | sample RhiMetdeltSRZDD1_FD_80071 | JGI IMG/M metagenome (GOLD analysis project Ga0114129, IMG submission 80071) | Populus rhizosphere microbial communities from Tennessee, USA - Rhizosphere MetaG P. deltoides SRZDD1 (version 2) (version 2) | ecosystem: Host-associated > Plants > Roots > Rhizosphere >... | reverse complement strand
CTCGGCCCAGACGCTCTGGCCGAGACCGTCCTTCTCGACACCCCATCGCGCGGCCAGCGCGGCGACGATCGTGAGCCCGCGGCCGTCGACCGACTCGGGACTGGCCTGCCGGACCGTGGGCGGGGAGGTGGACCCGCCGTCGGTCACCCGGACCTCGATCTCATCGACACCGGCCGTGCTGGGCCGCAGGCGCCAGGCCACCCGGATGACGCCGCCCGGCAACGGTTGCGCGTGCCGTACGGAGTTGCCGACCAGCTCGGCCGTCACCGCGATCGCGTCCGCGAGCAGGGTCGCGGCGACCACTCCGGCCAGCTCGGTCGCGAGCCGGTGGCGCGCGATACGGGCGCCCCGGGCATGGTGCGGTACGACCACGCACCAGGCGCGCTCCGCGACCGCCGTAGCCACCGTCATGCCTCCCCCGGCCCCAGATCCGCACGTGGTAGTCGTACCTCTGCGACGGTACCGCCCGCTTCGCGGGGACGTAACGAGACCCATCCGTTTTGTCGCTCGACCAGCCGGCGGACCAGGTACAGGCCCAGGCCGACGCCGCCGTGACCCCGTTGGTCGTCCACGTCGCCCTGCCAGAACCGTTCGAACGCGCGCTCGACGTGCTCGGGGGGTACCCCGACCCCGCGGTCGGAGACGCGGAAGAACACGGTCTGCCGGTCCGCGTCCGCGTCGAGGAGTACCTCGCCCCCGTCCGGGGAGTATTTGTCGGCGTTCGTCACCAGCTCGGTCAGCAGGGTCGCCACGCTCGCCCGGTCGCCGGTGGCCTTCGGCAGCGAGGCGGGCAGCCGTACGGCGAGCCGTCGGCGCAGGTCGGCGGGCAGCGCCTGGGCCGCCGCGCGGAGTGCCTCGACGAGGTCGAACGGTACGGGCAGGGTGCCGACCCCGGCCGGCGTACTGCTGGCCGCCGCGAGCAGCCGGTCGAGCAGCCGGGCGAGCTCGCCGGAGCGCTGCCCGACGACCCGGATGGCCTCGCGCCGTTCGGGCTCGGACAGGGAGTCCCAGTGCTCGCCGAGCGTGTCCGCGTACCCCTTGATGACGGTGACCGGCGTACGCAGCTCGTGGCTGGTGAGCGCGACGAAGAGGTCGCGGTCGCGTTCGCGGCGCCGGGCGGCGACCTGGTCGCGGAACCCGGCCGGACGGAAGCCGGTGTGATCGCCGTAGAGGTGGGCCGCGATACCGGCCAGCCACCGGACGATCCGCCGGCGCTCGGCCCCCGCGCAGCTGTCGGCGCCGGTGAAGTACGCGTGGAGGCTGCCGACGGCGACGCCACTCAACTCGGCCCGGGCGGCGAGTACGCGGTGCAGCCCGCGGGCGCGCAGCTGGTCGGCGAGCGCGCCGGGCAGGGTGGCCAGCGGGCGCTCGACGACCGGGAGATCCTCGACGATCGATCCGGCCGGATGCCCGAGCGACCACTCGGCCGCGCCGGTGGCGACGATGATCCGGCCGCCGAGCGGGGCGTGCTCGGTGAACGACATCGCGTCGGCCTCGAGCGCCTCCTGGCCGAGCGCGAGCAGCCGGTCGAGCGCGGCCAGCCCGACCTCGCCCGCGTTGACCTGGTCGGTCAGCGTGCTCAGCTCGTCGATCAACCGGTGGTAGTCGACCACGCCTGCGAGTGTGCCGCAGACCTCTATCTTTTGTCGCGGTGCGCGATCACGTCCGCCGGGCGGTCGGTGATGATCGCCTGGACGCCCAGGTCGAGGACGAGGTCGATGTCGGCGGGCTCGTTGACCGTCCACACGTAGACCCCGTACCCGCGCGCCCGCAGCCGCTCGACCAGGCCCGGCCGGCTGCGCACCAGGTTGATCCCCGGCCCGGCGATCCGCGCGCCGAAGGGCAGCCAGCCGACGCCGGGCGGCAGGTACTCCATCAGGAAGACGGTCGGCAGGTTCGGCGCCAGCGACCGCAGGTTGCGGACCGCCCACGGGGAGAAGGACATCGCCGTCACCTTGACGGGCGAGTCTCCGTCCAATGCGCCGTGCTGGCGCAGCACCCGCAGGAGGGCCCGTTCGACGTCACTCCCGTACCGCGACGGGTGTTTGGTCTCGACGAGCAGCCGCAGTGGCCGGCCGGCCTCGCCCACGGCGGAGATCAGCCGGTCGAGGGTGAGCACCTTGCCGCGCTCGTCCATGATCGGCCGCGACTCGCCGGGCTCCGGCCGGTCGAAGATGAGGTCGTCGGCCGAGTCGGGCAGCTCCGGGTGCCACGACGCGAAGTCGAGCTGGTCCAGCTCGTCGAGGCTGCTCTCGCTGACCAGCCCGCGCCCGTTGCTCGTCCGGTCGAGCCGGCGGTCGTGCACGCAGACCAGATGCCCGTCGCGGGTCAGCCGGACGTCACACTCCAGGCCGTCCGCACCCTGATTCAGTGCCAGTTGGTACGCGGCGAGCGTGTGCTCGGGCAGCGACGCCGAAGCACCCCGGTGGGCGATGACCAGGGGCTCATGCGACGCCGGGGACACGCCCGTCCTCGCTCACCAGCGGCTTGCCGGCGGCCGCCCAGGCGGTGAGCCCGCCGGTGAGGTTGCGGACGTTGCCCCAACCGTTCGCGGTGAGGAAGGCCACAACCTGCCCGGAGCGGGCGCCGACCCGGCAGACGACGACCACGTCGCCGTCCTTCGGCACCTCGGTCAGCCGGGCGGGGATCTCCCTCATCGGTACGTGGTGCGCCCCCGGCTGATGCCCGGCCGACCACTCGTCGGGCTCCCGTACGTCGAGGAGGTACGCGCCGCGCGGCACGTCCGCAGCGGTCACGCTGGGTACTGGTGAACGGTCCACATGCGTGAGCGTATAGGTATACCTAGGCCGCCGTCGGTGTGACGCGGACCGGCCAAGTTACCGCATGCTGCCGATGCCGGCCCGTACCTCAGCCGCCGATCGTAGGGGCATGACGATGAGCGATGTGAACCTCTGGACCCAGTCCCTCGAATCCCACCGCCGGGAGCTGCTCGCCGAGGCCGGCAACAGCCGCCTGGTCCGGGCGGCCCGCGTACGCCGGGCCCGCCGTGCGGCCGCACCGGTCACGGGCGGTTGCTGAATGCCTGTACTGACCCGGGTCGGGTCGGAGGTCCCTCCAGCCTCATCGCCGACTCGGGGTGCCGGAGGCGGCCCGGGGGATCCTCGGGCCGCCTCTGCTGATCGCCGCGTCGGTACGCTTGCCGACATGCTCGTCTCCCGTACCGGCCTGAGCCCCGTGATGGTCGGTCGCGACGCCGAACTGGGTCAGCTGCTGCGCCTGCTGGGCGTCCACAGTGGCAGCTCGGTCGCGCTCGTCGGCGGCGAACCGGGCATCGGCAAGACGAGGCTCGTCTCGGAGCTGATCGGCGCGTTGCCGCCCAAGACCACGGTGCTGACCGGGCAGGCCGACCCGGGTGCGCTCGGCCAGCCGTACCACCTGCTCTGCGATCTGGTGGGCGACCCGACCGCGGACCTCGGCGGGCCGGACGCGACGCCCCAGGCGCGCCTGCAGGGCGGCCTGGACCTGCTGCGGGCCCACCTCGGCGACGGCCTGACCGTCCTGGTCGTGGACGACCTGCACTGGGCCGACGCGGAGAGCATGTCGGTGATCGAACGGCTGCTGGAGGTGCCGGCCGGCCGGTTACTCGTGGTGGGTACGTACCGCCCCGAGGAGCTGACCCGCCAGCATCCGGTCGCCGAACTGGTCCAGCGCCTCGAACGCCGGCACACGGTCGTCCACCTGCGGCTCGAGCGGCTGTCCCCGGCCGAGGTCTCCGGCTTCCTCGCCGCCGTCTTCGGCCGCCCACCGAGCCACCGGTCGACGGGCGCCCTGCACCAGCGCACCGGCGGCAACCCGTTCTTCCTCGAGGAACTGCTCAAGGCGTCCGGCGCGACGGACCCCGACAAGGTCTGCATCCAGCCGCTGCCGTGGACCCTGGCCGAGGCGCTGCGCAGCCAGCTCGACGACCTCGCGCCGCCGGCGCGGCTCATCGTGGAGGCGGCGGCCGTCCTCGGCGCCCGGGTCTCGTTCGACCTCCTGGCCGCCGTCACCGGGCTCGCCGAGCCGGAGCTGATCGGCCTGCTGCGCGACCTCGTCGGGCGCGGGCTGCTGGTCGAGACCGAGGAGGACCAGTTCGGGTTCCGGCACGCGCTCACCCGCGAGGTCATCGCCGGCGAGATGCTCGGCCGCGAACGGCGCCGGCTGCACGAAGCCGCGCTCGAGGTGCTGCGGGCCGCGCCGAAACCCGACCTCGCGGCGATCGCCATGCACGCCCGCGGTGCCGGCCGGTATGCCGACATGGTGGCCGCGGCGCGCGACGGCTCGGCCCAGCGGCTGGCGGCCGGCTCGACGTACGCCGCGCTCAAGCTCGCCGAGGTGGGGCTGGAGGAGGACCCGGAGGACATCGGGCTGCTGGCGACGGCGTCCAACGCGGCCTGGCTCGCCGGGTACCACGAGGACGCGTACCGGTACGCGAACCGCTGGCTCGCGGGGGCGCCCGACGCGCCGGGCCGGTCCGCCGCGCTGCGGGTGCTCGTACGTATCGCGTGGGAGACGGCGGACATCAAGACGATGGAGGCGCGTACGTCGGACGTGTGTGCCGTCGTCGAGACGCTGCCCGACGGCGAGGAGCGGGCCCGGGCGTACGCCGCGCTGGCGCAGTCGCACATGCTCCGGTTCGCGTACCCCGAGGCGATCGCGTGGGCCGACCGGGCGATCGAGGCGGGCCGGCGGCTCGACCTGCCGGAGGTGTGGCTGACCGCGCTTGTCGAGAAGGGTACGGCGATGCTGTCCTTACCCGATTCGCACGACGAGGGCGAGGCGATGCTGCTCGCGGCGGCCGACGAGGCGGAGCGGCACGGCGCGTACCTCGCCGCCTCCCGCGCCATCCACAACGTCTTCTGGCAGGCGAAGGACTCCTCCGTCGAGCGGCTCACCGAGATGCTCCTCCGCATGCGGGCCGACGCCGAGCGGGCCGGGTTCGGCGGCGTCGCCGTCGGCGGCTACCACGAGGGCCGGTCGTGGATCGCGACGATCTCCGGCGACCTCGACGGCAGCATCGCCGCGCTGCTCGACATCGGCCGGCCGGACGGCGACTGGCCGCCGAGCCCGCGGGTGACGACCGTGACCGTGCCGCTGGCCGAGCTGTACCTCGAACGCGGCGACCTCGATCTCGCCGAGGAGATGCTCCGCGACGTGCCGACCGAGGCGCCGTACTGGCTGGCGGCCGAGTCGTTGACCTTCCAGATGGCCTGCTGGCGGGGTGATCTCGGCCGGGCCCGCGCCTTGCTGGCCGACCTTGTCGGGGGCGCCGGGGACCCGCAGGACGAGGAGCTGCATGCCGAATCCGTACATCTCGTGGTCTCGGCCGGGCTCGCCGTCGGGCTGGGCGTCGAGGAGCTGAGCGCCGCGGTATCCGTGGACGGCGTCCTCCGGCGTACTGGGCACCGCCGCGTGCCCGACACCGACGACCATCCGATGCGCCGGCTCATCCTGGCCCAGCTCGCCGAGGCGTCGGGGCGTACGGAGGAGGCGCTCGACGGGTACCGGACCACGACCGCGAGTACCCATGTGGCCGCGCTCGGGTACCGCAAGGGCACGGCGCACACCGGGGCCGCCCGGTGCCTGCTGGCACTCGGCCGGCCAGCGGAGGCGCGTACGGAGGCCCAGGCCGCGGCCGACCTGCTGGCCCGCTGGCCCGGGTGGCGTCGCGCCGAGCTCGACCCGGTGCTGCGGCGGCTCGGGATGGGCAACCAGCCCGCCCCCACGGTCGCGCCCACCGCGACCGGCGCCGACGCGCTCACGCCCCGCGAGCGGGAGGTCGCCGCACTGCTCGCCGAGGGACTGACCAACTCCGAACTCGCCCGCCGGCTCGTGATCTCGCGGAAGACCGCGGCCGTCCACGTGTCGAACATCCTCGCCAAGCTGGGCATGACGAGTCGCGCCCAGATCGCCGCGTGGGCGAGCCGGGAAGGCGTTACGGGTTCAGCTTGAGGACGCACCCCGAGCAGATCTTCGGCTCGGGCAGCTTGAACGCGAGGCAGCAGGTACGCCGCCAGACGCGTACGCCGGTCCCGTCGAGCGTCGGCGAGAGGTCGACCAGCCGGTCCAGGCCGAGCGCGGCCAGCACGGTGCGCGTGGTCTCCACAGTGGACTCGGGCGGGTTGCCGGCGAGCGCACGCACGAGCCCGTACGCGATCCCCGACGCGACCGAGCCCAGCAGCGTACGGCGTCCCAGGTGCACCCGGGCGCGGATCTGTTCGAGGACCGGGTCGAGATGGGCGTCGAGCAGGCTCGACCGCAGCGCGGCGAGCAGGGCGGCCTCGTCGGGTACGACGGCGACGCCGGACGGCGAGGCGGCCAGCGGGTCGTCGGGCAGCACCGCGACCGTGGGCTGCCGCAGCCCGATCGACAGGAACGGCTGCCGGTCGTGCAGCTGGACCAGCACCTCCTCGGCCCGCAGCAGCGGCACCCGGCGGGCGATGGCGTAGCTGGCCACGGCCGGCAGCGCCAGCCAGTAGGTGTACGCCTTCCACGCGAGCGCGGCCGCCACGTGCGGCTCGGTGAGCCACCGCTGCCGCGCGGTGTAGATCAGCTCGGGGACGCGCGTACCGTCGACCAGTTGTTCGCCCGGGATCCAGCCGGGGGCGGTGCCGTCCAGCGCGGCGGGTGGCGCGACGCGTACCAGGAGACCGGGGTGGAGGCCGTTACGCGGTGTTCCACCGAGCCGCTCGCGTAGCGGCGCGAGCGCTGCGTCGAGCGGCGCCGCTCCCCACGTCACTGCGGACAGCTGAGGCACCGGCGCCCACCTTTCGGATCCCCGAACACGCCACGGTAGCGTGCTAAGGACAGCCTAACCAGACTTTCGCCGGTATACGACTCGTCCGGCGGCCCGCTTGGGTGGTGTACCCCGATTAGGGCGTGATTACGCGCCTGGAATCCGTCAAGCTAACTGTCAGGAACCAGTCACCGAGTGTGCCGAGCCCATCCCTCGGGTCAGACTGAAGGTTCGACGTAAGGACCCTGATGGTTGCCGGAGAGTCAGCCGTACAGCGGGCCGTTGAGGCGTTTGCGGCCGAACTGGCCCGCTGGAGGGTCGAGCGCGGCCTCACCAAGAAGCAGCTCGCGACAGAGATGGGCTTCGATCCGTCGTACGTCAGCCACGTCGAGGGCCGCCGGCACCGCCCCACCGAGGACTTCGCGCGCCGGGCCGAGATGATCCTGGCCGCCGACGGCGCCATCTGGCGCCGCTTCAAGGAGTTCGACGAGGTACGCCGGGCCGGGCGGCTCGCCGTGGCGACGAATCCCGGGCGGGATCCGCCGGTCCCCGAGCAGTGGCTACCGCCGGGGACCGGGTTGATCGTCGAGCAGGAGACGGCCGAGCTGGCCAAGGTCGACGCCGGGTACCGGTGCAGCGTCCGCCGGGCGCTCTACAACGCGAGTACGGAGCCGGTGAGCCGTTACCTGATCCGGATCGCCGTCGACCGGTTTCCCGGGGAGGCGGACCGCTCGAACCGCCACCATCGCGAGCACCCCCTGCGGTGGGACGAGCTCGACCTGCGTGCGGTGTGCCTCGCCGGGGACGGTTCGACGAGTACGCCCGACCCGGTCGGCTGGGAGCCGATGGACTGGCGGGCCAAGCACGACCGCGACGCCTTCAAAGAGGTCTGGCTGCTCTTCGAGAACGCCAACAGCCGGTTCCCGCTGTACCCGGGGCAGCGCACGACGATCGAGTACGCCTACACGGTCGGTGCGGACAAGTGGGGACCCTGGTTCCAGCGGGCGGTACGCCTGCCGACGCGGCGGTTGACCGTACGGCTCAACTTCCCGGCCGCGCTCTCCCCCGCGGTGTGGGGCGTCGAGACCTCGCTGTCGGCCGAGGAGGTGCCGCTGCGTACGCCCATCGCGGCGCAGACGATCGAGGACCGGATCATCTTCGAGTGGGCGACCGAGTCGCCACCACTCAACGCCCGCTACCGGTTGCAGTGGCGGTTCCGTACGCCGTCCGACAGCGACGCGCCGGGCCAGCCGCCCGCGGCGGTCCGGGCCAGCGAGCGGATGCGCGCCGCGGGCGTGGTCCAGCGCGGTGCCGACCTGCTCCGCCAGCGGGCCCGTCCGTTCGTCCTACCCCGGGACGAGGGCATCGCGCGCGACATCGTCGGCCGCCTCTTCGCCACCCTCGACCGGGTCGGCGAGTTGCACGTGTTCGGCAAAGGCGTCGGACTCGCGGCGCCGCAGATCGGGCTGGGCTGGTCCGCCGCCATCGTCCGGCCACCCGACGCCGAGGACGAGCCGGTCGTCATGCTCAACCCGCGTGTCACCGCGGCATCGTCCGATGTGGACGAACAGTACGAGGGATGCCTATCTTTTTTTGACCAGCGCGGCCTCGTACGCCGCGCGCTGCGCATCGAGGTGGAGCACGTACGGTTCGACGGCACCCGGACGATCACCTCGTACGAGCTGGCGATGGCCCGGTTGATCGCGCACGAGATCGACCATCTGGAGGGGCGGCTGTACGTGGACCGCATGCCCCCGGGCGCCGCGCTCGTCCCCGTCGAGGAGTACCGGGAGACCGGCCGACCGTGGACCTACTGAACGGGTGGGGCGTGCGCCCGGCGGCCCTTGCTCTGCTTACCGTTACGCAACACCGTCCGCGGCGGCGAGTGGGGGAGGTGGTCGGACGCCTTTGCTCTGCTTACCGATACGCAACGGCCGTTGCGTATCGGTAAGCAGAGCAAAGGGCGGAGCAGCCTGGTGGCCGGCGGCGTCCAGGTGGGTGTTGCGTAACGGTAAGCAGAGCAAGGCCGTGGCGCCGCCCGCCCCCTACACATCCCCGAACGCGTCGTACTTGATCCGTACGTTCGGCACCTGCAGCTCCGCGAGCGTACGCAGCGTCGAGCGCACCATCGCCGGTGAGCCCGACACGAAGAAGTCGTGCTCGGCCCACGGCCCGTACCGCGCCATGACGTCGGCGACGTTGCCCTGCTCGCCCACGAACGACGGGTCCTGGCTGCACGCGGGTACGACCGAGAGCCACGGGTACCGCGCCGCCAGCCGGTTCAGCTCGGCGAGGTCGTACAGGTCGTCGCGGTCCCTCGCGCCGAAGAACACATGTACCCACCGGGTCCGGTTGTACCGGGTCAGTTCCTCGATGAGGGCCTTGATCGGCGCGAGACCCGTACCCCCCGCGACGCAGACGATGTCCTTCGTGGACCTCCGGTCGAGCGTCATCGAGCCCATGGGCGCGGCGAGCCGGATCATGTCGCCCACCTTCAGCCGGCGGACCAGGGCGCTCGACACCCAGCCGGCGCCGAGCGCGCGGACGTGGAACTCCATCGTCCCGTCGGAGTTCGGCGCGTTGGCCATCGAGTACACGCGCCACAGCCGGGGCTGGTATTTGCACTCCAGGCTGATGTACTGGCCGGCCCGGAACTCCAACGGCTGCATGGGTTTGCACGTGAACACGGCGATGTCGCGGCTGCGCCGCTCGTGGCTGAGTACCTCGGCGTGCCAGAAGGGCGGGTTCGTGTCCGCGTCCGCGCCGGACACCATCTTGCGGGCGATCACGTCGTACGCGTCGCGCCACGCCTGGTCGTACTCGATCGACCAGCTCTCGCCCGCGAACGTCCGCAGGGACTCCATGAGCGCGGCGCCGACGACGTCGTAGTGCTCGGCGGAGACGTGGAACTTGCGGTGGTCCCGGCCGAGCGCGCGCAGGTACTCGTCGAACCGGTCCGGGTCGTCGAGGGTCTGGACCGCGGTGACGATGGCGCCGAGCAGCCGCGCCCGCTGGACGTCCATCTGGACCGGGAACAGGTCCCGGACCTGCGGGTTGGAGAGGAAGATCCGCGCGTAGAAGAAGCCGGCGACTTTGTCCTGCTGCTCTTCGACGAGGGTCCAGCTCTCCTTCAACAGTCGCGCGAGGTTTCCCATGGACTACCCTCTGCCGTGGTCGGAAACATGGCCAGCGGACGCCAGCGTGACCAGGCAGGGTTGATCGCTGTCGCACAACCAGTGCGACGCCACGTCAACCGGGACGCGGATCCTTGGTACCCGTGGTAGGAAGCGGCATGAGGGACGACGGCGGCAACGTCATCGCCTTGCAGTGGCCCGGATCATCCGGTGAACACGTGCTGCAGCGGCGGTACGGCACGACCGATCGCGCCCGGCGGTTCTACGAGCAGGAGATGCTCGACCATCTCAACGACAAGATGCGCGACTTCGTCGCCCGGCAGGAGATGATGTTCATCGCCAGCTCGGACGGCCGCGGCGAGAGCGACTGCTCGTTCCGCGCGGGGCCGCCGGGGTTCGTGCGCGTGCTCGACGCGCGGCGGGTCGCGTGGCCGGAGTACCGCGGCAACGGCGTGCTGTCCAGCCTGGGCAACGTCAGCGAGAACCCGAACGTCGGCCTGCTGTTCATCGACTTCTTCCGCGACATCATCGGGCTGCACGTGAACGGGCGCGCGACCATCGTCGAGCACGACGCGATGGTGGCGAGCCACCCGGACCTGCCGGTCGACCCGGTGCCGGGCCGGCGTCCGGAGCGCTGGATCTGCGTACACGTCCAGGAGGCGTACATCCACTGCGCCAAGCACATCCCGCGGCTGCTGAAGCTTCCCCGCGACCGGGCCTGGGGGTCGGACGACACCAAGCGTAAGGGCGGCGACTTCTTCGATGCCCGCGCCGAGCCCCGTCCGTGGATCCGCCTGGTACCCAACGACTGAGCGGGTTTTCCCTCGCACCGGCACGGACGACCCCGGAGGCAACCCTTCGTACCGCGGGTGTAATCCCGCGCACTCCTAGGCTCCGTTGTGCCCAGTGGACAATCCCACTGCCCACAATGGAGGTTCGTCGTGTCCTCGCATTCCCCGCCCCGGATCCTGCTCGCTGTCGCGACAGCGGCCGCGACCGTGCTCGGCCTGACCGCCGCCGGCACCGCGCAGGCGGCGCAGAGCGCCGTGCGCACGTACGTCGTCCAGCTCGCCGCCGCCCCGGCCGCCGCGTCCGAACTGGCCGCGCAGCGCTCCGCCGCCCTCCGCGCGGTGCCGGGCGCGAGGAAGCTCTACGACTACCAGCACGCGTTCCCCGGTTTCGCCGCGCGGCTCACCGACGACCAGGCCACGGCGCTGCGGCGTACCCCCGGAGTGGTGTCGGTCGTGGCCGACCAGGTGGTGCAGGTGGACACGGTGGCGACCCCGACGTTCCTGGGGTTGGACGGCGCCGGTGGCGTGTGGGCGAGCCGGTTCGGTGACGCGGCACGCGCCGGGGAGGGCGTGATCGTCGGCGTCGTGGACTCCGGATTCTGGCCCGAGGCGCCCAGCTTCGCGCCGCTGCCCTCGCCGCGGCCCGACCAGGCGGCCATCGACGCCAAGTGGCACGGCACGTGCGACCCGGGCCAGGACGGCCAGATCGCCTGTAACAACAAGGTGATCGGCGCGCGGTGGTACCGGCAGGCACCCATCCCGGGCACGGTGGCGGGCGAGTTCAACTCACCGCGCGACTTCAACGGCCACGGCTCGCACACCGCGAGCACCGCGGCCGGCAACAACGGCGTCCCGGCCATCGTCGGGGGTACGGATCTGGGCCGCATCTCGGGCATGGCTCCGGCCGCTCGCCTGGCCATCTACAAGGCGTGCTGGTCGCAGCCGAGCGGCGGCGCGTCGTGCAGCACGATCGACCTCATGGCCGCGATCGACCAGGCGGTCGCGGACGGCGTCGACGTCATCAACTACTCGATCAGCGGCTCGCAGAACAGCGTGCTCGACCCGATCGAGGTCGCGTTCCGCAACGCGGCCGCGGCGGGCGTGTTCGTCTCGACCTCGGCCGGCAACAACGGCGACACGATCGGCGAGTCGAGCGTGGCGCACAACGACCCGTGGGTGACCACGGTCGCGGCGAGCACGCACCCGCGCGGCTTCACGAAGCGCGTGGTGCTCGGCAACGGCAGTACGGTCGCCGGCATCGGCATGGGGCCGGGCGTACCGACGAGCCCGTTCGTGCACGCGTCGCTCGTGGGTATGACCGGCGCGGACCCGACGGCCGTGAACCTGTGCACGCCCGGCACGCTCGACCCGGCCAAGGCGGCCGGCAGGATCGTCGCCTGTGACCGGGGGGTCGTGGCGCGCGTCGCCAAGAGCCAGGCCGTCAAGCAGGCCGGCGGTATCGGCATGGTGCTGATCAACATCGTCCAGGGCTCGCTCGACGCGGACCTGCACTCGGTGCCGACCGTCCACCTCGACCACGTGTCCGGTGCGCCGGTACGCGCCTACTCGCTCACCGCGGGCGCGACGGCCAGCATCACGCCGACGGACCCCACCCCCGTACGGGCGCCGTCCATGGCCTCGTTCTCGTCCTTCGGCCCGGCCCTGGCCGGCGGCGGCGACCTGCTCAAGCCCGACCTCACCGCGCCGGGCGTGAGCGTGCTCGCGGCGGCGGCCCCACCCGGCCCGATCGGGCAGGGTGAGGTGTTCGGCCAGATCTCGGGTACCTCGATGGCGAGCCCGCACGTGGCCGGCGTCGCCGCGCTCATGGTGGCGGCCCACCCCGACTGGTCGCCGATGGCCATCAAGTCGGCGCTGATGACGACGGCGTCCACAGTGGACAATGCCGGGCAGCCGATCCAGCGCGGTGCGGCCGCGGCCACGCCGCTCGACTTCGGCGCCGGGCACCTCACGCCGCCGCCCGCGTTCGACCCCGGCCTCGTGTACGACTCGGGCGAGCCCGACTGGCTGCGGTACTCCTGCGGCATCGGGCAGCACCCGCGGTCCCCGAGCGGCGCGGACCTGTGCCCGTCGGTCGGCTCGATCGACCCGTCCAACATGAACTACCCGTCGATCGCGATCGGCGACATCGGCGGCGCGCAGACGGTCGTCCGCCAGGTGACGAACGTGTCGGACCGGCTCGGCGTCTACCGGCCGACGGTCGCCGCGCCCGCGGGGTACTCGGTACGGGTCACCCCGTCGGTGCTCGCCGTACCGCCGGGAAACTCGCGGACCTTCCTCGTGACGTTCACGCGGACGACCGCCGTCGCCGGGCAGTGGTCCTTCGGCTCGCTGACCTGGGCCGACGGCAGTGGGCACCGGGTACGCAGCCCCATCGCGCTGCGCGGGGTGCCGCTCGCCGCGCCCGCCGACCTCGTCCGCAGTGGCCGGACCGGGCTCACAACCGTGGTCGCCAACCCGGCGTACACGGGTACGCTCACCGCCTCGCTGACCGGGTTCGTGGCGCCGGCGGTGACGTCGCTGGCCCTCGGCGCGCCGGACGAGAACACCGCCTTCGACCCGAGCGACCCCGCGGTGGGGCCGCACACCGCGTCGCACACGGTCGTCGTGAGCTCCGCGGCCGACCTCGCCCGGTTCGGTACGGTCGAGGGCGACTACCCGGCCGGTACGGATCTCGACGTGTACGTGTACCAGCAGACGCCCGACGGGCTCGTGCTGGTCGGCGGGTCCAACGTGTCGGGCACCGCCGAGGACGCGGCGACGTTCCTCGGGTTGCCGGCCGGTACGTACGAGGTGTTCGTGGACGCCGGCGGCCCGCCCGGTGGTGGACCGACCACCGCGAAGCTGTACACGTGGCTCGCCAGCGGATCCGCGGGCAACGCGCTGGTCGCGCCGGCGCGCCAGTCGGTGCGCACGGGGCGGGACGCGGTGACGCTCGTCGCCTGGGTCGGGCTGCCGGCCGGTGCCCGGAGCCTGGCGTTGGTGACCTTCACCGACGGTACGAATGCCGTGGGGCACACGGTGATCCGGGTGGACGCGTAAGCCAGACTGTGGGGGCCCGGCCGGGTAGGCCGGGCCCTTCACGTCGGGAGGCTACGCGTGCTCGATCGGCGGGTGCTGCGCAACGAGGTGCTGCTCGTCCTCGGCGTCTCGCTGGGCGCTAGTGGCGTGTACTCCCTCGTCACGATCATCGCCCGGCTCACGGCCAACCGGCCCCTCGCGCAGCAGACGGCGACGCTCAACGCCTCGCGGGCACCCGAGCGGCCGTACCTCGACCTCACCCTGCAGCTGCTCGACGTCCTCTTCGCGATCGTGCCGGCGCTGCTGGCCGTCCACCTGCTGCGGCGGGACCCGGGCGTGGACATCGGGCTCGACCGGTCCCGGCCCGTGTTCGACGTCGGCAGCGGAGCGATCCTCGCCGCCGTGATCGGCATTCCGGGCATCGGCCTGTACGTCGCCGCCCGGCACCTCGGGATCAACGCCCAGGTCGTACCGGCCGCGCTGCCGCACATCTGGTGGGCCGTACCCGTGCTCATCCTCGCCGCCGCGCAGAACGCGATCCTCGAGGAGGTCGTCGTCGTCGGGTACCTCGTCACCCGGCTGCGCGAGCTCGGCTGGCGGCTGTGGACGACCGTCGCGGCGAGCGCGGTGCTCCGCGGCTCGTACCACCTCTACCAGGGCATCGGCGCGTTCATCGGCAACGCCGTGATGGGCGTGGTGTTCGCGCTGTTCTTCCTGCGGACGCGGCGGGTCCTGCCGCTCGTGGTCGCGCACACGATCCTGGACATCGTGTCGTTCGTGGGTTACACGCTGTTGAAGGACCGGCTGGAGTGGCTGCGATAGTGCTGGACCGCCCGCGTCGCCAGGCGGTCGAGCAGCCGCCCGTCGAGCAGCGCGCCGAGGACGACCGCGGCACCCGGTACGAGACGCGCGACCGCTCGCACCGACGCCGACCGGAGGTTGGCGGCTCCGTTGACGAGCCTGAGGATGTCCGCCCCCGTCGGCTCGACCCCGTACGCCGCCGCCACGTGTACGACCAGCCTGGCCTGCACGGCGAGCACGGCTCCCGTACCGGCGGCCGGGCCGATCGGGCCGGCCAGTGCCGCCGCCGCACCGGTCGCGCGGGCCAGCCGTACATGGTCGCGGGCCGCGAGCCGGGCCAGGCCGTCGGGCGTGGCCCGGGGGTACGTCGTGCGCAGTCTCGTGGCCCACGTACGCGCCGCCGACCCGTACCGCTCCACCGCCGTCTGGGCCGCTCTCTCCTCGGGGGTACGGGGTACTGCGGCCGGGGGGCTGACCCCGGTCGTAGGCGGAGCCACCGGCTCGGTGGTCGTGACGGGCATGGCCCCCTTGGCGGGCGTGGCTCGCTTGGCGGCAGCCTTCTTGGCCGGCTTCGCGGCCGGGCTCGGCTTCGCGGCCTTGCCCGCCTTCTTGACCGGCGCGGCCGCCTTGGCCGCCTTGGCCGGTGTTGCCTTCGCCGTGCCTGCCTTGCGCGGCGCCGCCTTGGCGGGCGATGCCTTCGCACGACCGGCGGGCGCGGCGGGAGTGTCGGGAGTGGACGGTTGAGCCGCCCGATCGCGGCGCGATCGCGGTGCCGGCGGCTCGCTGTCGTCCATGCGGCCCGAGCCTAGCCGCCGTACCCGGGTCCCGCCCGTCGCTTTGTGGCCGCGTCGTCGCGTACCCGAGAAGTGATCTTGATTGGGGTGTTTTGCCCGACCCGCGGCGGGGCCTGTATCCTCGACCGGCGGCGGTCTGCGGCCTCGGCCCTGGCTGTCCGGGAGGCTTCGCCTAGTCTGGTCTATGGCGCCGCACTGCTAATGCGGTTGGGGTCCTCAAGCCCCTCCCGGGTTCGAATCCCGGAGCCTCCGCGGTTCTGCCTGGTATGTACACTGGGCGGGCACCAGCGCCCGTAGCTCAATGGATAGAGCATCTGACTACGGATCAGAAGGTTAGGGGTTCGAGTCCCTTCGGGCGCGCACCATCACATGGCG
>Ga0114129_10007358_pt1 | contig 15672 bp, 10 predicted proteins | sample RhiMetdeltSRZDD1_FD_80071 | JGI IMG/M metagenome (GOLD analysis project Ga0114129, IMG submission 80071) | Populus rhizosphere microbial communities from Tennessee, USA - Rhizosphere MetaG P. deltoides SRZDD1 (version 2) (version 2) | ecosystem: Host-associated > Plants > Roots > Rhizosphere >... | reverse complement strand
GCCCGCCGCGCGCGCGCAATCTGAGATCACCCTGTTGTCGCCGAATCCGATTGAGGCGGTCATCAACAAGCTCGCAGCGGATTTCGAGGCGAAAACGGCGACTCACGTGAAGATCACCTACGGGAGCGGCGTCGGTACTCGCAAGACGGTCGCGAGCGGCCAGGCGTTGGATGTCTCGCTCCTGTTCTCGCCGTTTCCGGAAGCGCTCAAGACGGGCAACATCGATCCCAGGAGCGCGACCGTCATCGCCCGGCTGCGTCTGGCCATCGGCGTGAAGAAGGGCGCGCCGAAGCCGGACATTTCGACACCGGAGGCGGTCAGACGCACGCTCAGGAATGCCAAATCGATCGTGTCGGTGGATCCGGAGCAGGGGAGCGTCGGCGGTGCCGTGCTGCTGACACTCGACAAGCTCGGGATCACGCAGGAACTCAAGCCGAAGATCACGTGGGTGCCGACCGGGGGAGTGGTGCAGGATGCCGTGGCGAAGGGCGAGTACGAGATTGCGTTCGGCCCTTATCTCAGCGACATGCGCAATCCCGGGCTGGATGTCGTCGGCGCGCTGCCGCCCGCGGCATCCACGCCCGTGGACATCACCGGTTTCCTGTCCACGAGCGTGAAGGATCCCAAAGCCGCGCGCGCGCTCCTCGATTACCTCTCGTCACCGGAGGTTGCGCCGGTCTACGAGCGCGCGAAGATCTTTCCGGTTCGCTGAGCGCGCTCGCTATTTGATCTCGATCCCCGACGGCTTGGCGAGCGTGTCCCGATACTCGATCGCCTCCGACGGTATGCAGAGCGACTCTGAAAAATCCTGGGCCTTCATCCAGTAGAAGCTCGCCCGCATCCACGTCCACGGCTTCGTGTAGAACTTCGGGTCGTCGATGGTCACCGTCAACTGCAGGTTGTACTCGTCGACTCGCGTGTAACGCTCCTGGATGTGTGCCGAGGAGCTGCGCGGATGCCCTTCCTCATCCAGCCATGCGCGCTCATCCACGCCCGTCGTATCGATCACGAGCGTGTTGTCGTTCTCCCAGTGGCCAACCGAATGGCCGTAGTATCTGGACTCGGGCGCACCCCTCACATCGACGGCCTTCGGGAGCGCCCGTCCGTCCATCCAGATCTCGCGCCAGACACGCTGCTGCTCGCCCGCGATGAGGATGCGGTTCGGCGCGGAGCCGAAGAGCGTCCCTCCGCGGCTGGTGATCGCGTGCGCGAGCAGGTTGCGTGGAAAGCCGAGCGGATCGCACGTGATGAACGGATCGTTCGACGTTGCAAGCTGACCGTCCTTGGCTCCGGGACGCGTGGCGGCGCCGTAGGCATTGCGCGTCTTGAAGATCGCCTGGCCCGCGGGCGTCATCGGCGGCACGGGGTCCGGTTTGTTGGTGTTCCTTGGCCCCACCCACGCGCCCGACAAGTCGCGCTTGGGCGCCGGTCCCGGCGGATTCGGCATCCTGGGTACGCCTTCAGAGACGAACCCTTCGCCACTGACGCGCCCACGTTGAGCAACGAGGCCTTCCACGGCCGCCAGGACGGCGACCACAGCCAACAACACGACGATCGAATGTCTGGTCATGTGTCTTCTACTTTCCGGCGTCGGGATCGTACCGAGTCTTGCCGCCCGCATCTCCACCCAGCTGGGTGTCGTGCAGCTCGGAACCATCGGCAAGGATGATCTTGTTCAGGCGGCCGGCAGGGTTGCCGTTCTTGGAGATGTACATCCGGACGGTGATGACATCGCCGGCCGCGAGAGACGCCTTGTCCCAGCCAATCAGCCGGAGCGCCTGCGGAGCCGCCGTCTCGACGACCATGTGCACGAGGTTGCCCTTCGCATCCATGGCGTCGAAATTGATCAGCGCGTGCGGATTGGCCCAGGCGAATTGCGTGACCTTCGCCTGCTTGAACTCGGTGATCTTGTCGTCGTAGGCCGCGTTGCCGTGATGCGCCAGCGCGGGCGCGCCCGCAGCGGCCAGAAGACCAAGAACGAACACGGACGTGACGATCGGATGACTTTTCATTTGTCGTACCTCGGTAAGAACCGCGAGTTTACACCCAACAGACGAGGCGGGTGAAGGCTGCCTTTCGTCCAGTACGTCCGGGCGGTCGTCACAGACGTTTCCGGACACGAGATTCACCGCGGCGGTGCGGGTTTCGCAAACCGCGCCGCGTCGATCGCCGCATTCGGTTGCACGGACGCCACGTTGATCGTGTATTGACCGTCCACCCACGTCACCTGCCACCTGAACGGAATCTTCACGTCGACGCCCGGAATTACCCGGTAATCGGAATAGACGATGTGTAAAGGAATGGTACCGACCGCCGTCGGGGCATAGCGCGTCTGCCGCACCAGCAGGCCTGATGCCTTGTCGAAGTACAGCTTCACTCGCGTGCCATCGGGCGTCGATCCCTGCACCACCTGGACCGGCTTGTCTTCGATTGTAACGGCCGGAAAATCGGCGCGCCAGCTGGTGAGCAGCTGCCTGATCTGACCCGGGAAGAACAACTGCGCGTCGAGGCGCGCACCGCCGAGGTCCGCGCCGACGAGTGGCATCAACGGAACCGGCGTCAGCGTGGCCGGCCCGGCGAGCCAGGCCTCGCGGCCGTCATACGTGGACGTGGAGTCGCCGCCCGCCATGTGCACGACGGTCGCGCGCAGGTTCGGCGCCTTCGCGTAGACGTCGACCGGGACTTGTGCGAAGTCGGAGTCGAACCCTTCGTAAGTCCCTCTTGCGGTGAAGCTCGTGAGCCTGGTCAGCGCCGGCGCGCCGCCGATCGCCTGGATGTACTTGTCGAGAACCTGATCCGCCGTAGCGGTCTGGCGCACGCCGGGTACGACTTCGATCTCGTCGGGATCTTCCGGCGGCGGCTCGCCGTACTGCACGGCAAGGCTTGGAATGACCTTCGGACGCTGGCTGCCGCGATGGCAGGTATAGCAGGTGACGAACGGCCGGCCTCCGAAGTTGGCGTCGTTGATCGACTTCACCATCTCCATCATCTGGCGCGCCCTGTTCTTCAACGGCGTGTCGATCGCATAGTTCGCCCAGTCGCTCGCGCTCGCGCCGCCATGACAATCGGTACAGTTCAATGCGAGCGACGCCGAAAAGAACCCCATCGTCCCCATGAATTCCTTGACGGGGATGCCACGCAGGACGCGAACGTTCTTGAACGCTTCCTCCGATAGCTGCGGTTTCTGATCGCCTGGCTGGCCGGATGGGCGGGCCTGCGCGTAGACTCCGGCGGCGAGCAGCACACAGGCCGTCGCCAGTCCGAGTCCGTACACGACCGTCCCGCGACTGAGGTTCATCTCATGTCCTTCCTGTGTGACTGTGTTGCCTGCGCGCGCCGGAACTATACATCCGGCGCCGTTTCACGTTCAAATCACGACGCTCAAAGGAAGGGGATCTGAAGGTCAAAAAGCGCGCGGCCTCACGGCTCGCTGCGTTTGCTGAAATCACCTCTTCACTTGAGAAAGATGTGCCGGTACCCGCCGGCGATCAGCGCTGACAGATCAGCCAGGATGCGGGGCAGATGCAGTCCCCCTGGATAGGCCAGGTAGTGCTGCTCCCATATCGGATTGAACTTCTCTTTGTAGGCGCGCAGGCCTTGGAAGTTGTAGATCGCGTCGCCGTGGTCATAGATGAACGCACCCAGGCGATTCCAGACCGGGGCGACGGGTGATCGCTCGAACCCCGACAAGGGGGCCATCCCCATCGTGAACCAGCAGTACCCCTGCTGCTTGCCCCACTGCATGAGGTGCACGAACAGCGCCTCCATCACATTCTTCGGTGCGGCACGGTGGTATCGCATCAGGTCGGCGGATATCTCGACCCGCTGCGGGCCGGGCCACAGGTTTGCGAACGCCTGAATCTGCCCGTCGCGCTCGATCACCGCGACCGGGAACCGCGACAGGTACGCCTCGTCGAAGAATCCCAGCGAGAAGCCCTTCTCTCCGCCGGCTTTCGCCGCGAGCCAGTCGTCGGAGACGGCACGGAGCGCGGTCATGATCGTCGGCACACCGGCGGGCTCGACGATTCGAAACGCGCCGCCGTCCTTTTCCAGCCGCCGAAGAACCTGACGGTGCTTCGCACCGTGCGGGCCTTCGAGCGTGAATGTCGTCAGATCAACTTTCGCCTCTTCGCCGAGCTTGACGAACGTCAATCCGAAGTCGGCGTAGAGATGCAGATGCGCTCTCGTCGCTTCATAGAAGACGGGGATGCCGCCGAAGTCGGTGCAGCGCTCAAGAAACAGGCGCACGAGGTCAGCGAGCCGCTCCTCCGGTCCGACAGGATCGCCCAGGGCGGCCCACGTGCGGCCCTGGACGGCATACATGATGAAAGCGGTGCGTGTGTCGTCGAACAGCAGCGCCTTGTCCTGGAGAAACGCCAGGTACGGAAGCGTCGACGTCTGGTTGGCGATCACCTTCTCCGCGTCCTGGAAATCCGCCTCCGTCGGGGTCGGTGCCTCGTGTGGGGCATACCTAATCAGTCGAGCAAATCCAAAGAGCAGAACCGCCACCGCCGCGCCAACCGACGCACGGAGGAACCTCGACGCGTCACCCTGCAGCTCGAATTGCCACCAGAGATCGCGCGAGTATTCCACGTGCTTGAACGCGAACAGCCCCAGCCAGACGGACGCGCCGACGGCACCGATCAACGCCGCAATCCAGGGAGCCGAAAATTGAGTCTCGAAAAACGCGGCGCGCCTGTCGAACGCCGGCCTCGCCCGCCACAGGACCGCGAGCACGAGAAGCAGCAGCGTGGCCTCCTCGTAGTCGAACCCCTTGAGCATCGACGCGGTGATGCCGAGGATCAGCAGGGCTGACGCGAAGTAGTAGGCACCGTCGAGACGACGGGCGAGCCCCTGCGAGAGCAGGATCAGTCCGGCCCCGGCCACGCTTGCGAGGAAATGTGATGCCTCGATCACCTGAAGCGGCAGCACACGGCCGAGGAGCGCCAGCCGTGCGCCGGCGGCCGGTGTCGCGCCCGAGAACAACAGCACCACGCCGCCGGAGAACGTGAGGATTGCCAGCACTCGCGGTGTGAACTGCTCCGTGAGCCGGCCGAGCCCTGCACCGATTCGTGCCGCCTGCGCGCGTCGCTGATACACGTCGTCCAGGACGAGTCCGATCAAGGCAACGCTCAACGGCAGGAGGTAATACACGCCGCGAAACACCACCAGCGCGGGGAGAAGCTGGCCCGAGCTTAAATATGGCTTCAGCAGGAGCACCATCAGGCCTTCGAACACCCCGACGCCGCCGGGCACGTGGCTGGCCATCCCGAGCAGGATCGCGACGAAAAAGAGGCCGAGAAACGTGACAAAAGAGAGCGTCATGGGAGGCAGCAGCACGTAGAGCACCGCGCCGGCCAGTGCCCAGTCGATGGAAGACAGCGCGAGCTGCGCGGTGGCAATGCGAGACGACGGGACCGGCAGCTCCACCCTCCACACTCGGAGCGGCGTTCGGCGAAGTATCGTCATGGCCACATAGGCCACTGGCACCGACATCAGCAGCCAGCCCGCCAATGTCACGACCTGGTGGGCTGGTAGCTCACTTACGCTTGGCAGCGGCGCCGCCACGAGACTGAGCCCGCCAAGCGCGAACAGGCCAAGCCAGAACGTCACGGAGTACGAGAGAACGATACGTGACAGTTCCTCGCCGGTGACACCCCATCGCGTGTAGAAGCGATACCGCACTGAGGCGCCCGACAGCATCGCCAGTCCAACGTTGTTGGAGATGGCGTACGCGAGAAAGGATGTCAACGCGATTCGCGAGCGGGGCAGCGCCTTGCCGATGTACGCAAACGCGAGCTGGTCGTATCCGGTCAGGACTGCGTAATTCAGCACGGTCAGCGCGATCGCCAGCGCGAGCCGCCCGCGGGGCACTCCGACGATGGCGGCCGTCAATTCCGGCCAGCTGACCGCCCGCAGCTCGACTCGCAGCACCTCGAGCGCCACGACGAAGAGCACGAGCCCCACCAGCGCCGGCAGCGCATGACGCACTCGCTCGGACATCTCCGGTCTCACCTCGACCGCGTTCCGCTGGCCGCCGCTCCGCTGGCGTAGGAAAAGTAGATCTCGGGGTGAAGGGCCTTCAACTGGTCGGCGGAGTCGAACCCGTTGAGGACCTCACACGAGGTCCTCGTCAGCGCGATTCGTCGGCGATCGCGAGACACCGCCGATAGTCTGGCGATACTGTGTCAGCCACCGAAGCCCATCGCTTGTTCGACCAGCAGGTGTGTATTCACATCCGATCCAACCCGAGTAGCCGAGCTTCTCGAGGACCTCGAACACGGCCACGAAGTCGATCGAGCCCGTTCCTGGCTCGTGACGACCGGGGACATCCGCGATTTGGATGTGTCCAATCGAACTGAGCTCACGGGATATCGTCCCCACCACGTCCTCTCCCATTCGCTGCATGTGGTACACGTCGTACTGCAAGAGCAGATTGACACTCGCGACTGCCGCGCAAACGTCGATGGCCTGCCTCGTGCGATGGAGCGCGAATCCGGGAACATCGGAGGTATTGATGCTCTCGACCAGCAGCGTGATCCCGGCCGACTCGAAGCGCTGGGCAGCGAAACGGAGGTTGCTGACAAGCGTGTCGCGCCACGCGGCATCGTCGACGCCCGGTGGCACGATGCCGGCCAGGCAATTCACTCGAGTACACTCGAGCACCCTGGCATATTCGAGGGCACGCGCAACGCCATCGCGGAACTCCGCCACCCGGTTCGGGTGACACGCGATCCCGCGCTCTCCCGTCGCCCAGTTTCCCGCAGGAAGGTTGAAAAGGATCTGCGTGAGGTGATGTTCATCCAGGGTCTCGCGGAGCTGGATGGCGTCGTAGTCGTACGGAAACATATATTCGACGCTACGGAAGCCGCTGGCAGCGGCCACTTTGAATCGATCGAGGAATTCGACCTCCCCGAACATGAAGGACAGGTTCGCAGCGAGGTTCAGCATCGGTGTTGCGCTCGCATTCGTGCATGAACATGAGTCTGCGTTCAGCAGGCAAATGCGATGCACATCAATAGTGGCTGTTTGAACGTCACGTCCGAGCCGGTCAACGCATTCCACATCTCAGGGGCCCGGATTCGATAGATTAGTTGATCGCGCCTACAGCCGGGGCTGCTTCACTTCGATCGCTGACATCTGCTCGATGAACTGAACGATCGCTGATGACCACTCATATCTTTTTCATGTTCTACCTCAGCAGGCCGCGGGAGCTGGTGGCTCCAGCAGGTGGAAGTCGTTAGCAGTCAATGCCGCTGTGACCAGAACTCCTGCGACGTAAGGACTGACACCACTTCGAAATCGACCAAATCATTCCAGTGGGCGATCCAGACATCAAGGATCGCCCGGTCTGGTGCCCTCATCAACTGGAAGCATCGCGAGCCCGTCACGTCCACCCAGCTTGCCTCGTAGCTGACACCATCGGGCATCATCCGGCCTTTCAGCGCGAACCTCTCCCCAACAGCTTCAGCACCTTTTGCGAATGTCTCTATCACCATGAACAGCACACGTTGAGTGTGGCCGGTGGCGGGCAGGCGTGTCCAGAAGGGTGGTTGATCGGTGGAACACTTTCGCCTTGGTTTGTTCGCTGCGGCCGATCGACTGTTCTTTGTCCAGATCTGCGGAGTCGAATCGGAACAGTCGCGCCTCTTTGTCAGATGTAGAACTCAACTTCGCCGCTACGCCCTGCGATACCGTCCATCCAGGCCCTGCTTGAGGAAGCCGGTCGCGAAGAGCCGCGCGAGCACGCGCCCGCACGTCTCCTCGTCGAGTCCCCAGAACCGTGATGCTTCGATGACCGTGATCCGCAGACCCGGAGCTTCCTCGAATTCCTCCCGTATTCGCTGAGCGAGCTTGAACAACGCCGCATCCACCTCCCGGCCTGCGTCCGACGTGATCATCAGAATCCCGCTCCCGCACCGGGACGGAACACACCGCGCGGTGTCGGGGTTGGAAACAGGACGATGCTGGCGCCTCTCAGACCGACCGTGTCGCCGCTCGTGAGCGGGGGTGCCTGCTGTACCGCCTCGAAGTTGACGAGCGACGACTCGTAGTCGAGGGTCGTCTGGAGCAGATTCACTTGCGCCTGCAACAGATCCCGCTGCGCCTGTGTGACGAGAAAGGTGGTCGACAACCCCACATCGAAGCGCCGTTGCTCGGTATCGAAGCGCTGCTCGGCCAGCCTTGCGCCGGCGCGCGCAGCGTCCACGCGCTCGGCCGTGCTCTGAATCTGCCGACCGGCTTGTCGAATGGTCTCGGCGGCTTGAAGCCGGAGACTCGCGATCCGCTGCGTCGTCTGTTCCCGCTCGATCTGCGCTCGAGCCAGGCTCGCTTCTTCGGAGCTGCGTCCGAGCGGATAACTGACGGTCAGGCCAAAGCTCCACGTCGGGTAGTCGGGAGTGAATGCCTGCCCGAGCGCCGCGCCGAAGCTTCGGTCGCGGGAGCCGGTCACCACACCCGGAAATCCGCCGGCGCGCAGGAATTGCGTGCCTCCGAGGCCGGTGCCGCGATAGGACGTCTCGAGCCGCACGTCAGGTAGCTTCTGATTGCGGAGAAACTCGACGTTCGTCCTCGCATTCTCGAGGTCATGGTTTGCCCGCGCGAGGTCGTACCGCTCGTTGAGCGCCTTCGCCACGGCGGCATCCACGTCGGGCACCGGCGCGCGGCCTGTCGGCTCTTCGACGGGGTCGATGCGTGTCTGCCAGAAAGACACGTCGGCGGGGTCCATGATGAGGCGCCGGAGACTGTCGGCGGCGTCCTCCGCGGTGGTGTTGGCGCGAATCAGATTCTCGCGCCGCTGCGCGACTTCTGCCTCCGACTGGACGAGATCGAGCGGCGGCGTCTGCCCGGCATCGACACGAACCTTGTTCTGGCGCACGAGTTCCTCGGCGAGCTCGAGAGAGCGCTGTTGCACGGTCACATTCGCCAGGGTCGCTTTGAGCGTCCAGTACGCCTGCTTGACGGCCGCAACCGTTTGCACGACGGACTCGCGGAACCGGAGTTCGGAACTTTCCTGATTGCGCCTGGCAATGACGTACTGCTGTCGCGCCGGATCGATCGTGCGGTCCTTGAGCAGCGGCTGCGAGAATGCGACCTGGAAGCCGGACTGAAGGCTTGGATCGAAGCTGCTGAGCGGATTGTTCGTGGTCGTTCGAGACGTGTCCCAGGAGACGCTCCAGGTACCCGCTCCCCATGGCAATCGCTGGCGCACGCCTGTCGACGAGAACGAGTCGTTGACGTCCACGCCACGATCGCCGAGCAGGAAGTTCGATGGTGGCGTGACGTTGCTCGAGCGGCCGAATAGCGTCGAGAACACAGGCGCGAAAGCCCCCCGGCTTTCGCCCACCCGCGCGGCGCCGACTTCCGTGTCGAGCCGGACGACCGCCAAGTCGGGATTGTGCTCGACGGCGCGTTGAACGGCCTCGGCCAGCGTGAGACGAAGCGTCTCGGCCTGCCTCACTTGCGCTTCCGCAGCCGCTGATATCAGGAGCGCACCGAGAGCGATTGCTGTCGCAATGGCGCGATGGACAGGTTTGCGATTCTTCATACCGCCTCCGCCAGTTCGGGAACTCTCGCCTCGAGCGTGCGGTCGACGTTCGACACCGTGACGCGCGTCCGGGCGACGAGCATGTAAATGGACGGCACCACGAACAGGGTGAACAGCGTGCCGATAATCATGCCGCTGACCAGCATGATGCCGATGCTGTTGCGCGCGCCTGCTCCAGGGCCAGTCGCGAGGACTAGAGGGAAGTGACCCACGACGGTCGCCGCCGTCGTCATCAGGATCGGCCGCAGGCGCGTGCCTGCCGCGTCGATGATCGCCGCGAGCTTGTCCCTGCCCGTCTCCTGAAGGTGATTGGCGAACTGCACGATGAGGATGCCGTTCTTCGAGACCAGGCCGACCAGCGTGATCAGTCCGACCTGACTGTAGATGTTGAGAGTCGTCAGCCCGAGGAACGAGAACAGCAGCGCCCCGGACACGGCGAGCGGCACCGAGCCCACGAGGATGATGAAGGGATCGCGGAAGCTCTCGAACTGCGCAGCCAGGACCAGGTAGATCAGGATTGCCGACAGCAGGAACGTCGTGAGAAACGTGCCTCCCTCCGTCCGAAGCTGTCGAGACTGACCGGCATAGTCAATCGTGAATCCCTGTGGCAGGATGGCCTTCGCTTCGTTCTCGAGGAAGCTCAAGGCCTGATCGAGCGGCACCGGTGGCGGGATGACCCCCTGGATGCGCACGGCATTGAGCTGCTGGAACTTCTTCAGCTCCCGCGGCTCGGCGGACGTCCGAAGACTTGCGAACGTTGACAGCGGCACGAGCTTGTCGCCGGAGCCCGTGACGTAGATTTTCGAGAGTTGATCCGGCGTCAGGCGCTCGGCGCGCTCGATCTGGGGAATGACCTTGTAGCTCCTGCCCTGGATGCTGAAGCGGTTGACGTAGTCGCCGCCAAGGAGGATCGAGAGGTCACGCCCGGCCTGGCTCAAATCGACGCCCTGCGATCGAAGCTTGTCGCGATCGAAGACGACCTCGGCCTGCGGTTGATCGAACTTCAGGTCGGCGTCGGCAAAGATGAACAGCCCGCTGGTAAACGCTTTCTGTACGAGCTGGCCCGCGAGTTCGCCCAGCTGCCTCGGCTCCGCGGCCGAGGCGATCACGAAGTCGACCGGAAAGTCTCCGCCGCCGGGTAATGGAGGTGGGGTGAGCGGGATCGCGCGAATGCCCGGGACCTTCGACAGCGGCCCCATCGATTCCATCAGGAGCTGCTGGGCCGTCTTTGTCCGCTGGCTCCACGGCTTGGTCACCATGCCGCCGAAACCGCCGTTCGGAAACGTCAGCTGAAAGGTGGCGCCGGTTTCGGGGAACGAGCGATAGACATCGTTGATCTGCGTCGTAAACAGCTTGGTCTGATCGATCGTCGAGTTTGGCGCGGCCTGGACGATCGAGAACACCACGCCCTGATCCTCGGCGGGCGCGAGCTCCCGCTGCGAAAACATGTAGAACGGCACGATCAGCGCCGCCACGATCAGCCAGAGCGCGAGGACGACCGGCCGGTAGCGCAGCGTTGCGGCCAGGGTCTGCGTGTATCTGCGGCGGACGTTGTCAAAGCGCCGATTGATCCAACCAGCAAAGCCTCGTTCGCTGTCTGCCGAGCGCAGAAGCTTGGCGCCCATCATCGGTGAAAGCGTCAGCGCGACGACGCCGGACACGATCACTGCGCCGGCGAGCGTGAAGGCAAACTCGCGGAACAGCGCCCCCGTCAAACCACCCTGGATCCCCACGGGCGTGTACACGGCAGCCAGCGTGATCGTCATCGCGATGATCGGGCCAACGAGCTCACGGGCCGCGTCGATGGCCGCGCGGTGTGGAGGCTTGCCGGCATGGAGGTGCCGCTCGATGTTCTCCACCATGACGATCGCGTCGTCAACGACCAGCCCGACCGAGAGGACGATCGCGAGCAGCGTCAGCAGGTTGATCGTGAAGCCGGCGACGAGCATTAGAAAGACTGCGCCGACAAGCGAGATCGGGATCGCGACTACGGGGATGAGCACGGAGCGCAGCGAGCCAAGGAACAGGAAAATCACGACGATCACGATCAGCAAGGTCTCGGTGAGCGTCGTCAGTACCTCTTGGATGGCGTCCTTGATGTACTCGGTCGAATCGTAGGGGATGCCAACCTTCATTCCCTGCGGGACCTGCGCCTCGATCCCGGGCAACGCGGCGCGCACCCTCCCGATGACGTCGAGCGAGTTGGCTGTCGGGAGCACCCAGATGCCCATGAATGTTGCCGTCTCTCCGTTGAAGCGGACATCCTGCTCGTAGTTCTCCGCGCCAAGGACAACGTCCGCAACATCGCCAAGGCGCACGACCACACCGTCCTGCTCTTTGACCACCAACTGCCGGAATTCTTCTGGCGTGCGCAAATCGGTGTTGGCGATCAGGTTGACCGACACCATCGAGCCCTTCGTTCGCCCGAGTGCCGACAGGTAGTTGTTTCGCGCCAGTGCTTCTCTGAGCGCGGAAGGCGAGATTCCATGTGCCGCCATCTCGTCCGGCTTGAGCCAGATCCGCATGGCGAACGTGCGGTCGCCGAGGATGTCTGCGCGCTGGACGCCGCTGATGGCGCTCAGCTTCGGCTGCACCACACGCTTCAAGTAATCGGTGATCTGATTCTGATCGAGCTCGGCGGACGAGAAGCCGAGATACATCGCGGCGAACTGGTTGTCCGCCGTTTCCAGCTCGATGATTGGCGCTTCCGCTTCTGGCGGCAGATCGTTGCGGACCTGCGCCACCTTCGCCTGGATCTGTGTCAGTGCGGCGTTGGTGTCGAAATTGAGTTTCAGGTGCACCGTGATCGTGCTGATGGCCTGTCCGCTCGACGATTCCATGTAGTCGATGCCGTCAGCGCTGGCGATGACGCGCTCGAGTGGCGTCGTGATGAACCCGCGCACCAGGTCGGCGTTCGCGCCGACATATATCGTCGAGACCTTGACGACCGCGATGTCGCTGCGCGGATACTGCCTCACGCTCAGCGACCGAATGGCCTGCAGTCCCGCGATGAGGATCACGAGGTTGACGACGACCGCGAGCACCGGTCGTTTGATGAAGAGATCTGTAAGTTTCATCAGCTGTTCTCTGGCTTGGGCGCCGTGCTGTTAGCCGGCCGTACTTTGTTGTTGACGAGAACCGCGGCGCCGTTGCGGAGCTTGAACACGCCTGACGTCACCACCTCGTCACCGGGATTGACACCGGACGTCACGGCAACCTGATCGCCACGCGCGGGCCCGAGCTTGACGAACTGCTGCCGGACTCCGCGATACGTTTCACCGTTCGGTCCCTTGAGATCGGCGACGATGTAGACCGAATCGCCGTACGGCGCATAGCTGATCGCCGATGCGGGCAGGGCCGTGACCGGTCGGTTTGCTCCGAGCGTCACCTGCGTCTGCACAAACATGCCGGGGCGAAGCGTGCCTTCAGGGTTGGCCAGCGTCGCCTGTACCTGCACATTTCGCGTCGTCTGGTCCACGATCGAATCGATGGCGCTGATACGACCGACGACCCCGATGCCCGCTGCCTCGTCGGTCGTGATGCGTACGCTGCGCCCCACGTGCATCTGGCCGGCCTCCTGCTGCGGCACGCCGAAGTTCACATAGATGGGATTCAGCGACTGGAGGTTCACCACGGGGTCGCCGGCCGAGAGGTACTGTCCGAGATTGACCTGGCGGATGCCGAGAACACCGGAGAATGGCGCGCGGATCGTTTTGCGCTCGATCGCAGCGCGAATCTCGCCCACCTGCGCTTCCGTCTGGCGATCCTCCGCCGCCGCGCGGTCGAACTCCGCGCGCGAGATGACGTTCTCATCCAGCAGCCCGCGGAGGCGGTTAAAATTCAGGCGCGCCAGCTGGCGCTGTGACTCGGCGGCGGCCATCTGCGCCTGTTCCTGGCGCGTGTCAAGGACCGCGAGCATGTCCCCCGCTCGCACCCACTGGCCTGAATCGAACGCGATCCGGTCGATGGTGCCCGGAAGGTCCGCGCTCACGGTCACGCCCTGGACGGCGGCCAGCGTGCCGATCGCGCTTAGTGTGGCCGGCCACTCCTCCTGGCCCGCCACGATCGTTGTCACCGCTTCAGGCGGCGGCTGAAATGCCGCCCCCTGCGCTATGGCAGTTTGAATCTGCTTGAACTTCACAAAGCCCAGACCCGCGACGAGCATCGTCGTCAGGGTCAACATCACGATCATTCGTTTCGCCATGCGTTCCTCTTCTACAGTCGCGGACCGGGGATCGGGGATCAAACAGCTCCCGGCCTTGTCCCGTGTGGCCCTCTTCACTGATCCGGATCCCCGATCCCGGATCCCGGCTTCCCGTCCTCCCGGAAGCGCCGGCCCGCGTGGAATGAATCACGGGATGAATTCGCAGGCCGACGCTACGTGATGACACTGGAGTCCTCAGCGGCCGACGTTCAGAAGAACGCCGCCGTACACGCGATGGCCATATCGCGTCTCCGTCCCGAAGAACGCGGGAGCGTCGTCCTTGGATCGAACCGCCATGAAGCGATAGTCGCCACGGAGGCCCCACCGCCCGGCGTACCAATTGACTCCGCCACCGACGTTTCCAGTCAGGAACGTTTCAGTGGTATTGATCCCGACCTCGGATCTCTTGAAGGCGCTCAAACCGCCGACGCCGCCCGTCGCGTACGGGACCACCGAGCTCCTGTTCGGCGCGTAGACCACGAGGTTGCCGCTGTAGTTGAGCAAGTTCGGCGTCTTCAGATTCGAGGTCAGTGCCCCAAGCTGCAGGTCCTGAGCGATTCCGAGTGCGCCGCTGACCTCGCCCTCGATTCCGACGTATCGATTGAAGTTGACCGCCAGGCCGGCGCCCAGGTTGTAGTTGCCAAAGCTTGGTTCGTTCGTGTCCTTGGCCTCGGTGAAGAAGGTGGCCCCTCCGGGAATGATCGTCACCTGCACGAGACCGGGGCCTGGTGCTGCTTCCTGTGCGTAGACGTCACCCGTTCCCACCAATGCTGCTGCCGTAATGAATGCTGCGATCCAACGGGTCATGACTGACCTCCTTTTAAATGAAGACGGCCTGCGATCAGGTCGCGACGTGATTGCTCCGACAACGAGTCACTCGAACTACGACGAGTGCATCGATGAATGAGGTTCGTCACTCGATTCGCCGATTCGCTTCGCGCAGCCGTGTTGAACACCGTCCTACTGTCGGCGCTGGCCACCCATTCGCACAATCAGGCAGGAGAGGGATCAATTGCTGCGACTTGTGCGCGAAACCGGAGCACGACATCCTGATGAGGGCGATCTCCGACTTTTGGACGAGGTACACATCGGCCGTGCGGCCGACCATGAAGAAGAGGGGATCGATCCGGCTTGACTTGTTTGATAATTGACAAGCGTGTCGAAGCAGACTCATTCGATCACGGCTGCGGAGGGTTACCGTGCACTCACACGTTGAAAACGCCATCCAATCGGCAGTTCCCGGCCAGTCGCGGTGTGAAGCCGGACGCGAGACGCGTCAGCCACAGGAAGTCACGTCGCAGGATCCCGAGGTGCTTCGCGCTGCGCTGATCCGCGAGAACGCGGAGCGCTCGCGCGCGGAGTGCATCGCGAAGATCCAGACCGATGTCGTTCAACTCGCACTCGATTTGCTGGTGCGTGAGCCCGACGTCGAAGAGTTTTTCGGCGTATTCGCGAAGACGCTGGTGCAGGAGAGCGAAAGCCATGGATGCGGCGTGTGGCTGATTGAAGAGGATCACCATCGATGCGATCTGTGGATGGCCTACCTCTCAGATCGGCTGTACACACCGAAGAGTCCCGATTGGGATGCACTGACACTGCCGCGCGAGAGCATGGCCGGTCATCTTTTCAGTTACACGCCGGGATGGAGCCGGAGCGTCGAGTACCTCGCCAACGATCCGCTCCTGCCAGAGTCTGTACGAGAGTTCAATCTGCGCGCAGGCGTGGACGTGCTCGTGGTGTCTCCGCTCGTTCTCGGTCGTCGCAATCTCGGCTGGGTGGCGCTCTCCACGTACCACATCCCGGGCTGCGACGGGCAATGGCGCGTCGTCCTGCTCGAGGCGATTGCGCGCCAGGCGGCATTGGCCCTTCATCAGAGCCGGCTGGCCGAGCAGAGCCGCGTTGAAGAACGTCGCAAGGCGAT